>ERZ827496.109-NODE-109-length-115226-cov-6.846368_pt1 | contig 115226 bp, 112 predicted proteins | sample MGYA00519769_ERZ827496 | MGnify/ENA primary metagenome ERZ827496 (study PRJEB31778, sample SAMEA3449327) | human gut metagenome | biome: human gut; feature: human-associated habitat; material: faeces | place: United Kingdom | collected 2010/2012 ...
CACGCGCTGGTGGTCTCTGCCCGTACGCCTTCACTCATGTATCAATGAAACTCGGTATAGACAGGCGGGCGGAACCTTGCACTGTAACCGCATAGACGATAAACGACAGACGAGCGGAACCTTACACCGCCATACCAGAACAGGCATAACTACCTACACCCACCCTTTCGCCCTAAACGACTTCAACACACTCACAAACACCTGCATCTCCTGCGGGGTGCCTAGCGTTAACCGGTTCCAGCCTACGGCTGGGGGGAATTCGCGGCCAACGTAGACGTTTTGCTGTTTCATACGCTCTTGGTAAGTTTTCACATCACCGTTGACCTTATGGAAAATGAAGTTTGCCTGTGACGGAACATATTCCAAATTTAACTCATCAAGCATTGAGGTCACTATTTGACGAGAAAGATCGATAGATTTACGGCTTAAGGCCACAAAAGTTTTGTCTTTTAACGATGCCAGTGCGGCAACCGCGCCAGCGGCATTGGTGTTATCCAGCGAGACAAAATTTTCCACCTCGGCAATCACCGAAGGGGCAGCAATGCCGTAGCCAATACGTAATCCGGCCAGTGCATAAATTTTCGAGAAAGTGCGCGTTACAATCAGGTTTTTCTGCCCGCTTTGTACAAGGCCTATCGCGCTTTTAAAACGCGGATCGTTAACAAATTCGGCGTAAGCTTCGTCGACGATAAAGAACGTATCTGCCGGCGCGTTTTTAATCCAACTCTCTATCGTGGCCGCAGGCGTAATCGTCGCCGTCGGGTTATTCGGATTGCACAGGTAAACAATCGATTTACCAGAGAAACCGTCGGCTTTTTGCTTCATAGTGGCCAGATCAAACTCAAGTTTGCCATTCAGCGGCACTTTAACAATGTCGGCACCCAGCGGTTTAGCGTATAGCTCAGCATAATTGAACGTGGGATCGGGAACGATCACCTGTACTTTTTTCTGCTGCTGTTGTGCCTGTAAAACAATAGCCTGCACGGCAGCCTGAATCGTCTCTGAGGAACCGTTGCCCAAAGTGACGTTTTCTGTCTTCAGATTAAATTGCCCAGCCAGTTGTTCGATAAGTTCTGCGCGCGCGGCGTCAGGATAACGAAATGCCGTCGGCAAACAGTCCACTACGGCCTGTTTAGCCTGCACAGACATCCCTAACGAGTTCTCATTGAAATTCAGTAACAACGGATGTTGTTCTGTAGGAAAAGAGATTTCAGCCGCTTTTACGGGCGTTGCAGCCTGTGCGCGATTAATCAAACCGCTTAGCGTTAATCCACCGAGAATAGCACCTGAAGATTTAAGAAGAGTACGACGATCCATGGCAAAGTCCCTGTCAGCAGCATTATTTATTTTAAGAAGCGTTTTTTTGATCAGCCGTCAGGCGGCTGTAGGACAGAGCATAACCGAGGGAAAGTGCACAACACAATATGTTATGCACTTTTTATGACTATAAATTCATATTGGCGTATGAAATTAACGACGCGGAGGAAGTTTTGTCGCTTTTAAAACCACAAACTTTTTGTTGGTTTCAATCGTTGTACAGTTGCCGAACAAACGCTTAAGCTTGTGGAAATAATCCAGATGGCGGTTACCCACAATATATAGCGTACCGTGAATTTTCAGGCAGCGCTTAGCGCCAACAAACATATCCCAAGCAACCTGATCAGTGATGGAATGCTGCTGATGGAACGGAGGATTACACAGTACCGCGTTCAGGCTACCGCCATCCACGCCAGAGAAACCGTTACCGACACGGAAAGCACAGCGATCCATATCTTCTGGGCGGTTCACTTCAACGTTCATCTGTGCTGATGCGACAGCCATGTATGACTCATCGCAGAACAGCATGTCAGCGTTTGGATTGAGCTCTAATGCCTTCAGCCCGATCACACCGTTACCACAGCCGAGGTCGGCAATCGATCCTTCAATATCTTTCGGCAAATGCTCAAGGAAGAAACGAGCACCGATATCTAAATTGCTGCGCGAGAATACGGATGCATGGTTATGCATCTGATAAGGTTTGTCCGTACCGCACAGATCTAAGGGCCACACGGTAGTTGGCTGTGCCGGAGCAGGATTACGTTCGGCCACTTTACAATGAATTAGACGCGCTTTTTTCCACGCCAGCGAAGTATGAGTATCACCGAGGATGGTTTCAAACAGCTGCAGCGTGGAAGTATGGATATCACGCGCTTTGGCCGCTGCAATAATCACGGTATCTGGAGCAACGACTTCACGCAGTGCACGCAGTTGGTGCTCAAGCAGCGCTAACGCTTTCGGCACCTTAATTAACACCAGCGCAGGCGACTCTGGCAAAGGTGCAAGGCTGTCGAGCAGGGTTACGGTATCGTCATCCATGCCGTTCAGACCAAGGTTATGACGCGTTGCCAACTGGCTCACATAGGAGTCACTCACGCTATATAGCGGCTGTCCATGCAGTGCACAGGCCAACGCGCCAAAGGCGTCGTTAAACACGATCACCGGACGACCTTCTGTCTGTGGCAGCTCAAAGCTCTGCAACAGATATTCATCGGCGGCTTCCCACGCTTGTAACGTTGGATCATCAGACTGCTGTGGGTAGCGTTCTAGCTCAAGGCCATTTTCTTCAAAAAAACCGGAGATCGGTTCGAGTTGGCTCATCGCCCCTCCAAAAACTCTATCCATTTGATTTAATGGACGAATAAAATAAATGATCGTTCAGACGCAACGGTCTTTCACCGCCGACGCATCATGCTCAGAATTGTTATGTCACGCGCATGACGTACAATAGTCCGCTATTGTACCTGAAGGAATTGAATATGACGTCTTTGACTTACTTGGCCGGCTATCCGGAACATCTGCAAACGCAGGTTCGCCAGCTACTCGACCAGCAACGTCTGGGGACGGTTTTATTGCAGCGCTACCCGCAGCCACACCAGCTCACCACCGATCGCGCGCTCTATCAATACACCACCGACCTGAAAAATCAGTTTCTTCGCAATGCGCCACAAATTAACAAAGTGGGTTATGACAGCAAAATTCAGGTGCTCAAACACGCATTAGGATTACATACCGCGATTTCGCGTGTGCAGGGTAACAAGTTAAAGGCAAAAGCTGAAATCCGCGTTGCTACCGTATTCAAAAATGCGCCAGAGGCCTTTCTTCGCATGATAGTGGTGCATGAGTTGGCTCATCTGCGCGAGAAAGATCACAACAAGGCATTTTATAATTTGTGCTGTCATATGGAACCGGCCTATCACCAGCTTGAGTTTGATACCCGAATGTATCTCACGCATTTAGAACTGGTGGGCGCTCTGTATTAATTTGCTGGGCTGAGTCGTATTAATGCAATAACCGTATTAATCCAAGAAATGCTACTCTGTGGAAAATCTCACTTTCCCGATCGGAGCCGCCCATGATCCGTTTTGCTGTTATTGGAACTAACTGGATTACTCAACGCTTTATTGATGCCGCTCATGCTACCGGCAAGATGCAGCTTACCGCCGTTTATTCGCGCCATCTGGCTCAGGCCTATACCTTTGGTGAGCCCAATAAAGCCCAGTATTTTTTCGACTCGCTCGACGATCTCGGGAGCTGTGAGCATGTTGATGCGGTCTATATTGCCAGCCCAAACTCTTTCCATTACCCACACACGCTGGCAATGCTACAGCATAAAAAACACGTTATCTGTGAAAAGCCGTTGGCTTCCAATCTGCAAGAAGTCGAAAGCATGCTCGCATGTGCGCATGAAAATCAGGTGGTCCTATTTGAAGCGTTTAAAACCGCTTATCTGCCCAATTTCTCTGTTATTCAGCAAGCCCTGCCACGTCTGGGAAAATTACGTAAAGTCTTTCTTAACTATTGCCAATATTCATCGCGCTACCAGCGCTATTTAGACGGTGAGAATCCAAATACCTTTAATCCGGCCTTTTCAAATGGTTCGATTATGGATATTGGCTATTACTGCCTCGCCAGCGCGATATCGCTGTTCGGTGAACCTGAAACGCTGACGGCAAGCGCGACACTGTTAGATTCTGGCGTCGATGCTCACGGGCACGTAGGAATGAACTATTCAGCGAACCATGCAAATGGTGAATTTGATGTTGTGCTGTTCCACTCCAAAGTCAGCAACTCAGATATTCCAAGCGAAATTCAAGGTGAAGATGGCACTTTAGTTATCGAAAAAATTTCTGAATGCCAAAAGGTGACATTCACGCCGCGTGGTGGACAGCCTGAGATTATTTCTCAGCCACAGCATGAAAATACGATGTATTACGAGGCCGAAGTTTTCGCCAAGCTGGTGCAGTATCAAAGCGTAGAACACGCTGGGATTAACGTATCACGCAGCACAGCCAAAATTCTGACACAGATTCGCGCCCTGACCGGAGTAGAGTTCCCTGCCGATGCCGCAATCCCACCAGAGACGGTGGTTGTCCCTAATACCCGCGGTTGATCGCATAAGGCCTCTCTTTCCAGAAGAGAGGGCCTACGCTTCCTAACGAGAGCTTTTGACCTGTTGAATTGGCGCTTTTATAGGTCGTTTGCCGCCAAAGCTTAATACCGCTAAGGCAAGCACAATCAACACAATGCCACTTCCTTCGACCGAGCCAGGATTTTCACCCAGTAACCACCAAGAAAACAGCACTCCACAGACCGGTACCGCTAAGGTGCTCAGCCCTGCGATACCCGCGGGGAGATTTTTCAATACAAATAGCCACAGCGTCCACGCCAAAGCGGTAGCCAAAATAGCGCTGTATGACAGAGCAAAATAAACATAGGGATCCCATACGATGGGGCGCTCGGGTACCAGCCACGCAATAACGCTCATAATGATCGCGCCGTAAACCATTTGCCATGTGGTGAGCGACAGCAAATCCATTTTGGGATATCGCTGATACAGACGCTTCGCTACGATGGCGCTCGCCCCCCAACTTATGCCGGAAAGGATCGCCAGTACTGCGCTTTTCAGTGACTCTCCCGTCAACTTCCACGGCTGTAACACCAAGCACAGTCCGATAGCCGCTACCACAATGGCCAGATACTGCACTCGGCGCATTCTTTCGCCCAAAAACAGCGCTGCCATAATAACCACCCAAAACGGCATGGTATAAGTCAGAATAGCCACTTTGCCGGCGCCACCGCTTATCAGTGCCCACTGAGCCAAGCCAACCATACCGCAGGTCTGCAACACGGCAATGGCCAGCGTATAGAGAAAAGGCGTCGGTTTCATGCCGCGTCCACGCAGCTTCAATACCACCAGAAGTAGTATGGCCCCGAACACGCAGCGTAACGCAGTAAAATCAAAGGCACCGATATACAACGTGACCTGCTTCATCGCGATCCAGCTATAGCTCCAGATCAGCGTAAGCAACACCAGCCCGACAAACGCCAGCGGGTCGGTTTTTCCTGCAACAGACATTTCGTTTTCCTAATTATTATCAATCGTGCTTATTATCACTTCCTCTATCATCTCTCATTACCGCTCATGAAATCTACTTTGTATATTTCACAATGGCATTAGAAATATTGGCCAAATACGTCTAATTTGTAGTCTTCAATTATCTGGAAAATATCCAACGGCGCAGTACTCAGGAGATTCTATGGCGGAGTTTGAAGTGAAGCCCTTTGTCATTCTACAGACCGGTGATGCTCCGGATGTCATTCGCCAGCAGCACGGCGGTTTTACCGACATGTTTTTGCAACAGGGTGAGATAAACCCAGCCAGCGTAGTGGTAGTCAATCTTCCGGCCGGTGAACAGTTGTTAAGCCCTGAGCACTATCGCGGCGCAATCATTACCGGTTCAGCGGCGATGGTGACCGAATTATTGCCGTGGAGCGAACAGGCTGCCGTTTGGCTGCGCGATGCCGTCGGTATGGGATTACCTATTTTTGGTGCTTGCTATGGACATCAATTACTCGCTCACGCACTGGGCGGCGAAGTGGGCTATCATCCACAAGGAATGGAGATCGGTACGTTAGAAATAGAGCTCTTGCCTGAGGCCAAAAACGATCCTGCGCTGCAATATTATCCACCACGTTTTTATGCCAACCTGATCCATTCACAAACCGTACTACGTCTGCCTGAAGGTGCCATCGCACTGGCGCGCTCTGCGCAAGATCCCCACCAAATTATCCGTTACCGAGATAATGTCATGAGCACCCAATTTCACCCTGAGTTTAATGGGCCGATAATGCACAGCTACATGAGCTGGATTGCCGAGTTAGAACCAGAACATCAGACAAAATATCTCGATATTCAGCGTCGAACCAGCAATACCCCCGTCAGCCAATCTTTGCTACGCGAATTCGTCAGCGGTTTATAAATATCACGCGTCATGGCTTTACAATGTGTAAAGCCATGACGCTAGTTTTAGCTTTCCTAATTCTCTTGAAAGATTGACCTTAGAAACATTTTGCATTATTTTCTCACACGCAAAGGGGAGTAACTTCATTGCTGGTTAATCGTCATTACGGTGCGTGCTACGTACCCGGTTGCCAGGCAACACATTTTAGCGATGAGCTAAAATGTATCTAAGCGCCCTGCTTAGATGAATACCCATGTCATTCATTGAGTACAGCTAATTGCGCTGTTTCATTGATGGCAGAGGTATCGAGTTGTAAGTGAGACCTTGCCGGAAGGCGAGGTGCGCTTAAAACTCAGACAAGAGTCGTCGCTGTCGTCCTCCGTCATCGTGATTTTTGTATTTAATGAGTGTTACGAAGGATACTCCCATGATCAACTCCATTGGCTCTCCCCTGCTCTGGGGCAGTTTTGCCGTCATTGTCGTCATTATGCTCGCCGTCGATCTGCTGTTGCAGGGACGTCGCGGTGCAGCCACCATGACACTACGCCAAGCCGCCATTTGGTCGCTGGTGTGGGTAAGCTTATCTCTGCTGTTTAACGCCGGTCTGTGGTGGTATCTCAGTGAAACCATGGGGCGCGCCGTAGCCGATAAACAGGCTTTGGCGTTCCTGACTGGCTATCTGATTGAAAAAGCACTGGCCGTCGATAACGTGTTTGTATGGCTGATGTTGTTTAGCTATTTCTCTGTGCCGCCAAATCTACAGCGTCGCGTGCTGGTGTTTGGGGTTCTTGGTGCTATCGTTCTGCGTACTATTATGATTTTCGCGGGCAGTTGGTTAGTCACTCAGTTCCAGTGGATTTTGTATGTATTCGGCGCCTTCTTGCTGTTCACCGGCGTGAAAATGGCCTTGGCGAAAGAGGACGACGGCGATATCGGTGATAAACCGTTGGTGCGATGGATCCGTAGCCATCTGCGCATGACCGATAAAATCGAAAACGAACATTTCTTTACCCGCAGAAACGGCGTGCTGTTTGCTACTCCGCTGTTGCTGGTACTGATACTGGTTGAGCTCAGCGACGTTATTTTCGCCGTAGACAGCATCCCTGCGATCTTTGCGGTGACCACCGATCCGTTCTTGGTCTTGACCTCAAACCTGTTTGCGATTTTAGGCCTGCGCGCTATGTACTTCTTGCTGGCCGGCGTCGCAGAACGCTTCTCAATGCTGAAGTATGGCCTCTCAGTGATTCTGGTATTTATCGGCTTCAAAATGTTGATTATGGATCTGTACCATATTCCGATTGCCGTTTCCCTGAGTGTGGTGGCCGGTATTCTGGTACTCACGCTGGTAATTAACGTATTGGTTAACCGCCGCAACGACCGTTTGAAATCACAGATTTAATATTTTTGCCCCGGCCTGTCCGGGGCTTTTCTTAGCAAAAATGTCCCCACTCTCTACATTGTCATAATCTGTATAAATAATCGTTTAAAAGTGTTTTACGCTATTTTTATCTGCCACTAATACCTGAACTATCTACTCCGCACGCAAAATCACCCTATTTTTACCATTTTTGTTACCAACAACACATGGATGTTAATTTAATGTTTTAATATTTTAAGCGGAGCAGAATTTTATACTTTTCCCGTTTCTTATTTAAACAGTTTCCCTATACTGGCTTGGCAAACACAATTAGTTACATGTCTGTGAGCTAGCGCTCAAGGACGACAATAAAAAGAAACAGGTAAACATTATGGAAAAACAGTCTGGATTCATGCGTTTCATTACGCGCGGTAGTCTGGTGGGGCAAATACTTGTCGGGTTAGTACTCGGCATTTTATTAGCAAGCATCGCACCAAATGCAGCTATTGAGGTCGGTCTGCTCGGCTCGTTGTTCGTCAGTGCGCTAAAGGCCGTTGCACCTATTTTAGTTTTTGTACTGGTTGCGGCCTCCATCGCTAATCATAAAGCAGGTCAGCGCACCAATATGCGTCCGATTCTGTTCCTTTACTTGCTGGGCACCTTCTCTGCCGCATTGGTAGCAGTGTTGTTGAGCTTCGCCTTCCCCTCTACGTTAACGCTGGTGGCGGGTAATACTGACATCACTCCACCGGGAGGGATCGTCGAAGTATTACGCTCTCTGCTAATGAACGTCGTCGATAACCCATTCCGTGCCCTAACGACCGGTAACTTTATCGGCATCCTGGCCTGGGCAATTGGTTTAGGTGTGGCGCTACGTCATGCATCTGACACCACTAAACTGGTGGTTAGCGATCTCTCCTACGGCATCACCTTTATCGTGCGCGTTGTGATCCGTTTTGCACCGCTCGGTATTTTCGGTCTGGTGGCCTCTACGTTGGCAGAAACCGGATTTGATGCACTGTGGGGATATGCGCAACTGCTGGCTGTTTTGATTGGCGCGATGCTGCTCGTAGCGCTGGTGCTGAACCCGCTGATCGTGTTCTGGAAGATCCGCCGTAATCCGTATCCACTGGTGTTCACCTGCCTGCGCGAAAGCGGTCTGACGGCGTTCTTTACCCGCAGCTCGGCGGCAAATATTCCGGTAAACATGGAACTGGCCAAAAAGCTGAAACTACACGAAGACACCTATTCAGTATCGATTCCCTTAGGTGCCACCATCAATATGGCTGGCGCGGCGATTACGATCACCGTGCTAACGCTGGCGGCGGTGCATACCTTAGGTATTACCGTTGACCTGCCGACAGCGCTGCTGTTAAGCGTAGTGGCTTCAATCTGTGCGTGCGGGGCTTCTGGCGTGGCGGGAGGATCACTGCTGTTGATCCCACTGGCCTGTAGCCTCTTTGGTATCAATAACGATTTGGCGATGCAGGTGGTTGCCGTCGGCTTCATCATCGGCGTGCTGCAGGATTCTTGTGAAACCGCGCTGAATTCGTCTACTGATGTGCTGTTCACCGCGGCAGCCTGTCAGGCGGAAGAAGCGAAAGAATTAGCGAAGCAGCCAGAGCTGAGCTAATCATCAAGTTTACCGCTCCCTATCTACGGGAGCGGTCATTCACTCAGGTTAGCTTTTACGTCGCGCAGACCATGCTACGGCCAAAATAATCAGCAACCCGCCAGAAACCATCCGTAAACTGGGTACTTCATGAAATAGCGCCCACGCGATCAGAATCGCATACACCGGCTCTAACGCAATAATCATCGCCGCCATACGCGCTTTTAATGCCTGTAAGCTGCTAATAAATAGGCTGTATGCAAGCCCCGTGCAAATCAAACCAAGACAGGCAATCCACACCCAATCCATAGCACTGACCTGAGGTAGCTCGTGGTAAGTGAAAGGTAACAACAACACGATCACAGCCAGATTTTGCCACCAGCAAACCTGTGTACCGTTGACGCTGGCCGCTGAGTGGCGATTTGCTAACGCGAGGATCGCATAAATTAAACCAGATAGAACGCCCCACAGCAGACCTTCGGTCGCACTGTTTTCAAAGTTAAAGCTTGGCGTCACCAGCACTAACCCTATCGTCACCAACAGTATTAAAACATACTCCGACGACGACAATTTCTCTCGGTATAGCAGCCCTTCCAGAATGGCGACAAACGCAGGGAAACAGGCAAAGCCGAGTGTTCCCACTGCGACGCCACCGACTTTAACCGCAATGAAGAACGTGACCCAGTGTGCGCACAGTAGCGCACCGCAGGCGCACAGGCGTCCCACGCTGCGCAAGTCGAGATCGCGCCACGGTAAACGTTTAAGCTTCATTAATAACAATGACATGGCGGCCAACGCAAAAATCGCGCGGCCAAATACCAAGACGGCAGCACTGCTGGCAATCAGCTTGCCGAAAATACCTGAAATACCGAATAGCACGGTAGCACCGTGCATTAGCCATAGCGCACGGCGACGATCCATGCTCACTCCTCAAAAAATTTGCTGAAGGATCAGCGACTCAATAGTTTAGGGATCTCACGCAGCAGCCAAGACTTGGCCTCACCCATACTGTCACGACGCCACGCCATAATAATGTCAGTTTCATGGCTATATTCCGCGCTCACTACGCGTAGACGTCCTTCAGCGATATCTTGCTCCACCAGCGGATACGGCATGGTGGCCACCCCTAAACCATCGATCAGCGCTTGGCGTTTATCCGCAATAGTACTTACGGTTAAGCGCTGTTGTTTATCAAGCAGTTGAACCGTGAGAACCGGACGCTCACGGGCGGTATCCGCCACGGCAATACCCCGATATTTCACCCGAACAGCGTCTGACAACGGTTCTGGTTCCAAATGGATAGGATGCTCTGGAGCCGCCACGTAAACGCTCATGATTTTATACAGTTTGCGCACGTTAATTTCCGAGGATGAGCGGAAGTGCATATCTGGCGCAATCACGATGTCTGCTCTTCCTTGCTCTAAACGTTCCCATGCACCGGCTAACACTTCCGTCATCAATGACAGCTGAGTATTGGCTTTCTTCGCCAGTTTATCCACCAAAGGGAATAGCTGGGTCGCTGGCACTAAGGCTTCGCACACTACGGTAATATGCGTTTCCCAACCACGGGACAGAGCCTCTGCATCCGTAGTCAGTTTATCTGCCGCTTCGAGTAGAATGCGCCCACGCTCGAGCAACATACGGCCTACATTGGTAAATTTGGTTCGATGCCCAGAGCGGTCGAATAGCACCACGTCCAACTCTTCTTCCAGCTTCTGCATGGTATAGCTTAAGGCTGAAGGGACTCTGCCTAACTCGTCTGCCGCCGCAGCAAAACTTCCACGACGATCGATGGCATCCATGACCCGCAGTGCTTCCAATGTCAGCGCGCGATCTTTACTCATAGCATCCTTCTATTCAGGAAATTTGAATATACCGACCAGATTAACTGGCTAACAATCTTACGTCCAGACGCTTACCATGGTTATATCCATAATTAAGAGCCTTGAGCGCCATGATTACACAACGAAAAGCCCAAAACTGTGGACACGCTGACTATGGTTGGCTCAAGTCCCGCTATACATTCTCATTCGGCCACTATTTTGATCCTAAGCTGATGGGATATGCATCGCTGCGCGTTCTCAATCAAGATGTGCTCGCACCCGGCGCGGCACTCCAGCCGCGTACCTTTCCACGCGTCGACGTGTTAAATATCATTCTTGATGGTGACGTTGAGTATCGTGACAGCGAGGGCAGCCATACCCAAGCGCATACAGGCGACGTCGTTTTGCTGGCGACACAGGGAAACATTAGCTACAGCGAACACAACCTCAACAGCGATAAACCGCTAACGCGAATGCAGCTATGGCTGAATGTCTGTCCTGAAAGAGAAAATGATGAGATTCAGCGCCTAACGCTGACTGAAGAACCTTACCGGTTACTCGCCTCGCCCGAAGGCGACAACGGCAGTCTACAGCTACGCCAGCATGTGTGGATCCATCATTTGGATCTTAAACCAGGCGAAAAACATACGTTACCGTTGCACGGATCGCGCGCCTATGTGCAATCGATTCATGGGAGCTACAAAACGCAAGATAGCACCGAATTGCTTGCCTGCGGCGACGGTGCCTTTATCAATGATGAAGAAAACCTAACCCTCACCGCCGTCACTCCACTGCGTGCACTGGTCATTGACCTGCCGGTGTAATTTGAACTGACATGTGGCTCTCTTGTAAAATGATAAGAGAGTCATATCGACGAATGAAAGAGTCCTAAAACCCATACAAATCCTATTGTATTCTACAGCCACATCACACCTCATTAACCACCTAAGTACCACCTGCAAACAACCTCGTTTACATTGAGAAAATCGACCTCGCTCTCGGTTTGTATAACGTTTCTACCGAATATAAAAATCTTTGCGCTAAGTCAAACTACTGTGCTTTCACAAAAAACAAATACCATATATAGTGTCCAACACATTAGATAGCACCCATATGTAGTAGTTATCCACAAAGCATCCACAAAAGTCCGCCAGGCCTTATAGCATGCGGATTTCGGCTGTGGATAACACATGAACCGGGTAAAAGGAGCGAAGCGGTGAAACCTATAGTGATTAAACGGGACGGTTGTCAGGTACCTTTTGACGAACAGCGAATCAAAGAAGCTGTGGTGCGCGCTGCCCAAGCGGCAGGCGTTGATGATACCGACTATTGTGCAACCGTCGCCCGCGTAGTCGCTATGCAGATGGCGGATCTCGAACGTGTTGATATCCATGTGATTCAAAACGCCGTAGAAAACCAACTGATGGCAGGCAACTATAAGCAGCTTGCGCGCGCATACATTGAGTATCGTCATGACCGTGACGTCTCTCGTGAACAACGCGGCCGTCTTAATCAGGAAATCCGTGGCCTGGTCGAACAAAGCAATGCGGCTTTGCTCAACGAAAACGCCAACAAAGACAGTAAAGTTATCCCAACCCAACGCGATCTATTAGCGGGTATTGTGGCTAAGCACTATGCGACGCAGCATATTTTGCCTCGTGACGTTGTGCTAGCGCATGAGCGTGGTGAAATTCACTACCACGATCTGGATTACTCTCCGTTCTTCCCTATGTTCAACTGCATGCTGATTGACCTTAAAGGCATGCTGACCAACGGCTTCAAGATGGGTAACGCTGAAATTGAGCGCCCTAAATCCATCTCCACCGCTACCGCCGTGACCGCGCAAATCATCGCGCAGGTCGCCAGCCATATTTATGGCGGCACTACCATTAATCGAATTGACGAAGTTCTGGCGCCGTTTGTGACCGCCAGCTTTGAAAAGCATCGTCAGACCGCCGCAGAGTGGAACATCCCTGACGCCGACGGCTATGCAAAAACACGTACGGAAAAAGAGTGCTACGACGCATTCCAATCGCTGGAATATGAAGTCAACACATTGCATACCGCTAACGGTCAAACGCCATTTGTTACCTTTGGCTTTGGTCTGGGAACCAGCTGGGAATCACGCTTGATTCAACAGTCGATCCTAAAAAACCGTATCGCGGGCTTGGGCAAAAATCGCAAAACAGCCGTCTTCCCTAAACTGGTGTTTGCCATCCGCGATGGCCTAAACCACAAGTTTGGCGATGCTAACTACGACATCAAACAGTTGGCATTAGAGTGCGCAAGCAAGCGTATGTACCCCGATATTCTTAACTACGATCAAGTTGTTAAAGTGACCGGCTCCTTCAAAACCCCGATGGGCTGCCGCAGCTTCCTCGGCGTGTATGAAGAAAACGGTGAGATGATCCATGAAGGTCGTAATAACCTCGGTGTCATTAGCCTAAACCTGCCGCGCATTGCATTAGAAGCTAAAGGTGACGAAGCCGCATTCTGGAAACTTCTGGACGAACGTTTAGAACTTTCTAAGAAAGCTTTAATGACGCGTATCGCGCGTTTGGAAGGCATTAAAGCCCGCGTTGCCCCTATTTTGTATATGGAAGGCGCGTGTGGCGTGCGTCTGAAAGCCGACGATAACATCGCTGATATCTTCAAGAATGGCCGCGCCTCTATTTCACTGGGCTACATCGGTATTCATGAAACTATCAATGCGCTGTTTGGCAACCAGACTCACGTATTCGATGACGAAGCGCTGCGTGCAAAAGCCGTTGCCATTGTTGCCCGTTTGCAGCAGGCGACAGACAGCTGGAAAGAAGAAACCGGCTACGGTTTCAGCCTGTACAGCACGCCAAGCGAAAACCTGTGTGACCGCTTCTGCCGCTTAGATACCGCTGAATTCGGCGTAGTACCGGGCGTCACCGACAAAGGTTATTACACCAACAGCTTCCACTTGGACGTTGAGAAAAAAGTTAATCCGTACGACAAATTGGATTTCGAAGCACCTTACCCGCCATTGGCGAGCGGGGGTTTCATTTGCTACGGCGAATATCCAAACTTACAGCACAATCTGAAAGCGCTGGAAGACGTATGGGACTATAGCTACAGTCGCGTGCCGTACTACGGCACCAATACGCCAATTGACGAATGCTACGAATGCGGTTTCACCGGCGAGTTCGAATGTACCAGTAAAGGCTTCACCTGCCCGAAATGTGGCAATCACGACTCGGCCAAAGTCTCAGTGATCCGCCGCGTATGTGGCTATCTTGGTAGCCCGGATGCTCGTCCGTTCAACGCTGGTAAGCAGGAAGAAGTTAAACGTCGCGTTAAGCATTTGAATAACGGACAGATTGGTTAATATCGCGAACTGGCTGAACAAGTTCTGTTTTGGGCTTGTTCAGTCAGCGTTATTGTTTCCGCCAATTTGAATGCGGCCTGCGCAGAAGATCCGGAGCATGCACGTACATGAACCGATTCTTTGCAAGAAAGCCAGCGCAGTCCGAATCCATAAGCGGCAAGTAACATAGCCTAATGGGCAAACCTTCAATGAATTTCCATCAATATTACCCCGTCGATGTCGTCAACGGGCCGGGTACGCGCTGCACGCTGTTTGTTTCTGGTTGTGTGCATGAATGTCCTGGTTGCTACAACAAAAGCACATGGCGTTTGAATTCAGGCCTACCGTTTACCCAAGAAATGGAAGATCAGATCATCAACGATCTGAACGATATCCGTATTCGCCGCCAAGGATTATCCCTTTCCGGCGGCGATCCACTGCATCCACAAAATGTGCCTTTTATACTTAAGCTAGTACAACGCGTGCGCGCCGAATGTGAAGGCAAAGACATTTGGGTCTGGACTGGCTATAAGCTAGACGAGCTCAACGCCGCTCAACAAGAAGTGGTTGATCTGATCAACGTTCTAGTCGACGGAAAATTCGTTCAGGACCTCAAAGATCCGATGCTGATCTGGCGCGGTAGCAGCAATCAAGTGATCCATAAACTACGCTAAAAACTCGGATATAAAAAAGCCATCCTTCAATAGTTCACCAGTGGCACTCTCTTCGAAGATACCGGTACCGACGGATATCTTCGATTTAAGCCACGGTAAGCCTGCATCCATCGCCCCTGTAGTCTCTCATCTATTCATTCCTGTCATCTGACCGCCTTTAACTATTCATATTTCTGCAACATATAAATAACCATTCTGTCATTTTCGATCGGCACCATGAGCGCAACTTAATTTCGACCAACCCACAAATGGGGGTTACGCCATGTCACCGATCATCCGCGTCACGAATCTAAGCAAGACGTTTGCAGGTCAGCAGGCGCTTCACAGCGTTGGTTTAGAAGTTCAGCAAGGCCAAATGGTCGCTTTGCTTGGCCCCTCTGGCTCAGGAAAATCAACCTTATTGCGCCATTTGAGTGGCCTTATCACCGGAGACCGTCGCGACGACTCCCACATCGAATTACTCGGACGAACCATTCAAAAACAGGGACGCCTAGCCTCAGACATCCGCAGCAGCCGTAGCCATATCGGCTATATCTTCCAGCAGTTCAATTTGGTTAACCGTCTTACCGTTATGGAAAACGTGTTGATCGGTGCATTAGGCGCTACGCCGTTTTGGCGTACCTGCTGCGGCTGGTTTACCCAAGAACAAAAACAGCAAGCGATGCAGGCACTTACCCGCGTAGGCATGGCGTCATTTGCCCAACAGCGAGTGTCCACACTCTCTGGCGGACAGCAGCAACGCGTGGCGATCGCCCGAGCCTTGATGCAAAAAGCCAAAGTCATTCTTGCCGACGAACCCATTGCCTCGCTCGATCCAGAATCAGCCCGCATCGTGATGGAAACCCTACTGGATATTAATCAAAAAGATGGCATCACCGTGGTGGTGACTCTGCATCAGGTTGATTACGCACTGCGCTATTGCGAACGCGTGATTGCGTTACGTCAGGGTCATGTGTTCTACGACGGTGCAAGCGCCCATCTACAGCGTGAACAAATCGAACATCTCTACCGTGGTGTTAACCGCGTTGACGTACCGAATCCAGAAGCCGAAGCCGTTGCGGCCTAAATAACAACCTTTACCAAACTTCATATGGAGTTGTCATGACTTACAAGGTAGCTTGCAAAACCGTAGCCGCACTGGCCTTCAGCGTCTTTACTCTTTTCGGCACTGCACACGCAGACGATCAGGCTCCAGCATTAAACTTCGGCATCATCTCTACAGAATCACAACAAAACCTAAAACCACAGTGGGATCCATTCCTGAAGGATATGGAGAAAACGCTTGGCGTGAAGGTGAATGCTTTCTTCGCACCGGACTACGCAGGCATTATCCAAGGAATGCGTTTCAACAAGGTTGATATTGCTTGGTATGGCAACCTATCGGCAATGGAAGCAGTGGATCGCGCCAACGGTCAGGTCTTTGCCCAAACCGTGGCAGCAGACGGTTCCCCAGGCTACTGGAGCGTATTAATCGTTAACAAAGATAGCCCAATCAACAACGTTCAAGAAATGCTCGCCAAGAAGAAAGATCTGACCTTCGGCAACGGCGATCCTAATTCCACTTCCGGTTATTTGGTCCCCGGTTACTACGTTTTTGCCAAAAACAACACTGCCGCCAGCGACTTCAAACGTACCGTCAACGCCAATCATGAAACCAACGCCTTAGCCGTCGCCAATAAGCAGGTCGACGTCGCAACCAATAACACTGAAAACCTCGATCGTCTGAAGATCACCGCACCTGAAAAATTCAAAGATCTGAAGGTGATCTGGAAATCCCCTCTGATTCCGGGCGACCCGATCGTGTGGCGCAAAAATCTCCCTGAAGAGACTAAACAAAAGATCTATGGCTTCTTTATGAACTACGGCAAAACCCCCGAAGAACAGCAGGTATTAAAGGGCCTGAGCTGGGCACCGTTCCGTCCCTCTAGCGACCTACAGCTCGTCCCTATCCGTCAGCTTTCACTGTTTAAACAGAGCCAGACGATCAAAGCCAACGAAGGGTTAAGTCCTGCGGACAAAGCGACAAAAACCGCAGCGCTACAGGCTCAAATGGACGATCTCGATCGCCTAAGTTCTGCACTTAACGCGATGAATAGTTTGAAAACAGCGACTCAGTGATGAGGCGTAAATCCTCATAGCAGCCTCTCGATAGAGGCTGCAAGACGGATGAAAGCTCACACATCACCGAATTGGAGAAACAAATGCAAACCACTCAATCCACCGCGCCAGCAGTGCCGGAGCAAAAACGAAGTTGGTTTAGCCTGTTCACTTGGGCAATTCTAATTGCGGTACTGGCTTGGTCTTGGCACGGTGCAGAAATGGCTCCGCTGACCCTATTTCGTGATGCAGAAAACATGGCTACCTTTGCCGCTGATTTCTTCCCTCCCGATTTTAGCCAGTGGCAGCAATATCTTGGTGAAATGCTGGTTACGCTGCAAATCGCCGTCTGGGGCACAGCCCTGTCTATTGTGCTTTCAATTCCACTCGGCCTGATGAGTGCTGAAAACCTTGTGCCGTGGTGGATCTATCAACCGACCCGTCGTCTGATGGATGCCTGCCGCGCGATTAACGAAATGGTGTTCGCCATGCTGTTTGTGGTTGCGGTAGGTCTTGGCCCATTCGCCGGCGTACTGGCACTGTTTATCCATACCACTGGCGTCTTGGCAAAACTGTTTTCCGAAGCGGTAGAGGCCATCGAACCTGGCCCAATCGAAGGTGTAAAAGCCACCGGTGCCAACAAGTTGGAAGAAATTATTTACGGCGTACTGCCACAGGTCATGCCGCTGTGGATCTCTTATTCACTCTACCGATTTGAATCTAACGTCCGCTCCGCCACCGTGGTGGGAATGGTGGGTGCCGGCGGCATCGGCGTCACACTGTGGGAAGCGATCCGCGGATTTCAATTTCAGCAAACCTGCGCGCTGATGGTGTTCATCATCGTCACCGTCAGCCTGCTGGATTTCATGTCTCAACGTCTACGCAAGCACTTCATCTGATTAAGAGGCTTTGTTTGTATGCACTTATCTAGACATCCGACCAGCTATCCAACGCGTTATCAGGAAATTGCCGCCCTGCTGGAGCTTGAACTACGCCAGAACTATCAGTGTGGTGACTATCTCCCAGCCGAACATCAATTGGCCGAACATTATGACGTTAATCGTCACACCCTACGCCGCGCTATCGACGAATTAGTGGTACGTGGCTGGGTACAACGCCGTCAGGGCGTCGGTGTTTTAGTTCTGATGCGTCCTTTTGACTACCCGCTGCATTCACAGGCGCGCTTTAGCCAGAACTTACTGGAGCAAGGAAGCCATCCCACCAGCGAACGTTTGATTTCCGTATTGCGCCCAACGGTTAGCCACATCGCCGATGCATTAGGTATGGAGGAAGGGCAGCAGGTGATCCATCTACGCACCCTGCGCCGTGTCAACGGCGTGCCGGTATGCGTTATCGACCACTTCCTGCCAGATCTCACTTGGTGGGGCGCGCTGCAACAATTTACCAGCGGATCGCTGCACGACTACATTCAACAACATCTCGGCTGTGAACTTAGCCGAACACAAACCCGCATCAGCGCTCGCCGAGCTCAGGCCAAAGAGAGCCGATTATTAGAAATTGCCACCCATGCACCGCTGATGTGTGTGCGTACCTTGAATCACCGTGAAGGCCAGTCTCAGCCAGCGGAATATTCCGTCAGCCTGACGCGCGCCGACATGATTGAACTGACTATGGAGCACTAGATGGACGCCTCACACACTCATGCACATTTCTCCCTTGCTGAACGCCAGCGCTGGATGGCGACTCTAGCGCACAGCCAACCGGACGACCTAAATCCATTGTGGGATGTCATGCACTTTCCCCACGTGGAATGGAAAAATATCCGCTCAGCAGAAACCGGGTTGGTTCAGATTCAGGCTCGCGCGGGAGCCCGCGGCCAGCGATTTTTCCTTGGTGATGCCACGCTGACCCGTGCGGTTATCCAGTTGGAGTGTGGTACCTACGGTTATAGCTATCTATTGGGGCGCGATAAGTTACACGCCGAACGTTGCGCGTTGATTGACGCCCTACTGCAAAAGCGGGAGCACGCGCCACATCTGTTGGAAAACCTGATTAATCCCCTCGCCGCGCTGCAACAAGAACGACACCAGCAGCGCGCTCAAGAAATTGCAGCCAGCCGAGTAGATTTCTTCACTCTGGTTCGCGGAGATAACTAATGACGTTGATGACCGCCTTTACCTTACCTGTGCAGGATGCACAACACCATTTTCGCCGCCTGCTCAAAGCCATGAGCGAGCCGGGTGTCATAGTGAGTTTGAATAACACGCCAGAGGGCTGGCAGCCGTTGAACAGTGCAACCACCAGCGTATTGCTCACCCTAAGCGACCAAGATACACCGGTATGGTTAGCGCCTGAATTATGCTCGGAAACTGCCTGCCAGAATCTGCGTTTTCATACCGGAGCAGTGCTCGCCACCGAACCATCACAGGCCACCTTTACCGTTGTGAATGATCAGGTACGCGCTAAGCAACTCAATGATTTCGCACAGGGAGAAGATGTCTCACCGGAAGCCAGCGCCACGGTGATTGTTGAGGTGAAAAGCCTTAGCGGCGGCCACATGCTACGCCTGACCGGTCCCGGAATTCTTGAAGAGCGCATGATTGCACCGCAGATTTCAGACGTTGTACTCAACGCATTAACCGAACGTTTACACGCTTTCCCGCTAGGCTGCGATTTTATCTTTACCTGTGGAGAACGTCTGCTTGCCATACCACGCACGACTCATGTGGAGGTGTTCGATGTACGTAGCCGTTAAAGGGGGAGAAAAAGCCATTGCAGCGGCCCACCGTTTGCAAGAACAGAAGCGTCGCGGATCAACGCAGTTTGACGAACTCAACGTCGATCAAATCGAGCAGCAATTGGCTTTAGCGGTCGATCGGGTGATGACCGAAGGCGGGATCTACGACAGACAACTGGCGGCGTTGGCGATCAAACAGGCCAGCGGCGATCTGGTTGAGGCGATCTTTTTACTACGAGCCTATCGCACCACGCTACCTCGTTTGGCGATCAGCAACGCGCTGGATACGGGTGAGATGCGTCTAGAACGAAGAATTTCTGCGGTGTACAAAGATTTACCCGGTGGGCAGGTGTTGGGCCCAACCTATGACTATACCCATCGCCTGCTGGATTTTACGCTGCTGGCAAACGGCGAAATGCCTAACGTAGAACAAGTTTCCGAAGCAGATGAAATTCCCTGCCCACATGTTTTCAGCATGTTGGCGCAGCAAAATCTGGCTCGTGAAGAACACGATGACGGCCACGAACCCGATGATATCACCCGAAATCCGCCGGTTTATCCCTGCTCACGCGCCTCACGCTTGCAGCAATTGGCGCGCGGCGATGAGGGGTATCTACTGGCGCTAGGCTATTCCACCCAGCGCGGTTACGGGCGCAATCACCCGTTTGCCGGCGAGATTCGTAGCGGCTTCGTGAAGCTCAGCATTACGCCAGAAGAACTCGGATTTTCCGTTGACGTGGGTGAGCTGTTGCTTACCGAATGTGAAATGGTTAACGGCTTTGTCGCGGAACAGGATACTCCCCCACACTTCACGCGCGGCTATGGTCTGGTATTTGGCATGAGCGAACGTAAAGCGATGGCGATGGCGTTAGTCGATCGCGCCCTTCAAGCTCCTGATTACCAAGAACAGGTCAAAGGCCCTGCGCAGGATGAAGAGTTTGTTTTAGCTCACGCCGACAACGTGGAAGCCGCAGGCTTTGTTTCACATCTCAAACTCCCTCACTACGTTGATTTCCAAGCCGAACTGGAGCTGCTCAATCGCTTGCAGCAGGAATTCAATGACCGTCAGGAGAACGCACATGACTAGCGTGCTAACCGGCTATAACTTTGGTTATCTGGATGAACAAACCAAGCGCATGATCCGCCGCGCTATTCTTAAAGCGATCGCGATCCCCGGCTATCAGGTTCCTTTTGGCGGTCGCGAAATGCCAATGCCCTACGGCTGGGGAACCGGTGGGATCCAGCTAACTGCCAGCGTCATTGGTGAGTCAGATACGCTAAAAGTGATCGATCAAGGTGCAGATGACACCACCAACGCGGTTTCTATTCGTCGCTTTTTCCAGCGCGTCACCGGCGTGAAGACGACCGAAACCACCGCCGACGCCACGCTGATCCAAACTCGCCATCGCATTCCTGAAACGCCGCTGCGTGAAGATCAAATCATCATTTACCAAGTGCCAATGCCTGAACCGCTGCGTTTTATCGAACCTCGCGAAACTGAAACCCGCAAAATGCATGCTCTGGAAGAGTACGGCGTGATGCAGGTGAAATTGTATGAGGATATTGCGCGCTTTGGACATATCGCCACTACCTATGACTATCCGGTCAAAGTGAACAACCGCTATGTGATGGCTCCATCGCCGATCCCTAAATTTGATAATCCAAAGATGAACATGATGCCAGCGCTGCAGCTATTTGGTGCCGGTCGTGAAAAGAGGATCTATGCGGTTCCCCCGTTCACCAAAGTGGAAAGTCTCGACTTTGACGATCATCCCTTTAGCGTCCAGAAGTGGGATCAACCCTGTGCAATCTGCGGATCGAAGCAGAGCTATCTGGATGAAGTGGTCCTCGACGATCAAGGCGCACGCATGTTCGTTTGCTCGGATACCGATTTCTGCCGCCAGCACAGTGAGGCCAATGCGCAATGAATAACACAGATTCGATTTTCTCCGCGCCAGAGAGTGACCTGCCGCTGCTTTCCGTGAATAACCTGACTCATCTCTATGCGCCGGGTAAAGGTTTTAGCGATGTCACCTTCGATCTCTATCCAGGAGAAGTGCTGGGGATCGTCGGTGAATCAGGCTCAGGAAAAACAACGCTGCTTAAAGCGATCTCAGCCCGACTCACGCCACAACAAGGCAGCATTCGTTACCTAAGTACTCAAGGCGTACGCGATTTATATGCCATGAGCGAAAGCGATCGCCGGCGTCTGTTACGTACCGAATGGGGCGTGGTACATCAACATCCTCTCGATGGTTTACGCCCCCACGTATCAGCCGGTGGCAATATCGGCGAGCGCCTGATGGCCGTGGGACAACGGCACTACGGCAATATCCGTGCGGAAGCGATGCGCTGGCTAGAAGACGTAGAGATCCCAGCAACCCGCATCGACGATCTGCCTACCACCTTTTCTGGCGGTATGCAGCAGCGTCTGCAAATTGCACGCAATCTAGTGACGCATCCACGCGTGGTGTTTATGGACGAGCCCACCGGCGGGCTCGACGTTTCTGTTCAAGCTCGTTTGTTGGATCTCCTGCGCACGCTGGTGGTGGATCTGCAACTTGCGGTGGTGATCGTCACCCACGATCTTGGCGTTGCGCGTCTGCTAGCACACCGTCTTCTTGTGATGAAGCAGGGAAAAGTGGTGGAAAGTGGTCTGACAGATCGTGTGCTTGACGATCCGCACCATCCCTATACCCAACTGCTGGTTTCTTCTGTCTTACAAAACTGAGCGAAAATTATGACTACAACGACACGCTTACGCGTTGAAAACCTGAGTAAAACCTTCGTGTTGCATCATCAGAATAGCATCCATTTGCCAGTGCTAGCGGGCGCATCATTAGAGGTTCACTCTGGCGAATGTGTAGTGTTGCATGGCCACTCAGGCAGCGGAAAATCAACGCTATTGCGTTCACTCTACGCCAATTATCTTCCTGACGAGGGCAGCATCTGGGTGAATCATCAAGGCGAATGGCTGGATATGGTTCAGGCTCCGGCACGACAAATTCTTGCGGTACGCCGCAAAACCATTGGCTGGGTAAGCCAGTTTCTACGCGTGATCCCGCGGATTAGCGCTTTAGAGGTGGTTATGCAGCCCATGCTGGAGCTTGGCTTTGAACGCCAAGCCTGCGAGCAAAAAGCCGCCGCTCTGTTAACTCGCCTCAACGTCCCCGAACGCCTGTGGCACTTAGCGCCCTCTACCTTTTCCGGCGGTGAACAACAGCGGGTAAATATCGCGCGAGGATTTGTCGTCGATTACCCCATTTTATTACTTGATGAACCCACCGCATCGCTGGACACCACCAACAGCGCGGCTGTTGTAAGCCTGATTGACGAAGCCAAAGCACGTGGGGCTGCCATTGTGGGTATTTTCCACGATGAAGCCGTACGCAATCACGTAGCAGATCGTCTGCATGTGATGACTGAATAGCGGAGCAAAACCATGATCATTAATAACGTCAAACTGGTGCTGGAAAACGAAGTGGTTACGGGTTCGATCGAGGTTCAAGATGGCGTGATCCGCACCGTTGCCGACAGCGATAGTCGTTTACCCGAAGCGCTAGACGGCAACGGTGGCTGGCTTCTACCTGGGCTAATTGAATTGCACACCGATAATCTCGATAAGTTTTTTACTCCGCGCCCCAAAGTCAGTTGGCCAGCGCATTCAGCCATGAGCAGCCACGATGCATTAATGGTTTCCAGCGGCATTACTACCGTACTCGATGCGGTGGCGCTCGGTGATGTACGCGACGGCGGCGACCGTTTAGACAATCTGGAAAAGATGATCAACGCAGTGATCGATAGCCAGCAACGCGGAGTGAATCGTGCTGAGCATCGTCTGCACCTGCGTTGTGAACTTCCGCATCACAGTACGTTGCCGCTGCTTCAACAGTTGATTGAGAAACGTGGCGTCTCTCTGGTTTCGCTGATGGATCACTCCCCCGGTCAGCGTCAGTTCGTCAATCCGCAAAAATACCGCGAATATTTCCAAGGCAAATATCATCTCAGCGATGAGCAGATGGATACCTATGAACGCGAGCAGTTGGAAAACGCCGAGCGTTGGTCACAGCCTAATCGACATGCCATTGCTGAGCTTTGTCGCTCACGAGGTATCGCACTTGCCAGCCATGATGATGCCACCGAGGCGCACGCAGACGAATCACATAAACTGGGCAGCGTGATAGCCGAATTCCCGACTACCGCCGAAGCCGCGCATGCGTCACACCAGCGCGGTTTACAGGTCATGATGGGAGCCCCCAATATCGTGCGTGGTGGCTCGCATTCTGGGAATGTCGCCGCTCACGAACTCGCCTCATTGGGCGTGCTGGACATCCTCTCTTCTGACTACTACCCCGCAAGCCTGCTTGATGCCGCATTCAGCGTAGCGGCCTGCGACAGCAATGCGTTTACGCTGCCGCAAGCGATATCCTTAGTGACGCGTAACCCAGCCAAAGCCCTCGGGTTATCCGACCGTGGCATACTGGCTGAAGGCAAAAGAGCCGATCTGGTGTTAGCACAGCGTCATGGCGAGCACGTTCATGTCAATCATGTCTGGCGCGAAGGCATACGGGTATTCTGATGGGAAAATTAATTTATCTGGTTGGCGCATCGGGATCGGGTAAAGACAGTTTGCTGCAGGCGCTACGCAAGCAGCAAACCATCCCACTGCTGGTTGCGCATCGCTATATCACTCGAGCCTGCAATGCAGGCTCTGAAAACCATATTGAGCTGAGTGAAACCGAATTTATGCAACGCCGGAGCCAAGGGCTTTTCGCGCTAAACTGGCAGGCTAACCAGCACTACTATGCACTGGGAATCGAAATCGATCAGTGGTTGGCACAGGGGATTAACGTGGTGGTGAACGGCTCACGTGCCCATCTTCCTTTCGCACGTGAACGCTACGGTAACGCTATGCTGGCGGTTTGCTTACAAGTTTCTCCTAACATACTCCGTCAACGGCTACAGGCTCGAGGACGTGAAACTCCTCAGCAAATTGAGCAACGTTTACAGCGAGCGAGAGATTATCAGCTAGCTGAAAACGCGGGTTGCTACTATTTGAACAATAATGATGGCTTGTCCCACACGGTTCAGGCTTTTTTACGCTTGATGGTTGAAACGACGCCCGTATCCGTTTCAGCATAAATTAGAGGCTCTTTCATGTCTGACATTATTTTACGCCCCGCCACCGCGTTGGATGAAGCCGCCGTTTACCGGTTAATTTGCGAACTGGAACAGTGTGAATTTGATTCCGTCGCCTTCGCCAAAGGCTATGCGATGAATTTGGCTAATCCACATGTGCATTACACCTTAGCCACGCGAGGTCATGAGATACTGGGTTTTATCGGTATCCATCTGCAATACCATTTGCACCATGTGAACTGGATTGCTGAAATTCAAGAACTGGTTATCTCACCGCAGGCTCGCGGCGCTGGTGTTGGAAAAGCGCTATTGCGCTGGGCGGAGAATATCGCCTGTGAATTAGGTGCAGAGCAGATCGAGCTGTCTACCCGCGCGACACGCCACGACGCCCACCGTTTTTATCTGCGTGAGGGCTATCTACATACCCACTTCCGTTTCGTTAAGCCGTTGTCGGAGCTGTAGCAATGAGCACTCTCAAGCTGACGTTTTTAGGCACCGGCGGTGCACAACAGGTTCCAGCCTTTGGCTGTGAATGTGCAGCCTGCCTGCGAGCCCAGAAGCAACCGTCTTATCGACGAAAACCCTGTAGCGCGATGCTGGAATATAACAGCGCGCTCACGCTGCTTGATGCCGGCTTACACGATCTCACTGAACGCTTCACGCCTACACAAATTAGCCAATTTCTGCTGACGCATTATCATATGGATCACGTCCAAGGATTATTTCCGTTACGTTGGGGAATGGGTGCGGCCATTCCAGTTTATGGCCCCCCAGATGAACTGGGCTGCGACGATTTATTCAAACATCCGGGGATGCTTGATTTTAACCATCGGTTGAACGCATTTGAGTCATTTTATTTACAGGAGTTGCAGGTGACGCCGCTGCCGCTCAATCACTCCAAGCTGACATTTGGCTATCTTCTGGCAACGCCCGATCGCCGCATTGCCTATCTGACAGATACTGCCGGATTACCTGAGTCCACGTTAAACGTCTTACGCCACCAGCCACCGGAAATCATCATTATCGATTGTAGCTATGAGCCGCGGGCTTTCACTCCGAAAAATCATAACGACCTCAATACGGTGGCTGAATTACAGAAAGAGATTGGCTGCCAGAAAATATGGCTGACACATATTAGTCATCAGTTCGATTTATGGATGATGGAAAATGCGCTACCCAAGGGGATTGAAGCGGCCAGAGATGGGTTAACGCTGACCGCAAAAGCTGACGGGTATGACTACGCGTATTTTTGAATCTGCTCGGATTCAATAATCTGCAAACGATACGGTGGTGGATTACGCGCTGATTTCAGCATCGCCATGGCAACGGCCGAGGCTTCAACCGCCTTCCACTTTTCAGGTAGCAGCTTAAAGATAGGCTCCGAAATCTGTTCTAACAGTCGTGGTTTTGAGCGTCCGCCCTGTAGCATCGAAGGACGCAAAATCGTTAAGAATTGCCACGCCTGTAGCTCTAGTGCCTTTTCCATTTCCCCTTTAGTGCGGCTATAAAGGAATGATGACTGTGGATTCGCACCTAACGCGCTCACCACCACATAGTGCTGACAACCATTTTTCAACGCCACAGAGCCACATTCAACGACCAACGTATAATCAACGTAGCGAAACGCAGCATCACTGCCAGCATCTTTGCGCGTGGTGCCTAAACAGCAAAACGCGATATCGATCGGGGTCGTCCATGTTGCCATCGTGGCACAGAGATCGTCTGCAACTGGATTCACCAGTTTTTCTGATGGCGGCAGTGGCTTCCGCGTTGGGGCATATATCTTGCTGATGCTCGGATCTTGCTCTAGAAGTTTGAGTAGTTCACTTCCGACCAAACCGGTCGCGCCTAACAATAAAGTTTTCATCCGTTATCCTCCCTCTCTTGAGTATAACGCTAGAAAAGCAGAGGGTATGAACTTCAGACATTAAGTTTCAGTGATACATATCTAAGTATTGTGACATCTAAACCGATGAAGCTGGATTATTCTTATTCGGGATCCCTCTCCCAGTGAATTTTCTTAGCAAAACCCAGTTTGTTGTCCGTCATTTTGATCTGATGAAGCGAAAGCTGCCACACCGGCGCAGACATGAGCCTCGCCGCCGGAAACTGTTGATAATAGAGACTACGCGCGCGCTGTTCCTCTTCCCCTTGCAATTGAACCGCCTCGCCAGAGAATTGTAGGCCACGAATCAGCGCAATGGTTTTAGTTTGGTGTGCGATGGTGCCAGCAACCTTAGGATTATTGAGCAGCATCCCACCATGGCGCGTGCGGGTTTCAGTCATAAAATAGAGCGCCATCCGCACCTCATCAAACGCATAAAAGCAGTTAGCGCACCACATCTCGCCTTCCCAACAGGTCGCTAGCGTGAGCACATGCTGAGCATTCAAAAAGCGGCAAATATGCTCTTTATCGGTTGTCATTCGTTGGCCTCACAAGATCCTTTGATGGAGGGTATAATGCCATAAAGACGTTAATTGGCCTTACCCTAATGACCACTGAACCGCACGAAACCCTCTGGTATCTCTATCTAATCCGAACCGCTTCTGGTGCGCTTTATACCGGTATTACCACCGACGTGGAGCGCCGGTATCAGCAGCATCAAACAGGGCGAGGAGCCAAAGCATTGCGCGGCAAAGGACCGCTGCAGCTGGCATTCAGCGACTTAGTCGGTGAACAAGGACAGGCGTTGCGGCTAGAACATCGGATTAAGCAACTGAATAAAAAGCAGAAAGAAAGATTGGTTGCTGAAAAACCAGCATTACTAGAAGTATGGTTAGAAGCTATCTTGAGCGGTAAATCGGCAGTTTCAGGTAGACGTCTTAGTTCAACGCAACTGTCTGCAAAACAAACAACTAAGCAATAAATCTTATAAATCAAGACGTAAACAACCTACTCCACTTCGGCAATTTGCATTTGCTCTACTGGTGAAGTCATACGTTCTCGTTATTCTTTTTTAGCGGTGCCCTGGTGAGGCGAAATCAGCATTTCCAGACAGAGCAGCCCTAGCAGATAACTTTTATAAGTTAAGCTGGTTTCTTTTAACTCTGTCACAGTCAATATAGACACTTTTGTCCCTTGTAGGAACGGGTGAAAACCACTCTTGTAACACGTTAAGGAAAGTGATATTAAACGTGGTTTAATTTAATTAATTAGTTTCGTATTTAATTATTCACATGCAAGGGTATATTTCATAATGAAGATCAATGTTACGGATGCACCAAACCCACAGGATGAAGAGTATGTGATTGACAGTCTTTGGGCTCATAACAGCAAAACCGAAGCCGTCGATATCCATCCATTATTTTTGACCGTTACCGACGATAATGGAGAAATCGTTGGCGGGCTGGTAGCAAGAACGTGGTGGGGAGGGCTTGAAGTTCAATATCTTTGGGTTAGCGACAAATATCGTAAATGCGGATATGGCCGTCAGTTAATGGTAAGAGCGGAGGCAGAAGCATCAAAACGCGGTTGCCATATGGCTTATGTTGATACTTTCGATTTTCAGGCCAGAGGATTTTATGAAAAATTAGGCTATCGCGTTTATGGTAATTTAGACGGTTATGCAAAAAAATTCACACGACACTACCTAGCTAAAGAAATTTAACCCTTCGTTGCGCGGTGAGGTTGAAATGGATTTGCCCGAAAAGAATAATGAAATTTATTTCAAGGGCCTCATTTCCATGATGGAACACCTGAGTGAGCCATGGGGCATTAAAGATCGCCAATCCCGCCATATCTATATGAACAAAGCGGCTTATCTCTATACCAATACGCCATTAGACTTTGATATTGAAGGTAAGCTGGACAATGAGTTTCCTGCTCATTGGGCTGAATTCTCACCTGAATTTATCGAGCATGATAAAAGAACTGAGGAATCTCAAGATCGCGTTACCGTAATAGAAACGCATTATTGGTATGGGAAAGATTTCCTCATGCCATTTATTAGCGAGAAGCTACCTATTTATAATGATAAAAAAGAATTAATTGGTGTGATGTGGAACGCCAAACCGCTTAATAGCTTATCGCCGCTTAAATATATAAATCATCAAAAGCCAAGTATTCTAACCACCGAAACTAATAGTGAGACTTTTACCCGTGCGGAGCTCGACGTTATATTCCTAATGCTACAAAGGCTTTCAGTGAAAGAGATTGCAAAAATATATAACATCAGCACCAAAACAATAGAAAACAGAATCTATACGATTTATCAAAAATGTGACGTCCATACACAGCAGCAATTTGAGGAGTTCTGTCAATTTGAGCAATTGGACAACTATATTCCTGACAGACTGGTAGCAAAGGGAATTCAGTTTATCTAAACCCTAAATAATTTAAGTTGTAGGTACCCCATATGCAACTTTAAATATGACGGGAATAAACCATAAAAGGCATACCTTATCGTGATCAAAATTGAAGATTATCCACTGAGCAGAGTGCCACAGGATAAAAGGGTTTCATTTTTAAGCGTCGCTATCGTTCATATGGGCATGTTGACCGCGCTGGATCAATTCATGCTTGGCGCTGTACTCGGTAACTCCATGACATTGACTGATGCGTTTACCGCCATCCTCATCGGCAGCGTGATATTTGGAATTGTGACCTATGGTCTTGGGCTGGCGGGAATGCGCGAAGGGATCTCCGGTAGTCTATTAGCGAGATGGTGCGGCTTTGGACGCTTAGGCTCAGTGCTGATCGGGGTAGTTGTTGCCGTCAGTTTACTTGGTTGGTTTGGAATACAAAACGCTATTTTCGCTAAATCACTGGATTTTGCCCTTAACCATAAATTGGGCTTTGGCTGGGCGGCGGCTTTATCTGGTAGCTTTTTGACGATATTGGTCGCATTTGGTTTCAAGGCATTGCGCATTGCGGCAAGAATAGCAGTACCCATGTTTATTTCACTGGTAGCGTATATTTCCTTTAATGTTTTATCTGGACATAACCTGCCTGAAATCATGCAGTTATTGCCTCCCGGTGAACCCCTTTCAATTAGCGCAGGTATCACTATCGTTGTCGGCGGCGCCATTGTGGCGAGCCTGATGACTCCCGATCTAACGCGTTACTCTAAAAATCGTAAACATGTATTAGGCGTAACGATTTTAACCATTGTTGCTGGTGAGTTTATCATCAACGGGCTGGCCATTTTGATCGCCAAGACGCTGGGAACAGCTGATGTTGTGACTATTATGGCTCAGGCTGCGGGTGGTGCTGGCCTGTTAGTCGTGGTGTTCTCAACGCTGAGGGTGAATGACCTTAACCTTTATTCTTCGTCGCTGGGCATTGTGAACGCTGTCGAAGGGCTAACGGGTAAAAAACTCAAATATATCTCAACGACGTTAGTGATTGGCATCCTTGGAACCACGCTTTCCGTGCTAGGTATACTGGATCGATTTGTTGATTTTTTAACCGTGCTCGGCGTGGTATTCCCACCGATCATCGGCATCATGCTGGTCGACTATTTTGTGGTGCGCTCTCACCGTAAGATTTTGGATCTGAGCCGGTCAGAAGGAAAGCTGCCAGATGACGTTCAAACGCCTGCTATTGGCTGGATAGCCATTATCGCCAGCATTGTTGGCAGTATTGTTGGATTGGTGACTGAATGGGGAATTCCGACTATCAACTCATTGCTTGCCGCCAGCCTGATCTATTGGTTGGCTACGTTGGCTGTCAATCGCAGCCAAAAAACCGTTGAACCTGAAAAGGTGCTGTAGTGCAATTTGTAGTGCAATTTGTAGTGCAATAACGGTGCAATAAATACGCGGATACTCCCAGCTACGGGGGTATCCGTAGAAAAACACTTTATCTAGAACGTGGTGGATACACTACGCCCAAAAGGCGCTGAGTATTCCACCACGCCTTTGCAATTCTCCATTTCACCACCGGCTAATGGATACACCAGAAAGGAGTCCTCAGTGCCTGGCAGATGGCTACGTAACCCTTGCTGAGCGGCGTTCTGGAAACCAAAGCGAGAGAAATAGGCCGGTTCACCGAGTACAACGACAGCCGAATAGCCAAACTCATTCAGAGAATCTAGCCCCTCATAAATGATCTGTTCCGCAAGTCCTTGACGGCGATGAGCTTCATCAACCACGACCGGAGCCAGCCCAACGCATTGGCGATCTTCACCATCGACGTAAACGGGACTGAACGCCGCATAGCCAATCACACCGCCCTCTTCATCAGTCGCCACGACGCCTAGCGTCAGCAGACCATCTTCGCGCAGGCGATGCACTAGCTCAGCCTCTTCGCTCGAGGGAAACGCGTTGCGTAGCAGCCGGTCAATACCTGCAGCATCAACAGGAATTTCAACGCGGATTAGCATGGTGAAACCTCTTGGGTAGCGGACGTAGATACTTCTTTCATTCCAGCATCAACAAACTCTGCCAACTGTAGCAGACCAAACCGTAATGGTTTAGGCATTGCATCCAAATCTATCGCATCCATCAAGTTTTTGACATATAAGCCAAGCTCAGTATCACCTTCAATGCGTAAACGACGTTGGAAAAACAGCGTATCAGGATCTTCCTTGCGCGCAGCAATCAAGATTAAGTCGTTAGCATCGGCGCTGAAACTCACGTCAGCATCCTGATGTTGGCTCACTTGCAGCTTGCCTTCGTTTACGGTGACAAACCACTTAAGGCCGAGATCGCGCACTTCAACTTTCAGCCAACGCTGTTCCAGAAACTCTAATTCGTCATCTGCGAGCGCCTGACGAAATTGCCAGCCAAGCAGTTGTTCCAGCACCTGCCGTTGTAGAGCAAACGGCGTGAATTTTAACGGGACGCTTAAAAACGCCGGACCTTGACGCACTAAACGTGCTCGTAATTGTTCCAACACTGGAGTGACTCCTCATAATACTGGTTGTTGGTATTTTGCCACATCAGCAGCACAAGACCGCGCGCTATATCAACAAAATGCACCCTTATTAGCCAAGTAAGTCGATAGGCCAACAAAAATTTGGATAAAGAATAACCGTCGTGTTGCTGCTGTCAACACACGAGAAACTGCCTCAAATCAAAACAGCCGATGAATGGGTTCTCTAGAATGATCGCCATTAAAATTATCACTCAGGGTTCAACCGATCACCTGTTGTCATTAATTGCCACTCATCGCTACCGTGGCCCGTTCAGGAATGATATATGGAGTTGCTTTGCCCCGCCGGAAATTTGCCTGCTCTGAAGGCAGCTATTGATAACGGCGCAGACGCCGTTTATATCGGCTTAAAAGATGATACTAACGCTCGCCATTTTGCTGGCCTGAATTTTACTGAGAAAAAGCTCCAAGAAGCCGTGAGCTACGTGCATAACCATAAACGTAAGCTGCATATCGCTATCAATACGTTTGCTCATCCTGATGGCTACGCTCGCTGGGAACGAGCCGTGGATATGGCAGCACAGTTAGGCGCCGATGCACTTATTTTAGCCGATCTCGCCATGTTGGAATACGCGGCAGAGCGCTACCCACAGGTTGAGCGCCACGTTTCCGTGCAGGCATCGGCAACGAATGATGAAGCCATTCGTTTCTACAAACAACACTTCGATGTTTCGCGCGTGGTATTGCCGCGTGTGCTGTCAATTCATCAGGTGAAACAATTGGCTCGCACTAGCGAAGTACCGCTGGAAGTTTTTGCTTTCGGCAGCCTGTGTATCATGGCTGAAGGCCGTTGCTACCTCTCCTCTTATCTCACCGGTGAGTCACCTAATACCGTAGGTGCCTGCTCTCCGGCTCGTTTCGTTCGCTGGCAGCAAACGCCACAGGGAATGGAATCTCGCCTTAATGATGTCCTGATTGACCGCTACGAAGAGGGTGAAAACGCAGGTTATCCAACGCTGTGTAAAGGGCGTTATTTGGTCGATGGCGAGAAATATCACGCGCTGGAAGAGCCCACCAGCCTAAATACGCTCGAACTGCTGCCCGATTTGATGGGCGCGAATATTGCCTCAGTGAAGATTGAAGGACGTCAACGTAGCCCTGCCTATGTCAGTCAAGTGGCAAAAGTATGGCGTCAAGCCATTGACCGTTGTCAGAAAGATCCTGAGGGCTATAAAGCAGAACAGAGCTGGATGGATAGCCTTGGCGCGATGGCTGAAGGCACCCAAACCACGCTGGGTGCCTATCACCGGAAATGGCAGTAAGGAACAAAATCGTGAAATATTCTTTAGGGGCCGTGCTCTATTACTGGCCAAAAAATGAAATAGAAACTTTTTATCAGGCTGCCGCGCAAAGTGAAGCTGACATCATTTATCTCGGTGAAACTGTGTGTTCAAAACGTCGTGAGATGAAAGTTGCCGACTGGTTGGATGTGGCCAAGCAAGTAGCGCACTCAGGCAAGCAGGTGGTGATCTCTACTCTGGCGCTGTTGCAAGCGCCCTCCGAGCTTAATGAGCTGAAGCGCTATGTCGAAAACGGCGATTTTTTAATTGAAGCCAACGACTTAGGCACGGTGAATATGGCCGCGGAGCGTAAACTGCCGTTTGTAGCCGGCCACGCGCTGAACTGCTACAACGCGGTCACCTTGCGTCTGTTACAAAAACAGGGAATGGTGCGTTGGTGTATGCCGGTTGAACTCTCCCACGACTGGCTGAAAAATGTGATGGACCAGTGTGAAATCTTAGGCATTCGCAATAAGTTTGAAGTGGAAGTTCTGAGTTACGGGCACCTGCCACTGGCCTATTCCGCACGCTGCTTTACCGCCCGTTCAGAAGATTTGCCAAAAGATCAGTGCGAAACCTGCTGCATTAAATACCCCCAAGGACGCCGCGTTTTATCACAGGAAAATCAGCAAGTTTTCGTGCTTAACGGTATTCAGACACAAAGTGGCTATTGCTATAACCTCGGCAATAATCAGCTAGAAATGCAGGGATTAGTTGATATCGTACGCCTATCTCCGGAGAGCATGGACACGCTGAATGTGCTAAGCCAATTCCGTGCTAACGAGCGAGGGCTTGAACCACTAACGTTGGAAAATCGCGCCGACTGTAACGGGTACTGGCAGCGAGTCGCTGGCTTAGAGTTAATACAGTAAGCTTTTATATTGTCGTAAAAATGGGAGCCTCGGCTTAATGCTGATCGTTTAAGAGATCGAGATACACGGGGCTAGCACACCGCGGGGCGCTCCGGCAGCTAAAGCTGCTACGACCCCATCGGTGCACTTCCCCTAAAATCACGCTTAAGTGACCGGCATTAAGCCTCGGCTCCCATTTTAAAAGGCTTCAAGTCGTTACCTGTTATGAGGCTTTCTTTGCCATTATCTCAATAATCTGAGTGTCGGTTTGCTGCATGGAATGGCAGGCCAGAGCACAAAGGTTGGCAATAGAGCGGTCCACATCGTCAGTTACAATCCCTTCATTCCCCGTCACACAGCTATCATCTAACGCCATCAGCACCGCTTTGTAGGCAGCCGAAACGCTGGTCGAAACCTTCATGGCACAGCTGTTAGAAGCTCCATCGCAAATCATACCGCTAACATCACCGATCATGCTGCTAATCGCCATCGCAACCGGTTCATAACGGCCTTCAATCAGCCACGCAATCCCAGCAGCAGCGCCCATCGCCGCCGTTGTCGCCGCGCACAGCGCTGACAGGGTAGGCAACTGGCTATGGATGTATATCGCGGTCAGGTGCGATAACATTAAAGCTCGAGTCAATTGCGCTTCATCCGCACCAAGATATTCAGCCACTACGACAACAGGCATCGTGGCAGTGATTCCCTGATTACCAGAGCCTGAGTTGCTCATGGCTGGCATCACGGCGCCTCCCATACGTGCGTCAGACGCAGAGGACGTGCGAATCATAATATCCGACAGTAGATCACGAGCCAATAAACCACGGTCACGTTGGCGCTGAAGCGTTGCACCAATGTGCAAACCATACTGCTTGCTCAATCCTTCCAACGATAGCGCCTTGTTTAACGTCGCAGCCTCCAAAATAAAATGGATGCGTTCTAGCGGGACATTAACGGCAAAATCGAATACCTGACGTAATGATGCTTTCTTCAGACAATACCCTTCCGCACAAGGCGCATCAGAGGATTCATCGGAATGCAGCCGTGCGTCAAACAGCACTTCACCGTTTTTCACAATTTTAATGACGTTGGTATGCCCATCAGCAATGGTGACACAGGCCGATTCCGTTGCACCCAACACTGTGACCTGAGAAAACAGAATATGCTCACACGGCTGCTGAATAGAAACCGACACACCCCCACTAGCCAGAAGAGACTTCCCTGCCTCAACGGCCTGTGGCGTCGCATGTTTGAGCACTTCCAATCCTGCTTTGGGATCTCCCCCGGTCGCTCCAACTGCTGCGGCGATCGGGAGGCCGACCATCCCAGTACCTGGGACTGTCACCCCCATACCATTTTTCATTAGGTTAGGAGATACGCGCGCTTCGATACGCTCAACAGGCTCAGGAAGATATGAAGCGGCAATAGCAGCGGCCAGAGCCAAAGATACCGGCTCGGTACAGCCCACAGCTGGCTTGACTTCCTGCTGTACCGCACGGATAAACTCATTCCACAATTCATCACGCGATTCGGTACACAACAGATTTTCGCTTTCATACTTGCTCATAATTCAGACCTTAATAACAAGACTACAAAAATATTCAGTTTTTAACTTATTAGGAGAATGCTAGGAATGGAGACACACATAGCAGCAATCCGGTAATAATGATAATGGTGAGTGAAGTACCTTTGTATTTATGTAGAGCGGGTACTTTGTAGACTAAATAAGCCGGAATCAAACACCCGACCATCCCAAAAATAGGGCTGCAAATTGAAGTAAAGCTTAATACTGGCGCATTCAGAATAATTGCACTCCATGCCAATAAAATGGCAAACAGCATAATTCCGTTTTGTACCCATTTCTCATTGATCTTTTCAGCTGGCATACGACGACGCAGGATATTCATAACAATGCCCTGAGTCGCTTCACGGAAGCCTAAATAAACACCAAAGAAAGCAGTCATGACCGCAAAGATATTTAAAATAACGCTAACCACGGTCGCCCAGCTACCAGGAAAGAACTGCGCTGCAATCGCCAATGCTGAAATATTCTGCTCATAGGCTTTAACTGCTTCGTCATGCCCCATCGCTAAGGTGAAAGAAACTGCGTAAAAGAATACCGTGACAAATAAAACACCAAAGGCAATATTCATCGCTCGCAATGCTTTAAAACGAGCAACCTCACGCGATTTCTCTTTAGAGCGGTACGAGATCACCATCGGACTCAGCGTTTGAATAAACAGGATAGACGTCAAAGTAAACGGCAGCGTGATAATCGCGTTCTTAATGAGCAGTCCCATCGGCGGCAAAGAGCCCACGTTATATAAATGCCACATGCCCACCATGGATACGCCTAGGGCGGCTACGACCAACAACTTGGTGAGAACCATAAAGCTAGACAGTTTAAATAAAAGCTTTTCGCCCCGTGAAGAGATGGCAACCAAAATGCAGATAAGGACTAAACCATAGAATGGGTTTTCAGAAAGTAGTCCATCTGTTACGCCAAAAGTGTGTAAGTATGAAGCGCTATCGTTGGTAATCGCAGTGGAATAAACAAACATCCAGATAACCAACATAACAAAATATAATGCGCCTAATAATATCCCCCAGTTTTTACCTAAGTATCCGCTAATAACACTAGGATAATCTTTACACTCTGGTGATTCCGCTAAGGTGTTAATGAATAAGCGCTGAAACAAATACATCGCTGGATAGCCAATAATGGATGAGAGTAAGAATACCCATAACCCCATCAGCCCTACCTGTACGGGTAAAAATACAATACCCGCGCCAATAGCCATCCCGATGCTCATAATAATCCAACCGGCATCAGTGCTATCAAACTTTGTTGCTGCTTTCCATTCGCTTTCTGTCATTCCTCCACGACTATCTGAAGGATAATCATTAACAACGACACTGCTATTCTCTGTTGCGGTTTCCATAATAGCTCTCGCTCGCAATATTATAAGTGTAGGTTTTATTTTCTTTTTAATGTGCAGACGTAATTTGCAGGCTTTTTTATTATGCAAAAATGATACGCTGCTCTCTGGAGAATATTTTTTCAACTCACACCCAAGTAACGGCACGTTGCGAGAAAAATTTTCTACCAAAAGAGGATAACACTAAAAATTTTAACTCCCAGATAGCTACTTTATGAAATCCATAACTTGGGATACACCCTGATATCTACAATATGATGAATTTAAAAGATATTTTATTTTATGCGTCTTTTTAACTGATGTAACGTAATCGCCACTGGGATAATTTTTGTGAAGTCCAGCAGATTACCCTTAGTAGAAAATCAAAGAACAAAACCTTACTAACATGATGGACATCACATCTCTAGCAAGGCAAAACAGCTATTCAGCACAACCATCTTTATTTTGTTATAAAAATGAAATCAAATAGAATCTTAAACTGCATTTTCTCTCATAGCTTCATAGACCTCTCCTCCAGATAACGTTGCTTTCGCTGTAGCACGCATTAACACAGCCAGCTATTGATTAATTATCACATACGATTAACATCAACCTAAAAACCAGACCGATTGGTCTATTTATAGGAATCATGTGATGGCTGCCAAAAACGTACCTTTTTCAGTTCTCGATCTCTCCCCTATTCCCACAGGAGCAACGGCTCGTGATGCTTTTCATCGCTCATTAAGTCTGGCCCAACACGCTGAAGATTGGGGATACCATCGTTATTGGCTGGCTGAACATCACAACATGACAGGTATTGCCAGCGCCGCCACTTCGGTGCTGATCGGCTATATCGCAGGAGGGACTCAAACTATTCGCGTTGGGTCTGGTGGTGTCATGCTGCCTAATCATGCTCCCTTAGTTATCGCAGAACAATTTGGCACGCTGGAATCACTTTATCCCGGCCGCATAGATTTAGGGTTAGGCCGAGCCCCAGGCTCAGACCAGCGCACCATGATGGCGTTACGCCGTAGCCTGCATGGCGAAATTGATGACTTTCCGCAGGATGTCGCTGAGCTACAACGTTACTTCGGTGAAGTGACCGCAGGGCAGCATGTGCAGGCAGTTCCGGGACAGGGTTTACATATCCCTATCTGGCTTTTAGGATCTAGCCTCTATAGTGCACAACTCGCCGCAAAACTCGGACTGCCTTTTGCTTTCGCCTCACATTTTGCTCCGGATATGCTTCATCAAGCGCTGGCCATGTACCGCACCCAATTTCAGCCATCGAAGGCATTAGCGCAACCGTACGCTATTGTCTGTATCAACGTGGTTGCAGCAGACAGCGAGCGCGATGCACGCTTCCTGTTTACCTCGATGCAGCAGCAGTTCATTAATTTGCGTCGAGGAGAACCAGGGCCGCTCCCCGCGCCGGTAACAGATATCTCAGCCTATTGGAGCGCTGGTGAACAATACGGCGTGGAGCAGGCGCTTAGAATGTCAGTAGTCGGCGATCCACTGCAGGTGAAAAGTGGATTAGAAGCTCTGCTAAGAGAAACACAGGCGGATGAAGTGATGGTTAACGGGCAAATTTTCGATCATCAGGCTCGTTTACGCTCCTTCGAAATTGTTGCTGAAATCAAACAGCAGCTCAACGCAGCCGAACGTATCAGCTAAGGTGCATTGCGCACCTTAGCTGAAAGGAAATTAGCGCTGAATGAGATAGCGAATGGTCGGTCCATCCTGTTGGATATCAAGTACGGTATAACCGTGATTTTTGGCATCCAACGGGATGTTGTTGATCGACTGTGGGCAATCGCTAACCACTTCGAGAATTTCACCCACTTTAAGGTTTGGCATCGCTTCAAGCGTTGCCACCGCAGGATAAGGACAAGGCTCACCTACCATATCCAAACGATAATCTGGAACAATATCTGTAGGTTTCATGCAATCTCCTTAACGGCGTTATTTACCTGATTTTTTGTACGGAAGAAACGTTTTTCCCATGCAACGACCAGCAAAAATGCGGCCAGCAACATGAGGTAAGTCACAAGCAAACCACCCAGTGGACCAAAGGTTTGCAGCAGGTTGATTTTATCGTAGGAGGTCGCTAGCGACGGAGCCAGATCGTCCCAGTAGTACGCAAGAATGGTCGCTCCCACAATATTGCCAAGCCCAACCCACCAGAAATGCACCTGTCCTTCGACGGCACGATACATCCAGCCCGTTTCACAACCACCGGCTAACACAATACCAAAACCAAACAGCACACCGCCGATTATTGCATTGGGGCCAGCCCACATAATTTTTGGCGCGAGTCCCATTTGTACATAACTGAAGATACCGATAGCACTCACCGCCATCCCGATAATAATCGCTTTCGCCATATGAGTTCGGCCGGTGATCCACAGGTCACGGAATGCCGAAGTAAAGCAAATCTGGGCTCGCTCAATCAGCAACCCAAAACCAACCCCAAATAACATGGCGAGACCGAGCTTAGGCGCATTCATCGCGGTTAATCCGCCCCATGCAACTACCGCAAAGAAGATAATCATCCCTAAGCGGAAGCGTCGTTTAGCTTGGTCAGGCTTCTGAGTCAGTGGAGAGGCTGCGCTGACCTTTTGCAGTTTGACCGGAATGCGAAACATCGGTAGCAGCGTAAAGCGCGCGCCAAAATAAGAGCCGACCGCAGTCGCTAGCGCGAAAAACCATGCATGCAGCGAAAACTGTGGAATGCCAGTGAAGAAGGCCGCGAGGTTACACCCCATAGCCAAACGTGCGCCAAAGCCTGCAATCATGCCGCCTAGAATCGCCTGCAGAATTCGGATGCGGTGCTGCGGCATACGAAGTTTAACGTTGTTGGCCCATAACGCGGCGGCGAAGCAACCACCGAACATACCGATGATCATCATGCCGTCAATGCGCTCCAGAGGCGAGCCTTCAAGGCCGATGACTTTAAAATAGCCCCACTGTTCTGGATGTGCACCAAATAGCTGTAATACATGCCCACCCCAGCGGGTGAATTCGCCGGTTACCGCCCAAAAGGTGCCAGTAATACCAAAATAGTAAGTTGATAAAATCCCCGCAGCGATAACCGCAGGGAGCGGAGCCCAGAATTTTATTAGATATTGTTGTTTGAAGTTTTGCCAAGACATGAATTATCCCCTTGTGATTACAGCCCCCGACCGGGGAACTGTCTTGAGGTTGTGAACCTCAATCGCCAAGCATCATACGCCGATAAAACGTATTTCAAAGGCAAGAAACAAGCTGAGCAATGAAGAACCATGCAATAAGCCACCACGGGGGATAATAGGCATAAAAAAAGCCAACCCTGAGGTTGGCTTAGTCATTGAGTTCAGAACAGCGTTATTACGCGTCGTTAGTAGTACGACGACGTGGCGGCTGTGCTGCATCATCACGGCGTGGGCCGCGCGGTGCTGCGCTACGATCGCTGTTACCGCGACGGTCGTCACGACGAGGTGCGCCATCACGTCCACCGAAGCTGCGACGCTCGCCACCGGCACTACGGCCACCGCGATCGCCTGCAGGACGTTCGCGACGAGGTTCACGTGCTGGAGCATCACCCATCAGCTGCATATTCAGCGGCTTATTGAGGATACGGGTACGGGTGAAGTGAGACAGCAGATCACCTGGCATACCTTTTGGCAGCTCGATCGTTGAGTGAGAAGCAAACAGCTTGATGTTACCGATGTAACGGCTGCTAATATCACCTTCGTTAGCGATAGCACCAACGATGTGACGAACTTCAACACCATCATCACGACCCACTTCGATACGGTACAGTTCCATATCGCCAGCATCACGGCGTTCACGACGTGGGGCGCCTTCACGGGCTTCACGTGGCTCACGGTCACCACGACGAGCGAAGCGATCGCCACCGCGTTCATTGCGATCGTCACGGTCGCGGAATTCACGACGTGGACGGCGTTCCATAACCGGATCAGGTGGCAGGATCAGCGGACGTTCGCCCTGTGCCATTTTCAGCAGTGCTGCGGCCAGAGTTTCCATATCCAGTTCATCTTCCGGCTGCAGTTTAGTCAGCAGATCGCGGTATTTATCCAGATCGCTGCTTTCCAGTTGCTGCTGAACTTTAGCGGCAAACTTAGCCAGACGACGTTGACCCAGCAGTTCTGCGTTAGGGATTTCAACTTCTGGAATGGTCAGCTTCATGATGCGTTCAATGTTACGCAACAGGCGACGTTCACGGTTCTCAACGAACAGCAACGCACGACCAGCGCGGCCAGCACGACCGGTACGGCCGATACGGTGAACGTAAGACTCGGAGTCCATCGGGATGTCATAGTTAACAACCAGACTGATACGGTCCACGTCCAGACCACGTGCAGCAACATCAGTTGCAATCAGGATATCTAAGCGACCATCCTTCAAACGTTCTAGAGTCTGCTCACGCAGCGCCTGATTCATATCACCGTTCAGAGCGGCGCTGCTGTAACCACTACGTTCCAATGCTTCAGCAACTTCCAGAGTCGCATTTTTGGTACGTACGAAGATGATTGCAGCATCAAAATCTTCAGCTTCAAGGAATCGAACCAGCGCTTCGTTTTTACGCATCCCGAACACAGTCCAGTAGCTCTGGCTAATGTCTGGGCGAGTCGTAATGCTAGACTGAATGCGTACTTCCTGAGGCTCTTTCATGAAGCGACGGGTAATACGACGAATGGCTTCAGGCATAGTTGCAGAGAACAGCGCAGTCTGATGCTGTGCAGGGATCTGCGCCATGATGGTTTCAACGTCTTCGATGAAGCCCATACGCAACATTTCGTCAGCTTCGTCCAGAACCAAACCACTCAGGTTAGACAGGTTCAGGGTGCCACGCTTCAGGTGGTCTAGCAGACGACCAGGAGTACCCACAACAATCTGTGGTCCCTGACGCAAAGCACGCAGCTGTACGTCGTAGCGTTGGCCACCGTACAGAGCAACAACGTTTACGCCGTTCATGTGTTTAGCGAAGTCAGCCATCGCTTCAGAAACCTGAACCGCCAGCTCACGCGTTGGAGCGAGAACCAGCACCTGTGGTGCTTTCAGGCTTGGGTCAATATTGTGCAGCAGCGGCAAAGAAAACGCTGCAGTCTTACCGGAACCGGTCTGAGCCATACCCAGAACGTCACGGCCATTTAAAAGGTGAGGAATACATTCCGCCTGGATTGGAGACGGTTTTTCATAGCCCAGATCGGTCAGGGCTTGGATAATTGGTGCAGCTAACCCTAGGTCAGCAAAAGAAGTTTCGAACTCAGCCATGTACACGTGCCTCATTGATGGCGGCCAGTCTACATAACTCGTCTAGAAAATGGACAATGATTTTCATTGAAAAGTGTGAACCGGCTCAAATTAGATTAAATAACGAACAAAAAGCCCTCACCTCAAGGAGGTGATAAAGCAATTAAAAATATAGGCGTAGTTGTTCGTCAGCTATTGCTGGTCCGATTCTGATAGGTCGTCTTGCTCTTGGCCCAAAAGCGCCAATTCCAACAGTGCATAGCGGTGCTCAACGAAGTTATGTACGTTGTTGGCAACCGTCAGTTTGAACAGCGCAGAGGCACTGCTCTTGTCCCCCAGACTCAGGTAATGTTTACCTAAATAGAAGTCAGTTTCACTGAGATGCTCAGCGAGCGAAGTGTTATCCGTTGCATCTTCCTGTAAGCGTGTCATCAATGTTTTCTGATTGATGGTGCCCAGGTAGAATTCGACAATATTCCATCCCCATTGATTCCTGTTCGCCTTGTTATATCGCTGTTCCAGCGAGGCAGTGGCTTTCTTTGGATCGATTTCACGTTCCACAAGGTAAAGCCATAACGAACGGAATGGATCATTGGGATCGTCTTGATAAAACGCCTGCAGATCATCCTGCGCTAACGAGTATCGACCACCGTAATACAGTGCGATGCCTCGGTTTAAACGCGCGTAGTTGTAAGTTGGATCAAGCTCTAGTACAGAATCAAACGCTTCATAGGCGGCATCAAAATTGCCAGCCTGCGTTAAGTAAATCCCCAGATAGTTAAAAACTTCTGGCATATCAGGACGAATAGCCAGCGCTTGCGAAAAATCGTTACGCGCTAAAGCTCTCAGTCCTAGACTATCATACAGTACTCCGCGCTCATATAAAAGCTGTGCGCGTTCATCATCTGTCAATGCACGACTCGCAAGGATCTGTTCCATGCGTGCCAGCATGACTTCCTGTTGCAGCGAAGGCTGTAACGGAATTGCTAGTACTTCGTCTTTACGCCAATCAAGGTTGCTGCATCCTGCCAGCAGAATTGCTGTCGCAACGTAACACCAGCGCAAGATAGGCTTCATTTCCCAACTCCCGAAGACCAACATCGGATTGATTTCCTATCATCCAATAAGCAAAACACATCCTGTGTTTGCGTAATAAACGGCTCCCCGCATATGCAGGAAGCCGTAGTACTGAATAAGCTATTATTCAGCAGCTGGAGCAGCAGCCTGTTCTGGCGCGCTTGCTTCTTTAATACTCAAGCGGACGCGACCCTGACGGTCAACTTCCAGTACCTTAACAGGAACTTCCTGACCCATCTGCAGATAGTCGGTCACTTTCTCAACGCGCTTATCGGCGATCTGAGAAATATGCACCAGACCTTCTTTACCGCCACCGATAGCAACGAATGCACCGAAATCAACGATACGGGTTACTTTACCCTGATAGATACGGCCAACTTCGATTTCAGCAGTGATTTCTTCGATGCGACGAATAGCATGTTTCGCTTTTTCGTTGTCGGTTGCTGCGATTTTAACAGTACCGTCATCTTCGATTTCAATGGTAGTACCCGTTTCGTCAGTCAGTGCACGAATAACGGAACCGCCCTTGCCGATAACATCTTTGATCTTCTCAGGATTGATCTTGATGGTATGGATACGTGGAGCGAATTCAGAGATATCACCACGTGGCGCATTGATCGCCTGTTCCATCACACCCAGAATGTGCAAACGTGCACCCTTAGCCTGATTCAGGGCCACCTGCATAATTTCGCGGGTGATGCCTTCAATCTTAATATCCATCTGCAGAGCAGTGATACCTTCGCGGCTACCCGCAACTTTGAAGTCCATGTCGCCCAGGTGATCTTCGTCACCCAGAATGTCAGACAGTACGACGAAGTTTTCGTCTTCTTTAACCAGACCCATCGCGATACCGGCAACGGCAGCTTTGATCGGAACACCTGCGTCCATCAGTGCTAAAGAAGCACCACAAACGGAAGCCATTGAAGAAGAGCCGTTAGATTCGGTGATTTCAGAAACCACACGAACAGTGTACGGGAATTCGTCTTGCTTAGGCATTACAGCCAACACGCCGCGTTTCGCCAAACGACCGTGACCAATTTCACGACGCTTAGGTGAACCCATCATGCCGGTTTCCCCTACGGAATACGGAGGGAAGTTATAGTGTAGCAGGAAGCGGTCAGTCTGCTCGCCAGTTAAACCATCAATGTTCTGAGCATCACGTTCTGTACCCAGAGTTGCGGTCACCAGAGCCTGAGTTTCACCACGGGTGAACAGTGCAGAACCGTGGGTACGCGGCAGGACACCGGTACGCACATCAAGGCCACGGATCATGTCTTTTTCACGGCCATCAATACGTGGCTCGCCACGCAGCACACGGCTACGTACGACATTTTTCTCCAGTGAACCCAGAACGTCTGCGATTTCGCCAGCGTTCAGAGATTCGTCTTCAGCCTGCAGCGCAGCGATAACGTCAGCTTTAATCTGGTCAATCTGAGCGTAGCGAGCCTGTTTTTCAGTGATGTGATATGCATCACCGATACGAGCTTCAGCCAGTGCAGCAACACGAGCATGCAGTGCTTCGTTAACCGCAGGTGCAGTCCATTCCCAACGAGGTTTGCCCGCTTCTGCAGCCAGCGCCTTGATGTTTTCAATAACAACCTGCTGCTGTTCGTGACCGAATACAACGGCACCCAGCATCTGGTCTTCGCTCAGCAACTGAGCTTCGGATTCAACCATCAGCACTGCGCCTTCGGTACCTGCAACAACCAGATCCAGCTTGCTTTCTTGCAGCTCATCGGTCGTTGGGTTCAGCACATACTGGTCGTTGATGTAACCAACGCGAGCTGCGCCGATTGGGCCATTGAACGGAATACCGGACAGGCTCAGGGCAGCAGAAGCACCGATCATCGCAACGATGTCTGGGCTAACCTGCGGGTTTACGGAAACAACGGTAGCGACAACCTGAACTTCGTTCAGGAAGCCTTCTGGGAACAGTGGGCGAATTGGGCGGTCAATCAGACGCGCAATCAGAGTTTCGCCTTCACCAGGACGGCCTTCACGGCGGAAGAAGCCACCTGGGAAACGACCAGCAGCGTAGGTACGCTCCTGATAGTTAACGGTCAGAGGGAAGAAGCTCTGGCCTTCTTTAGCTTTTTTAGCGCCAACAACGGTAACGAATACCGCGGTGTCGTCCATGGTAACCATGACAGCAGCAGTGGCTTGGCGAGCCATCATGCCAGTTTCCAGAGTTACGGTATTCTGACCGTACTGGAATTTGCGAACGATAGGATTCAGCAAAGTATTTTCCTTATCTTTGTAAGTTCAGTAACGCCATACGCAGCGCTACTCCTCATTATTTGCCTTCGATCACTTCGTTGCATTCTCGCGACTAATGGAAATCACTGGCACTCCAGAGACTTGCATTAGCCGCGCGAACATCTGCAAAAAGGATCGTCAAACGGCAGACGTTATCAACAAGAGCCAATCGACTCTATTTTTAACGCTTCTTTCTTTAACCACAACGATTTTAGCAGCCGTAATTTGGTTAATGACAGTACATTAACCTTATTTGTGATTGCTTCCTAGAAGAAAGGGGCCAATCTAGGCCCCTTTCTTCTGAAAATCGTTTGGACTAGCGACGCAGACCCAGACGTTCAATCAGGCTGGTGTAGCGAGCTACATCTTTACGCTTCAGGTAATCCAGCAGCTTACGACGCTGGGAAACCATACGCAGCAGACCACGACGGCTGTGGTGATCTTTTTTGTGTTCAGCGAAGTGACCTTGCAGGTGGTTGATCTGTGCAGTTAACAGAGCAACCTGAACTTCGGTGGAACCGCTGTCGTTAGCGTCACGACCGAAGTCAGCAACGATTTGAGCTTTAGCTTCAACACTTAGAGACATTATAGAACTCCAAATTCATAAAACGATTAAAAAAGCAGGCGCCGATCTCTAATTCAGCTGCCTAATACATAAGCCGCGCTATTCTACTCTGAGCGCAAAAAGATCGCAACAAAGCACCTGATGACTCGTTACTCAGGAACGCGCTCTTCTACAACTAAGCGACGTGGTGCCAAGCGTCCTTGGTCATCCACTTCGCCAACGCCGATAAATCGACGTTTCTCGCCAACGTTGATGCGCACCATACCTTCAGCAGGCAAACCTTGCACCTGCACCGGCTGTCCTTGTAGAACATAAGCGGCAACAACATCGGTAAGATTTATTTCCGGCAGATGAGACGCCGCGGTATCCATCGGCAACAACAGCGGGTCAAGAACCGTTTTAGGTTCAATGCTGGCCTCTTCGGCTGCGGCAACCATTTGCTGTAGTTGTTCCAAAGTCACCATGCGCTCTGACGGATAGTTAGAAACCTGTACACGACGTAAATAGATAACGTGCGCACCACAGCCTAAAACCTCACCCAAATCGTCAATAATAGTTCGGATATAGGTGCCTTTAGAGCAATGAATCTCTAACTCTAACTCATCATTTTCCCAACGGATAAACTGCAACTCATAGACGGTAATATCACGAGCTTCACGAGGGACTTCAATGCCCTGACGTGCATACTCGTAAAGCGGCTTACCCTGATATTTCAGTGCAGAATACATCGATGGTACTTGCTGGCTATCTCCTCGGAACTGCTCCAGCGCCGCATCCAGTTGTTCCTGTGAAAACTCAACAGGACGTTCCTGAACCACTTCGCCATCGGCATCAGAGGTGTTCGTTCTTTGCCCTAAACGAGCAATAACGCGATAGCGTTTATCAGCATCCAGCAAGAATTGGGAAAACTTGGTTGATTCGCCTAAACAAATAGGCAGCATGCCGGTCGCTAAAGGATCTAGCGCACCGGTATGTCCTGCCTTGTTGGCGTTATAGATGCGTTTTACTTTTTGCAAAACGTCATTTGAAGATAGACCTTGGTGCTTGTCTAATAACAGAACGCCGTTAATATCACGGCCGCGACGGCGAGGTCGTGACATTATTCCTCCTCAGTGTTACCTGAAGCGTTACCTGATGCAGCACGACGCTCTTCGTCATTTTTCACAACGCTGGTGACGAGGTTGGACATACGCATACCTTCAACCAACGAGTTGTCGTACGAGAAAGTCAACTCAGGAACAACGCGCAGGCGCATTGCTTTGCCAATCAGCATACGGATGAAACCAGAAGCTTCATGCAGCGCTTTCAGTCCAACTCTAACCGCGTTCGGATCGCTGTCATTCAAAAATGTGACAAACACTTTGGCATAAGCCAGATCGCGAGAAACTTCAACGCCAGAAACCGTCACCATACCAATGCGCGGGTCTTTAACTTCGCGTTGCAAAATGATCGCAATCTCTTTCTGCATCTCTTGAGATACACGCTGAGTACGGCTGAATTCTTTTGCCATTATGGCGTCCTCCAAGACGAATCGGGGGGCATTAAGCCCCCCAAAGATATTATAAGCTAGGCGCTTACTTAATTACTCGATGGTACGCTTAACTTCGATGATTTCGAATACTTCGATCATATCGCCAGAGCGAACGTCGTTGTAGTTCTTAACACCGATACCACATTCCATGCCGTTACGAACTTCGTTAACGTCATCTTTGAAGCGGCGCAGAGATTCCAGCTCACCTTCATAGATAACCACGTTATCACGCAGTACACGGATTGGGTTATGACGTTTAACCACGCCTTCAGTAACCATACAACCGGCAATCGCACCGAATTTAGGCGATTTGAACACGTCACGAACTTCAGCCAGGCCGATGATTTCTTGACGATATTCAGGAGCCAGCATACCGCTCATTGCCTGCTTAACTTCGTCGATCAGATTATAGATGACGGAGTAGTAACGCAGATCCAAGCTTTCAGCTTCAATCACGCGGCGAGCAGAAGCATCGGCACGGACGTTAAAGCCAAGAATGATCGCGTTAGATGCAGCGGCCAAGGTCGCATCAGTTTCAGTGATGCCGCCCACGCCGGAACCAACAATTTTCACTTTCACTTCATCGGTAGACAGACCTAACAAGGCATCAGAAATCGCCTCACAAGAACCCTGTACGTCAGATTTCAGTACGATGTTCAGTTCAGAAACTTCACCTTCGCTCATGTTAGCAAACATGTTTTCCAGTTTAGATTTCTGCTGACGAGCCAGTTTAACTTCACGGAATTTACCCTGACGATACAGAGCAACTTCGCGAGCTTTCTTCTCATCACGAACAACGGTAGCTTCATCACCGGCGGCTGGAACGCTGGACAGACCCAGAATTTCCACAGGAATAGAAGGACCTGCTGAGGTCACTTCACGGCCCATTTCGTCACGCATCGCACGTACGCGGCCATATTCGAAGCCACACAGAACGATATCGCCCTTGTTCAGAGTACCTTCTTGAACCAGAACGGTGGCAACCGGACCACGGCCTTTATCCAAGAAGGATTCGATAACTACGCCGCTCGCCATACCGCTGCGAACCGCTTTTAACTCCAGAACTTCTGCCTGCAACAGGATTGCGTCCAACAGATCATCAATACCCGTACCTGCTTTAGCAGACACAGGGATGAACTGAGACTCACCGCCCCACTCTTCTGGCATAACGCCATACTGAGACAGTTCGTTTTTAACGCGATCCATGTCTGCTTCAGGCTTATCGATTTTGTTCACAGCAACAACAACCGGCACTTTGGCCGCTTTAGCATGCTGGATTGCTTCGATAGTCTGTGGCATCACGCCATCGTCAGCCGCAACAACCAGAACAACGATATCCGTTGCCTGAGCACCACGAGCACGCATTGAAGTAAATGCGGCGTGACCTGGGGTATCCAGGAAGGTGATCATGCCATTGTCAGTTTGTACGTGGTACGCACCGATATGCTGAGTAATACCACCGGCTTCGCCCGATGCCACTTTCGTGGAGCGGATGTAGTCCAGCAGAGAAGTTTTACCGTGGTCAACGTGACCCATGATGGTCACTACTGGAGCACGAGGCTCTGCAGCAGCACCGGTATCACGGTCACTCATTACGGCTTCTTCCAGCTCGTTCTCACGACGCAGGATAACTTTGTGGCCCATTTCCTCAGCAACCATCTGAGCAGTTTCCTGATCGATGACCTGATTAATGGTAGCCATAGCGCCCATCTTCATCATTGCTTTGATGACTTGGGAACCTTTAACAGCCATTTTGTTAGCCAGTTCAGCAACGGTAATGGTTTCGCCGATGATGACGTCACGGTTTACCGCTTGAGCAGGCTTGTTAAAGCCTTGCTGCAGAGTACTTGGCTTACGTTTGCCTTTACCACCACGGGTCTGGGCACGTGCTTCTTCGCGATCGGCTTTAGATTCAGACAGCTTATTGCCTTTCTTCTGCTTGGTCGCTTTAGTTGCGGTACGTGCACGAGCGCGGCCTGCTTCAACCTGACGGTCATTTTCATCTTCTGCTTCGCGAGCATGATGAGAAGTGGTCACGTGGTAGTCAGAAGCATCTTCTGTTGTTTCAGCTTCAGGCGCTTTGCCTTCGTTAGCTTCTGCCATTTTGCGAGCTTCTTCAGAAACACGCTTAGCGTCTTCTTCAAGCTTACGCAGAGCTTCTTCTTCGGCTTTGCGTTTCAGTGCAGCAGCTTCGGCTTCGCGGCGCGCTTTTTCAGCATGCGCAGCTTTGGTTTTTTCGTCGGTATTTTGATTCGTCACTTTTTCACTTTCCGCTGCGCCACGCTTAGCTTTATCAGCGGCCTCACGTTTGGCTTGCTCTTCCAGGTTACGTTTCGCCTGATCTTCAGCAATACGTTTCGCTTTTTCTTCTGCTTCACGTTTTGCTTTTTCTTCAGTCTCACGACGAGCCTGCTCTTCCGCTTCACGCTGTGCCTGTGCTTCTGCTTCAGCCTGTTCAGCTGCCGCATCGCCTTTTACATAAGTGCGCTTTTTGCGGACCTCGATTTGCACGGCTTTGCTTTTTCCGCCAGTGCTTGGAACATTCAATGTGCTGCGTGTTTTACGCTGCAGCGTCAGTTTACCTGATGCGCTGCCATGCTCACGATTTAAATGAGCTAATAATGTTTCTCTTTCCTGTGGGCTCACAGAATCATTTTCTGACTTCTTGATCCCTGCATCAGCTAATTGCTGTACCAGGCGATCAACGGAAGTCTGTATCTCTGCTGCCAGTGATTTTACGGTTACTTCTGTCATGCTGTTCCTTCCCGCTACAGTTCATTATTCACTATCGCCAAACCAGCAGATATTGCGCGCGGCCATAATCAGCTCGCCAGCCTTCTCACTATTCAGGCCTTCAATATCCGCCAGATCGTCGATGCCCTGCTCGGCAAGATCTTCCAGCGTACAAACCCCACGAGCGGCCATTTTAAAGGCGATACCACGGTCCAGACCTTCCAGAGCCAGCAGATCTTCAGCCGGTTTCTGATCGCCCAGGCTTTCTTCCTGAGCTAACGCCAGAGTGGTTAACGCATTTTTTGCGCGCTCGCGCAAAGCGTCTACCGTATCTTCATCCAGACCGTCAATGGCTAACAATTCCTGTTCAGGAACGTAGGCCAGTTCTTCCAGAGTAGAGAAGCCTTCTTCAACCAATAAGGTTGCGAAGTCTTCATCAATATCGAGATATTTGGTGAATGTATCGATAGCTGCGTGAGCTTCAGCCTGATGTTTAGCCTGAAGATCATCAACGGTCATGACGTTCAATTCCCAGCCGCTCAATTGAGCCGCCAGACGAACGTTTTGACCATTACGCCCAATTGCCTGAGCCAGATTGCTTGCTTCAACCGCGATGTCCATAGTGTGTTTGTCTTCATCCACAACAATGGAAGCCACGTCGGCTGGCGCCATAGCATTGATAACGAACTGTGCTGGATTATCATCCCACAATACGATGTCGATACGTTCGCCACCCAGTTCGCTAGAAACGGCCTGAACACGCGCACCGCGCATACCCACACACGCCCCTACCGGGTCAATACGTTTATCGTTGGTTTTCACCGCAATTTTCGCACGTGAACCCGGATCGCGGGCTGCGGCTTTAATCTCGATGACTTCTTCGCCGATTTCCGGCACTTCAATGCGGAACAACTCAACCAGCATTTCTGGGCGTGAACGGCTCACAAACAGCTGAGCACCACGAGCCTCTGGACGCACGTCATACAGCACACCGCGGATGCGGTCGCCTGGACGGAAGTTTTCACGCGGAAGCATGTCTTCACGACCAATAACGGCTTCGGCATTGCTGCCCAGATCCAATGAGATGTTGTCGCGACTCACTTTCTTAACGACACCAGTGACGATCTCGCCTTGGTGCTGACGGAATGCATCAACCACCATAGCGCGCTCGGCTTCGCGTACTTTCTGTACGATAACCTGTTTTGCAGTCTGAGTGGTAATACGGTCAAAGGTGACAGACTCAATCTGATCTTCAACGTATTCACCTAGTTGCAAAGCAGGATCTTCAAACTGAGCGGCATCAAGAGTAATTTCGCGGGTTGGTTGAGTAACTTCATCAACGATAACCCAGCGACGGAAAGTATCGAAATCGCCAGTTTTGCGATCGATGCAAACACGAACGTCGATTTCTTGTTCGTATTTCTTCTTGGTGGCAGTCGCCAGTGCAGTTTCCAGTGCTTCAAAAATTTTTTCGCGAGGAAGCGATTTTTCGTTGGAAACTGCCTCAACAACAGCCAGAATTTCTTTGTTCATCCTAGTGGCCTCATCCAAACTTTAAAAGTGGGGTACCAGGTTCGCTTTCTGGATGTTGCTCAGCGCGAACACTTCGTCTTTTCCATCTACAGTAACCGTGATCATCTCGCCTTCGACAGCTTTAATAATACCCTGCCATTTGCGACGATTCTGCACCGCCATACGTAATACCAGTGAAACCTCTTCGCCCATAAAACGAACGTAGTGATCGGCGGTAAACATTGGACGATCAAGGCCAGGAGATGAAACTTCCAGGTTATATGCAACCGTAATTGGATCTTCGACGTCAAGAACGGCACTGACCTGGTGGCTGACATCAGCACAATCATCAACATTGATCCCTTCGTCACTATCAATATAGATACGTAGCGTTGAATGGTGACTGCGGATGAACTCAATACCTACCAATTCGAAGCCTAATGCCTCAACCGGCGCCGAAATCATCTCTGTCAATTTTTGCTCTAATGTGGACAAGCCCACCCCCAAGACATAAAAAAAGGGCTAAATAGCCCAGTGATTCTGTTGTCAGATAACAAAAAACCCCGAAAAATCGGGGCTTTATGCAACTGGACCCTATATACTGCCGAACGAATTCAGTGCCGCTTTCTGACAATATTTTTTTCAAAATACCCGTTTGAGTCGTTGGCTGAACGTAAACAGTATATTTGAAAAAAGATACTTTAGGAAAGTGGTTGCGGGGGCCGGATTTGAACCGACGACCTTCGGGTTATGAGCCCGACGAGCTACCAGGCTGCTCCACCCCGCGTCCGAATCGTGGCGAATACTACTCTAATAACGTTGAAAAAACAAGTTATCTAGGATTGGTACCGAGGACGGGACTTGAACCCGTAAGCCCTATTGGGCACTACCACCTCAAGGTAGCGTGTCTACCAATTCCACCACCTCGGCATTTCGAAAGTGATAAGCCGTATTCAAAACTTATCACCTTTTACAACAGTTCTTAAAATATCGATTTTAAAAACTTTACTGCTTAATTCTGTACTTCTTGGTTACTGCTGGCTTCAAGCGAGTGCGATTAGTGTGGGATATCGCTACTTGGGGCTGCCGGAGCTGCTGGTGCAGCAGGCTGCTCAGTTTTCACTGGCGTACCCAGATTTTCCCACTCACTGCCTTTCTTGCCTTGCTGACCGCTCAGGTTACCCAAAACCAGACTCAGTACAAAGAACAGTGTCGCTAAGACAGCTGTCGTACGGGTCATGAAGTTACCCGAGCCATTGGAACCGAACAAAGTTGCAGATGCGCCAGCGCCGAATGAAGCGCCCATATCAGCACCTTTACCTTGCTGCAGCATAACCATGGCAACTAAGCCAATAGACACCAGCAGGAAAATTACTAAAAGAGCTTCATACATAGTCGTACCTGTTTTCCTTGCGGGGTTTCCGCAGCCAAAAGCTTCAACCATTAAAGCAGACGAAAATAAGTCTACTGAAGCGGGTGTGAATACTACCCAATGCTGCCAAGCCGTGCAAGAGCAATTTATGATGCGTAGTTCGATTGAAGAAAAAACCAGCAAAACATTAAGTTTCACTGGTTTTTCATCGCATAACCCGATGCGATTTTATTGTACCGCGCTTATCCAGCCGCTTTTACTGCGTCGGCAATACGATTTGCCATTTCTGTGACCTGCGCGTCATCTTCGCCTTCAACCATGACGCGAATCAACGGCTCAGTGCCTGATTTACGCAAGAGCACGCGACCACGACCGTTGAGCTGCGCTTCAACCTGCGCGGTCACCGCTTTAACGCTTTCCGCCTGTAGAGGATCGTGATTACCTGAGAAACGGACATTCACCAGCACCTGAGGCAGCAACTTCATACCGCTACACAAATCGTGCAATGTCATGTGATTGCGTACGATTGCGGCCAGCACCTGTAGGCCAGCAACGATGCCATCACCAGTCGTTGTTTTATCAAGAATAATCACATGACCTGAGTTTTCAGCACCTAAACGCCAGCCTTTAGCCGCCATCATTTCCAGCACGTAACGGTCGCCCACTTTTGCACGTGCAAAAGGGATTCCCAGTTGCTTAAGCGCCAGCTCCAAGCCCATATTGCTCATCAGCGTGCCTACAGCACCACCGCGCAGATTGCCCTGACGCAGGTTTTCTCGGGCGGTCAGATACAGAATCTGGTCACCGTCTACTTTGTTGCCTAGATGGTCAACCATCATCACACGGTCGCCATCACCATCAAAGGCCAAGCCCACATCCGCTTTTTCTGCCAGTACGCGAGCCTGAAGCTGGCGAACATCCGTAGCGCCACACTCTTTGTTGATATTCATCCCATCAGGCTCACAGCCGATGGCAATTACCGTTGCACCCAGCTCACGCAGCACGCTTGGCGCAATGTGATAGGTTGCGCCGTTAGCACAATCAACAACAATCTTCAGACCACTCAAACTCAGCTCTGTAGGGAAAGTACTCTTACAGAACTCGATATAGCGCCCCGCCGCATCAACGATGCGGTTAGCTTTACCTAACTCGGCAGATTCTACGCAGGTCAGCGGTTTCTCCATTTCTGCTTCAATCGCTTCTTCAACTTCGTCTGGCAGCTTAGTGCCATCAATGGAGAAAAATTTAATGCCATTATCATAATAAGGATTATGCGACGCTGAGATAACAATACCGGCTTCGGCGCGGAAGGTACGCGTCAAATAAGCCACCGCAGGCGTTGGCATTGGACCGGTAAAAGACGCAGATAAACCCGCAGCAGCGAGGCCAGCCTCTAGCGCTGACTCCAGCATATAGCCGGAAATGCGCGTATCTTTACCAATAATAATTTTACGCGAACCGTGTCGAGCCAAAACTTTACCCGCAGCCCAGCCGAGCTTTAACACAAAATCAGGAGTAATCGGGCAGTCACCCACTTTTCCGCGAATCCCGTCCGTACCAAAATATTTGCGCTCGCTCATAAATCTTTTATCCCTTAGCTGAAAGTGTAGCTTCGACGACACGCATCGCCTCAACCGTCTCTTTAACATCATGGACCCGAATAATATGGGCCCCTTGCATTGCGGCAATCACTGCACACGCCAGACTTCCCGCTACGCGCTGTGTCGGGCCGACTTTCAGAAGCTGACCAACCATTGATTTACGAGACATGCCGACGAGAAGCGGTAAACCAAAATGGTGGAAATGTGCAAGGTGAGCCAGAAGTTGGTAATTATGCTCTAGATTCTTGCCAAAACCAAAACCAGGATCAAGCAACAGGCGGCTTTTATCAATGCCGGCCGCCATGCATCGCTCAATCTGCGAGGCCAGATAGCTATCCACTTCAGCCACGACATCGGTATAAACGGGTTTATGCTGCATGGTCTTGGGATCGCCCTGCATATGCATCAGGCACACCGGCAGACCCGACTGAGCCGCCGCCTCTAGCGCGCCAGGCTCGCTGAGTGAGCGGATATCATTAATTAGCGTAGCCCCAGCATTTGCACTTGCGGTAATCACTTCAGCCTTGGACGTATCCACTGAGATCCAAACGTCAAAATAACGGGCAATCAGCTCAACAGTGGGCACTACGCGGTCGAGCTCTTCTTCAGTACTCACCTCCGCTGCCCCCGGCCGAGTAGACTCGCCGCCGACGTCAATAATCGTTGCACCAGCGCTAATCATGGCCTCAGCATGGCGCAGAGCGGCATCGCGACCATTGTGTTTACCCCCGTCGGAAAAAGAGTCCGGCGTTACGTTAAGAATTCCCATTACCTGCGGATAGGTCAAATCCAGAGTTAATCCTTGCGCCTTCAGCTGCATGCCGTCTCCATATGTTATTTTTTATTTTGATGCGGTATTTGAACGCAAAAAAAAACCCCGAGCAAGTCGGGGTTTGTCTAGCAGCACACTATGTACTCGGTACACGGCAATTATTTTTCGCCAGTGTTGCCAGTCGTAATGTTGTCGTCAGAAGAAGGCGTATTCAACTGCTCTTCTGCTGGCTTATTCACTGGCGCCTGAGGAGCACCGCCGTTGTTGTCTGAGCGGTTGTTTTGATCCTCTTCCCAACCAGCCGGCGGACGAACTTCACGGCGAGCCATCAAGTCATCAACCTGTGGAGCATCAATTGTTTCATATTTCATCAATGCATCTTTCATTGCATGCATGATATCCATATTTTCTTCCAGTAACTGACGGGTACGTGCGTAGTTACGTTCAATTAATGCTTTCACTTCCTGATCGATGATGCGGGCAGTTTCATCAGACATGTGTTTAGTCTTGGAGACTGAACGGCCCAAGAATACTTCGCCTTCTTCTTCCGCATACAGCAATGGACCCAGTTTCTCTGAGAAGCCCCATTGGGTCACCATGTTACGGGCAATGGTCGTTGCCTGTTTGATGTCCTGTGATGCACCAGTAGAAACATTTTCAACGCCGTAAATCAGCTCTTCAGCCAAGCGTCCACCGTAAGCAACGGAAATCATACTTTCCAGCTTCTGGCGGCTATAACTAATTGCGTCGCCCTGTGGCAGGAAGAAGGTCACACCCAACGCACGACCACGTGGGATAATAGTGACTTTGTGTACTGGATCATGCTCAGGAACCAGTCGACCGATAATCGCATGGCCTGCTTCATGATACGCAGTAGATTCTTTCTGCTCTTCGGTCATGACCATTGAACGACGCTCTGCGCCCATCATGATCTTATCTTTGGCCTTTTCAAACTCGACCATAGATACCACACGTTTATTGGTACGAGCTGCAAACAGAGCGGCTTCGTTGACCAAGTTCGCCAGATCCGCACCGGAGAAACCAGGTGTACCACGAGCAATAACGGAAGCATCAATGTCAGTTGCCAATGGCACACGACGCATATGAACCTTGAGAATCTGTTCACGGCCACGGACATCGGGTAACCCAACCACAACCTGACGGTCAAAACGGCCTGGGCGCAGTAACGCGGGATCCAGCACGTCAGGACGGTTAGTCGCGGCGATAACGATGATACCTTCGTTACCTTCGAAGCCATCCATTTCAACCAACATCTGGTTCAGCGTCTGCTCACGTTCATCATGACCACCGCCTAAACCTGCACCACGCTGACGGCCTACGGCGTCAATTTCATCAATGAAGATGATACATGGAGCGGCTTTCTTCGCCTGCTCAAACATGTCACGGACACGGGATGCACCCACACCGACGAACATTTCAACAAAGTCAGAACCTGAAATAGTAAAGAATGGCACTTTAGCTTCACCGGCAATAGCTTTAGCCAGCAAGGTCTTACCTGTACCTGGAGGCCCCACCATCAGGATGCCTTTCGGGATCTTACCGCCCAGTTTCTGGAAACGGCTTGGATCACGCAGATATTCAACTAATTCTGCAACTTCTTCTTTTGCTTCGTCACAACCAGCGACGTCGGCAAAAGTGGTTTTAATCTGATCTTCGGTCAGCATACGAGCCTTGCTCTTACCGAACGACATGGCACCTTTGCCACCGCCGCCCTGCATCTGACGCATAAAGAAGATCCAGACCCCAATCAGCAACAACATTGGGAACCAAGAGATAAAAATAGTCGCCAAGAAACTTGGTTCTTCTGGTGGTTCACCAACAACTTTCACATTCTTAGTTAACAAAGAATCCAGCAGTTTAGGATCGTTAACCGGAATATAGGTTGTGTATTTACCACTGTCTTTCTTGGTAACGTTAATTTCACGTCCATTGATACGGACCTCACGCACCTGATCCTGATTAACCTCAGTTAGGAACGTAGAGTAATCCACCCTACGGCTATTCGATTCGCTGGGCCCAAAGCTCTGGAACACGGACATCAGCACTACTGCGATGACCAGCCAGAGGATTAGGTTTTTCGCCATGTCACTCAAGGGATTAACCTCATATTACAACTGTGTTAACAATAAGCATCAGGGTACTATAGTTTCCGCCCTGTCGCTACGATGTATACTTCCCGCGAACGTGCTCGGGACGCATCAGGCTTACGAATCTTAACCTTCGTAAACAGGGAGCGAATCTGCGTAAGATACTCGTCAAAGCCCTCTCCCTGAAACACTTTCACTAAAAAACTGCCGCCAGGAGCTAAGACATCCTTCGCCATTTCCAGTGCTAATTCAACCAGATACATTGAACGCGGGATATCTACCGATGGCGTACCACTCATGTTGGGAGCCATATCTGACATCACAACCTGCACTTTGTCCTCGCCCACGCGATCGGTCAGCGCTTTGAGAACTAATTCATCACGAAAATCGCCCTGAAGGAAATCGACACCAACGATAGGATCCATAGGCAGAATATCGCAAGCAATCACCCGCCCGCTGTTTCCGATTTGCGTGACCACATACTGTGACCACCCTCCTGGCGCAGCGCCGAGATCAACGACGGTCATTCCCGGTTTAAATAGCTTGTCAGTGCTTTGTATTTCATCAAGTTTAAACCAAGCACGAGAACGAAGTCCCTTTTTCTGTGCCTGAATTACATATTTGTCACTAAAGTGTTCGTGCATCCAGCGGTTTGAGCTGGCGGAACGTTTTTTACCCATCTGATATTAACTCTCTAAACAACAGTTTCATCCACCTAGCTGCTTCGGAGTGTCCATGACAATGTAAGACCGATTTGGTGATACACTGGAGATGGCGGTAGAATGTACCGTTTTCAATCCCAACCTAAGCAAAAAAGACGATGAATCTGAATAACAAGCAAAAACAGCACCTAAAAAGCTTGGCCCATCCGCTTAAACCTGTTGTGCAATTAGGCAACAACGGTTTGACCGAAGGTGTTCTCGCTGAAATTGAACAGGCGCTAGCGCATCATGAACTCATCAAGGTGAAAATTGCCGCTGAAGAGCGCGATACCAAGACCTTGATTGCTGACGCCATCGTCCGAGAAACTGGTGCGTGTCAAGTACAGCTAATCGGTAACGTATTAGTCATTTACCGTCCAAGCCAAGAACGCAAGATCAGTTTACCGCGTTAATACCTTTTCGTATAAAGAAAAGATATAGCACAAATTGAGATGCTTTCTCACCCTAATAGAAAGGCCGCGATGCGGCCTTTTTCTTATCTTTACAAAAGTCATTGCTGGTTGTGCAAATTCTCAGCAATTTTCATAAAAATCAGATGTATTCGACTTTCAGAATTTCGAATTCAACTTCACCGCCTGGCGTCTTAATCACGACGATATCGCCCTGCTCTTTACCAATCAGGCCACGCGCAATTGGCGAATTTACTGAGATGCGATTTTGTTTAAAATCTGCCTCATCATCACCAACGATAGAATAAGTTTGTTTATCTTCAGTATCGAGGTTTTCAACGCTTACGGTGCAACCAAAAATTACGCGGCCAGTATTTGGGATCTTGGTAACGTCAATCACGTTTGCATTAGAAAGTTTCGCTTCGATTTCCTGAATACGACCTTCACAAAAACCTTGCTGTTCACGAGCTGCGTGATATTCAGCATTCTCTTTCAGGTCACCGTGCTCACGGGCATCGGCAATGTCAGCAATAATTTGCGGACGGCGAGTACCCTTCAAGTACTCCAACTCTTCGCGCAGTTTTTCTGCGCCACGCAACGTCATCGGAATCTGATTCATAATATTAGTCACCTTGGAATCTATTCTGCTTAAGTCGCCCTCATCCTGACGTCATCTCATGATGACAGGAAGCGATCGGATCACAGGTTCGCAAAATGCGTCCCTCACCCTTGGCGTTGAATAAAAAAATACTAACTCGGGCTAAAAAACCCAAGTTAAGATCGGTTTTGCATTTTGACGGGTATTTTAACGTAGAGTTCAGTAAGTATCATCGTTTACTTTAACCCTAGATGCACCGTAGTATGACAGTCACGTTACTCTGCAGTTATCCTGGGATTATGCAATTTTCACGAATTATCAGTGGATTGGCTTGTGCCTTAGCTTTTAGTACTCAAGCTGCACCCGTCCAAGATTACACTCAATATTTACCAGATGGCGCCAACTTAGCCCTTTTGGTTCAAAAAATAGGCTCGCCAACGCCTGCCATTGACTTTCATGGGCAGCAAATGGCGCTGCCTGCCAGTACGCAAAAAGTCATCACTGCACTGGCTGCATTGCTTCAGCTCGGTCCCGATTACCGCTTTTCTACCACAATGGAAACACGTGGTTCAATCAGTGATGGCAAACTAAAGGGTGATTTGATTGTACGCTTCGGCGGCGATCCAACACTGCGACGCCAGCATATTCGTAACATGGTTACCGCACTGAAAAAACAGGGCATTAATGAAATTACGGGTGACATTCTCATCGACACATCCGTATTTGCTAGCCACGATAAAGCGCCGGGCTGGCCATGGAATGACATGACTCAGTGTTTCAGTGCCCCACCGGCCGCAGCAATTGTCGATCGCAACTGTTTCTCTATCTCACTGTATAGCGCGCCTAAAGCCGGTGATAACGCGTTTATTCGTGTTGCGTCCTACTATCCAGTGCATATGTTTAGCGAAGTACGCACGCTGGCCAAAGGCTCGCCCGATGCTCAATATTGTGAGCTTGACGTGGTACCCGGCGAGCTAAATCGCTTTACCGTCACGGGTTGCCTAACTCAGCGTTCTGAGCCCCTTCCGCTCGCCTTTGCTATTCAAGACGGCGCGAGTTATGCAGGTGCTATTGTCAAAGACGAACTGCGTCAGGCCGAGATTCAAATCGACGGTAACCTACGCCGCCAGACCACACCCAATACCGCAGCAACAATTCTCGCTCAGACCCAGTCAGCACCGCTGAGCAGCCTGTTGCACACAATGCTAAAAAAATCTGACAACATGATTGCCGATACAATATTCCGCACTATTGGCCACGAACGTTTAGGTGTTCCAGGCACATGGCGAGCTGGCGCTGATTCTGTTCGCCAAATTTTGCGCCAGAAAGCGGGTATTAATCTTGGCAATACCATTCTTGTTGATGGCTCAGGCTTATCCCGCCATAACCTGATTTCGCCCGCAACTATGATGCAGGTTTTACAGTACATTGCGCAAAACGATCAGCAGTTGAATATCATCTCAATGCTACCATTAGCAGGCCACGATGGTACCTTGCAGTATCGTGGCGGTCTGCATGAAGCGGGCGTGGACGGTAAAGTCTCAGCGAAGACCGGCTCCCTGCAGGGGGTATATAATCTGGCTGGTTTTATCACTACGGCTAGCGGGCAGCGAATGGCGTTTGTTCAATATCTTTCTGGATATGCGGTTCCGCCACAGGATCAAAAAATCCGTCGTGCTCCATTGGTTCGTTTCGAAAGCAGGCTTTATAGAGACATATACCAAAATAATTAATCTCTCTAACTCAACAGGCCATACCGAACGTATAGAATAAAGTCTATGAAGATACTGATTGTTGAAGATGATGAGCTGATCCAGCAGGGGCTTGCAAAAGCCCTTGGCAACGAAAGCTACGCCTGTGATTGCGCATCTACGGCTGCACAGGCCAAAAGCTTGCAGCAGGTTGGGCAATATAGCCTGATCATTCTAGACTTAGGGTTACCCGATCTGGATGGCGCGTCACTGCTACGCCAATGGCGACGCAGCGGAGTTGATGTACCGGTGTTAGTGCTCACCGCTCGTGATGCTATAGAAGATCGCGTTGAGGGGCTTGATGCTGGCGCAGATGACTATCTGGTTAAACCTTTTGCATTAGTCGAACTGCAAGCGCGTGTCAGAGCACTCATCCGCCGTTTTCAAGGACATAGCGATAATCTGTTACAGGTTGAGAATATTATTCTCAACCTTTCAACCCAGCAGGTTTTGTTTGACGGAAGCCAAATTGAACTCACCCCCAAAGAATTTGCATTGCTTTCTCGTCTAATGATGCGTGCAGGTCAGACGGTAAACCGCGAGATATTGCAGCAAGATCTCTATTCTTGGCAGGATGATTTAAGTTCAAATACGCTCGAAGTGCATATTCATAACCTGCGCCGAAAGCTAGGCAAAGAACGGATTAAAACGGTACGTAGCGTAGGCTACCGTTTGGAAAGCCAGCTATGATCAGCATGCGGCGTAGTTTGCTAATCATGCTGGCGCTTATTTTGCTAATTACCCAGTTGGCAAGCGCACTTTGGCTCTGGCACGAAAGCCGCGAGCAAATCAGCTTTCTAGTGAACGAAACCCTGAGCGCGAGAGCGCGCGACGCACATGTCGAAAAAGAGATCCGCGAAGCGATTGCATCACTGCTGGTTCCTTCCCTCGTCATGATGTCTTTTACGCTTATTTTGTCCGCTATCGCCATCAGTTGGATTATCCGCCCGCTTAACAAGCTGCAACAGAGGCTGGATAAACGTTCTGCTGACAATCTCACGCCCATCACACTCGATAGCAATATGCTGGAAATTGCTGCCGTTACCGGCACACTGAACCAGCTATTCAGTCGGCTTAGCCATACCATCCAACAAGAGCGATTATTTACTGCAGATGCGGCCCACGAGCTACGCACGCCATTGGCGGGAATTCGGCTGCATCTAGAATTATTGGAGCAAAGTGGTGTTGCCGAAGCTCGAGCGCTAGTGACGCGAATTGATCAACTGATGCATACGGTTGAACAATTGCTTATGCTGTCTCGAGCAGGGCAAAACTTCGCCAGCGGGCACTACCAAACCATTGATATTAGTAAAGATGTCATTCCCCCACTAGAGGTGGAACTGGTCGAAATGCTGAAGTTACGGAACCAGAGGCTTGAAATAGATATACCGGCTAGGGCTGAGGTGCTCGGCGATGCGGTACTCATTCGTCTGATGCTACGTAATCTTGTTGAAAATGCTCACCGCTATAGCCCGGAAAATTCGACTATTCGCATCGTGGCATTATGTAATGAAAAAGGCGTTGAATTACGAGTGATCGATCAAGGCCCTGGTATTGATGAATCCAAAGCAGGCGAGCTGACTCAGGCGTTCCGCCGTATGGATCAGCGATATGGAGGCAGTGGCTTGGGGCTCAATATCATCATTAGAATTATTCAGCTACATCAGGGAAAACTTACGCTGAAAAACGTCGATAGCGCAGCCGGTTCAGGTCTTATCGCCAGCTGCTGGCTACCGCACAATGTTTTAGCCAAGTTTTAGCCGAACTTACACTTAGCTAAATGCATTAAAAAGGCTGCCATCGGCAGCCTTTTGCTATTCTTCAACGTATGTTTTTCAAACAATATCGTTAAGATAATGCAGGATTATTTCTGATAAATAATTTCGACACCTTCGTCGTCATCTTCATCCCAATCATCATCCCAGTCTTCGTCAGCTTCGGCTTCTGCCTGTTCCAACTGTTCACGATGATAGTCATCCCACATGAACTCAGCTTTCTTAGCTTTTTCTTTCTCTTCTTCCACTTCAGCATCGCGTGGCTGCGTATCTAGGAAGTGCATGACGTCCCAGCACAAAGCGTTCACACCTTCACGGTTAGCCGCAGAAATCAGATAATGTTTATCTTCCCAGCCCAGTGCATCTGCAATCGCCTGTGCGCGCTGTTTAGCTTCTTCAGGATCAAGGATGTCGATCTTATTGAACACTAACCAGCGTGGCTTCTGAGACAGTTTTTCGCTGTACTGTCCAAGTTCATTGATAATGACTTTCGCGTTCTCAATAGGATCGCTTTCGTCAATTGGCGCCAAGTCGATGAGATGAAGCAGTACACGGCAGCGTTCCAAATGCTTAAGGAAACGAATGCCAAGGCCTGCACCTTCTGATGCGCCTTCAATCAAGCCTGGGATGTCTGCAACCACAAAGCTCTTCTCATGATCCATACGCACAACGCCAAGGCTTGGAACCAGCGTGGTAAATGGATAATCAGCAACTTTCGGTTTTGCTGCAGATACAGCACGGATGAAGGTAGATTTACCCGCATTCGGCAGCCCCAGCATACCCACATCGGCCAGCAGCAGCAGTTCAAGCTTCAGATCGCGCTTGTCACCTTTGGTCCCCATCGTCTTTTGACGCGGAGCACGGTTTACTGATGACTTGAATCGGGTATTGCCCAGTCCATGCCAGCCGCCTTTACCCACCATCAGCTTTTGAGCATGGCGAGTCATATCGCCCAGCACTTCACCGGTGTCTAGATCGACAACACGTGTTCCCACTGGCACTTTAATCGTGATGTCATTACCGCGTTTACCAGTACAGTCACGGCTTTGGCCATTCTGACCGCGCTCGGCACGGAAAGATTTCTCAAAGCGGTAGTCAATCAAAGTATTTAAGTTTTCATCGGCAAGCAAATAAACATCACCGCCATCACCGCCATCGCCACCGTCTGGGCCGCCACGCGGAATATATTTTTCACGACGGAAGCTGACGCAGCCATTGCCGCCATCACCGGCTTCGATGTGAATCGCTGCTTCATCTACAAATTTCATTTACTGTCTCCGTAAATCATTTACCGGGCTGCTTAAGCTGAGCAACCTAGCTGTGTAAGCTGTAAGCTAGTTTTGTTCGGCCCGACGCGGCCACCAACGGTGACCCACCGCGGAAAACATCGCTCCGGCTACCACCACAAATGCTCCAATATAGCCCACCGTATTAAGCGATGGGGAAAGGAACAGATCTGGCCATACCAAAGCTAACAAGTCAGAGAACATCAGGGTAAACAGCGGGGTTAACGTCACCACCGCACTGACCTGAGCTGCCTGCCAGCGCGCCATAGCTTCAGCCAGCGCGCCATAACCAATTAACGTATTGGCCCCACAAAATATCAAGCAGGCTAACTGCCAGCCATCCAGCTGAAAAATCACCGCAGGCTTCGCCAACGGAAATAAACATATCGCACATAAAGTGTACAACAGCCAAAGGATCTGTTGTGATGCTAATCGCCGTAACAGCACTTTCTGAGCGACACCATAGCTTACCCAAACCGTTGCGGCTCCCACCCCTAAGATCACACCCAGAGTATATGCCGTCAGTTGAGTAAATATTTCTTTCAAGCTGACGTTAAAGAACAACAGCAGTCCAGTAATCAGCATACATGCGCCAATCACCTGAGTGATGCGCATTTTTTCTTTTAAAATCAAAACACTGGCAAACATCATCCCAACGGGAGATAGCTGCCCTATTACCTGAGACGCCGTAGGACTTAAATACTGCAACGAACTGCTGAACAGAACGAAGTTACCTAATAAGCCAAAGGTCGCAATAATGAGCAGGACCAACCAACGTCGATGCTTGAATACGCGCATCGGTGGTAATTGCTTACGAGAATAAAGAATGAAAAACAATCCAACTGATGCGATTAAAAAGCGATACCAGACAATGGTATAAGGCTCCATCACCTGTAGAACCTGCTTCATTGCAATAGGCAATGCACCCCAGAAAATCGCCGTTGTGAGAGCAAGGCATATTCCCACCCTGACGTTCTGATTGCTTTCCATACTCAGCATCCTTGGCCTATTTGGCCCTAAACGTAAAAAAGCCCCGCAAGATTATTGCGGGGCCTTACATCTATTTAGACGCGAAAAACTTATTCAGCAACGATGCTGATGAACTTACGGTTTTTCGGGCCTTTAACTTCGAACTTGACTTTACCGTCAGCCAAAGCAAACAGAGTGTGGTCACGGCCGCAACCTACGTTGTTGCCAGCGTGGAATTTAGTACCACGTTGACGAACGATGATGCTACCTGCCAATACTGCTTCGCCGCCAAAGCGTTTTACGCCCAGACGTTTAGCTTCTGAATCGCGACCGTTACGAGTCGAGCCGCCAGCCTTTTTATGTGCCATTAATCTGCTCTCCTAGAATTAAGCGCTGATGCCAGTGATCTTAACATCAGTGAACCACTGACGATGACCCTGCTGCTTACGATGATGCTTACGACGACGGAACTTAACGATAGTTACTTTCTCGCCACGACCGTGAGCAACGATTTCAGCCTTAACTTTGCCACCAGAAACAAATGGAACGCCAATCTTGATGTCTTCGCCATTAGCGACCATCAGGATCTGGTCAAACTCAACAGTTTCACCAGTTGCGATGTCCAGCTTTTCCAGGCGAATAGTCTGACCTTCGCTTACTCGGTGTTGTTTACCACCACTTTGGAAAACCGCGTACATATAAACTCCGCATTTCCGCACGCATGGTTCGTTGCCCAATACGCGCTATAAATATTCACAATAGGGCGCGAATTCTACGCAAAAATCATTCAGAAGACAAGGGTAGAATCGGGAGAAAAGAAGAAAAAAAACACAGTTCTCTTCGCGCCGTTTATCTAATACGTTTTTCAAGTACAATCATACTATAGTTGGTGGCTTGTGACAGCCTGCATGCGGGCTTTCGCCCGGCGGAAAATGGAAACACAGTTGAATTAATACAATGAACCTAGAACAAATTACTGAGTTAACCGCGCAGGATATGGCGGATGTGAACGCAACGATTCTTCAGCAACTGAACTCTGAAGTGAGCTTAATCAATCAGTTGGGCTACTACATTATCAGCGGTGGAGGTAAACGGATTCGCCCGATGATCGCCGTGTTGTCGGCTAGAGCATTAAATTATACGGGTGATAAACACATCACCGTAGCAGCGTTGATTGAATTTATTCATACAGCAACCTTGCTGCACGATGACGTGGTTGATGAATCCGATATGCGCCGGGGCAAAGCCACCGCTAACGCGGCTTTTGGTAACGCTGCGAGCGTATTAGTCGGTGATTTTATCTATACACGATCATTCCAGATGATGACCAGCCTGCAGTCATTGCGAGTGCTGGAACTGATGTCTGAGGCCACCAACGTTATCGCTGAAGGTGAAGTTTTGCAGTTGATGAACGTCAATGATCCGAACATCACTGAAGAAAACTACATGCGAGTCATTTACAGCAAAACGGCCCGTTTGTTTGAAGCAGCAGCTCAATCATCAGCGATCTTGGCGGGTGCCACACATGAGCAGGAAATCGCTCTGCAAGACTATGGGCGTTATCTCGGTACTGCTTTCCAACTGATCGATGATCTGTTGGATTATGATGCTGATGGAAAGACACTGGGTAAAAATACGGGTGATGACCTGAACGAGGGTAAACCAACATTACCCCTGCTTCACGCTATGCAGAACGGCTCTCCAGAACGCTCAGCCATGATTCGTAAAGCTATTGAAGAAGGCAATGGGCGTCATTTGCTTGAACCCGTTCTCGAAACCATGCATGAAGTCGGCTCGCTGACTTATACCCGTCAGCGAGCCGAAGAAGAAGCTGATAAAGCAATTTCAGCATTAGATGTCTTGCCGGAGTCGCCTTATAAAGAAGCGCTTATTGGGCTGGCTAATATGGCGGTCGATCGAAAATTCTAATTCTTATTTTTAGAAATAAATGAAGAGCCGAAAGGCTCTTTTTATTTTAAAGAACATATAAAACAACAAATAAGCCATAAATAATGGCTTTCTTATTATTGAAGTAATTGGAAATTAATTGAAATTTAAAGAGTGTTTTTAGATAGTAGCGATGTATACAAGCCTTATTTTTCTTACCCTGTAAATGTGTCATCGCAAAGGAATGGATTATGACAGAGAGTCAATGCCATGAAGATTGGCATCACGCAGATATTATTGCTGCATTGCACAAACGGAAAATTACGCTCAGTGGACTATCAAGAGCCTCAGGGCTTTCTAGCACCACGCTCTCTAATGCATTAACGCGTCCTTGGCCTAAAGGCGAATTTATTATTGCTCAAGCGCTAGGTATTCATCCCTCTGAGATATGGCCAAGCCGCTATTATGATGTCGCCACTCATCAGCCTATTGATAGACAGCTACTCATGCGTGCACGAAGATCGAATAAAAACAAAACCGCTGACGATTAAGGTCAGCGGTTAGATTTAAGCTAAATTAACGGGTGTTTATAACCACCCGTTTTCTGTTAACAATCACTTGTTAACGAAGTTTTCGCCTAGCTCGATATCTTTATGCAGAACTTCCAGCATACCTTCCAGTGCTTTTTGTTCAAAAGCACTTAAAGATCCGATGGATTTACGTTCAACGATCCCTTCTTTACCCAACAACAGAGGCTGTGCAAAGAAGCGAGCATATTTGCCATCACCTTCAACATAAGCACATTCAACAACGTTGCTTTCACCCTGCATAGCACGAACCAGAGAAAGACCAAAACGTGCGGCAGCCTGACCCATAGACAACGTAGCAGACCCGCCACCGGCTTTAGCTTCAACAACTTCAGTGCCTGCATTCTGGATACGCTTAGTCAGATCGGCAACTTCCTGTTCGGAGAAGGTCACACCTGGGATCTGAGACAACAGAGGCAGGATTGTCACACCAGAGTGGCCGCCAATTACAGGCACTTCGACTTCTGCTGGGTTCTTACCTTTCAGCTCGGCAACAAAGGTATTGGAGCGGATAACGTCCAATGTAGAAATACCGAACAGCTTATCTTTATTGTACACACCCGCTTTTTTCAGCACTTCTGCAGCGATTGCTACTGTCGTGTTAACTGGGTTAGTGATAATACCGATACAGGCTTTCGGACAAGTACTCGCAACCTGTTCAATCAGATTGCGTACGATACCTGCGTTTACGTTAAACAGGTCAGAACGATCCATACCCGGCTTACGTGCAACACCCGCAGAAATCAACACGATATCTGCGCCTTCCAATGCTGGACGCGCATCTTCACCGCTGAAACCTTTGATTTTAACTGCTGTAGGGATGTGGCTGAGATCGACAGCAACGCCCGGAGTCACCGGCGCAATGTCATAAAGAGAGAGTTCTGAACCTGAAGGAAGCTGAGTTTTAAGAAGAAGGGCGAGAGCCTGACCAATACCGCCGGCTGCGCCGAGAACTGCAACTTTCATTCTATACTCCTTGATTTATCTTTAATTTAAGAGTGCCGTGAATGCATTACCGCGCACCTTAGTCCATCATGTCTTAAAAAACAATCTGTTAACACAAAGATTGGGATATGACGCACTAATTCCATGTCCTACTGCAAGGTTTATAATAAAAAATGGCTTATGCATGAAAGGCATAGGGTTACAAAGTAGGAATTCGTTGCGCACTTATCACAGCTGATTACCCGGCCGTTACATTACACCCTTCCTTTACATCACAACAACATCATTTTAATAACAAACCATTTACCAATGATGAAGACTTAGTCACAGATTCGACTAACATATTCATTTTATGAGCAAGGTGATAAAATCACGCCCTTGCCGGTTTGATTTCTTAATGGCCGACTTAATATTTTTTGCACTTAAATTGCATAAAAATTCATTATTACGCATAATAATGTTCTCTATTTCTATTTCTACGGTGAAGAATGCGAACTCCAACAAAACAAGAAGACTTGATCAAGGCATTCAAGGCGCTACTCAAGGAAGAGAAATTTAGCTCTCAGGGTGAGATCGTGCAGGCACTGCAAGATGAAGGCTTTGAGAATATCAACCAATCCAAAGTATCTCGTATGCTGACCAAATTTGGTGCAGTGCGCACGCGAAATGCAAAGATGGAGATGGTGTATTGTCTGCCTGCTGAACTTGGCGTCCCAACGACCAGCAGCCCTCTGAAAAATCTCGTGCTCGACGTCGATTACAACGATTCAGTGGTTGTCATCCATACCAGCCCAGGCGCAGCACAGTTGATTGCACGTTTATTAGACTCATTAGGCAAATCAGAAGGCATTCTGGGAACCATTGCAGGCGATGACACAATTTTCACCACGCCAGCCAAAGGTTTTTCAGTAGAACAGCTGCACGACGCTATCTTGTCACTATTCGATCAAGAGCTTTAAGCCCACTCTCTGGCCTGATTATTTGTCGGGCCTATTCATTTCCTACCTGATTTCCCTCTCCCCCCTCTGGCTCAGCTTATCTCTCCTTTCTGCTAGTTTAGCGTATGTGTACGGCACAATACTCTGCACCTAATGATAATGATGGTCTTTTCAGTCAACATACGTACTGCGACAGGGGGTAAACTCCATGTTCCGCACGTTTTGCAACATGATGTCATTTTATTGATCTTATTAGTATTTAAGCCAAAAAGAACAAAATTCACTCTGTTTTTATTCCAATTGAATATATTTACTACGTGAATACCAAACAAATAAACCTAAAAAACAATTAGCTAGCTATTAATTTTTCTAGTTACTAGGTGTACACTTCTTTTCGTGACATGAATCACAGTTCAATAACTAAATAAGATAATCTCTGAGGCATACATCATGAAAATTAAAACTTCTATCGCAGCTCTGGCTATTCTCTCATCTCTTTCTTTCGGTGCATTCGCCGCTCAGCTAGTCGATAACGCTCAAGCCTCTAACATGCAGCCTATCGGCACTATCAGTGTTAGCGGTGTCAGCGCTGCACCTAGCGATATCAGAGCAGCATTATCAGCCAAAGCTGATGCACAAGGCGCAACTGCCTATCGTGTCGTTGAAGCGCGTAATGAAGGTTCATTCCACGCAACCGCTGAAATCTATAAATAAGATTCCGCTTCACCTGCAAAACGAAGCATAAAGCTTCGCCAGTCAAAATCGTTAACAACCGCAGTGACCAAAAAGAAAATCGTCATTGAATCTAAGATCGAAGTACTGCGGCAGAAATAGAACAGGAAAATAATCATGAAAATTAAAACTACCGTCGCTGCTTTAGGCCTTCTTTCAATGGTTTCTTTTGGTGCATTTGCTGCACAGTCCATCAGCGCAGAGCAGGCTTCCTCTATGCAGTCATTAGGCACCATTACCACCAGCGGTATTGATGGTTCACCTTCTGATATCAAAGCACAGCTTTCTGATAAAGCCGACGCAAAGGGAGCTACTGCTTATCACATTATTGAAGCTCGTATCGATGGTAACTACCACGCTACCGCAGAGATCTATCGCTAATTAATTGCTCTAACCGTTTCATCATAAGGTCAACGTTTCCTGTGTCTAACTTGAGCTCGTTGACTAATACCCTCGTCTAACCAGACGAACCCCATTGCCTTCGCTTGCGAAGGCTTTTTTTTGCCCTCACCAAAGACAAAAAAGCCGTGGGCAGAGCCACGGCTTTTTACATCAGCGAAAGCAATAGAATGATTTTATTCTTGCTCGCTAATCTCTTGTTTGTGTTCTAGCGCCTTCAACAGCTTGCTATGAATACCCTCAAAGCCGCCGTTACTCATGACCAAAATATAATCACCAGGCTGAGCCGTTTTCGCAATCATATCGACCAATACGTCAATATCCGCACTCCAATGAGCCGGCTGAACGCAGGCTTCGGCTACTTCAGTCACTAACCAAGGAATGTGGTGAGGCTGGAACAAAAAGACCTCATCCGCTCGACCCAGTGCCGGAGCCAGATCGTTTTTGGATACGCCCATTTTCATGGTATTAGAGCGAGGTTCCAGCACGGCTAAAATACGTGCGGTTCCACCTACTTTGCTGCGCAAAGCAGAAAGCGTTGCCAAAATTGCCGTCGGATGGTGGGCAAAGTCATCATAAACTTTTACACCAAAGGCTTCGCCGCGTAGCTCCAAACGACGACGGGCATTGATGAAGGAATCCAAAGCACGACAGGCATCAGCAGGCAATACACCGACATGACGAGCTGCCGCAATCGCCATTAAACCATTATGCATATTGTGTTCGCCAACTAACCCCCAGTTTACTTCTCCCACCACATCGCCATCCAACAGCACTTCGAAATGGCTAGCATCTGGATTCAGCTTACGTGCATTCCACGTTCCATCTTCTCCACTAAGCTCTTGCTCACTCCAGCACCCCATAGCCATGACTTGCTTCAGGTTTGCGTCGCTGGCGGGTGAAATAATACGGCCTTTTCCTGGCACCAGACGAACCAAATGATGAAACTGTTTCTGGATGGCCTTAAGATCGTCAAAGATATCGGCATGATCGAACTCAAGATTATTGAGGATCAATGTACGCGGGCAGTAATGCACAAACTTGGATCGTTTATCGAAGAAGGCACAGTCATACTCGTCGGCTTCAATCACGAAGAATGGGCTGTTGCCCATCCGAGCTGAAACATCAAAGTTACCTGGCACACCACCAATCACGAAGCCTGGCTCATAACCGCACTCTTCCAGAATCCACGTGACCATACCAGCGGTGGTGGTTTTACCGTGCGTTCCCGCAACCGCAATCACCCAGCGATGACGCAATACTTCATCATGCAGCCACTGTGGACCAGAAACGTATGGAATTCCCTGCTCCAAAATCATTTCAACACAAGGGTTACCACGCGTCATCGCGTTACCAATGATCACCAAGTCAGGTGCAGGATCCAAATGTGAAGGATCGTATCCTTCCATCAGCGTGATCCCTTCTTTTTCTAGTAGCGTGCTCATCGGCGGATAAACATTGGCATCAGAACCCGTCACTTCATGTCCTAACGTCCGAGCCAGCAAAGCAAGGCCGCCCATAAATGTGCCGCAGATTCCAAGAATATGAATGCGCATATCGTTTCCAGTTGATTACATCGAGTCAGTTCACATTCTAACGCTGAGAACGGCTGACGCGAAATGGAATTACCTAGGAATCACTTTATACATTGGCTAGAATAGCTGCGAAAACGTTGGCGGTTTGTAAATAAATCGCTACTCCTTCGCAGAATCAGGGAATGTGTCATGAAAACTTTAGGCGAGTTTATCGTCGAAAAGCAGCAAGATTTTCCACACGCTACTGGCGAACTAACCGCTCTCCTCTCCGCAATTAAACTGGGTGCCAAGATTATTCACCGCGATATCAACAAAGCGGGCTTAGTGGATATTCTCGGTGCAAGTGGTGCGGAAAACGTGCAGGGTGAGGTTCAGATGAAGCTGGATCTCTATGCCAACGAAAAACTCAAGGCCGCCTTAAAAGCGCGCGGCGAGGTCGCTGGTATCGCATCAGAAGAAGAAGACGATATTGTCATCTTTGAAGGCGACCGTGCCAACAATGGTAAGTATGTGGTTTTGATGGATCCATTGGATGGCTCTTCTAACATCGACGTAAACGTTTCGGTAGGTACGATTTTCTCAATCTATCGCCGTATTACGCCCATCGGACAACCGGTGACTGAAGAAGATTTCCTGCAACCGGGAAATCGTCAGGTTGCCGCAGGATACGTGGTTTATGGCTCTTCAACGATGCTGGTGTACACCACTGGTAACGGGGTTCACGCCTTTACCTACGATCCATCGCTCGGTGTTTTCTGCCTGTCGCATGAACGCGTACGCTTCCCTGAAAAAGGCAATATGTACTCTATCAACGAAGGGAACTACATTAAATTCCCTCTCGGTGTGAAGAAATACATCAAATATTGCCAAGAACAAGACGAAGCCACACAGCGTCCTTACACCTCTCGCTATATTGGATCTTTGGTTGCCGACTTCCACCGCAACCTGCTCAAAGGCGGCATTTATATCTACCCAAGCACTGCAAGCCATCCAAGTGGCAAGCTGCGTTTGCTGTATGAATGCAATCCTATGGCGTTCTTAGCCGAGCAAGCAGGGGGTAAAGCGACCGATGGTTTCCGCCGTATTCTGGACATCGCACCTGAAAAACTGCACCAACGTGCACCGTTCTTCGTTGGTACCAGTTCAATGGTTGAAGACGCTGAACGCTTCATGAGTGATTTCCCAGACGCATAATCCTGCCAGTACCCGTTTGGTTTTAAGTGACATTAGGCTCGCGACGCGACCTACAGCTTGAAGTATGGCGGGTATATACCCCAAATAATTGGAGTTGCATCAAGGCGGCAAGTGAGTGAGTCCCGATGAGCTTACTTGAGTAAGTGATTAGGGTGAGCGAATGCAGCCAACACAGATGCAACTTCAAGTATGACGGGTATAGGCTGTTCATTTGTGGAGTGACCGCTATAATAGCCGTCACTCCATTTCTGGTTTGATTAAAGGAAACCGACATGAGCTTGATTAATGTCCCTGCTGGCAAAGACCTGCCAGAAGATATCTACGTAGTTATCGAAATTCCAGCTAACGCTGATCCAATCAAATATGAAGTAGACAAAGAAACCGGCTGCCTGTTCGTTGACCGTTTCATGTCTACTGCCATGTTCTACCCATGTAACTACGGCTACATCAACCACACTCTGTCTCTGGACGGCGACCCGGTTGACGTTTTGGTTCCAACTCCGTACCCACTGCAGCCTGGCTCAGTTATTCGTTGCCGCCCAGTTGGCGTGCTGAAAATGACTGACGAAGCAGGTGAAGATGCGAAGTTGGTTGCTGTTCCACACAGCAAAATGACTAAAGAATACGATCACGTCAAAGATGTGAATGATCTGCCTGAACTGCTGCGTGCCCAAATCTCCCACTTCTTTGAACACTACAAAGATCTGGAAAAAGGCAAGTGGGTTAAAGTTGAAGGCTGGGACAACGCTGAAGCGGCTAAAGCTGAAATCGTTGCCTCTTTCGAGCGCGCTAAAAACAAATAATTGTTTTTCTCCGCACGAAAAAACACCGCCTGATGGCGGTGTTTTTTTATGTCTTTCTGGTCGGAAAGCGACGCTTTACTCGTCGCACTCCTGACCACGCTTCAGCCAATCACCGCATTTAATACGCGGTAAACCTTCTACCGAGTATAGATAGATATAGATCCATGCGCTGCCAAATGGCGTTTTGATTAGCTCTCTACGATAGTCCTTGCTGTTGCTTTTTAAGTCATCTAGCTCGGCTAAGATAGAAGAGGTAATGCGATAAACCTCGCAAAAGACTTTGCCTTCGCCAGGCACTACCGCTGGATAATGCCCGAGATCGTACATCTCGTAGCCTTCGAGCTCATGTTCACCTAGCAGCATAGCGTTAGTCATCCAGTGACTGTTACCCTGCTTACGACGTAGACTTCCGTATACAATAATTCGCATCACTCAAACTCAAACTGATAGAGCAAATCGAGTGCCTGGTCGAGTCCAGACACCGCTTCCAGATATAATTTAGGCATCAGGCGATAACGTAGCGTCAGCGTTGCCAACGAATCAAATATCCCTACCCCATATTTTACCTGTAATCCTGGTAGTACATAACCACTCACCACAACCTGTGAGCTGTCCCCAACGCCCTGAGCATCCAGAGATAAATTGCTTACGCCAAATGTTTCGCCGATTTTACCCACCAGCTTCCCACTTTGCGCGACCCCCATACCAATCAGCATTGAAGTCATCGCATTACTGTCCGTTCCCGAACTTTCTAATCCCTGACCACGCAGCAGATAAGACAGAGCCATTTGTTGTGACATGGCAGGATCTGAGAATACTTCTAGTTTCGGCTGATCGGCAAGCCCTGTGACACGAACACCGGCAGTAACATCATCTTCCGTAGCGTCTGGATTACGAATCGCCTCAATATTGAGCAGCGGTTGTTCTGGCGGTCCGGAGAAGATAAGTTCCCCTTTACGAATCAACAAATCCTGTCCATAAGCCGCAAAACGCCCTTCAGGGATGTTCACCTGACCGTTCAAACCAAGTCCGTGCTCATCCTGCACCATCTTCAGATCACCCTGCAATCTCGCCTTCAGACCAAACGCATCCAAGCGAACATTCGGCCCAATACTGATGTTTAGGTTGCTATTGATCGGAATAGACGCCGTTGCTGGTTTGATCGGCTGACGATCGTTATTCAGCATCACCTCATCCGAAGAGACTGAGACCGCACTCTCCGGTAATTCCTGCACCGTGATGCGAGCCCATGGAATGGCCACTGAACCATTCAGAGCAAACATTTTCGGCGTTGCTTCAAACACAATATCCGGTGAGACATCCAAACGCACCATCGGCGGTACCGTTACGCGAACACGATCTCCTTTCACTGCAATCTGCGCTCGCCATGCATCAATTACGCGCCAATCGGCGTTACCGGTGAGATTTAGCTGCCCGCGAGACGTTTTAATCACCCCTTGCAGCGCTGAGCTCATCCCTTCGAAGTTCACAGCCAAATTACCGTCGGTAATATCAAACGGCATAAACTGACCGTCAATATCCACCTTATCCAGCGCCATACGACCATAAATTTGTGGCTGTTGCGCATTACCGCCTAAACGGAGAGCCGCGTTAAGCATACCCTGTGCTTTTTCGCCGGACATCAATGCTGGATTCAACATCGCCAACGAAATGTTCTTGATATTAACGTTCCCCGACAGATTTCTCCGCCCCTGAGGATCGGCAACCTGCACATTACCGTCTAACTGGCCGTTACCGGCAATCTTTATCAGCCAATCAAGCTGAGCGCGACCATGATTCAGCGCGGCGTTCAAATTCAACGTATCAAAAGCAATAGGAAGTGGGTTCCCCTGCACGACCTGTTGAACCTTGACCCCTTTACCACTCAGAGTCACTTTTGCTTCAGGTAATGCTTCCCCCTCTTTCCAGCTCACATCCGCGCGACCGGTAAACACGCCGTTTAGCGCAGTGTCTGGGCCTAAGAACGGTTTAATCATTGCCAAATCAAAACGGTTAAGCACAACGCTGGCATTACCACTGGCTCCCGCTTCTATGGTCTTAGGCACGCAAACTTCGGCATTCGGGTTCAGCCAACAGTGAGGGCCAACGCTAATTTTTTGCTGGGCATTGAGATAGTCGAGGGCAATTGGACGCGTTAAACGCCACTCCCCTACCGGAGTATCAAAGCGTGTATCGTTTAACGTTCCCTGCCAACGTTCTGTAGCCCGATCGAAGCTACCTTTCAGCGCTAACTGCCCCGAAATGGGATCGCCATTGATTTTCAACTGTAGTTGGTGCTGCTTCTCGCTGCCCTTAGCGTCCAGTGTGAGTAAGCTAATCAGGAAATCATCCTGTTTAAGCTGTTCGACACGCACATTCAAATTACCTTCAATTTGTTCAGCGGAGCGAACATCGCCGTCAAGCTTAATGCGGTTGATCGTCAGCGTTTGCCACTGCAAACCTGACGCGGTGAGATCGGCGAGTACCTGAGGCGCCTTAAGATTGCCACGCAGTTTCAGCGTACCTTTTGCGGTTCCCGCCAACCCAGGCAGGTTACCATCCAGACGAGGAGCATCGATAACCGCATCCAATGCCCATTTATCTGACAGCTCGCCGGTGATATCAATCTTGTTACGCCCCAGACCGATATGCATTTCAGGGATTTTCCACTGCCCTGCCTGATTTCCCGTCAGGTTGCCACGTACATCGACCTGATTTTGCTTCACGTTGCCCGCAAGCTGAAGCACTGGCACGCGTAGCTGCCAATTGCCACCGTACAGACTCCCCTGAGTTTCAATCTTGCCATTCAGCTTCGCGGGCCACTCAGGCCATTGTTTCGCGGTATTGATGCCGTCTAAGGTTAGCTTGCTTTTCCAGCTAATCGCCTTACTCCAATCAACCAACGCCGATAAATCGGTATTCCCCTGTAACGCGGCAACACGTAGGCGGTTCAAATTAAACTGCTGGTCGGTACCTTTACCATCCAGCGTAATTTTAGCTGCTGGGATCTCATTGCCACTAACATCCGTACGCATTGATAGCGCATAGGCTTTTCCGCTACCGTTCAGGCGCACTCGGATATTTTTTGCCTGATATTCAGAGGCTCCCGTCAGCGGCCACTGTACTCCTGGGCTTTCTAAGGTCAGTGCCAGAGGTAGACCAGCCTTAGCCAACTGAGTTTCAGCCGCCAGCGTGGCTTTCAACGGACCAGAGAGATTCGCATCAAGCGTCAATACATCGCGCAGGTTGCCTTTAATACCTAACTTCAGCTTTTCTCCCTTGACGGGATCAACGTTCAAATCCGCATTCAGACGGAAATCCATCGGCCATTGATCGCTCAATGTCGCCTGACCATGCATCGACACATTACCCTGCGGCGAGCGAACCTCAAGCGTATGTAAACGCAGCGCACTGTCTTTAGTGACGGCTCTCACCAACAATGTATTCACCACAATGTCGCTATCACCGGTAACACGCAGTTGGTCACCGGAAATACGCTTAACGGTAAGATCCAATGGCAAACGCAGTTCAGGCAGATCCGGAAGTAGCGGTTTAGCAAATAGCTCCGCCAGCACTTCTCCTAACGGTTTCTCGGGCGCCGCCTTTTCCGCTTCAGCCTGAACCTCTTTCTGCGCATCAGCCTTAGCCTGCTCTGGCTTGACGACCTGTTTCGCCACGTGCTCCGCAGCATCACTCGCCGCCTGTTTGGCACTCTCGGACGCCGCATCCATGGCAGCCTGAGTGACCGGCTTATCTTTGATAGCAACGGCAACAACCTGATCCTGCACTGGGGTGGCAGGCGTTTTCGGTAATGCCACCAGCAGAGATTGAATATGAGTCGGCAACAGCGTCAGGCCGCGATCTCGCCATTCAGCACCAGTGCGAAACTCATCCAGTGAAATGGCGGTATCATCGACGGTAACATGCACGTTATTGATCCGCAGTAAACGAATCGCGACCGGATAAGGCGCTTTCAGCTCGGTCAGCGGTTCACTGTTAGTTTCTTCTGGAGCGGGTTCTGACGGTGCGAGTTCTTGAGTGTTGATAGCAACATCGATCTGATTCGCCGTCAGCGCATTCAGACACAGCTCACTCTTTTTCAGACACCCTACATCAACCGCTAGATGGAATTCTCCGGCCTTCACTTTCACGCCCGGCATCTGATAGGAAACACCGGTTAACGTTAGATTACGCCAGCCACCGGTCACTCCCGCGATATCTAATCCCGGCACCCAACGCGCCGCACTGTTAATAACAAAATGAAGACCCGGTGTGCTGATGACTGTTCCAATCAGACCTACCACCAGTAGCACAACAACCAGCAGAAAAATCAGGCTGAATTTGATAATACGTCTCATAGTTCAGGCCCCAATCCGATGTAAAACTGTAGGTCGTGGTTGTCTTTGTCACCCACCGGTACCGCAAAGTCTAGCTTGATGGGACCCACCGGAGATTCCCAGCGTACGCCAACACCGGCACCGGTGTAGAAATTACTACGTTTGATATCGTTCACCGCTTCACCAGAGTCAACAAAGGTGGCACCCCACCATTTACCAGTGACGTTATATTGATATTCTAATGAGCCCGTCGCCAGCTTAGAGGCACCGGTCAACTTGCCAGAGCTATCTTCCGGCGAAATGGATTTGTATTTATAGCCACGAATGCTGCGATCGCCACCGGCGAAGAAACGCAGGTTAGGTGGAACTTTTTCAAAGTCGTTGGTTTCAATCCACCCCACGTTACCGCGTACAACAAAACGATGTTTTTCGGCTAAGGTGCGGATCCAAACCTGTTGCGCCTGCACTACAGCAAAATCGACGTCCGATCCCCACGTGGTATCAGAAACATCAAAAGAATAACGTTGGCTATCTCCCCACACCGGCATCAACCCACCACGCGAGCGGGTTCGGTTTAACATGATCCCTGGATAGAGCAGCATGGTATTGTTGGTGACTTCACCCTGAGTAAAGTGGTTAAGGCTCCAACGCAGGTTAACCGAACGCTGCCAACCGCTCGAAAGATCCCAATATCTCGCCACGTTCAACGTCGTGGTATCTTCTTCGGTATCGTTGAGATCGGTTCGCTTAAACCCGCCCTGCAACAGATAATATTGCTCGATTGGATTCTTCAGCAGAGGAATTTTATAACTGAAATCAGCTGTTTGTTCAGGAGCAGAAAGGTTAAGCGAGGTCTCAAAGCTGTGGCCATAAGAGTTTACCCACGGTCGCTTCCACGTTGCCTGCACGCGCGGGCCGACATCGGTAGCATAGCCGCCGCCGAGCTCTACGGTATTGCGCACCTTTGGTGAAAGCACTGCGTCTAACGGCAGTTCTTTTTCTGGCGTAACCTGCTTGAAATCTGGAGAAACGACCACCGAGTTAAACCAGTTAGTCGCTGACAAGCGACGGCTAAACTCAGCCAGTTCCTCGGACGTATAATATTCACCCTGCTTGAAAGGCACCAAATTGCGCAGATACTCTTCGCGGATCTGCGATCCTTCGAAAGTTACATCACCAAAGCGGTAACGTTTACCGCTGTCAAAATCGATATCCCAAAATGCTTTGCGCTCATCTTCAATCACGCCGAGTTGGTGTACTGGCATTGTTGCATCGAAATAACCTCGTCGCAGCGCGATAGACGTCAGCGAATTTTTAAAGCTATCGTAGGTGCCGTGGTTAAGCACGGTGCCAATTTTAGGCTCACCGGTTTTCAAAAGCTCTTTATACGCTTCATCATCCTTCGCCTGTCCTTGGATTTTCACATCAACGCCAGCAATAAGCACAGGCTCACCCGCCTTCACTTTCGCGATCAATAGCGGACGCTCAGGCGGTTTACGATCCTGAAAATCAAATTCAATTGTCGGTTGATAATAGCCGAGCGCTTTCAGCCCACGACGGATAGACTCATCAACACGGGCGCGAAAACGGCCATCATTGCTGACTTCATCGCTTTCGATGGTGGAAAGACTGGCCCGTACGTTCTGTTCGAGCGACCCGCTTAAACCTTCAACCTTTAAGCGAACTTGCGCTGCATTGGCCAATGGGGATGCCAAAAATAGGCATATAAAGCCAAAGACACGAAATCGTGGCACGCGAACTCCTAACGTTTAACCCTACCTGTAAAACATTCCGCCTGTCAGGGGGACTGCTATCTGACGGAACTCAAAAATGTGCAATTGCACTAGTTTGCATTGCCATTAGTACATGGTTGCAATAATTAGGCATATTGTGCGCAAAGTAAGTATGAGATACAACTAATGACCGAATTGATTACAAACGTGCAATCACTAAAGCTATAGATATAACCACAACGTGATGTATAAATCTAAGACAGGAGCCACCTGTGGCAAACACAATTCACCACACTCAAACTCTGACTGCTGAACAGGCATTACCTGGCCGAAACACGCCAATGCCCATCGCAAAAACACATGCAGTCAATGGTCATTCGATGACAGAAGTACCAGAAGGTATGGAAACAGCCATTTTCGCGATGGGATGCTTCTGGGGCGTAGAACGCCTATTTTGGCAACAACAGGGAGTTTATAGCACCGCAGCAGGCTATAGCGGTGGTTTTACCCCTAATCCAACATACCGTGAAGTCTGCTCAGGCCAAACCGGACACGCTGAAGCCGTTCGCATCGTTTTCGACCCAAAAATCATTAGCTACGCAAAACTGCTTGAGCTCTTCTGGGAGAACCACGATCCGGCGCAAGGGGATCGCCAAGGAAATGATATTGGTAGCCAATATCGTTCTGCGATCTTTGTGTTAACGCCTCAACAACAAGCTGAAGCGTTAACCAGCGAAGCGCGCTTCCAGAAAGCGATGCGTGAAGCCAACGATTCTCGTGAAATTACGACAGAAATCAGTGCCGCCAAACCGTTCTACTATGCTGAGGATGAACACCAGCAATATTTGTATAAAAACCCGCATGGCTACTGCGGTTTGGGTGGCATTGGCGTCTGCTTGCCACCTCAGCTTTAGGATTGAAGGTCGCTCGTTTCGCCATTAAAATTGGCTAATAGCAATGGCTTATGACGAAGTGAGCACCTTTTAATCGCTAGCTGGTTTCTCATGGCTGCTGCTATACTAGACGTGGGTCACAGAAATGTGGCCCTATTGCTAGTAGTTAGTGCGCGATGTAGTACGCAAAGACTATGTCGTATTTTGTTAAATTTCTATTAATCACTGCCCTTCTCTATTCCCCGGAACCAACACCGGTCGAAGCGGATAAATTATGTTAAACAGTATTTTACTGATCCTGATATTAATCGCGATAAGCGCCTTTTTTTCCATCTCGGAAATTTCACTGGCCGCCTCTCGCAAGATGAAACTGAAAACAATGGCCGACGAAGGTGATATCAATGCATCTCGTGTCATTGCATTACAAGAACAGCCAGGTTACTTCTTCACCGTAGTTCAAATCGGGCTAAACGCCGTTGCTATCCTTGGTGGTATCGTCGGTGATGCTGCATTCTCTCCCACTTTCCGCATTCTGTTTGACCGCTTTATGTCGCCAGAAATTTCGGAACAGGTCAGCTTTGTTTGTTCATTCGTGTTGGTCACCAGTTGCTTTATCTTATTTGCCGACCTAACACCGAAACGCATCGGTATGATCGCCCCTGAAACGGTCGCCGTTCGGATCGTCAACCCGATGCGCTTCTGCCTATTGATATTTAGACCTTTGGTGTGGTTCTTTAACGGCCTTGCCAATATGATCTTCCGCTTGTTTAAACTGCCGATGGTGCGCAAAGACGACATTACCTCCGACGATATCTATGCCGTCGTTGAGGCTGGTGCGCTTGCGGGCGTACTGCGTAAGCAGGAACACGAAATCATCGAAAACGTATTTGAGTTGGAATCGCGCACGGTTCCTTCTTCTATGACGCCGCGTGAAAGCATCATTTACTTCGACCTCAGCGAAAGTGAAGAGAGCATTAAAGAGAAAGTTTCTACCCATCCTCACTCCAAGTTCTTGGTCTGTGATGGCGCAATCGATCATGTGGTTGGCTACGTTGACTCGAAAGACCTGCTTAACCGAGTGCTGGGTAACCAGAGTCTGGTACTGAGCAGCGGTGTGCAAATCCGCAACGTGCTTATCATCCCAGATACGTTGACCCTATCGGAAGGGCTGGAAAGCTTTAAAACCGCCGGTGAAGACTTCGCTATTATCCTCAACGAATACGCGCTAGTGGTCGGTATCATCACGCTGAACGACGTCATGACCACGCTGATGGGCGATCTGGTTGGCCAAGGCCAAGAAGAACAGATTATTGCCCGCGATGAAAACTCTTGGCTCGTTGAAGGTGTTACGCCAATTGACGACGTCATGCGCGTACTGGACATCGAAGAATTCCCGCAAAACAGCAATTATGAAACCATCGGTGGTTTCATGATGTACATGCTGCGCAAAATTCCAAAACGTACTGACTACGTTAAATACGCTGGCTATAAGTTCGAAGTGGTTGATATTGACAGCTATAAGATCGACCAATTGCTGGTTACACGTTTGACCGAACGCCCTGCGCCTATTATTCCTGATGCCGCAGGCGATCTAGAGAAAGCCAAAGAAGCTAATCCCTAGTAACCACAGTGCTTCGCTGACCGCTTAAATCCGCGATACAACATAAACACAAACGGCCCGTAAGGGCCGTTATCATTTTTACTCTGGACTAACACTGCTGGGAGCTCTTCCCAATCTGCCTATGCCATTTCGGCCTGCAGTCGCGTTACCTGACGATTAATCTCAGACATCGCACTGAGATGGCGTTTGTCTCGCACTTTCGGAGGAAGAACCTTCCCCATATCAAACTCGAAAGCACCGACATCCTTGATGTATAACCGTCCACGAAACAGGGTTTTCACATACTTGGCAACAAGAAGCGGATTGTAGCGTTGGAAGATTTTCATTGTTGTGTTTACCTCCCGGTAATGACATGCGGCAGGGTATAAAAATTCACTCAGCCAAAACGGCTGCACTCACCCTATCCGCGTAATGGACTATAAATATAGACCCTATTCACAACTTTGGGTTCCCATTAAGCGCTATTTTTCACTATATTTACCTCAGCTGACAGAATGGTATGCAAAAAGTCATACTCAGCATGAAATAATCACGCAAAAAATAGGGTTTTGGCCTTACAGAATAAAACTTTCACTAACACATCAAAACAGGACAGACCTCCGATCACAATCTATGCTTTTGACACGATCACTCTGACTGTTTATTTAGAGAGCCTGCATGAAACTACAAAAACACTATCTTCTTCCTCTGCTACTGTTATCCATGTCAGTATCCGCGCACAACTTTCAGCAGAATCAGCGCGTCGCACCAGTGGGTATCAGTGACCGTGGCGAACTCAATTATCAAAACAACGAGTTTAGCTACAAAAACTGGAATTCAGCTCAGCTTGGTGGAAAGGTTCGCGTTATCCAGCATATTGCCGGTCGTACGTCTGCCAAAGACATGAATGACCCACTGATTGAAGCCATCAAAAAAGCGGGTTTGCCGCATGATAAATACCAAACGACCACCATTGTGAATACCGACGACGCCATCATCGGCACTGGGCCGTTTGTTCGTAGCAGCATAGAAAGTAGTAAGAAAGAATTCCCTTGGTCACAGTTTATCGTTGATGACACCGGTGCCGCTAAAAAGGCATGGGATCTACAGCCGAAAGGCTCCGCTATCGTGGTGTTAGATAAACAAGGAAACGTGAAATTTGCGAAAGATGGCGCATTAACACCACAGGAAGTGCAGCAGGTCATAGCCCTGCTGCATCAACTGTTAGGTTCTTAAAAAAACTAAAATATAGAAACACGGAACCCCGGGTTCAGGAAGGATTCTGCCGGGGTATAATCCAGCGTCTTACCCTGCCAGTCATGAATTTTCGCGCCTGCAGCCCGCGCGACAGCATGCCCAGCAGCGGTATCCCAGACGTTAGTGGGTCCAAATCGTGGATAAAGCTGAGCCTTACCTTCTGCAACCAAACAGAATTTAAGTGATGAGCCAACAGCAACCGTTTGATGATCGCCCAGCTGCGCTAAATAGTCTCTTAGCTCATCATCCGCATGCGAGCGACTCACCACCACCAGCGGGGGTATAGCATTGCTCACATGAATTTGCTCACGAACGCCCTTCTCTTCTTTCCATGCTTTATCGTGCTCTGCGCTATACAACACGTCATTGACCGGAGCATACACCACGCCCATCACCGGAATACCGTTTTCAATCAACGCAATATTCACGGTGAACTCACCGTTTCGGTTAATGAACTCTTTGGTACCATCTAAAGGATCAACCAGCCAATAACGCTGCCAATGCTGACGAATGTCCCACGACGGAGGATCTTCTTCAGACAACAAAGGGATATCTGGCGTTAGCTGCAACAGCCCATCGCGGATCACTCTGTGTGCAGCAAGGTCAGCTGCCGTGACCGGTGAATCATCAGATTTATGTTCAACATTAAGAGGTTTATCGTCTTGATAGACCGCCATTATTGCCTCTCCGGCCTCACGCGCCAGTCGGGAAATTTGCTCTAACATATTTACCTCTTTAAACAACGGCTTCTTCTAGAAGACTAGTTTTTTTTGCGGTGAATAGCCATCTTTCACTTACGCTACCTATATACTCACGTACAAAAGCTCATCCCCCCAATAACCACGCCCTCATCTGTGAACTCCCCCACGGACACCCCTTTCTTTATCTGGCAGAGTTCACAGTTCTGGGAATACCTTCATCGAAATTACACGTTTAGTTGCGATGCTTGTCATAAATACACTCATGGAGATTACCATGTCCGCTCGTCCCTTCTCTTACTCGCTGGTAGCGTTACTCATTGCCGGCTCGGTACAGGCTGCCACCGTTGATTTACGTATCCTCGAAACCAGCGATTTGCACAGCAATATGATGGATTTCGATTATTACAAAGATCAGCCAACTGAAAAGTTCGGCCTAGTGCGCACCGCAAGCCTTATCAACGACGCTCGCCATGAAGCCACCAACAGTGTTTTGGTTGATAACGGTGACCTGATTCAAGGGAGTCCTTTGGGTGACTATATGGCGTCAAAGGGATTAGAAAAGGGAGAAGTGCATCCAGTTTATAAAGCCATGAACACGCTGGATTACACGGTAGGAAACATCGGTAACCACGAGTTTAACTATGGATTGGATTATTTGAAGAAAGCTCAGGCTGGCGCAAAATTCCCTTATATCAATGCCAACGTGGTTGATGCAAAAACCGGTGAGCCAATCTGGAAACCTTATCTAATCGCAGAAAAGCAGGTAAAAGACCGCGATGGGAAAATGCATACGCTACGCATCGGCTACATTGGTTTTGTACCACCGCAGATCATGACGTGGGATAAAGCTAATCTGGCTGGCAAAGTGAAGGTGAATGACATCACAGAAACCGCTCGCAAGTATGTGCCAAAGATGAAAAAAGAAGGCGCTGACCTGATTGTCGCTATTCCCCATTCAGGCTTATCCAGTCTGCCTTATCAAGTTATGGCAGAAAACTCGGTTTACTATTTAAGTCAGATACCTGACATCAATGCCATCATGTTTGGCCACTCCCATGCCGTGTTCCCAAGCAAAGATTTTGCTGATATCAAAGGCGTCAATCTTGATAAAGGGACACTTAACGGTATTCCGGCTGTGATGCCTGGGCAGTGGGGAGATCATTTAGGTTTGGTCGATCTGGTCATCAACAACGATCAAGGCAAATGGACCGTTGAAGATGCCAAAGCACAGGCACGCCCGATTTACGATCTGGCGAATAAAAAATCGTTAGCCGCCGAGGATGCCTCTTTAATTAAAGTACTAAAAGAAGATCACAAGGGCACTCGTGATTTTGTCAGCCAACCTATCGGTAAATCCAACGGCAATATGTATAGCTATCTGGCGCTGATTCAAGACGATCCTACGGTGCAAATCGTCAATAATGCCCAACGCGCCTATGTGGAACACTATATTCAGGGCGATCCCGATTTAGCCGATATTCCTGTGCTATCGGCCGCTGCACCCTTTAAAGTCGGCGGCCGTAAAAACGATCCAGCTAGCTATGTTGAAGTTGAAAAAGGCCAACTGACCTTCCGTAATGCCGCCGATCTATACTTATATCCAAATACGCTGGTGGCGGTAAAAGCCAGCGGTGCCGATGTGAAAGAGTGGCTAGAGTGCTCTGCTGGGCAATACAACCAAATCGACGTCAACAGTAATAAGCCGCAGGAGCTCATCAACTGGGATGGTTTCCGCACCTATAACTTCGACATTATCGATGGTGTGAATTATCAGGTGGATGTCAGCCAACCTGCTCGCTATGACGGCGAATGTACCTTGATTAATTCAAAATCAGAGCGCATCAAAGGCCTTACGTTCAATGGCAAACCTATTGATCCTAACGCCCAGTTCCTAATCGCAACCAACAACTATCGCGCCTACGGCGGGAAATTTGCAGGCACCGGTGACCAGCATATTGCATTCGCGTCACCCGATGAAAACCGTGCGGTGCTGGCTGATTACATTCGCGCAGAAACTAAAAAACATGGTGCGGTAACACCACAGGTCGACAACAACTGGCGGTTGGCGAAAATTCGCAGCCAAACGCCGTTAGACATCCGCTTTGAAACTTCGCCAAGTGAAAAAGCCAGCAAATTTATCACTGAAAATGCTCAGTATCCGCTGACAAACAAAGGGCAAGATAACTTAGGCTTTGCGCTTTATCAGATTAACCTACAGAAATAACCTCAGCCCCCACTACACTCTAGTGGGGGCTTTTAGCACCCCATTTCATCTGCCGCTAGCTTAGCAATAGCCATTCTGCCGGCAAATAAATCCAAATCATCGTCTTCTAAGAACCACGCGGCAGACAAACCGGCATGAGCCATAATCCACATCAACAATCGCTGTTTTTCGATTTTTGCCGTTTGGGTCACCACCTCTAATCGGCGTAAAAATCGTGGCCGCTTCGTCGCGATTGATAGCTCTGGATTGCAAAATAAGTTGGCATAGTCATAGCCGCGTTCACCGTATAAACCTTTGGGATCGATTGCCAACCAGCCACGCGCTTCGAAATTCAAAATATTGCCATGATGAATATCACCGTGCAGCACCACTTCCTCAAGGGGGTCTGAAAGTAGCTGCTCAGCCATTACACCACAGAGTGACAACAGCGGATCGTGGCTTTGTAGCACGGCACTGCGCAATGCGCCAAAACGCTGGGATAACGTTTCCAATGGCGGCGCTTGGTATGTTCGAGCACGATGCAAACGAGATATCACGCGGCAAATAATTTCGCTTGCCTCATCGTCTTGGCCATTATTAACCATGCTCATCAGGTTTTGCGTACCACATGCACGCTCCATCAGCAAAGCGTCATCCTGCCGCGCCACCACTTGAGCCGCGCCGTCTCCGTCCCACCACTGCATCAGTTCAGCACCGCGGCGCTCCTCTTCTACCCCTGCCAGTTTCAACATCAGAGGTGCGCCATCACATAATACCGGCAAGAGTTGAGCGTTATGTGTCTTAATCAGCTCGCCATCGACCTGCAAATTCCACAATGTTAGCCAGTGGGTAAACATCTAAACTCCTCACCTAAAGTTTGTATCAGTATTGCAAAACCCAGAACAACCCCCAAAGAGTTATGGCTTATTTTATAAAGTGCATTTAAAATGCATTTTATAAATTTTAGGTACTCAGAGGAAGTTCATCATGGCACTACGCGATTTATCACTGGGCGAATTAGCAATTACCATTCCACGCGCCACCCTTCTGTTCCGCCAGCATGACATGGACTTTTGCTGCGGTGGCAAACAAACGCTGCTACGTGTGGCGACCAAGAAAAACCTCAATGTCGATGAACTCGAGGCTGCGCTGGAAAACCTAAAAAATGAACTAAATAATGAAACCGCGCACGACTGGCGGAATACACCGCTAGCAGAAATTACGCCATTTATCGTTAAGCGCTATCACGATCGCCACCGCGAACAACTGCCTGAACTGATTCTTATGGCCGAAAAGGTTGAACGAGTGCACGCTGAAAAACCTGCCTGCCCAAAAGGCTTAGCTAAACAGCTGAACCTTATCTACCAAGATCTCAGCCAGCATATGATGAAGGAAGAACGTATTTTATTCCCACTGATTGAACAGGGTATGGGGGCTCAAGCCGGTGGACCCATTTCGGTAATGGAAAGCGAGCATGATGAGGCTGGAGAACAGTTAGAAGTGATCAAATTCCTGACAAACAACGTCGTTCCACCTGAAGGTGCATGCAATACCTGGCAGGCACTGTATGCAGGCATTAATGAATTCATTAGCGATCTGATGGAACACATCAGCCTCGAGAATAACCTGCTATTCCCACGCGCGCTGCGTGGCGAATGAAACCATTGCCCTACCGTTATAAAAAAAGCAAAAAGCCGGAAAATACCTAATACTGGTTACTTAAGCACGATTTTAGGGGAAGTACACCGATGGGGTCGTAGCAGCTTTAGCTGCCGACAACTTTGCAGGGAGCAAAGTTGAACAACGCTTTAGCGTTGCCCCTTAGGGGGGAACACATGAATGTGTTCCATAACCGCCCCACGGTGTGCTAGCCCCGAATATCTCAATCTCTTAAACAATCAGCCTTAGGCAAATGCCGGCTTTCGTCTTATTCAACGCTGCTTAATCGCCTGACTTACAGGATTTCCAGCAATTCAACGTCAAATACCAATGCGCTGTATGGCGGGATTGCTGCACCTGCGCCGCGTTCCCCATAAGCTAAGTTATGCGGGATATACAGCTGCCATTTTGAACCGACTGGCATCATGGTCAGTGCTTCAATCCAGCCAGGGATCACGCCATTAACTGGGAACTCAGCAGGCTGGCCACGTTCAACAGAACTATCAAATACGGTACCGTCAACTAAACGCCCCGTATAGTGAACACGCACCTGATCCTGACGAGCCGGAATAGTACCTTCGCCTTTTTCTAGCACTTTGAACTGCAGGCCAGATTCAGTAACGGTGACATCATCATTCTTGGCATTCTCTTCCAAGAATTTCTGACCCGCTTCCGCTAAACCTTTCTGCTGTTCACGACGTACCGCATCAGCACGCTCGTGGATCTCACGCAGCGCACGATGAACGGCTTCAACAGGAACCGCCGGAGCATTCCCCTCCATCGCATCACGCAGGCCTGCCAACAGGGCTTCAGGCTGTAAACCTTCCAGACCAGACTCATTCAGCTGCTGGCCGACTTGCAGACCAATCCCATAACTTGCTTGCGCTTCTATACTGTCAAAAGAAGGGGTCGACATGGTGTTTCCTTTAATCTTTAAAATGTAGAAGGCGAAGCATAGCAGCGCTTGAGCCTAGGGTAAAATCTTGCATCCAGAAGGATGACTTTTGTCGAGTAAAAAGAAACAATAACAGTTCATTTACTTGATAAGATAAATGCAGGTTATTACACCCGTTCTGTATATATTCATTTTCAGAGTATTAACCTGTCATTTCGCGTCGATTTTCTCTACGCTAACGACTAAGGCACCATCAAGAGAGGTCATCATGGGCAGAATCACGCCCAGGAGAAGAAGTACGAGGGTTTATCAACCCATGTTGCGTACATGGCTCAACCTACGTCAGCGGAACTCCCCAGCACTACTGGAGCCGCAGGATCAGGAAACGGAGCGTCCTATGTCTTCCAAACTGTCAGATAAGCTGAAAGTCGTTACACAGCATCTCTATAACCTGTGGCATATGCCTGACCGTTTCGATTGGATGGAGCCTTTACCCCCTTTCCACCGCCGCTGGGTGATTGTCGCCACAGTGGTACTTCTGCTGTCACTTCTCTGGCCTTATTCAGATCCCCAAGACTTACGTTATTCACCTGAACCACAGCAGGAAAACGAAGTCCCTATGCAAGCGGGTATGGATAACAATGACGCCCCTCCACCGCCGCGAGTCGAGAATACGCGCCAAGCCGAGCAAAATGGCTGGCAGGAGTATCATATTCAAGCAGGGCAAACCTTGGCTCAGCTTTTCCGCGACAACCAATTGAATGTCAATGATGTCTTTGCGATGGCACAGGTTGAAGGCAACGATAAACCACTGAGCAATTTAAAAGCGGGGCAGGACGTTGAGATTCAGCATAATGCGCAAGGACAAGTGATTGCGTTAAAAATTAAAACCATTAGCAACGAGCAAATTGAGTTCCGTCGCGAGGCTGATGGCAGCTTCCGCCGTATTCGCTAAGATTTCACTCTTTCCAACAGATATTCACGCAGCACAATGGCCTGATTGTGCTGCTCATCTCGACTACCGTACAGCAGCGTGAGTGGTTCGCCACGTTTTAAAATGGCGAGCAAAGCATCTCTGGCATCATTAGCGTCAAGCTCAGCGCGATATAAAACACCAAACTCATCCCAAGACACCCGTTGTTCGTGAAACGCATGGCGAAGATCGCTGCTGGGTGCAACGGTTTTAAGCCACTCAACGCCCTCAAGACGAGCCTTGGAAATACCACGGGGCCATAGGCGATCGGTCAGAAATGTATTGGCGGGATATGGGGGGTGGGCATCATAAACGCGAGCTACATGGATAACGGCTGACATGAGATCCTCCTGAACAGAACTCATCATAGTCTACGCCGTTTTTCTATTTGGGGATAACCAGAATAGAATGCAAAACGCCGGCACAAGGCCGGCGCTTTGACGAGTTACATCGTTAACAGCTTTTCAGCTATTACTCTGCAACTACAACGACATTCAGCTGTGCGAATACGTCGCTGTGTACTTGGAAGTGAACTTCGTGATCACCAACAGTACGCAGAACGCCATTCGGCAGGCGAACTTCGCTTTTCGCTACCTGAACACCGGCTGCAGTAATTGCATCAGCGATGTCACGAGTACCGATTGAACCAAACAGTTTGCCTTCGTCACCCGCTTTAGAAGCGATGGTTACAGCACCCAGTTCGTTGATCTTAGCAGCACGAGCTTCAGCAGCTGCCAGAACGTCAGCCAGTTTGGCTTCCAGTTCAGCACGGCGTGCTTCGAAGAACTCGATGTTTTTCTTAGTTGCAGGAACAGCTTTGCCCTGTGGAACCAAGAAGTTACGTGCGTAACCTGCTTTAACGTTAACCTGATCACCCAGGCTACCCAGGTTTGCTACTTTATCAAGCAGAATAACTTGCATTACCTTATCCTCTTAAAGTCGTTAATGGACAGCAGCCGATTACTGATGACGATCAGTATATGGCAGCAGAGAAAGGTAACGTGCGCGCTTGATAGCACGAGCCAGCTGACGCTGGTACTTCGCACGGGTACCGGTGATACGGCTTGGTACAATCTTACCGCTTTCGGTGATGTAGTTTTTCAGCGTAGCGATATCTTTATAGTCAATCTCTTGAACGCCTTCCGCGGTGAAACGGCAGAACTTGCGACGACGGAAATAACGTGCCATATGGCTAGTCTCCAGAATCTATCAATTCAATCTGCTCGGCATGTAACACTAACTTGGTCAAACCATTGCGGCCTTGATGGCTACTAATGAAACCTTGAACCGTTAGCATACTGCCGACCGTTAATCTGTGGGTAGTTGCTTGAAATGCTTGTCCGCTAACAATCACAGGCATTCTGCACCATGCTTGTCGGCTAAATCCGGCTTCCTGCTGTATCGACCTGTGCTCAAGCACAAACTGACAGTGCGGGATCCCAGAGGGACTGACCTTTCGAATGGGAACTTTGCACACTGTGCCAGTCAAAACCAGACGATTTGAGGTCATTGCAGCAATTACTCTTCAGAATCCCCAGCATCAGCATCATCAGCGGTTTCGTTAGCGAAGTCTTCGCGGCGATCGCCACGACGTTCGTCTTTCGCTTTAACCATTGGTGAAGCTTCGGTTACCGCGTGTTTAGTACGCATAACCATGCTACGGATAACGGCGTCGTTGAAGCGGAAGTTAGTTTCCAGCTCATCGATCGCTTCCTGCGGAGCTTCAACGTTCAGCAGAACGTAGTGGGCTTTGTGCAGTTTGTTGATCGGGTAAGCCAGCTGACGGCGGCCCCAGTCTTCCAGACGGTGAATCTGACCAGCAGCGTTAGTGATGGTTGCACTGTAACGCTCGATCATGCCCGGAACCTGTTCGCTCTGGTCAGGATGGACCATAAAAACGATTTCGTAATGACGCATCGAATTGCTCCTTACGGATTATTCAGCCTCCTGATAGGGTCAGCCGCGGCCCATGGAGGCAAGGAACGTGTTTGTGTGCGGCTGAAAAATGACGCGTAATCATACTTGCGTGGGGTAGGAAACTCAAGGCAATTGGTGAAATTATTGTCGAGAATAAGTCAGGTCTAGATTTATAGCTCGAGTGAGCTGGATCAGGTGCCCCGCATTTATGGTTAAAGACATTCAGTTTTTTTGAATTTATAGAGCAAAAAATGTAGCTATCAATTGAATAAATGAGGACTAAACTAGTTATATCGGCAACGGATAATGCCGTTCACATCAGACGTGCTTTACGAAAAGTTATTCAACGTATATCAATAAGATTGAGGAGAATCCGATGAAATCTATCATCGCCCTCGTGACGACATTAACCCTGTTTGCCGCCACCAACGCACTCGCAGCAACTGAGATTACAGGCCGTCAGGCAAACTCGCTGATTGCCAATCAATACGCAGTTGTCAGCGTAAACCATGACGTACAAAACGTGCAGGAAGCGCTACCGCAACTACAGCAGGAAGCTGTCGCTCAAGGCGCAAAATATTATCAAGTGATTGTAATGCATGAGCCTGAAAGCAACGGTCAGATGCACGTCAGCGCAGCTCTGTTCCGCTAAAATAGGTTTCTATTAGAACAAACGACGCGTGCCACACCAGAGAAAAACCCAGCAAAAATTGTGACAACCCTGCCAATAATAACAACGAAAACATCGCTACGTTGCCCCTTATGACACCCATCATACGGGGCTTTTTTTCACCTTATACTTATAGATGGCGAGAGAAAAACTGCACGCCCACATCTAAGGCAGAAACCGTAATTTTATGCCCAATGGAGGCTTCCGTTTCAAAGCGAATATGTTCCAGCAAACGGTGTTCCGCCAGATCGCGAATTAAACGCCGACTCTCCTCGGCTGGCACCAAATCATCAGCCAAGCCATGCCAAATAAGTAATGGCTTATCTGCCAATTTTTCCAACTGGTGACTAACGTCATATTCGGCTAAAAAACCCAGCTCAGCGCTAAGTCGTTGGCGATCTTCAACGGTTTTTACGTCAAACGGCGGGAAGAGCGTTTGTGACAAGGATTCGAAATAACCCGAGCCCATAAATGATGCTGCGGCCTGAATCCACGGATAGCGCACCTTTGCTCCCAGCGTCGTCATTCCTCCCAAGGATGCACCGCACACGCCAACCCGATCGTCCAAGATTAAACCCTGCCGCTGATAATGCTGATAAATGGCAGGCAGTTCATCTATGTTTGATCTAAGAATGTTCCAGAAATGAGCCATACGGTATGCCTCATCGCCGTTAAAACGCGAACCGTGCAAATTGGCCTCAGGCAAAATAACGCGAAAACCCGCCTTCGCAAATGCATAACCAAAATAGGAATACACTTCTTTAGAAGAGGTAAAACCATGATAGAAAAAGAGAGTTGGTAAAGGCTTCCCCTGCTTACCCGCCGGCGCGGCATGCAAAACAGGAAGCCCATCGACCACTTCATCAAACATCTCAATCATTCTTTTATCCTCCCGACTTTTGCGATTAAGTGACAAATAATGAGCCGGAGGCTGAGCAGAAACAATCACTTCTGGTTCTAAGTTATGAACTACTGATGAATTCCCGCGTGCTTACTGGTCATTTCCGCGTCATACAGGATACAATTGAAAGACTTGCCTAACTACCGCAGGCCATCAGGATGAAAAAAATTAAACTTTCCCTCGTAATCCTCTTTACGCTGTTTTTAACCGCCTGTGGCGTGATGAACAGCAAACCCGTTCCACCACCAGCCCCGAGCTCACACGCACAGGAAATTCGTCGCGATCAAACCAGCACGCTAACACGCATGAGGACAATAAGTGCTCAGGTATATGGCAGCCCAATGAATGCTCAAGAAGTACTGCAAAAACAAGCCGATGAAGCTGGTGCAACTTACTATTACGTGATCATGGTGGATGAGACCGGCGTGCCGGGACAGTGGTACGCTCAAGCCATTTTATATAAATAAAACTGCAGGTTTTATTTAACAAATTTTACACGGTATCGATAAAAGTCTACGCGTTCTGTCTCATTATTAGGCAAAGTGCGTAGACTTTTTTTTATGATCACGGTGTTATGGAGACGTTAACACACCTTAATATTTTAATCTGGATGATGAAATAAGCATAAGGAGTTCGCTGATGAATAGATCCCCTGTACTCACTACCCTGCTGCTTTCTATTGGCTTAATCAGCGCAACCGCTCAATCCGCGGAAAACGTGAATGCCGATCTCACCACAGGGCTAAACCAAGTCGGCGTGATCTCAGTACAAGGGGTTGTGGGCGAACCTCACGATGTCGAGCGCCTCATTGCACTAAAAGCCGATGAGCAAGGAGCGAGCTACTACCGCATCCTGAGCATGGACGAAAATATGCCGCAGCATACTTGGCATGTCACGGCGGCACTCTATAGTTAACGTGGGGTTTCTAGCAGCCAAGTCCCATCGCGCGCTGTAACAAAAGATCCTGAGTTCGATTATCGATCACCCTTGCACCATCAGATGAGTGATATTGTTGACACCACGCCTCTGCCACCTCTGTAGGCGCAAAGCGCAGCAGTTGTGCCGCTGCATTAATATTAAATAACTCATCGCTGATGATTCGAGCTTCTGCTTCACTTGGATTATGCAGTCGCTTGAGCAAATTTCGCCAAGCTTTATCCAATAACACGCTCTGTCCTTTTACGTCAGCCAACTCCAGACTCAGCATCTCCTCCATGTGCGGATTTTTACGCCATACCCTTAATACGTCTAAGCACATGATATTGCCAGAACCCTCCCAAATACTGTTCACCGGAATTTCTCGATACAGACGAGGCAGTTCACTTTCTTCGCAATAACCTATACCTCCTAAGGCCTCCATGGCCTCAGCAACAAAGGGGATACCTTGCTTACAAACAGCAAATTTGGCCGCAGGCGTCATCAAGCGGCCAAATAGCCTTTCACCTTGGACATCAGGCATCTCTAAAGAGCGGCAGAGCCTAAATAACAGCGAGGTTTGCCCTTCTAGCCTGAGTGCCATTTTAGCGAATACCTGACGCATCAGAGGCTGCTCTGCCAATGATTTGCCAAATGCTTGCCGTTGTAAGGCATGATAAAAAGCAACGGTGAAAGCTCTACGCATCAGACCGTGGCTGCCGAGCGCGCAATCAAAACGAGTCGCACTTCCCATCTGTAATATCAGACGTACACCATCACCCTCATCGCCCAATAGCCAACCAGTGGCATCCTGAAATTCAACTTCAGCGCTGGCATTTGAGCGATTACCCAACTTCTCTTTCAGCCTTTCGATGCGAATCGCGTTACGCGTTCCATCAGGAAGAATACGAGGAACAAAAAAGCAGGAAATACCACCGCTGGCCTGAGCCAAAATTAGGTGAGCATCACTTTGAGGTACGGAGAAGAACCATTTATGCCCGACTAGACGGTAAGGCTTGCCACTCCCCTGACCTTCCAGAGCGATTGCCTGTGTCGTGTTGGTGAGGACATCTGAACCGCCTTGTTTTTCCGTCATTCCCATCCCAATCAGCAAACCCTTTTTCTGCTCAGCGGGCAGTGAGTGTGGATCATAACGATTGGATGCCAATCCCATCAGCCAGCCATTCATTGACGTAGGCAGGCATTTTTGCAGCAACGGGATAGCACCAAATGTCATGGTTATCGGGCACAGCGTGCCAGCCTCAACCTGACTATGCAGTAAAAAACGCGCTGCACGTGCGGCGAAAGAGCCGCTAACCGCATTGTTTTGCCAAGGTAAGTTATGCACACGATTTTCTGTCAGTCCCTGCATCAACATATGCCACGATGGATGGAAACGCACCTCATCCACACGGCGACCAGCCGCGTCATATCGTAAAAGCTCTGGTGGATTGGCGTTCGCCATCCGACCAAGTTCGAGTGACTCGGCAGATCCAAGCTGCAGACCAACGGCGCTGAGTAAAGCGCTATCCCATCCCGCCTTCTCGCGGACAACGGCCTCTTGCAAAGGGGTATCGGAAAGATAAAGATTACTGTTACTTAGGGGATTGGGTTGATTAAAAACCGTATGCGTTTGCCACGTCATAGTCATAGTCCCTAACGTCGCCCCACCAACAGGGCTAGGTCTCTAAGTATGATCGCTTAGGCTGTTTTTGCTGGTAGTCACTTCACAAAAGAAATTCATAAAAAAAGGTGGCCACAGCCACCCTTACAAAAACTCGCGTAGTTTTCAGCACTGAAAAACTATCCGCGCTGACGCACAGCCTCGAACAAACAGATACCGGTCGCAACAGAAACGTTCAGAGAAGAAACGCTCCCCGCCATCGGAATGCTGATCAGCTCATCGCAATGTTCACGAGTTAAACGACGCATGCCATCACCTTCAGCGCCCATCACTAGCGCCATTGGGCCAGTCATTTTGCTTTGATATAGATTATGATCTGCTTCACCCGCAGTGCCAACGATCCAGACATTTTGCTCTTGCAGGAAGCGCATAGTACGCGCCAAGTTAGTCACACGGATCAACGGAACAGTTTCCGCGGCACCACAGGCGACTTTCTTGGCAGTTGCATTTAGCTGTGCGGAGCGATCGCGTGGAACAATAACCGCATGCACACCTGCGGCGTCCGCGCTACGCAAACAGGCGCCCAAATTGTGCGGATCGGTTACCCCGTCCAGAATCAATAGGAATGGCGGCTTATCCAGATTTTCCAGCAACGCAGGTAAATCGTTTTCCTGATACTGACGCCCTTCGCGCACACGAGCGATAATGCCCTGATGCACTGCGCCTTCCACTTTCTCATCCAGCCACTGACGGTTTGCCACCTGGATGACGATGCCCATCTGCTCAAGTTCTGCAATCAGTGGCATCAAGCGACGATCTTCGCGTCCCTTCATCACAAAGACTTCAAGAAAACGCTGTGGATCGCGTTCAAGCAGCGCTTGAACTGCGTGAATACCGTAAATCATTTCGCTCATAATTTTAAAACGCTATAACGTCAGCCGCCTGTGTCCGAGCTTTCGCACAGACACAGGCGGGAATTTAACCTTAGGCAGTAAATAGTGAAGCATTACTGCCTGTTATTTAAATCAAACTATCACTCTGCAGCTTTTTTCCCAGCACGTTTGGCCTTGGTTGCCGCCGCAATTTTCTTGGTTTTCGCCGAAACTTTTTTAGCTTTTGGCTTAGTGCTAGTCAGATCTTTATCTTTGGCATTTTTCGCCGGCTTGGCAGGTTTGCCGGATTTATCAATTTTCACTGATTTATCCTTTTTCCCTGTGCCCGCTTTACCCGCTCTCGCGGGCTTACCGTCTTTATCTTTACGGAATGCACTATCCGGTTCGAAATTAGTAGGCATCTTACCACCGCGGCGCGACCCACGAGAAGGCGCTTTGTCTTCTCTTAGAGTACGTTTAGCGCGATCTTTCTCGGTTTTGCCTGCACCACGCGGAGTGCGCGTGCTAGAAAGCAGAACAAAATCAATCTTACGCTCGTCCATATGCACAGCGTCGACGCGGATTTCCACCTTGTCGCCTAAGCGATAGGTTTGACCGGAAGATTCACCTATCAGTCGCTGTCCTACATTGTCGAAACGATAATAGTCGTTGTCCAGCGCGGACACATGCACCAAGCCATCAATGAACAAGTCGTCCAGACGCACAAAGAAGCCAAAACCGGTCACGCTAGAGATAATACCAGTGAAGGTTTCTCCGACATGATCCTGCATGAAGTCACACTTCAGCCAATCAGCTACGTTACGGGTGGCTTCATCCGCACGGCGCTCTGTCATAGAGCAGTGTTCACCCAATTGCAGCATCTGCTCTTCGTTGTAGTGCCAACCGCCGGTTTTAGTCCAACCAGCATGGTCGCCACCGTGTTCTTTCGCCAACAGATACTTGATAGCACGATGTAGGCTAAGGTCCGGATAACGGCGGATCGGAGAGGTAAAGTGGGCATACGCCGACAGAGCTAAACCAAAGTGACCACGGTTTTCTGGATCATATACCGCCTGCTTCATGGAACGCAGCAACATCGTTTGCAGCATTTCGTGGTCAGGGCGATCGGCAATTTCATCCATCAGATCGGCATAATCTTTTGGCTCAGGCTTCATACCGCCGCCCAACGTTAGACCCAGCTCGCCCAACACGCTACGCAGCGAGGTCAAATGATCGTCGCTTGGACGGTCATGGATACGGTACAAAGCCGGTTCTTCGTTTTTCTCTACAAAACGTGCAGCGGCAATATTCGCCAAAATCATGCACTCTTCAATCAGCTTATGCGCGTCGTTACGTACGGTGGGTTCAATACGCTCGATGCGTCGTTCAGCGTTAAAGATGAACTTGGCTTCTTCGGTCTCAAACGCAATACCGCCACGCACTTCGCGTGCATGATCCAGTACTTTGTAAAGGTTGTGCAACTCTTCCAGCGGTTTAACCAACGGACGATAGTGCTCACGCAGCTCCTCATCCCCCGCCAGAATATGCGCGACTTTAGTGTAAGTCAGACGAGCATGTGAGCTCATCACCGCTTCGTAGAATTTAAACGACGTCAGACGCCCCGTTGCAGAAACGGTCATCTCACACACCATGCACAGACGATCGACCTGTGGGTTTAGCGAACATAAGCCGTTCGACAGCACTTCCGGCAGCATAGGGACAACCTGCGACGGGAAGTAAACCGAGTTACCACGGCTACGCGCTTCATGATCCAGAGCGGTATTTGGGCGCACGTAGTAGCTTACGTCAGCAATCGCTACCCATAAACGCCAACCACCACCGCGTTTTTTCTCACAGTAAACCGCGTCATCAAAGTCACGGGCATCTTCGCCATCGATAGTCACCAACGGCAAATCACGCAGATCAACACGGCCTTTTTTCGCCGCTTCAGGCACCTGCTCGCTTAAATCAGCGACCTGCTTCTCCACCTGTTCAGGCCAAGTATGTGGAATTTCATGGGTACGCAGAGCGATATCCACCGCCATGCTGGTGCCCATATTGTCGCCTAGGACCTCAACAATTTTCCCCACGGCTTTAGTACGACGCGTTGGGCGTTGAGTCAGTTCGACAACGACCACATACCCCATTCGAGCACCGGCAATCGAGTCAGGCGGGATCAATATATCAAAACTTAGGCGGCTATCATCTGGCACAACAAAACCAACGCCAGCATCAGTGAAATAGCGGCCAACAATTTGGCTCTGCTTAGGCTCAAGCACACGTACGATGCGAGCTTCGCGACGCCCTTTTCGGTCGGTACCAACAACCTGTGCCAGCACGACGTCGCCGTGAATGCAAAGCTTCATCTGTTCTGAAGAAAGGTAGAGATCGTCACGATCTTTGCTTCCTTCAATGCGAATGAAACCGTAGCCATCACGATGGCCAATAACGGTTCCCTTCTTCAAATCAAGACGTTCTGGCAGCGCATAGCACTGACGTCGGGTGAAGATGAGCTGTCCGTCGCGTTCCATCGCTCTCAGACGGCGTCGCAGAGCTTCTAAATCCTCTTCGCTGGTCAGATTTAGTTCACGCGCGATCTCCTCACGGCTAACGGGCGTGGTGTGCTGCGACAGATGCGTCAGGATAAACTCGCGGCTTGGGATCGGTGAGGCGTACTTCTCTGCTTCGCGTTCCTGGAAAGGATCTTGTGACATTGCGGTTCCTCCGTAGTCATCAGCAATTGCCGCTGAATTGATTATTCAACCAGCAGCAACTTATAAAGCGGTGAGTTTTCTTCAATTAAATCGGCCAGAGTGCATTGATCCAACTCGGCCAGAAAAGCCTGCGTGGCTTTTTGCAGAACTTGCTTCAAGCGGCAGGCTGTCGTGATATGGCAAAACTCGTGAGAGCAGTTAACTAGCGTTAAGGGCTCAAGCTCTCTCACCACATCACCAATACGAATATCTTTCGCTGCTCGTCCTAAACGAATGCCTCCGTTCTTACCTCGAACGGCGGTGACAAAGCCGGCACGACTCAGTTGATTAATAATTTTAACCATATGGTTGCGAGATACGCCGTAAACATCGGTGACTTGGGTGATGTTTGTCATCTGATCGGCGGGCAGGGATGCCATGTAAATTAGCGCCCGTAAACCAAAATCAGTAAAACTTGTTAACTGCACGGCGACCTCTGAGTCTAGCTTGGCGTTATCTCACGATAACCCAGCATAAAAACGAATTAATCATAGAGATCAATTTCGGGGATTCATCCCAAAAACAGATCTATCTATTTGGATAATAAACCAGCCGCAGCAAAAGCGACTAGCTATTTAAGCCAAAATAATTGGAGCTGCATCAAGGCGGCAAGCGAGAAAATCACGATGAGCTTACTCTAGTCAGTGATTCGGGTGAACGAACGCAGCCAACGCCGATGCAACTTCAAGTATGACGGGTATAGCATCAAGAGTATATTTCTCGGGATATTTGGCGTCTAAGCGCCAAATTTCAAGTCGGAAGGGGCTAAAAGTAATAAACCGGGCAGAGCCCGGTTCATCAAGAGACAGCACGATGCTAACGATTATGCGTCGAACGGATCGCGCAGAATCATCGTCTCTTCACGGTCAGGACCAGTAGAAATGATATCAACTGGAACACCGGTCACTTCTTCTACACGTTTGATGTAGTTCAGTGCCGCCTGAGGCAATTTACTGTGCTCTTTCACGCCGAAGGTGGTTTCTTTCCAACCTGGCATCACTTCGTAGATTGGCTCGATGCCTTCCCAGCCTTCAGCGGCCAGCGGAGTGGTGTCAATTTCACGACCATCCGGCATACGATAACCTACACAGATCTTCACTTCGTCTAAGCCGTCCAGCACGTCCAGTTTGGTCATGCAGAAGCCAGACAGAGAGTTCAGCTCTACGGCACGGCGAACAGCAACAGCGTCCAACCAGCCGGTACGACGACGACGACCGGTAGTTGCACCGAATTCGTTGCCTTTAGTACACAGGAATTCACCGACTTCATCAAACAGTTCAGTTGGGAACGGACCTGCACCTACGCGAGTAGAGTAAGCTTTTACAATACCCAGAACGTAATCAACACAGCGTGGACCTACGCCAGAACCGGTAGCTACGCCACCAGCAGTGGTGTTGGAAGAGGTCACATATGGATAGGTGCCGTGATCGATATCCAGCAGAGTACCCTGTGCGCCTTCAAACATCACAAACTCACCTTTCTTGTGAGCTTTGTTCAGCAGATCAGCAACGTCAACCACCATAGCAGTGATGATGTCGGCAACAGCCATAACTTCATCCAGCACGGTCTGATAGTCAACAGCCTCAACTTTGTAATAGTTAACCAGTTGGAAATTATGGTATTCCATAATCTCTTTCAGCTTAACTGCAAAGGTTTCTTTGTTGAACAGATCGCCAACGCGTAGACCGCGACGAGCGACTTTATCTTCATACGCAGGCCCGATACCACGGCCAGTTGTACCGATAGCTTTCGCACCGCGTGCTTTTTCGCGCGCGTTATCCAAAGCCACATGATATGGCAGGATCAGAGGACAAGCTTCGGAGAGTAACAGACGTTCGCGAACAGGAATGCCACGGGCTTCCAGTTCGGTCATTTCACGCATCAGAGCGTCAGGTGCTAATACCACACCGTTTGCAATAATGCTGGTTACGTTTTCGCGCAGAATTCCTGACGGAATCAAATGAAGAACGGTTTTTTCACCGTTAATGACTAGTGTATGACCTGCATTGTGACCGCCCTGGTAGCGCACAACATACTTGGCCCTTTCGGTTAATAGGTCTACGACCTTGCCCTTACCTTCGTCACCCCATTGGGTGCCTAGTACGACGACATTCTTACCCATTTCACTATCACCACGTTGTTAAAAATGGATTCTACCATCACATTTAGGAGCTTTCAGCACTTTTTAGCACACGATTGCGCAAAAAATGTCTTACGCCTTTAGCCACCCATACGGCTACGCAACATGTAGTATATAACTAGGCCTGCAACCACTAGACCTCCACCATAACGCCGTAAAACGCCGTCAGGTAATTGAGCCATCGTTGCAATCATGCGCCGCCAAATGCGTGGAAAAAGCATTGGACCTAACCCTTCCACGATCAAAACCAACCCTAAAGCCATCCAAATTGTAGAGTTCATATCTCTCTCTGAACGTCGGCAAAATCAAAAAACGAGCAAAAAAAAGGCCCGCTGAACGGGCCTTCTCATCAATATTGAGCGCTCTGTTTCTAAAAACGTTCTTTTATTCAGAGTCACTCAGGCAAACATTATTTGGCTGCGGCATTACCGTTTGGTGATTTCATGTATTTGAAGAAATCACTGTCTGGGCGCAGAACCATAACGTCTTGACCATTTTTAAAGCTGTTTTCGTAAGCTTTCAGACTACGAATAAAGGCAAAGAAGTCTGGATCCTGACTAAATGCGTCAGCAAACAGTTTCGCCGCAACCGCATCACCTTCACCACGAGTAATACGCCCCTGACGCTCTGCTTCTGCCAGTGTACGAGTGACTTCATAGTCAGCTGTTGCACGCAGTTTCTCAGCTTCTTCCCGACCTTGTGAAATGTAGCGCAGAGCTACAGCTTCACGTTCTGCACGCATACGGTTATAAATTGCATCTGAAACTTCGGCTGGCAGGTTGATCTGCTTAATACGCACGTCGATAACTTCAATACCCAGAGCAGCCATACTGTTTGGGTTAACCTCTGGTTGTTTACCATTGGTTTCGCGCGCAACCCGAGCTGCTGCATTAGCAATCGCATTATCTGCTTCGCTGCCTGCATCATCAACTGACCCCGTATTCAGAGCCTCACGCACATCTTCCATCAGCTTACCGCGGGAATCTGTAACGATATCTTTGATATCCAGACGGCCGATCTCAGAACGCAGACGGTCACTAAATTTACGTTTCAGCAGCACTTCGGCCTGCAGAACATCGCCACCGCCGGTGGCCAGATAGTAACGGCTGAAATCGCTGATACGCCACTTGATATAAGAGTCAATAATCAGGTCTTTCTTTTCTTTGGTCACGAAACGATCAGCTTGGTTATCCATAGTTTGGATACGGGCATCCAGCATTTTGACTGATTCGATAAATGGCACTTTCAGATGAAGACCCGGTGCATACACCAGAGGTTTATTTTCATCATCACGAACCACTTTACCAAAGCGCAGTATAATGCCGCGCTGGCCTTCGTTAACCACAAACAGCGATGAGTACAATACCACCAGAATAACGATGAGAATTAGTAACAGAGACTTACGCATTAGTTATTCTCCTCCCTGACGATTGGTATCATTACGCTGAGCATTCGCTCGGCGCTGGTCCATCACACTATCGCCGCTTAAATCTACGTTACTTGATGGCTTGGTTACAGATGGTGCCGGACTTGCACTATCCATATCGGTACTCGGCGTGGTCGTTGTGCCAGATTTACCGCCGCGCATCAGTTGATCTAGTGGCAATACCATCAGGTTATTGCTCTTATCATCAATCAGCACTTTACGAGAATTCTCCAGCACGTGCTCCATCGTTTCCAGATACAAACGCTCGCGGGTAATCTGTGGAGACGCTTTATATTCTGGCAGCAACAGCGCTAAACGGCCGACATCACCTTGAGCTTCTAAAATAGTTTTATCTTTATAAGCTTTGGCATCTTCAAGAATACGCTGCGCTTTACCGTTAGCTTCTGGCTGAACTTTGTTGACGTAACCTTCAGCTTCACGGATCGACTGCTGTTCTTTTTCACGTGCAGCAATCGCCTTGTCAAAGGCAGCTCTAACTTCTTCAGGCGGACGCGCAGCCTGGAAGTTTACGTCCAGCACGGTGAGCCCCATTTTGTAAGGCTTGATGGTTTCATCCAACACTTTCTGAGTATCCGTACGAATAATGGTACGGCCTTCAGTCAGGATTTTATCCATCGAGTATTTACCAATGACTGCACGCAGCGCGCTATCAGTTGCCTGACGCAGGCTATCATCCGCATTGGTGACGTTAAACAGGTACTCTTCTGGATTAGTCACACGGTACTGCACGTTCATCTCAACGCGTACCACGTTTTCATCAGAAGTCAGCATCACGCCGGATGCCGCCAGTTCACGCACGGATTCGACGTTTACCGGGGTCACTTCATCAACAAAAGTCGGTTTCCAGTTCAAACCTGGCTGCACCAAGTGACTGAATTTACCAAAACGTGTCACGACGCCACGTTCGGCTTCTTTAATGGTATAGAAACCACTTGCGGCCCAGATGACAACAACGGCTGCGACAGCAAGGCCAACCACTTTGCCACCCATAGGTGCGCGTGGATTACCTGAATTGCTGGAACCCGTTCCTTTACCGCCCAGTCCACCCAGCTTTTTGCTCAGTTTACGGAAGATATCATCTAGATCTGGCGGCCCCTGATCGCGGCCACCTCGATTATTGTTGTTACCATTATTGTTGTTTCCGCCGGAGTTGCCGCCATCATTCTTGCTGCCCCCCCACGGGTCGCGGTCCTGTCCGTTATTACCGGGCTGATTCCACGCCATGTTTCGCTCCATTCTTCAATGATTGGTGTTCTTCAGACTCATTTGAGTAAGTGATATTAACCAAGTGTTACTAAATAATATACTTTAGTAATTCATGTTCACGTTTACAGAGTCGATGCCACTCCACAATTGGGAGGCGGATTTGTAATCCAATACTGCCATCTTCCTCAACCCACTCTTTTTCTATCGCCTGAAGCTGGTAAAAACGGCTACGTAAACGTCCTGCCGCAGGCGGCAATCGCAGCTCGAAGCTAGCAATCTCACCGCTCAAGCGTTCGGTCAACGCTTGGAACAACAAATCAATTCCTACCCCGGTTTGTGCCGAAACCCAAACCCGCACAGGTAAATTCTCATCGTTCCTATCGATACGCGGCTCGAACTCATCCAGCATATCAATTTTGTTCATCACAAGCAGTACAGGAATTTCATCTGCTTCGATTTCTGCTAATACAGTATTCACCGCGTCAATATTTTCATCAACACGCGCATCAGATGCATCAATTATGTGCAATAAAAGCGATGCTTGACGGGTTTCTTGCAACGTTGCTTTAAAAGCAGCCACCAAATCGTGTGGCAAATGGCGAATAAACCCGACTGTATCGGCTAAAACCGTTGTACCGACGTCGGCCACTTCAATACGACGCAGCGTCGGATCAAGCGTAGCAAACAGTTGGTCAGCAGCATACACATCTGCCTTAGTAATATGGTTAAACAGCGTTGATTTTCCAGCATTGGTGTAACCCACCAGTGACACCGTTGGAACATCTGCGCGACTACGCGCACGGCGTCCTTGATCGCGTTGTTTTTCAACACGCTCAAGACGAGACAAAATCAAGCTGATGCGATCGCGCAATAAGCGGCGGTCTGTTTCAAGCTGAGTCTCCCCCGGTCCACGCAAACCAATCCCACCTTTTTGACGTTCAAGGTGAGTCCAGCCCCGCACTAAACGCGTGGCCAAATGGCGTAACTGGGCAAGCTCAACCTGCAACTTACCTTCATGGGTACGCGCACGCTGGGCAAAAATGTCGAGGATCAGGCCGGTGCGATCAATAACACGACACTGGCATAATTTTTCCAGATTGCGTTCTTGAGCAGCAGATAAGGCATGATCAAAAAGGACGACGGAGGCACCTGTTTCCTGAACCGCCTGAGCGATTTCTTCAGCTTTGCCTTCGCCAACAAAATATTTAGGATGCGGGGCCTTGCGGCTGCCGGTAACAACGCGCAATGCTTCAACGCCCGCTGAGGAGACCAGGGACTCAAACTCTCTGAGATCTTCAATATCTCTTTCTTGGGAGAAATAGACGTGAACCAATACGGCCTGCTCGCCGGCTTCGTAACGGTCAAACAAACGTGAAACCTCTCAAACGGATCGGACCGATGAGAACGGAGAGCATCAATGACAAACGATCATCAACACTCTCCGACTGAGATAACAAACGATGCGGCTTATTCAGCGTCATCGCTGTCCTGAGACGACTGTGAAGGCGCCTGATTGCTACCGTGGTAGTTGCTGCTGCCGCCAGTTCCCGGATTATTGCTATGATGAGAAACCGGACGAGACGGAACAACGGTAGAAATTGCGTGCTTATAAACCATCTGGCTAACAGTGTTTTTCAACAGAATGACAAACTGATCAAAAGACTCAATCTGGCCTTGCAGCTTAATACCATTCACCAAATAGATTGAAACTGGGACACGTTCACGACGCAGTGCGTTCAGGAACGGGTCTTGTAAAGATTGCCCCTTAGCCATTCTATCTTTTCCTTATTTGCTAGTTGTTTGTTGTATGTTACTAAGAACCCTAGTGGTTCTAATCAAAATAAACTGCGTAAAAATTTGCGCACTGAGTACTTTACTCTCAATATTCTAGCGCCAAGCAATACACCTGAAACTGGAACTATGATGAGTATATGGAGCACGAATCTCCCTGATTCAAGTACCCATCGGCCTAATTACGGCCCAATCACCTCAATTGTACACAATCAATCAAGCGATGCACTAACAACCTGTGCCACACTTTCCAGAGCCTGTGCAGGTTTGTCACTATCTAGCCACTGCACTGACTCCCAACCGCGCAACCAAGTCATCTGACGTTTAGCCAACTGACGCGTCGCACAAATTCCACGGTAGACCATTTCATCGTAATCGATTTCGCCTTCAAAATATGACCACATCTGGCGGTAACCGACACAGCGTACAGAAGGTAAGTCTGTGTGCAAATCACCACGCTCAAACAGTTTTCTGGCTTCGGCTTCAAAACCCGAAGCCATCATCTGCTCAAAACGCAGGGCGATCCGCTGGTGTAACTGTTCGCGAGTTGCAGGTGCAATCGCAAACTGATGCACATTGTAGGGTAGCGTTTCACCTGAAATTTTAGTCAGTTCAGTTAAAGTTTTACCCGAAATGAGAAAAACTTCCAGTGCACGACTCAGTCTCTGTGGATCATTTGGATGAATCCTAGCCGCAGCGACCGGATCAACCTGCTGCAATTGGCGATGCAACGCATCCCAGCCCAGTTCTTGCGCCTGCTTTTCTATCTGCTCACGAATCTGTGGATTCGCCGCCGGCAAAGGCGAAAGTCCTTCAAGCAATGCTTTAAAGTAAAGCATGGTTCCACCAACAAGCAGGGGAATTTTTCCCTCTGCGGTAATGGATGCCATTTCACGCAGCGCATCAGCACGAAAATCAGCGGCAGAATAACTTTGCGCAGGATCGCGAATATCGATCAATCGATGCGGAGCCTCAGCTAATTCTTTAGCAGTCGGTTTGGCAGTACCAATATCCATTCCACGGTAGATTAGAGCAGAGTCAACGCTAATAAGTTCAACAGGAAATCGTTGACGTAGCGCCATCGCTAACGCCGTTTTTCCTGACGCCGTAGGCCCCATAATAAAAATGGCTGGGGGGTAAATATGGTTGGCGTTGTTAGTCATAAAATATCTTATTCAGCTCTTAATCAATCGGCCTGCAACGAAACCATCGCCGGCTTTAAATCTACAGGGTGCAGTAGTGCGGAAGGCGGCGACTTTACCAACTCAGGACAGAGTCGTTCAAGCTCAGCCAACAGTTGAATCGCTTGAGAAACAGTCCATTGCTCACGTTCAGTGATCAGATGGCTGGCGAGCCACTTGCTGATCGTCTCTGATTCGGCGTTAGGCTGCTCGGCCAAAAAGCTCAGAAATGCGGGAATCAGCTGGGGTAAATTTTGATGGCGTAGCGGCAAAGGTACGGCGCGTAATGTCACTCGCTGACGCTCAAGCACCAAATCAATGCCTAAGTGTTTAAGCCTCTCGCTACAGCTTTGCACGCCCTGAATTTCATCGGCGCTCAGCGTGAGTTTGACGGGAATCAGCAGCGGCTGTGGTCGCAAACCTTCTGTTCCAGGCAATAGCTGTACCCGACGCAATTCTATTTCTGCCGCATCCAGGTTCAATAGCGCTATGCCGTGTTGACGCTCAAGCAAAGCAAAATGCTGCTCACAGATAGTGAGAACACGACCGAAACTACTCTCACCGTGTTCAAACAACGCAGGCGCTGGCTGTGGAAACAGTTCAGGCTTGCGCGGGTTCACGACGGGGAAAAGCTCGCTGCTACTCTGTATCTCCTGTGATTGAGGCATCCGCTTTTCGGGTACCTGCATCAAACGTTGATAGAGCTGCCCTTCTCGCTTCTGATAGCCATCGCCGCTGGAGAAATGGCGGTTGTCACTTGGCTTTTTCTTATCAGACGCCTGCCCTTGGGTTGAAGAGTGACCGTATGCCGGAGAGGCCTCGCGTAACGGGGTTTTACTGAACTGATTCACGCCTGCAGCCACTCGATTTTCGGGTTCCCAGCGAGGAGCCTCGTCCGCTGCCACTTCCGGTAAAGCCGGTTGTTCAGACTGTTGCAGAACAGAAATAACAGCCTGATAAATAAAATCATGGACTAAGCGCGCCTGATGAAAACGAACTTCATGCTTGGCCGGATGGACATTCACATCAACCTGATGCGGATCAACGGTCAAATACAATACGTAAGCAGGCTGTTGATCGTCTTTCAACTGATCCTGATATGCCTGCCGGATAGCGTGCGTAATGAGCTTATCCCGCATCATGCGGCCATTTACATAGCTATACTGCATTTCGGTCAGTTGACGGGAACCTACAGGATCGGCGACCCAGCCGTGAATAGCCAGATCGCCATGTTCCCATTTAATCTCTAGCGCATGCTGAATAAAGGCCGTACCGCAAATTGAGCCAAGACGGCGATCTTTTTGCCCATCTTCTTTCACCGCACGGTACTGGCGTATCATTTTCCCGTTGTGGTGAAGCTGGATAGTCACATCAAATCGAGCCAATGCAATGCGTCGCACGACTTCATCAATATGCCCAAACTCCGTTTTCTCAGTGCGCATAAATTTGCGGCGCGCGGGAGTGTTGTAGAAAAGATCCAACACTTCAACCGTAGTACCAACCGGATGAGCCGCAGGCTTGACCGTTACCGCCATGTCACGACCTTCGGCATAGGCCTGCCAGGCCTCATTCTGCTCCGCGGTGCGTGAAGTCATGGTTAAACGCGACACCGAACTGACGCTTGCCAGCGCTTCACCGCGAAATCCCAGACTCATGATCGCCTCAAGGTCATCTAACGAGGTGATTTTGCTCGTCGCATGGCGCGCTAATGCTAATGCCAGTTCGTCTTTGTTAATACCGCAGCCGTTATCACGAATACGGATTAGCTTAGCGCCTCCGCGTTCTATCTCAATATCGATACGTGTAGCTCCGGCATCTAAGCTATTTTCAACCAGCTCTTTAACCACCGAAGCAGGGCGTTCCACCACTTCACCAGCGGCGATCTGGTTGGCAAGCTGCGGAGGTAAAACCTGAATCGGCATATGATTTCCTTGGTTTACAGAACCTAAATAACAAAGTACGGGATCAAGTCGAGTTTAAGCCTGCGGGATCACCAACGTTTGCCCAATCTGAACTTCGCCGGATTTCATTTTATTCGCCTGCTGTATTTTACTCATACTAACCCCATAACTCGCGGCTATCTTGGTTAAGGTATCGCCGCGCTTGACCGTATGTGTAACACGTTTTGGCTTGCTGCTCGCGGTCTTGCTTTTTGCCGTTGACGTCGCCGTAGCGGCAATGTTGCTACCTGCTGGTACTTTTAACTTCTGACCAACCCAAACGCCCTCTTTCTTCAGGCTATTCTGCTGCATCAACTTGGTCATTGTGGTGCCATAGCGATTTGCAATACCTAGCAACGTCTCACCGCGTTTCACCACGTGAATTTGCGTTGCTCCAGCGCTGGCACTGCTATTCGACGTACGGTTATTACTGACAACACGCTGAGGCTCTGTTACTGGGTTGGAGCTACCGGCCGACACTAATCTCTGCGGCCGGTTTTCGACCTTTGGGCCGTTTTGCAATGGATGCGTTACGAAATAGTTTCGCACCCCCTTATAGATAGCCTGCGCGATTTTCTCCTGATAGGCGGCGCTGCCTAACAAGCGTTCTTCACCGGCATTACTGATAAACCCAGTTTCAACCAAAAGTGAAGGAATATCCGGGGAGCGCAAAACTCCCAAGCTGGCATGCTCAGGGCGGCGTTTATGTAGGTTACCAATTGACTGCATTTGGCGAATAACCTGTACCGCCACGTCATAGCCCACTCGCTGTGAGTGACCAAACTGCAAATCAAGAACCGCCTGACTCAAATATTTATCATCGCCGCTATTAGCTAACACATCCCCCGCACCGCCAAGCAATTCAGACTGTTTTTCATGCTGCTCTAGCCAGCCCGCCATTTCGCTATTTGCACGACGGTTCGACAATACCCAAACCGACGATCCGGTCGCACTTCGGTTTGGTGCTGCATCCGCATGGATAGAAATTAGCAGGTTAGCCTGCTGCTTACGCGCGACGTCAGAACGCCCCATCACCGAGATAAAATAGTCTCCGGTACGGGTTAGAACCGGTTGAAATATCGGGTCGGCATCCATTAAGTTTTGCAAGCGCTTGGCAATCGCCAACGTGACATTCTTTTCACGCAGCCCGTTACCGCCAATGGCTCCCGGATCTTGTCCACCATGGCCAGCATCGATGGCAACCACAATTTTGGAACCATCATAGCGTGTATTACGGCGTGAAACCGGTACCGCCGGTGTTTCTGTCGTAGTCACTACGGTCGGTTTAGTTGGATTAAACGGGTTAGCGCCTTTTGTACTGGACGTTGTCGCAGGAGCACTACGCGCAGCGCTATGAGAAGTGGAGGTACGCGGCTGAGTAAAGACCGGTTTAGGTGCAGCCACCGGTGCATCATATTGCAGCGTAAAGACAACGATTTGCCCCTGATTAGACGCGCTCACTTTCGTTTTGCGTGTCACATCAAAAATTAACTGAACGGTGTTATCGCCGGAGACATTACCCGCACGAATGCGGCTCAGCATATTCTCACCGCTGAAAGTCATGGGCAACCCACTGGTGATTTTCTTGGTTTCAGTGATATTCACCAACACCCTATTTGAGCTAGGCTGAGAAGAATAAGTGTAAGTGGGTTGTCCGTTGAAACTCAGCGTTACGCGCGCTTCATTTTTTCCATTCGAAACCTGAATATTTGTGAGCTGCGCCGAATTAACCACACCAGAAAGCAGCAGTCCCACCATTCCTAACCACGTTACCGTACAGATTCGCTTCCACATGCGCATCATCGACTACCCTTGTTGCCCGTTCAATCGTGTCAAAATCAACTCACCATGCGGCGTGTGTGCGTCAATCGCGGCTTCGCGGCCTTCACCCTGATAGGAAATATGCAGGCTAAGATCGGGTTTGGGTAAAAAACCTTCGCCCTGCTGTGGCCATTCCACTAAGCAAATCGCGTTCTCATCAAAATAGTCGCGGATCCCCATAAATTCGAGTTCTTCCGGATCGGCCAAGCGATAAAGATCAAAATGGTAAACGTTCATTGGCGTGAGTGCATAAGGCTCGACCAACGTGTACGTTGGGCTCTTAACGTTACCCTTGTGGCCTAACGCCTGCAAAAAACCTCGGCTAAAGGTGGTTTTACCTGCACCTAGATCACCATATAAGTAAATAACGGTCGCACTATCACAAGCTGCAGCCAGTGAAGTACCCAATGCGATGGTTGCCGTTTCATCCGGCAGAGAAAGTACGATGTTTTTCATAATAGTTATTTCTTACTGGTTCTTTATTAAGGTTTTTCTTTAGGATCAGTGTACGTCAATAACAATTCGAGGCTGGCTGGAATTTGGCCTTTCAAGCCCAATCAGGATTCACATATCGTCTGATAGCAACAAACAGATCCGTCGCCAGTAGACCTCGCTCGCCAAATGCTTTCGCAATTTCATCGGCAGCAGCACCATGCACCACACAACCTGCGCAGGCTGCATCATACAGCGGAAGCTTTTGTGCCAGCAAACCTCCGATAATACCAGACAAAACGTCGCCCATCCCACCGGTTCCCATTCCTGGGTTGCCAACATCGGCAATGGAGACCTTATTCTCGCTGACCATCAGCGTTCCAGCACCTTTTAGAACGACAATTCCACCCATTTTTTGCTGAATACGGGTGGCTGCCTTCACTCTGTCTAGCTCAATATCGGCCACGCTACAATTCAGCAGGCGAGCAGCTTCTCCGGGATGCGGAGTTAGCACTCGCAGAGGGTTTACATTCGGAGATTTCGCTAAAAGATTAAGTGCATCAGCATCCCACAGCATCGGTTTATCAAAACGCTGCAGCGCCTTGACTGCATCAAGAGCCCACTCCGACTGTCCCAAACCAGGACCAATGACGATCACATCAGCCCAATCCAATGCGGCGTTAACAGACTCGTCAGTGAGCTCCTGCACCATCATTTCAGGACGCGCAGTTAATAAAGGTGATACATGCTCAATGTGAGTAAGTACTCGCACCAATCCAGCACCGCTACGCAACGCGGCTTCTCCAGCCATACGTATAGCCCCCGCCATACCGCGATCGCCGCCGATCAAAACGAGTCGACCATTATCGCCTTTGTGCGAACAAGGACGTCGTGGATGTAGCCACGTATTCAGCAAGCTAGCATCCAGCCGCGCAATCGGCGCATTCTGTTTTTCGAGCCAATCTGACAATCCCAGCGCATCGCAATGCAGTTTACCAACATAATCACGGGCTTGCCCCGTGAGCAACCCTGGCTTACAGACAATAAAGGTCTGCGTGTGTTGCGCATGGATTACCGCACCAGCAGCCTGTCCTGTATCCGCATTTAAGCCAGAGGGAATATCTAGCGCCAGAATTGGCGCTGGGTGCGCATTGGCGGACAAAATTAGAGAGGCATAAGGCTCCCGCGGCGCCGCATTTAATCCAATACCTAATAAGCCATCGATAATAAGGTCAGCATCTTCAGGAAAATCAGACGTAGAACCGAAGATCTGCCCTCCAGCACCCACCCATGCATCCTGAGCCTGCTGTGCTTCATACGGCAATGCTTTCGAATGTTCAACCGCGATAAGCGTAACCTGAATGCCAGACTGTCGGGCTAAGCGCGCAACGACATAACCGTCGCCCCCGTTATTACCATGACCACATAACACCAACCAGCGCCGCGTTGTCGGAAAATATTGTCGTGCTCGCTGAAAAGCGGCGTAACCAGCACGTTCCATTAGCTGATACAAAGAAAGCCCCAGCTCAGATACCGCACGCTGCTCAAGGCGACGGACGCTATCCGCAGGATAAGCGGAGTATGATAAACTGGAACTGAACTGTTTCCGATAATGGCCCGTCATGACACACCCCCTCGATCTCAATCAGTTAGCCCAACATATCAAGCAATGGGGGCAATCGCTAGGATTCCAGCAGGTTGGGATTTGCGACACAGACTTGTCTGTTGAGGAACCACGCCTAAAAGCATGGCTCGATAAGCAGTACCACGGAGAAATGGCTTGGATGGAGCGTCATGGCATGATGCGCGCGCGCCCTCATGAGCTACAGCCCGGAACACTGCGCGTGATAAGCGTGCGCATGAACTACTTACCCGCTCATGCTTTCTTTGCTAAAACCTTAAAAAACCCGCAGTTAGGCTACATTAGTCGTTATGCGCTGGGGCGTGATTACCACAAATTGCTGCGGAATCGCCTTAAGCGACTGGGGGAGATGATCCAAGAATATTGTGAAGGCATAGACATAAACTTTCGCCCATTTGTCGACTCAGCACCGATATTAGAACGCCCATTGGCCGCAAAGGCGGGAATCGGTTGGGTTGGCAAGCACTCACTAATTTTAAATCAGGAAGCCGGTTCATGGTTCTTTTTGGGCGAGTTGCTAATCGATCTTCCTCTACCAGTCGATAAGCCTCTGGAAGAACAGTGTGGCCGTTGCGTTGCCTGCATGACGACATGCCCGACGGGAGCTATCGTCGAACCTTACGTGGTAGATGCGCGCCGCTGCATATCTTATCTCACCATTGAATTGGAAAGCGCCATACCGGAAGAATTTCGCCCGCTCATGGGCAACAGGATCTATGGGTGCGATGACTGCCAAATGATCTGCCCTTGGAACCGTTTCTCTCAGCTAACCAATGAAGACGATTTCAGCCCACGACAAAAATTACATACCCCGAAGCTCATCGAGCTATTCCAGTGGGACGAGCCTACCTTTCTGAAAATTACCGAGGGCTCGGCCATTCGTCGTATTGGACATTTACGCTGGTTACGTAACATCAGTGTGGCATTAGGCAATGCCCCTTACGAAGCGCAAATCATCCCACTACTTGAATCTCGTTTAGGGATGTCTGACGTTTTAGATGAACATATCGTATGGGCGGTGAAACAGCAGTTGGAAAAACGTGGGGAAAACGCCATTGAAATCCAGACTAGCCAGCAGAAGCGTCTGATAAGGGCAATAGAAAAAGGTCTACCAAGAGACGCATGACCCACTGATAAACGTGAAATTCTCAGCGTTAAATTTTGTCACCCTTCCCTGTGTATAAAAATAAAATTATTTGGATATTCAACGGCAAGACAAAGTGCAAGTGATCCATACTGCATTTTTAACTTTAAATTAATTATTTAAAATCAATCAGTTGGTTTAATGGTCTTGTTCTGGTTCTAGGAAGGTACGACAAAGATTCACAGGTTGACCTGTGGATAACTCTGTTCATGAAATTTATTCAGTCTGTGACAAATAAGAAAATGCCCTAAGAAAGGCGTTTCTGAATTGAGAATTTTTTTAGAAGAAAATTGGAGCGGGAAACGAGACTCGAACTCGCGACCCCGACCTTGGCAAGGTCGTGCT
>ERZ827496.113-NODE-113-length-114460-cov-18.210716_pt1 | contig 114460 bp, 89 predicted proteins | sample MGYA00519769_ERZ827496 | MGnify/ENA primary metagenome ERZ827496 (study PRJEB31778, sample SAMEA3449327) | human gut metagenome | biome: human gut; feature: human-associated habitat; material: faeces | place: United Kingdom | collected 2010/2012 ...
GACAAAAATTATCAAAATATAAGGGTGGCATAAGCCATCTACAGCACATTATACCCCCAAAAGGCATGGACATAGGAAAAACATAAATCATACTCTATGAAAAATGGCAAAACGATGATTATATAACGAAAAAGAGGCTGTCTCAAAATAGAATTGCAAAAGTAAAAATCTTATAGATTAAAACCTAGAAGTAAAAAATCTCCTGCTTTAGCCCTTGTTTATTGCAATTATAGGACTAAAAGCAGGAGATTTTTATGTTGTAGCTTATAGATTGTAAGTAACCCTATCTCTATTTTCTATTTTGAGACAGCCTCTTTAGCACGGGAAGAGAGACTCGAACTCCCGACACTCGGTTTTGGAGACCGATGCTCTACCAACTGAGCTATTCCCGTGTTTGCGGTTGCAAAAGTAGTACAAATTTTGGAAACCGCAAGAGATTCTGCCAAATATTTTACCGTCTTTTTCTCACAACAAAGATAAACGGCTGAACATAAGGCGATAATATTCTGCTTTTTTTCCAACTTCAATGGATAGGCACGACTGGAAGAAGGCATCCGAAACAAAGATAATTTACGATCCCTGAAATAAAACGTGCTCTCTCCTCCCACCGTCGGCTCTTTTGCCTCCATTTGCTCACACAATACATCCGTTGCTTTCTGCCCGGTAGTGACCACTGCCCGACATGCAGGAAGTTGCTGAAGAAGCAAGCCTATATCGGTAGGAGTAACCACTTCCAGAAACTTATCAGAAGCATTGTCTTGCAATCTGCGGACACACGAAGCTGTATCATACAAGGCAATTCCCTTTTCTCGCAGAAAACTTACAATACGTGCCTTGTCAAATACTTTTTCCGGACTGAGAAAATACTCCTTATCCTCAAAAAAGATAAGTCCGAAGATACGCCACATATCATTCTGGAGATTCGGATAGAAGAAATCCATGCTCCACCGTTTCTTCTGTGGAGGAAAGCTTCCTAACATCAGTAAGACCGCATTCTCCGGCAGAAAAGGTTCCAACGGATGACATTCCACTCCTGAAAGCAGATTCTCGTTCACTGTCATGCCTTCGGTTTCGGTTCTTTTTTAGCCAGCAACACAATCTTATAAACGTATTCCGTCATCCATGCCTCCGAATAACCGAGCGCATGCTGATACTGACGAATATTTCCACACGTTTTACGTACTCCATCGTCTTTCCAGTCCACCTTGGTCAGAATGTCATGTACGGCCTTTTCTGTCATATTGCGCAACAACTTCTTGAAGACTCCCGGTGTGCGGAACTTCCATTGCATCAGGTTTCCAATCACCATCATCAAATCCTGGCTGAACCCTTGGAACATAAACAGATAATTCTTTATATCGTTCACATTGCGGCAGTTACGCTTAATAGACCCGTCTATTTCCTTAAAGAAAGATTCCTCCAACCCATAAATATCCATCAACATCTTACGGCAACGTGCACGCTCTGCAATCCCTAACTTATTGTTCTGAGTTGGTACCTTCAACGTACGTTTGAATACAGCCAAATCCGGCAAGAAATGAATATTACTGATACCCAACTGAGCTGCCATGACTGCCTGATAATACACACGAATCAAGGTCATGAAATCTTCCATGCCACCGACACGTACCGTTTCGTCAGCTCCATCGGTAGTTTTTTTACCAAAAAGTTTCGAAAATATACTCATAATGTCTTTTTATTAAATTCTACGAATGCAAAGATAATACAAAAAACCGACAACGCAATCACCGGCTTACTTCCGGAAACAGGGAATCTTCCCACACGGCATCTTCTTTTAGGCGGTAAAAGAATGTATGCTCCTGAAAAACTTGCTCAACAAGTCCAAAACGAATAAAATCGGCCAACAACTGACATACTTCCGGACGGGGAAGACGAGCCAGGCGACTACACCTACCCAATGTAAGCAGCCCCTGGCTACCCAATACCTCCAGCAAACGCTTTTCCCTGTCGGTATAGGTCATTACCACTTCGTCCTTTTTCTCATGATTCCAAATTCGAAGGTGAACAGGTGATGCCAAAATGTTCTCGTCGGCAATGCGCACATACGCCCAGGCCTTACCCTCTTCATCGACGGCTAGAACCGGTTTGCACGCGCACTCTTTCACTTCAACTTCCAGCACATCCTTTCCTTCCACCCTGAACACACGATTTTCCGTGATTACCGGAGGACGACAATACATCGTGGCAGCCGCTTCAATCATATAAATTTCTTCTTCCGAACGAATCCCGGCAATCCTGCCGTTATCCTTCACTCCCACCAATAACCGTCCTCCTTCGGTATTTGCAAAAGCAGACAAACTTCTGGCTATTTTCCTTGCATCGGATATGGCAAATTTAAAATCCTGATGTACATGCTCACCCTCCGAGATGAGCTGTTGTATGTAGTCTGTTTCTGCAGTTTGTTTCATTCCCTGTTACTCAATCACAATGTTTATGAGTCATAATGTCCAACACCAGCTTATCGGTTTCATTCATTCCCTCCGAACCAATCTTAGTCAGGTTGCGAATACTGAAATCCACATTGTCTTCAATGATACCTTCCACGGAAGTCACACACTTTCCTTCCATCGCCAGAATCGCAGAAAAGACTGCCGTTGAAACCCCGCTGGTCAGTTTTAACGCGCAGCTCGGCTTGGCTCCGTCACAAATCATACCTGTCAGATTGGCAATCATATTCTGTACGGCATAAGCTACCTGCTTATACTCGCCTCCCATCAGATAAGTGATTCCACAACTACTACCTGTGGCAGCTACCACACAACCGCACAACGCGGACAGACGGCCTAAATTCTGCTTGATATAAATAGCTGTAAGATGGCTCAAAATCAGAGCACGAATCAGCTCCTCTTCCGATTTATGATTCTCCTGAGCAAACACTACCACAGGAAGTGTGGCTGCGATACCTTGGTTCCCACTTCCGGAATTACTCATCACCGGTATCATGGCACCAGCCATTCGAGCATCGCATGCGGCAGAAGTATAAGAAAGAATATGGGTAAACGTATTGCTACCCATGATATGCTGTTCCTGCTGACTGCTACGCAACATTTTACCCAACTCATGACCATAGTTCCCTTGGAAAGAACGTTCCGCTGCCTGCAGATTCAGACGCTTTGCCTCAAGGATGAAACGAATTTCATCCAACGGAGCAGTCATAGCAAAATCATACACCTTCTTCAAATTCAAATCGACTTCTTCCACATCCGCTTCAGCTCCTGCCTTTTCTCTATGATCAAACAAAACCTCACCATTCCGTTCTGCATATACGAAGTTCGTATGTCCTCCACTGATGATAGCCGTAGCCGTATCCTTCCCGGCTGTACAAGTCACTTCAATATACAATTTCTCTTCAATGTCTTTTTTCAGCTCAATCTTTATGCCTTGACCGGCAATCATCTGCTTGCCTTCTTCCACGCTTTCCGGAGTAATGTCCTTCAAAACTTCCAAACCATATTCTGATTTGCCTTTTAAAGCTCCCAAAGCAATGGCAATAGGCAACCCAATCATCCCCGTGCCAGGGATTCCCACTCCCATGGCATTCTTCAAAATATTCGCACTAAGCTGAGCCGTAATTGCTTCCGGACGGCATCCCAGAACTTCTGTAGCTTTAGCCACACAAAGAGCTACAGCTACGGGTTCCGTACAGCCGATAGCCGGAACGACTTCCCTCTTGATGAGTGCGATAATACGTTCTCTTTCTGACTGCGAAATCATTATCTATTATTTTTTATAGTTCTTTAATCCTGTTTGCAAGAATTCCACGTACTTCTGAATATCCTCATCATACGAATAAGACTTGTTCAACGGTATTCCTTCATTGTCAATCAACACATAGAAAGGCTGGGCATTGGCTCCGAATTTAGAGCGCTGCAGGTAACTCCATTTGTCACCTACCGTACGCAATGTACGTTCCGTGCCATTCTCTGTCACCTTCACAGGTTCCGGTAATTTTGTTTTCTCATCCACATATAGGGTTATCAGTACGTAGTCTTCATTCATTATCTTGCTTACAGTAGGATCGGTCCATACGGCCAGCTCCATCTTACGGCAGTTCACGCAACCATATCCCGTGAAGTCAATCATTACCGGTTTCCCCTGCTGACGGGCATATTCCATGCCGGCATCGAAGTCATTGAATTTTGCATGCACCTCATTCTTATACAAATTGAAATCCTGTGTCTGCATAGGCGGTGCAAAGGCGCTGACAGCTTTCAGCGGAGCTCCCCACAATCCAGGTACCATGTATACAGCGAATGCCAATGAGAAAAGTGCCAAGAAGAACCGCGGCACACTTACCTTATTATCATCTCCATCGTGCGGGAACTTAATTTTACCCAATAAATACATACCCAGCAAAGCAAAAATCACAATCCACAAAGCAAGGAAGGTCTCACGGTCGAGCAAACGCCATCCATACGCCAAGTCGGCCACAGACAGGAACTTCAACGCAAAGGCCAGTTCCAAGAATCCCAACGTCACCTTGATGACATTCATCCATCCTCCAGATTTCGGCATGGACTTCAGCCAAGACGGGAACAATGCGAACAAGGTGAAAGGCAAGGCCAATGCTATGGCAAATCCCAGCATACCGATGGCTGGAGCAACAATGCTATTTGAAGTAGAAACTTCCACCAATAAGAAACCGATAATCGGACCGGTACAAGAGAAAGAAACCAGTGACAAGGTGAAGGCCATCAGGAAAATACTCAGCAATCCTGTTGTCTGCTCTGCCTTACTATCCACGGCGTTGCTCCACTTTGAAGGAAGTGTGATTTCAAATGCGCCAAAGAAAGAAGCGGCAAACACCACCAACATAAGGAAGAAGAAAATATTAAAGATAGCGCTTGTAGAGAGATCATTCAAGGCACTGGCTCCAAAGATCAAGGTGATAGCCAGTCCTAAAGCCACATAAATCACTACAATAGAAGCTCCATACGTCCATGCATCACGAATACCTTTCCGTTTGTCCTTCGCACGTTTCAGGAAGAAACTTACAGTCATCGGAATAATGGGCCATACACAAGGAGTGAACAATGCCAGCAATCCACCTACGAAACCAGCAAAAAAGATATAAAGCCAAGAGCGTGATTCATTATTCACATTTCCGCCAAATGTTTTCAGCTCTTCGATAACAGGTTTCCAATAATCGGAGGTTTCCACATTATTCGAGTTCGTACCTATTTGAAGCGGAGTCAGTGTCAATGAATCGGAATCTGCCGTATCAGACGTTTCGGCTTCAGCAGTAGCCGATGCTGCCGCCTGTCCACCAGCTGCCTCTCCCTTGAACGAAAAGTCCACATTGGTAGGAGGCAAGCAGTTCTCATCATTACAAGCGCCATATTGCAAATAACCGCTCACTTCATATTTTCCTCCTTTCAGTTTGAGTTTCTGCACAAACGTAGCTGTTCCTTCGAAGAAACGGACCTGCATGCCAAATATCTGGTCCATTTTGTCAATTTCCTTACCTGCGGGCTTCAACTTGCCTACCAGTTCCGCTCCTTCCAGCTTGTCTACATTAAAAGTAGCTGATACCGGACCTCCGTCAGGCAATTCCGTGGAATACACATGCCACCCTTTTTCCATTTTTCCGGTGAACACAATTTCTACTTCGTTAGCGGATACAGATTTCCACTCGGTTTTAAACTTCACCGGTTCTTGTATTTGGGCGAATACCGGCAAACTTAAAATGGCCATTAAAAGCCAGCTAAGAAAAATCTTCTTATTCATAAATATGCACTTGGTGATGTGATAAAACTATATTCTGTAAAAAGTAGCGCAAAGATAATCATTTTTCGAAAGGGAATGCAGGGCTACCTATTATTCCATCTTGTTTTTTATTTCAAATACGACAATTTTTACATTCGGAATACTCATTCACCCTACTCCATATCCCCATCCTGACGATTTTTTTTCAGAAAATGTTTGCTAAATAAAAAATAATGCCTACCTTTGCACCGCCTTCGATAAACGAGGCACTCCTAAAAAGAGTTTTGGAGAGGTGGCAGAGTGGTCGATTGCGGCGGTCTTGAAAACCGTTGTACCGCGAGGTACCCGGGGTTCGAATCCCTGTCTCTCCGCTATAACAGATAGTCAATCTAAATTAAGTCCCGTAAAATCAATATTTTACGGGACTTTTTCTATTTATCCGATGGACAACCGAAAGACATTCAAATGCCCACTTCTGACAAAGTTCCGTTACTAAATCGTTACAGAAAAATCGGGAAAATTTTCTGTAACGATTTTCGATATAGGCCATTGATCTGCAACTAAAAAATGAGTCATAAAATCGGCACTCAAGGTTACCTTTATTTGTAAAATATATCTTAGTTTCTATTGCATCTGATGTATAATTGCCTGACGAATCCGACTCAAACGTTTTTCAACTTCTGCGTCATATTGAATTCCTCCATCCTTAAACAAATCTTTATACTTACATTTGCGCAATTTATATTTAAATTGTCCTTCCTTGCCACTTAAATCTATTCCAAAATCAATGGGTATCGGTGAATCTAACAAATCCATGTGATAATTGTATGTAAGATCTATACTATGCTCCCCTCCCACAATCGCTTTATATCGATCCCATTGCAAGACAAAGGGTAATACTTCAATCTTCTTCTTATGCAATATTAAATTTGCCGATAACTTATCTATCTCATGTTTCTCCTTATTCTTAAATCGAAAACGACGTGCTATTTCTTTAAATGTTCCATTATCCATCAGAATCAGATTACGTCCATCCACAGAACAAATAGCATCGGTATTCCCCAATAATGGAAGCATTCTATTATCTACCGGACCAACTGCTGTCAATCGACAATTAACTAATCCATCCATAGTTTCTATTAAAGGGAATATGGTTTTTACAGTAGGAATCACTTCATGTACTTGCGCTACTAAAAAATCTTTTAACTTCAAATCAAAACAAGTAGTAACTTTATCCTTATGCAAACTATTATACAAAAGATCTAATTCGGCTTTTCCTAAGTTCGTACGTGTAGTTAAATGAGCCTTTAAAGCTTGATTTCTCACAAAAGCGCTTCCCTGCACATGCTGTAAATCTACATTCCTATAATTCATGTGATCAAGGTCAAATTGAAGTTCCAATGCAATATTTTTAGAAATATAAACAGGATGTTGCTTAAGTTTAATAGGTTCTTGCACATGCAACTGACTCTCTAAGTTATTCAAGTCTCCGAATGCCATCATCTTACTATTCTGCAACTTCTCGGAAGAGACTCCATAAGACAAAGTTCTCTCTAACTCATCATAATCGATATTAGCAGAAAGGATACGAAGGGAACCTTCTACCTGCGGTACACCACTTCTCTTATTTTTTGCATCAGCCACAGACAATGAACCAGACAGAAAGCAATCAGATTTACCAGCTTGCACATGAAGCCGATTCAATGTTAACTGATGATTCTGAAAACCTAAATAGGCATGATTGATACAAGTCAACATCGGAAACTGAGGGATATACATTTGAGAGCGTTCAAACTCCAGAACTCCCTTCAGATTATGCTTCTCACCTGTCCTTCGTTTTTCTTCTACAGGACGAATTTCAGAGATTAGTTGTATTTTATCAAAAATAAAAGCCTGTTGCCTATATGGATTTAAGAATCTCAACTTATCAGCTTTAAACATAAGTCCACCTTCCCCATTTAATAGATTATTTCCAATAGGTTTAACTCCCACATGTAATTCTAAATTCTGAATAGAGGTCCAGGCTGATGAATTATTCCATCTGGCATCCAACAATTTACAGTTCCAATGAGTAGTGATTGGAGAAACCTCATCCTTTCGCAATGAAATTGCCGTATTGGAACGCAAACGCAAATCAGATAAATTAACAAATAACTTTTTTTTATAAGACAGACACAATGTATCAATCTCAGCAACCCCAGAAAAGACTTCTGTCTGCTTTATAAAATCACTGGCATTTTTAGCGTAACCAAAATCTAAAGAAACATCAGGAATGAAAAAATGTATCTCTTTCTCTAAATGATCAAATACTACATTCTGTATTTTTAATTTTCCGGCACCCTTTATTAAATGATAATTTTTTTTCCTCAACTCATTAACGGCACATCCCAATCTTGCATCTACCATCATCATCCCTGCCAATGTAATCTTCTTATCCATCAGGACCTTCTTTCCAATGTAATCAAAATTCAGATTCCCCTTTATACAAGCCTCTATATACGGATCACGAACAAAATTCATTACAGTTCCTTCCAGATTTATTTCACTCTGCATACCTTTTACAAAAAAACGATTCAATCTTAGGAAACATGAATCCGCACAGGCAGATGAATATTTCATCTCCCAATTTAATTGAATATTCTCTAAATCCTCCCTTAATTCTGCCCAATGAAACCTACCTTGTTCCAAACTACCTTGAATGTGTAAATCTGGCAAGGAATCCTTTTTCATAGCACCGTGAATTGTACCCTTCAAAATGGTTGTTCCATCTATTTGATAATCTTCTTTTATTGGGAAATAATCAGATGGAATAAAAGCTATCAGGTCTTTTAAACTAGATGCTCCCAAATCAAATTGTAAATCAATAAATGGCACTTGTTTCCTTTTCAAGTTCATAATTTTTCCTTCCAAATTGAACGGAAAGTCATTTATTTTAAAGTGAGCATCTGACAATTCAACACCGGCATGTTCTTTATCTAACTTAACATGACAAAACAAATCAAATGAAATAGAGTCCAATGGTAACCCTGTACCTTGCATCACAGGAGAAGAAACCGACAATGAAATATCAGAAAAACCTTGCCCCAGCTTTCCTTCAATCAATATATCAGCATTTTTACAATTATAAATTTGTTTCCGGTGAGGTATTTTTAGTTTAATATCACCCTGCGAAATCTGCAATCTATCTATTTCCGACAAAAGTTTAGAAGCTAATTTATGCCCTTTCTTTTTTGTTAACTTAGGTATTGGTTCCTCAGCATTATAAACCAACTCTAGATTTTCTACTAAAATATTATCAATACTAATAACATGTTCCTTCCACAACTTAAGTAACTGAATAGATCCCGATATTTTTTTAAACTTTCCAGCAAATGGTGCTTCTGCATTTATAGACTTATCTTGTATTTGAAAACTTCCATCCTTTACTACAATCTCTATAAATGGCCAATTATCCCAATAACTCAAATCCACTCTTTCACAACAAAATTCCACATTAGCACGTCTATTAATTTCGCGAGTAACTAATTCAGACAATTGTTCCGGTGTTAAAAGCTTATATTTCAAATAACAAAATATCCCTCCGGAAAGCATAAGAAGCAAAACCAAGAGTGATAAGAAAACTTTTATTATTATACGAACAAATTTCATACTAATGATTCTTATTTTAACATAAAACGGCAGAGATGTACGTACCACCTCTACCGTTCCTATACTTGATTTATTAATCTCTAAACATCAAAAACAAAAACCTACACCAAACACATGTCGAGATCTGCTTATCTTATCTTCATATTCTTTAGAGACGGAAAAACGTAACTGGTAAGTATAGCGCAATACTAATGGACCTATTTTACCTAAAAGACCGACTTCTGCTGATATAGCACTATAAAGTTTAAAAGAAGGATCCTTTTTGTCTGAATTTTGATTGCCATCATTATCGCTCAAAGAAGAATCTTCATCCGATTCAATATAAGGATTGCCATCTTCATCCACAAATTCACCAACTCCGGTATATCCCGGACCAAAAAAGATCCATACAGGAAATTTACGCACAGGATTTATAGTCCATCCAAAAGATAAATTCATTTCGGCCTCCAACTGTTTGCTATAATCTTTCTGCAACGCCTTAAAAAGATCTGGATGAAAACTCAAACTAAAATATCCTCCAACCTTACGCTGCCGATACTTTCCTATAGTTATACCAATAGGTGCACTTTTACTATATTCATAAGCATAGACCTGCACGCGCTGATTTCTACTTTGCTGCATTACACGAATATTTTTAGCTTTCTCACTTGCTTGTACAGCATTTCCACAGTTCTGGTCTACAACTCTCTGATACAATTCTAAAGCTTTCTCATATTCCCCGTCCTCATAATACACTTCAGCCGCATCATAATATTTATTACAATCTGTATCAAAATAACGAATACATTCATAACGCTTGTTGGAAGCATTCGTATCAGATGGATTCAACTCCAATATCCTTCCATAATACATGCTAGCTTTTTCATAATCCAATAATTGATAAGCTTCTTCTGCCTTATCTTGACACACGATAATTGTATCAATCGATGCAATCAGTTCATCCAAATTAGAATCTGCAGGACAATCAGAACATTCTTTGGCTATACTATACTGCTCTTTAGCCTCCCCATACATACATTTCTGGAAAAAATCTGTGCCTCGTTTTCTGTACTCGTAATAACATCCATAAACGAACTCTACGTCCGGGTCTACCAACTTATATTGTTTCAGTTCTTTTGGATTTAATTCTGCCATAATCAACACAGGAGCATATTCTGAAGTGCGAATTATTAATTTACGTCCACGATACCTTTTCCCTGTTTGAAAACGTAAATAGTAATACATTTCTTCACCTTTCTGTTCCGTATTATACACATCAACTACTTTATCATGACTAGACTCAAAAGTCAAAGAAATATTTGCCGGACAAGAAATAACCATACCAGCCTCGGTATCCTTTCCAGAAAAAACATTCAATCCAGAACTAACATCTTTCACTTCCAGATTACGCTGTGCAAACGATGTAAAAACTGTACTAATCACACAAATCAATAAAAAAATCAATCGCTTTTTCATAGCATTTCAAATTTAATCATTAACTAACGAACGAACAATATCAAAATCTCCTAAATTAAAAACTTCATCCCGAGCTAGAACTTTTCCGTCAAGTTTTTCTGGCTGCCAAGTACGTACCTGGATCAACGGATGTAACTCATCTTGAAAATCAATCATCAAGAATACAAAACCAACATCACGATACTGATCTGAATTCCATTCCTGTTTCAGTGTAACCCCATAAATATCAGTTAATTTCGGATGCTGTATAACCTCTACTTCATCAAATATAACGTTCAAATACTTATTAGATGCAAATACCTTCTTCAAATTAGAAATGTATTCCTTTTTAGTACGCTTCTGATAGACAATTTTCTCAGTTCCAAGTGATTGTAATGCATAATCTGACTTTGGTTTTTCCTTAATAACTTTACCTGTAATAATCAAAGCATTGTCACTAAATACTGATTCAATGTATTTTAAGTCTTTCCGATTATAAGAAGTTCTATAATTTTCTACAAAGTCAACGATAACCTGACGACGATATAAATCTGACACAGATTCATGTTCTGACATAATTTCCTGATATTTATGCTCGTTTATGGCTATTGACACTCCATCAATTATCCCCCGATCTGTTAAACTGATTACCACTTCCTGATCCTTTACAGAATCATTGGCAGCCATCATAGTTACAGGTATATTACGCACTTGGTATCCTGAAGCCGTTTGAATACAAATTTCTTCAATTTGTGAAACCGGACAGGCCATCGGACTAGTCTTCCACATTTCTCGAATTTCCTTACGAGCATCCTTCGTAATATTATCACCCTCAATATCTGGTTTATCACCTGTCATTACGGCCTTGTTGCATTCTTGTAAAAGCCATGACACATTATTTTCAATGGCTTGTTTTACCAAACCATCATCTATTCCATCGGTTAAAACCAATTTCGTTTGCTCCAGTTGTGCAAAACCAATTACTGGAAACATCGTTAAAAATAATATCAATCTTATCACCTTCATAGTAATAAACTTTTTATAAAATGTTGTGGTATATTTGAATAAAAATCAGCTTTCAAAACAGGAGTTTTCACAAACAATTGATTCTCATTTATTTCCACCCTTAATAAATGAATATAATTTAATTTTTTATGATTAAAAACTACTATTGTTTCTAGATTTCCTTGTTTATTCCTTCCTGTATGACAGGCCGTTATAAAATCTTTCTCGAAATATGCGAGGAAATTAAGTAGTGGTATAGAAATTACTGGAGTAAAATACCCATACTTCCTATGAGTGATCTGCAAAATTTTTCCTTCTCCATTCGCATAAGTCAAAAACAGATTATTTAATGAATACTCCGGATATTGCTTCTGAAACACTGGAGTGTATTCTTTTCCTTTTTTCATATAATATTTATCAGCAGTCAATGAAGATATCAAAAAAGCATCTCCTTTTTCCACATAAAGACCATTCTCCTTTGCTACCAAATTCTTCTCATTTATAGGATCGTCCTTTATCTGAACATCATTTAATACTGCAACTTGTAATTGATGAAACAGCTCATCATCAGATTCTATTTTATCCATACCATCGATCAATTCACGATATAATGGAAAAGTTATCGATAATGCATGAGGAGAAAACAACCAAACGGCCTCTGCCTCTTTCCCTTTTTGACGCATAGAGAAATTAACTGGCATATTCATCTTTTCTAAAACCCTCTGAAAAGATTTTGCATTTTTTACTACCACTTTCTGTCCATCTACATACATGACCACATGATATTCCTGCAACTTACGATCAATAGATACAGCATCTTTCTGAAGCAAAAGCTCTAAAAAAAATCTTTCCAGGAAATTACAAAGCCCCACATCTAAAATTTGCTTTGTAGCTTCACTAAACAACGAAACACCTAAATGACAAACTTGACCTTTATCATTGTGCTGCATAACAATCGACTTTCCTTCAATAATCACAGGTATCTCCATTATAGTATCTACAGAAGACAAAGTACCTTCAGGCAATTGTTCAGCAATTTGCTTCAATTTACGGCTAACAAACTGAATATCATCTCTTTCATTTCCACTCATAGGAGTACAAAACAAAAGACCTATCCATATCATCCATAAAAATTTACACATAAGTAACCATTCAAAAAATTAATTCTACATATAATTAATCTATAAATAAACTCATACCCATGAGAGTATAATGGAAGATAAAAAAGAAATAATCCTCTCTCCCCATATCTTTTCTGTTTCTTTCTCTTCCAATTACTATGGACAGAAGCAATGTCAAGCAAAACCACTGTATTCTTCTTTGTTTCAAAAGGTAGGGCCCCCCGGTATTTCTTATTCGCCTATACCCTACACCAATGATTCAAAAAAACATTTGAAAGTAATGTCACCAGCTTTTTGCCGGAAGCCTTTCTTCCCCTGCTTGAGGCGATCAACCTCGGTTAATTTCGGCACTTTCATACATTTCATGATTTACATTTTAACAATGACATGATACAATATTATTATTTTGTGCCGAACATAAGATATTTTAGATCATTTACTTAACTATTCAATTTTAGAATAAATAATAGAATGAATCTGAGATTTCATCGTTGTATATCCAAAAACAACTTCCTCCGACTCAAAATATTTACGCAACCAATCCTTCGCTAAAATAAAATCAGGTTTTACACCTTCTCCTTTTAGATACATCTGATACAATTCATACATAGCTCGGGTATTTCCTTTTGCTGCTGCTTTATTTAAATAATCCAAAGCTTTTGCATAATCTTTCTCCACAAGAATACCATCCCTGTAAAATATACCGACATCAGTCATTGCGTCAGCATATTGCATAGAAACTGCCTGTTGATAATATTCCCATGCTTTTTGAGGATTACGTTCTACTCCTAACCCCTCATTATATAACCATCCTAATCGATAGGCAGCATAAGGGCAACGACGAAGAAAAGCTTTTTGATAGCATGCTAAGGCCTGATTATAATCCGGTTGACTTCCCGCAAATGTTTCCCAATATGAATCGCCACACAAAACCATTGCATCAGTATACCCTGCAGCATAGGCCTTATTATATAAATCTCTTGCCTTTTCCAGATTTTTATCAATGCCCAATCCCTGCTGATAAATCTTAGCCATATTCAACATTGCAAAAAGATTATTCTTCATAGAAGCTTCCATAAAATACGCAACTCCCATCCGCAAATTACGAGGCATGCCTAAACCTGAAACAGACAAACATCCCAAATCATTTAAAGCTGACACATTTTCAGAAGATTCACGCGTTTTTCTATTAACCAACTCACGTAAAGCTGGATTTGATATTTTTTCTGTTTCTGTTATTTTATGATATTTAAAACCTGAATAATCCTTAGGGGCCTTAAAAAACATACAAGGTTCACTTGCCGTAAATAATTCTTTTTCAACCACAGCTTTCTCTATAAGTTTCGAATGCATATTACCTGACAATTTAAACCCATCAAATTTTATTCGAAATTCATAGGAATAAAAACGTACAGGTTGTACGGTCAATGTATCAGCCAAAGTTGCAGAATCAGTAACTAAGACCTCCTCTGCTTTTTCATCAGCAGATAACAGATTACTCCAATCTACATTAAATATGTCATCTACAATCTGTGTAAAATCAGAAAATTTCTTCCGTTCCTCATTTTGTTTTTGAACCTGAAAATCAAAACAAATCTCATCTCCTTCTGCAAAGCCCTGGACTTTCATACCAATCAAAGAAGCATAGTCCTTATTTTCACTCGCATAAGAGTTAGCATTTAATGTAATCCATAATTGATTCTTTTCAGATTCTATATCAAAAATCCACATTTCTCTTCCATTATTTCCCAACTTATCAGAGACCCAGCGTCCCGTAATTTCACGTTGTATGGAAATTGGAATATCTTCTTTTATCGCAGAAGATAAAAGCGTTGAATCAGCTGTTTCTATACCACCAGACAAAACAACAGGAATCATATCAGGCTTCGTTTTATCTACTTTAGGAACTTCCGCATTACCACTCAATACAGGAACTGTCACCACTGGAGTAGTTAATGCCATATCTGGCTGTTTTCCTGACATGCCTTTAATTTGATAAGTAAGCTTAGAAATGGTTGTTTTCAGTTCCTCTGCATTCGTTGCTTCCGGACGTAAGCGTAAATAATTCGCATAGCACATACACGCCTTTTCCAAAGCTTCTTTATTCGTTGTCATGGAAGCATAAATATCTCCCAATTGCAGATAAGGATCAGGTAAACCAGGAGAAACTTTTAAAATCTGTTTATAGATTTGAATAGCTTCTGTCTGATTACTCTCATTCAAGGCCTTATGAGCCTGAAAAAACAACTTTAGTAATTGTTCTTTAGTTGGAGCCTGTCCATATATACATTCCCCGCATAAACATATTGCCAACAAAAGAATAAAACGATTCATTTTTTGTATTAATTTTTAGATTATTTTCATCATACTCACAAATATATCAATAAAAATTAAATCAACAAAAAAAGAAGAACAATTTGTTCTTCCCTTTTTTTACATACTTGTCTAGTCCTAAAAAACTTACAAACAAGTCAACCACTTTTCATTCATTACCCTATAAGCAACAGATTTATTATAAGTACCACCCCTATCTGTGCCTTGATAACACTTGCATTAACAATACAACGAATCTTTACAATAAGCTACTTATTATCCAACGCTTCATGTATATCTTCCTTGTAATTGTACCCATAAAATTTATAAATGTCTATCTGATGCTTCAAACGTCTCAAGAAATCCTGGATATCTTTATTCTCAGGCTTACTCCATTGAATTTCCGCCAAGGCTGCAATACGCGGCATCATTTGCCATTCCATTTTCATCCGTTCCTTGGTCCATTCCGTCCAGATACATCCCTGCGCCCCTATCAGATTTTCTTTCTGCTCAGAAGTAGCTTCTTTTGGAACCGGTTCAAACAGATACACCCTTTCAATGCTGCTCAATCCTTTTAACTGATTGTATTTAGGATTACTAAAATACAGATTTGAAATCGGACAAGCTATCGTTCTATACCCGCCTTCAATGGATTTCAGGCGAGCTTCCGGACTGGTCCATGCCATTACGATGGTAGATTTGGCAGGATTGCCGGCCAGAATCTCATCCCAAGCCATCATTTCTCTGCCACGTTTATGGATTTCTTTTTCCACTTCTCCCATAAACCAAGCCTGAAGCTGATTTTCTTTCGTATGTTTTTCCGAATCCTTCAATCCGAGTTCTTTGATTTTTTGCTGACATTTCTCACACGTCTTCCAATGATATTTAGGACATTCATCTCCACCTATATGAATATAAGGAGAAGGAAAAATATCCATTATCTCATTTATCACATCTTTGGCAAACTGCAACGTTTTCTCATTTCCTCCACACAGCACATCTCTAAATACCCCGAAAGTAGTAGCCACCTCATACGGTCCTCCTGTACATCCCAGTTCAGGATAAGAAGCCAACGCAGCCAGCATGTGACCCGGCATATCGATTTCCGGGATCACCGTAATATACCGTTCAGCTGCATATCGCACAATCTCTCTTGCCTCATCCTGTGTATAGTATCCGCTGACAGGAATACTATCCATTTCTTTCGTCTCCCAATCCTTGATGGTACATTTTCGTTTAGAACCTACTTCTGTAAGTTTCGGATATTGTTTTATCTCAATACGCCAACCCTGATCCTCGGTAAGATGCCAGTGAAAATAATTAATATTATGCAAGGCAAGCATATCAATAATCTTTTTCAAATAATCCACTCCGAAGAAGTGCCGGCCTACATCTACCATAAAGCCTCTATAGCCAAAGCGTGGGTAGTCTTTTACAACTCCGCAGGGAATGGCCGCTAGCGCTTTTCCCTCTGTGACAGGCAATGCCTTATGCAGTGTCTGTATACCATAAAATATTCCAGCCTCAGTTTTACCCTTCAGCGTTATCTGCTCCTTCGAAACATTCAGCTCATACCCTTCATCATGGGATAAGGTATTATCCAAGCTTAACACAATTGCATGTTCCTTGGACTCAACAGATAATTCCACATCGATGCCCGTAAGTTTCTTTATATAAGCAGACAGAAACTCCGCATTTCTTTTCATCTTCTCATTATTCTCCGGATAACATATATTTGTCGAACCATCGATAACAAAAGAAGAACCATCTTCTGATTTAACGACTTCATTGGGTACTGGAATTATATCCAGACTTCCGAGCGTCACCTTATTCTGAGCACAGACCATAAGGAATGAGGGCATCAGTAAAGTGAACAACATCCATTTTTTCAATTGACTTGCATTCATAAATTCATTCTCATATAATTAGAAATAAAATAAACAAGGATATATCGTCATGACAAACTGCTTTCTATAAATAGAATACACACCCAGAACCTACCTAACATCCTGGTCATATTCCAACAGACTTGCCGATTCAAAGATAATCGTTTTTAGATAATTATACCAACAATCAGTCAAATACGCACATTTTATTCCCTTTTTTCCTCATTTTGTCAATAAAATCCACAATGCTTCACACACTGTTTGCACGATTCAGAAACAAATCGTATCTTTGAATTAAAGTTTTATACGAAGCAAACACCTTGTATTTACCTAAAACATCCATTCTTATGAAAATGAATCATTATGCAAAATGCGTGACTGCCGGAATCCTATGCACATTCATGTATGGCACTTTATCGGCACAAGAAACAGACTTCGACCTCTCTTCCCAACGCTCTGAAAAGCAGGATGTACTGGCTGTCCCTGGGAAAAAAATCGACCACAAAGGTTTGATTATCAACCCAACCCCTCACCAGATGAAACTGGATGCGAATAACACCTGCCCCATTACACAAGGTATCCACCTGAAAGACAAGCAGCAGAAATTTGCAGCCAGTCTTGACTTCCTCACACAGAACAAAAAAGGAATCAAGCTCACCATTGACTTCGGAGCAAAAGCAGCTGGGAAAGTAAACGTAAAGCAAATCTCAGGTGCCTATTCTCTGGTGATTGACAAAAAGAAAATCACCATCATCGGCTACGACGCACGTGGTGCATTCTATGGCATCCAGACATTAAAGCAACTGACAGAAAGCCCGATTTCAGCCCACGGGACACTGCCTTGTATGGAAATCAACGATTATCCGGACCTACCTAACCGAGGTGTGGTAGAAGGTTTCTACGGCACGCCTTGGTCACACGAAGTCCGCTTGTCGCTGATTGACTTCTATGGAAAGTTCAAGATGAACACTTATTTATACGGTCCTAAAGATGACCCCTATCACAGCTGCCCGAACTGGCGGCTGCCTTATCCGGAGAAAGAAGCACAGCACATCAAGGAACTGGTGGATGCCAGCAACCGGAATTACGTGGACTTCGTGTGGGCTATCCATCCGGGACAGGATATCAAATGGAACGAAGAGGATTATCAGAACCTGATCAACAAGTTCAACTGGATGTACGACTTGGGAGTCCGTCATTTTGCCATCTTCTTCGACGATATTTCGGGCGAGGGTACCAACCCGCTGAAGCAAACGGAACTGCTGAACCGCCTGACCGAGGAGTTTGTGAAAGTAAAAGGAGATGTGTCTCCGCTGACGGTCTGCCCGACCGACTATTCCAAACTTTGGGCCAACCCGACCGAAAAAGGAAGCCTAGCCATCTACGGGAAAACACTGAATCCTGAAATCAAGGTATTCTGGACAGGCGATGTGGTGTGCAGTGACCTAACCCCTGAAACCCTCGACTTCATCAATTCCCGCATTAAACGTCCGGCTTACTATTGGTGGAACTACCCGGTGACTGACTACATCCGTAACTTCCTGCTCCAGGGACCGGTCTACGGACTGGATACCAGTCTGACGGCCAAAGAGACTTGTGGCGTAATCAGCAATCCGATGGAACACGGTGAAGCCTCCAAACTAGCACTATATGGAGTAGCCGATTATGCTTGGAACATCGCCGACTACAATGCCATTGACAACTGGGAACGGGGACTGGCTGAACTGGCACCCAATGCTACAGAAACTTACCGCACTTTTGCCATTCATTCCAGTGATACTGAAAACGGATACCGACGGGATGAATCCTGGGAAACAAAGACTTTCCGTATTGCCGACTGGAACGATGCGGCAGCCAACGCCCTGGAAGAAGAATTCAAGAAAGTAGAAAGCGTTCCTGCACGCATGGAAAACGGTTGCAAAAACAAGGCATTGCTCAACGAACTCCGGCCTTGGCTGACAGAATTCGGCAAACTGGGTACACGCGGCAAGCAGGCCATCGAGTTAGCTCGTATATACCGCTCCGGTCAGGACGATGCGCTTTTCTGGACGAAATACATACAAAACATCATGACACCGGAAGACCGGAAAAACTACGAAGCCCACAAGTCGGGTACCCTGAAACTTCAGCCGTTCTATGAGTATGCGATGGACGACATGGCACACGGATACCTGAAAAAACTGTCGGGAAAAGTACCAACCGATTATAAAGGTATAGGCTCTTTCAGCAGTGCGCATACTGTACAAACCAAACTGATGTTCGACAATGATTCTACAACTTTCTATACTTCCGGAATCGCCCAAAAGCCGAACGACTGGATTGGGGTAGACCTGCGCGACGTACGCGATGTGACGGAAATCTCCATCCTTCAGGGAAGAAATTCCAAAGACGATGTGGACTATTTCGACCATGCCGTAGTGGAATGTTCTGCCGATGGACAAAACTGGAAAGCACTTACCGGCGAACTAAACCAGCAATACATCATCCACTGGCAGGGCGCTCCGGAAAAGGCACGCTATGTCCGCCTGAAACGACTGGATTCCAAACGCACTAACTATGCTTCTGTCCGCTCGTTCGACGTAAACCCGCTCCGCCCGGACAACCTCGGTTTTACGCTTGAGGCAGAAACATTGAGCAAAGCGGTCTATGCTTTCGACAACAATCTGTCCACTTCTTACCAAAGCACAAAAGCGATTGCTTTCGGAGTAGACAAGGATGTCAAGGCCTACACCTTGCTGATGAATCGGTTGTCCGCCCCGATAAAATGCGTGCAAGTGGACAAGAAAGGCAAGGTACTGTCTGAAACCATGATTGAGACTCCTTACGCGAGAATCGAATTAGCAAACAAGAATGTCAGTCAGATTCGTCTGGAAGGGAAAACGGAAATCTTTGAAATTGTGCCGATAAAATAAATACTACTTTACAATCATACAATCCCTATCTTTATGGCTTATGAAGTAAAATAAACCTTCTTCATAAGCCATAATTTCTATCCTCCTATACAATATAAGAACCTTATTCTACATCCTACTATTTCTTCAATAAAAAAACTTGTTTTTAGATTAATATTATAAACAAATCTGTATATTTGTAATATTACATTGTCATTCAGAATTAAACAACAGGGGATAAAACAAATTTAACTATCAAACAAAAAACTATGAAAAAAGTATTTTTATCATTCATGCTTACAGCATGTTCGGGAATCTTCTTTTCACTCAATGCGCAGGAATATAAAACACCCGAAAAAGTAGTGGTTATAACCAAACAGAATGTAAATGTTCGTCAAGCTCCACAAGCTTCATCTAAAGTTGTAGGAAAAGCTTCCAACGGCGCAATATATGAATTCGTTGCCCAAGAAGGTACTTGGTACAAGGTCAAAGATGTAAAAAGCGGAAACACAGTCTTTATCTCTACTACTGTAGGACGCATTTCTGCCGGAAATCAAATCGCTAGAACGGATAAAGGATTGGTTGAACCCAACGATAATCTTCGGTTCGTTTATCAAAAACGAGAAGATATGGCCGACGGTGAAAGAATTACCTCCTATGGTTTCTACCAAAAACAGGAAAAAAATGTTGTTTACGCTATGGTTTCACAAACTACCAATACTATGACAGGACGCTCATTTACCAATGAGGTATATTATAAAGGAAAACAAATGGGATGGTATTTGTTTTTTGATGAAGTGGTAGACATGGATGGTGTAGTACAAACCAAACTAGACACTCCGACAGTAGTATTCTCCAACGGAACGCAAGGAGTTATCATAGATGGACAAACTTACAAGAAAACCAGCTATGAATTCTAATTTATTCCAAAGCCGGAATATTCAGAAAACACTCTAAAAGAATAAGCTGGTATGCGTGAATGAGATTCCCCAATCATTTATGCATACCAGCTTTAATTATTTATCTTCCTACAGGAAATATTTTCAAAACAGATTATCAAAAAACTTAAAACGTCCCAACATAACAACAGACAGGATTCAACGTTCTAAATAAAACACAAATACGTTTTATGCCTTATTTTATCACCCGAAAATAGTCCGGCTTACGCGGTTTGGCCGGAGCTGCTTCTCCCTCCGGATAGCCCAACGCGAGGGCCCCGATACCCATCAGTCCTTCGGGAAGTCCCCATTCTTCCATCAGCTGCTTGCCTTCTTCCGTGGCAAACATCTCACGTTCCCGGTGAATCCAGCAACTGCCCAATCCCAGTGCATGCGCAGCCAGCATCATGTTTTCCAATACACAACTTCCATCCTGTACCGGATTGTTAGCCAGTGAAGGCGCAAAGACCAACACGTAGGTCGGTGCATCGTAATAAGGATTTGAGGTAACTCCCATGATCTCGGCATTCATTTTAGCCAGTTGGGCCAGTACTTCTTTCTTCTGTACGGCCACAATGTAAGGCGACTGCATGCCGCGCGAAGTCGGCGCATAGGTACCTGCTTCGAGTACAGCCTTCAATTCTTCATCCGTAATCTGTTCCGGTTTATACTTGCGGCAACTGCGCCGTGTTTCAATGACCTTCAAAAAACCTTTTTCCATATTGATATTATTTATTTGATGGTTACTTAATTCTTTTCTCTATACTGAATCAGCGTTTTTTCTTGGATAAAAGTGTGGTCACGGCAGTCTGCATCAGGTGATTGCGCACGTCAGTGTTTTCCACACATTCCAAGGGGAAACCCAACACAAAGGTACGGTAATCCTCTCCGCGATATACGGTTCCCACTCCATAATTTCCTTGGGTATATACGAAGGAAGAATAAGCTCCGGAAACGGGCATCACACATTCCATGGAGGGAACGGCATAAATCGTTTCATTGGCTCCTCCTTCCACTTGGAACTGTACCCCGGCTCCCTGTAAAGAAGAGGAAGTCTGGTTGCTGAAACGCCCGCCATACACACACTTCAGTACATTCTTGCCAAAGTCTCCCTTCTGTAAATTTGCTCCCCATGCGGAACCACTCACCAGCAGACGTCCGCCCTGACGACAGTAACGGGTAAGAGCTTCCTGCATGGCCGAAGAGAAGGATTTGGCATCGGCTCCGCAAATCAAATCCACCAGGTCATATTGACTCAGGTCCGTACTTCCGCTCTCCAAGGTTTCATCACTGCAAGACACGAACGAATAGCGTCCGGTCCGCTGAATGGCCTTGCCATGCACAAACACATAATCGTATGTATTTCCGGCTATCAGCTTTCCTTCCAAAGCATTGTCGCTGACTCCAAGCCCATCGCCAGTCTCCAGTCCCGCTTTGTCGCGATTGAATCCTTGCTGGTAACCGCAATAAGCAGGAGTCTGTCCGTAAGGAATGCCCGGGTCCGACTTCAGGTCAAACCCTTGTAGCAAAGCCGAATTGACTTCTGCCGGACCAGAGGTAGCATCAAATCCGTTCACAATCAGCAACGTGCCTTTACTCCTTTTGGCTTTATAGGCCGATAGAATTTCCGAAGGGAAACTCTCTCCTCCTTTGTTAACGGCAGTCACCTTGAAACTGTACACCAATCCCGGCTCCACTTTCACCGTGTATTCCGGTTTGCGTACATATACTCCATTATCAAATCCGCCGTAACCGATACGGGTATAGACGATGTAGCCCTGCGGTTTGGCCGTAGGTTCCATCACATCCTCCACCGGATTCCAGTTCAGGGTAAAGGTATTTTTCTTTTTTCCTTCCCGGATGGCAAAATGGTTCACCGGAAGCGGCTGCACCACATAATCGGTACCGTGCATGGTAGAAAGGCATTTCAAAATAGATTTATAGACCGAACGCCCCACGGTAAACTTGAAATCGGGATTATGCCCCCATTTCATATCGGCAAAGTTCTGGTGGGAGAGCAATTCCAGAATCATGGAAGGCACTGCCGGCAGACGGGTCTCGCTGTAGTTCCGGTTCCACATGCTCCGCCGTGCCCACTGCACTCCAAAACGGGAAGCGATGTCACGCTGCAATCCCGTCAGCACCATGTCCGTCAGGTCGCGCGAAGCATAGCGGGAGATGCCACAGTTCAGTTTCCCGTCGTTGAAGTCGGTCGTATAGATTCCCAACGAACCCACCAGTTCATCATCCGTTTTGAAGCCCGCATCGCTGTGCAGGCCCAGCGTCATTTCAAATGGCACTTTCAGTCCCGCTTCCGAGGGGTTGTACACCGACCCACCACTCAGGTAGTTCACCATCAGCGAACGGGCATTAATGTCATCATTGTAATCGTTTTCTCCCTCGCTCTTGCTGTACACCGGATAAGGCATGCCGGCCCATTGTGCCCAGTAGCGCGCTCCTTCCAAGTAACGGGGCACTCCGCTCACCTGTCCGCCGCGCACGATGTTTCCCATGCCACCGCCAAAACGGACCGCATCGGCACAGACCACGCCCTTTTGGGAACTCTCGTTGCTCAGCACCACCATGCCATAATCGTTCCGTCCCTTGTCGAATTCAAAAGTGCCCAGATACACCCAGGTGCCTCCCCCCATCTGCTGGTTCACCTTGAACTCGGTTACACCTCCATTGTGGAAGACCAGGTATTTGGCATCCGACACGCTTTCCGGCAATGTCTGATAGCTGACATACACCGCATATTTCCCCTTCTCCGGAATATTGGGAATCCATTCGGCAAACGCTTTCTCCGGCTGGTTCTGGGTAGCGATGAATCTCGCCGTACCGTCCTTGAAAGGATTGTAGTTATCCGGATACTGCTGATATTTTTGGGCAAATCCCGGCTGACCCGTATCCTTCCACGTATATTTCTTGTATTCCACTTCCAGATAATGGCTGCCCGGTGTACAAGTGTTATTGTCCACAATCACCTCATGGCGCTGCCAGTCGCGTTCACGCGGAGTGAAGACCACGGCCCCGGCATTTTCCAGCATCGGAATCAGATACGGCACCACGAACGACTGGGTAAACAGATCTTCTGTGGTACAGAACAAGCGGGGTCGCTGCCAGCGCCATTCATTCCGGTCATTCCGGTACACTTTTCCATGACTCTGCCACACGGCCACATGCCGTCCCTCCAGTCCCCGGCTGATATCAAACGGACGCGATACATTGGTCACCCACGGGTTTCCCTTCGCTTCCAATTTGCCGTACAAGCGGGTCTTGTCCTGTTTCTTCCGGAACGCATTGGGTACCAGCTCCTCAATCGGTTTTCCGTCTGCATACACCTGCAAGGTATAATAATTCACCGGCCCCGGAAGCGACTGTTTCAGCAGCCGATAAATGGCCGATACATTTTCTTCCGTAAACGGTTGGTAACCAAAAGTGGGATTGGCATACACGCGCAATACTTTCTTATCATGTTCCAGCTCAAAACGTTCCAGTTTACATTTGCCGATATGCGCATAGGAAGTCTCATAATTGGCAAAGAAATCTTTCAAACGCTGCTCCGTGGTCTGTTCCAGACTTTGTCCCAACGCAATCCCTGCCACGCAAAGACAGCTCAGCAAAAAAATAGCAATCTTTTTCATATTCATTCCATAGAACCTGCACAAAGGTAACAAAATCTCACAGATTCTTTTCATCCTTACCCCACGAAAAAAGCCGTCCAGCGTCTTCCAACACCGAACGGCTTTCCCATTCTCTTTACAGACAATAATTAGTTGTTTTCCGGACGAAGTTTACGTACGGTCACAGCAGTCTGCCACATTTCGCTTTCACGCAATGCTTTCAATTCTGCATTCAGTTTTTCACGATAATCCGGCTGAGAGTTGCTGTCGATAGAAATCTGAGCTTCATGACCGCATTTTACACTTTGATACAATTTCTGCATCACCGGTTTGATGGCATCGTGGAACGGACCCATCCAGTCAAGGGCACCACGCTGTGCAGTAGTAGAGCAGTTTGCATACATCCAGTCCATACCGTTCTTAGCGAACAACGGCATCAGTGACTGAGTCAGTTCTTCTACGGTTTCGTTGAATGCTTCCGACGGAGTATGTCCGTTTTCACGGAGCACTTCATACTGTGCCAGCAGCAATCCCTGGATAGCTCCCATCAAAGAACCACGTTCACCGGTCAAGTCAGAAGTAGCTTCACGCTGGAATGTAGTTTCGAACAGGTAACCTGAACCGATACCGATACCCAATGCAATGGTACGGTCGTATGCCTTACCGGTAGCATCCTGGTAGATAGCATAAGAAGAGTTCAAGCCACGTCCTTCCAGGAACATGGTACGTAAAGAAGTACCTGAACCTTTCGGAGCCACCATAATAACATCAATGTCTTTAGGAGGAACTACGCCCGTACGGTCATTCCAAGTGATGGCAAAACCATGAGAGAAATACAAAGCCTTTCCTGCAGTCAGGCAAGGTTTGATAGTCGGCCATACAGAGATGACTGCTGCATCTGACAACAGACACATGATGATAGTGGCTCTCTTGCAGGCTTCTTCAATGCTGAACAAAGTTTCTCCCGGAACCCATCCATCAGCGATTGCTTTTTCAAAAGTCTTGCCCTGACGCTGTCCGACAATGACGTTAAAACCGTTATCGCGCAAGTTCAATGACTGTCCCGGTCCTTGTACACCGTAACCGATTACAGCAATGGTTTCATCTTTCAATACTTCACGTGCTTTTTCCAATGGAAATTCTTCGCGAGTGATTACATTTTCAATCACACCGCCAAAATTCATTTTTGCCATAGTTTTTACAATCTTTTTACGCAGCCTTTCGGCTGCAAGTTGATATACTAATTTAATCTCTAAAAATCACTTTACTTCGAACAACCACTTCCGTGCCGTTCTTTTTCACTTCCACATCATATTCATTTTCTCCGGTCTGTTCTTGGAAAAAACTCAACGTGTCGCCGTAATAGCTTTCGGCCACATAAGCCATCTCAAACCGGTGGACCTGTTTCTTTCGGAACATTTCCATAGGAAACAAATCCAGAATATGTTCAATGTATTTGATGCTGTTCACATGTCCATTCAGGTCGATGTCACTGTACTTCACCCGATACTCTCCCATCGGTTGCGGATGCGTCACCTTGATGCGTCCCGGCTTGTCAATCGGACAGTCCTTCTGACACACATAGTCCACAATCGAACCACCGTGCAACGTCAGCAAATCGGCGGGCTTACGGGTTTCCATGCTGATCATCGCCCAGATGGAACGGGCGTATCCAATAGGCTTCCCATCCTTATTCAGAATGGCAAAGTTACGGTCTGTAAACAGACGGTACACATTCTCCACCCATGTCTGTATGGTAAAGTGTTCGTAGGCATGCGGCATTTCTTCCATCTCAATTGCCAGACGGGACAGCACCCACGTGTAATGATTTTCATTCAACGTAGCGATACCGAATCCTCTGTCGGCCGCATGGAAGCCGGCACAGTTCAGCAAATGATTGCCCAACACACCCATTGTCAGCCGCTCCATGAAATCCACATGAAACGGTTCAGCCACAAACGGATAACTACCTACTTTACTTTCTTCTGCCATACATTCACTTTTTTTGGTTCCGATATCTTTCTTCACGATGTGCCAGGTATTCGTTCACCCGTTCAAAACAGCTGGTAGAAACGGCAATACGACCAGAACGCACAAACTGGAGCACACAGTTCAACTGTTTCAATTCCTGATAAAGTGAGGTGATGTCCGTACTCATTCCCACCATTTCCACGATCGAAAAGGTCGGATTGACTTCCACGATATGTGCACTGTAACGGCGAATCACCTTGGAAGCTTCCGGATTCGACTGGAACTCAGGAGTGGACACCTTATACATCGCCACTTCACGCTGGAAGATTTCCTTGTCCGTGAAATAATGTGCCTGAATCACATCCATTTTCTTTTCTATCTGTGTCACCACTTTGCCAATCACATCCGGAGTAGTCCAGCAAGTGATGGTATATTTATGTACTCCCTTGATGGAAGAAGCCGACACGTTCAGACTTTCGATGTTAATCTGGCGACGAGTAAACACCGCGGTAATCTGGTTCAAGATACCTGCAATATTTTCTGAATGAACAATGATTGTATATAATGTTTTATTATCCATATTCTTCCTCCTTCTCCTCTCAACATTCCATTAACATATAGTTGACCGAACTTCCCGGAGGCGTCATCGGCAACACATTTCCTTCTTCTATCACGCATACCTCCAACAGGAAAGGACCGTCAGTCGACAGCATTTCCTGAATGCCGTCGTTCAGTTCCTCACGACTCATCACTCTGCGTGAGGCAATTCCATAAGCCGATGCAATCTGCATGTAATCAGGATTCATCATCGGTGTGAAAGAATAGCGACGGTTGAAGAACATGGCCTGCCACTGACGCACATTACCCAAATAATTATTGTTCAGCAGGATAATATTGACCGGCGATTTCTGCTCCATAATCGTACCCAGTTCCTGCATAGTCATCTGCAAGCCTCCATCTCCCATAAAGGCACATACGGTACGGTCGGGACGGCCAAATGTGGCTCCAATGGCTGCCGGCAGACAGAATCCCATGGTTCCCATACCACCGGAAGTGACAATACTACGAGGTTTGGAAAACTTGAAGTAACGGCAAGCCATCATCTGATTCTGACCGACATCGGTCACCAGAATGGCTTCGTTGTGAGTGGCCTCACTGACCAGATTTACTACCTCACCCATATTGATAGGTCCTTCCTTTGGGAACACTTCCCTTTCGATTACCTGTGTGTATTCTTTTTCTTCATAAGGCTTGAAGCTGGCAATCCATTCTTCGTGCTTCTGCGGCTGAATCAATTCAGTAAGCAGCGCAAGCGTCCGTTTACAGTTTCCTAAAATAGGCACATCCACTGGCACGTTCTTTCCGACTTCCGACGGATCTATATCCAAATGAATAATTTTGGCCTGCTTGGCATAAGTTTCCAATTTTCCAGTCACACGGTCATCAAACCGCATACCTACCGCAATCAATACATCGCATTCGTTGGTCTTCACATTCGGTCCCAGGTTTCCATGCATACCCAGCATACCTTTATTCAAACGATGATTGCTCGGCAATGCTGACAACCCCAACAACGTACACCCGCAAGGAATATCCGCTTTTTCCACAAATTCCTTCAATTCCTGCTGGGCATTTCCCAACTCTACGCCCTGTCCTACCAGTACTAACGGACGTTTAGCCCCATTAATCAAAGCTACAGCCTCAGCCACAGCTTTTGAATCGGTTTCCGGATCCGGATCGTAACTACGAATAAAATCCAAATCCACCGGTTCATAGTCCGTCATTTCTACCTGCGCATTCTTGGCAAAGTCCAGTACCACCGGTCCCGGCCGACCGCTCCGAGCGATATAAAACGCACGGGCAACCGCCCAAGCCACATCCTCCGCGCGGCGAATCTGATAACTCCATTTGGAAATAGGCTGTGTAATACCTACCAAATCGACTTCCTGAAACGCATCCGTACCCAGCAGGGAAGCCCCTACCTGACCGGCAATCACCACAATCGGCGTACTGTCAATCATGGCATCAGCGATACCGGTAATCGTATTGGTAGCGCCCGGTCCACTTGTTACCAGACAAACTCCTACTTCTCCCGATACACGGGCAAAACCCTGAGCCGCATGCGCAGCTCCTTGTTCATGACGAACCAAAATGTGGTTCAATTTGTCGCGATGGTCATACAACGCATCGAACACCGGCATGATGGCACCTCCTGGATAGCCAAAGAGTGTCTTTACCCCTTCATGCTCCAACGAACGCATCAACGCTTCTGAACCTGATATTTTTTCTTTACTCATAAGCTTCTCCTTATTCTACAATTCTCACTCCACCTTTATCTGCCGAGCTCACCATGCTGGCGTATGCCTTCAATGCCTTTGAAACCTTACGGTCGCGGGTTACCGGCGTCATCGGACGCTGGGCCAGTTCCTCGTCAGACAGTTTCACATTGATAGAACGGTTAGGGATATCTATTTCAATGATATCACCATCTACAATCTTACCGATATTACCTCCAGCCGCAGCTTCCGGAGAAATATGCCCGATGCTCAAGCCGGAAGTTCCTCCACTGAAACGACCGTCAGTAATCAGCGCACATTCTTTACCCAAATGTTTGGATTTAATATAAGAGGTAGGATACAGCATTTCCTGCATACCCGGACCTCCCTTCGGACCTTCGTGAGTAATGACTACCACGTCACCGCTGACCACTTTTCCGCCCAAGATACCTTCACAAGCAGCTTCCTGCGAATCGAACACCTTGGCCGGGCCTGAGAATTTCCAGATACTTTCATCCACCCCGGCCGTCTTTACCACACAACCGTCTTGAGCGATATTTCCTTTCAATACAGCCAGTCCGCCATCCTTACTGTATGCATGCTGCAAGTCACGAATACATCCGTTAGCCCGGTCAGTATCCAATTCCTTGTAAGTAGCATTCTGCGCACCCAACTGGATACAGAACTTACCGCCCGGCGCACTCGAATAAATACGCTGTGCATCTGCATCTACCTCCGGACGACAGATATTATATTTGGTAATGGCTTCCGCCAGTGTGGAACCGTCCACCCGGTGTACCGTAGTATCCAACAGTCCCCCTTTGGCCAACTCACCCAAAATATTCAAGATACCTCCTGCGCGGTTCACATCCTGAATGTGATATTTCTGTGTATTGGGAGCTACCTTACAAAGACAAGGCACGCGGCGTGATAACATGTCGATGTCATCCATTTTGAAGTCGACTTCCGCCTCGTGAGCGACAGCCAACAAGTGAAGCACCGTATTGGTAGAACCACCCATGGCTATATCGAGGGTCATGGCATTCAAAAAAGCCTCACGAGTGGCGATACTACGCGGCAACACGCTGTCATCTCCCTCTTCATAATATTTATACGCGTTTTTCACAATCAGTGCCGCCGCATCCTTGAACAACTGCTTACGATTGGCATGAGTGGCCAAAATCGTACCGTTACCCGGCAAAGCCAATCCGATTGCTTCATTCAAACAGTTCATCGAGTTCGCGGTAAACATACCTGAGCAGCTGCCACACCCCGGACATGCATGACGTTCAATTTCTGCCACATCTTCATCGCTCACGGTAGTATCGGCCGATTTGATCATGGCATCAATCAAATCCAAATGCTGTCCGCCCCACTCTCCGGCTTCCATCGGTCCACCTGAAACGAACACCGTCGGAATATTCAATCGCATGGAAGCCATCAACATTCCCGGCGTAATCTTGTCACAGTTGGAAATACACACCATGGCATCTGCCTTATGTGCATTCACCATATATTCTATGCTATCGGCGATGATGTCGCGCGAAGGCAAAGAATACAGCATCCCGTCATGCCCCATCGCGATTCCGTCGTCGATGGCAATGGTGTTGAACTCAGCCGCAAAGCATCCCAGTTTTTCAATCTCAGCCTTCACCTGCTGACCAATTTCATGCAAGTGCGTATGACCAGGTACAAACTGCGTAAAAGAGTTCACTATTGCGATGATCGGTTTTCCCATCATCTCCTTTTTCATTCCATTGGCCACCCACAGTGCTCTGGCACCTGCCATGCGGCGGCCTTCGGTACTCATCGAACTACGTAACTGATGTTTCATTTTCGTCTTTCTTTTCAATTAAAAAGCCTCTCTCAACGCTTGGTGAGAAAGGCTTTCAAAAATATCATTATCATATAACTACATGCACGAACCTTTCTCACCTCTTGGTGCCACGACCACGACGCGAATAATATGCAGGACTGCCAAGTTTACCAATGTGTGCAATGTAATCATATTTATTATTCTGTTTTTTATTTACAGCTGCAAAGGTAAAGGCTTTTTTGTAACATGCAAATAAAATGACACTTTTTTTTCAAATAAACTATCATTCGTAAGAAACAACGCTTTTTTATTATCAGTTTATCATTTACCAACGTAGGTAGCTTACATCATGCTGACCTTCTATCTATTAAAGGTGTAATTCATTCCCTTCTATCTTTTTTTATACAATCCATAATCGGTTCAAGAATTATTTTATTTAAAAATACATTCCAATATTCTTTATTTTATTCTTTTAATACAGAATATTTACTATTCTTTTTTACAATCAAAACGTTTTTTAGAAAAAACATTTGGATATTGATGATTTTTTGTATCTTTGCCCTCGTTAAAGATTCAACTAAAAACAACTAAAACTATGAAACCTTTTGGAAAAATGATTCTCGGTGCTTGCACCGTATTAACCTTAGTCTGCACACCTGCTCAGTTGCTTGCTCAAAGCCTCTCCCCTTCCACACAATGGGAATGGAATAAAGGTACTATTGTAATAAAATCCCCAGAACGTCCAGCTGGACAACAACCTGTACTAGGTCTTACAGTTCCCAAAATGGATGTAGTCCGTGTGGGATTCGTGGGATTGGGTATGCGTGGCCCTGGAGCCGTAGAACGCTTCACTCACATTGCCGGCACCAAAATCGTAGCTTTGTGTGATTACGAAAAGGACCGTGCTGAAAGATGCCAGAAATTCCTTCAGAAAGCTTGTCTGCCAGAAGCTGCCATCTATTCAGGTGCAGAAGGCTACAAAGCACTCTGCGAACGCGATGACATCGACTTGGTATACATCGCAGCCGACTGGGACCATCACTTCCCTATTGCCAAATATGCCATGGAACATGGTAAGAACGTAGCTATTGAAGTACCGTCAGCCATGAACCTGGAACAGTGCTGGGAACTCATCAACTTGTCAGAAAAGAACCGCAAGCACTGCATGATTCTCGAAAACTGCTGCTATGACTGGTTTGAAATGAATACCCTGAACATGGCACAGCAGGGTGTGTTTGGTGAAGTCATTCGCGCACAAGGAGCTTACATCCATAATTTGGATGATTTCTGGCCTTATTACTGGAAGAATGGAAAAGAAGACAAATTGGGCTGGCGTCTGCGCTACAACAAGGAAAACCGTGGCGACGTATACGCTACTCACGGCCTTGGCCCTGTAGCTCAGGCACTCGACATCCATCGTGGCGACCGCATGACTACCTTGGTAGCCATGGATACCAAATCCGTACACGGTAAGGCATTGGTAGAAAAAGCAACCGGTGCACCATGCGAAGAATTCCGCAACGGTGACCACACCACTACCCTGATCCGTACAGCCAACGGAAAAGTTATCGAAATCCAGCACGATGTCATGAATCCGCAACCTTATAACCGCTTGTACCAGTTGACCGGAACAAAAGGTTTCGCTAATAAATATCCGATTGAAGGATATGCTGTAGATGCAGCCCAGATGAAAGCTTCTGGCGTACAGCCGAAGGTAGACAACCTGAGCTCTCACTCTTTCCTTCCGGAAAAAGAAATGCAGGCTTTGGTTGAAAAATACCAGCACCCGATTCTGAAGAAATACGGTGAAATGGCTAAGGAAGTAGGTGGACACGGTGGTATGGACTTCATCATGGACAGCCGTTTGGTATACTGTCTGCAGAATGGACTGCCATTGGATATGGATGTATACGACTTGGCTGAATGGTGCTCACTGGCAGAACTGGGAGCCATCTCTATGGATAACGGTTGCGCAGCTGTCGCATTCCCCGACTTTACTCGCGGACACTGGAACGAGGTAAAAGGATTCCACCATGCCTTTGCCACTCCGGAAGAAGAAGCAGCTACCGAACTGACTGCCGAAACTGCTACCCTTGCTTTCAAAGCTCAGGGTATGAAAGAATGGTTGGCTAAGTCTAAGAAAGCAGAAGTAAAGAAAGAAGAAGTAGAATCACACATCCAACAGCTTTCCGCACAACTGGAAAAGACTCAGAAAAAGGCTAACGGCACTGAAAGCAAGGAACTGAAAGAAGCCGTAAAACAAGCTAATAAGATGTTGAAACAGGCTCAGAAATTGCTGAAATAACCCTCAGGTATTAGTCTTCCATACATCACAAAGAAAGGCTTTCTTCAAAAAAATAACTTTGAAGACAGCCTTTTCTCTTTAAATGATATCCGGTCATTTCCTTTTTCGCCGTATGGTTTTCCGAATCGTTCCCGACACACTCAATACCGGCAGATAGATAAAGATACCGATAACCGACATCACCAGTCCGCCGATGGTTCCGGCAGCCAGCGGGAACCAGAACGGGGTCTTCTCGCCTATCATGAACGGCACGAAACCGAGGATGGTCGACATCACCGTCAGGAAGATGGGAATGACCTTCACGTTCCATGCCTTGGTATAGGCCCTCAGCGGTGACAGTCCCGGGAAGTTCCTGCGAATGGCATTATACTCGTTCAGGATGTAGATGCTTGCGTTCACCGTAATGCCGCACAGCAGCACGAAGGAAGCGAAACCTCCCTGGTCGAAGTTCAGACCGAACAGATAGAACGTGAGGAACACGCCGATATACGACACCGGAATCACGAAGATGATGGCCAGCGGCTGGCTTAGCGAGTTGAAGAGGATGGCCGAAATGAAGAAGATGATGGAGATGACTATCAGCAACAGGAAATACTGGCTGTGGTCTTCCTTCCCCCAACTCCAATAGGCACTGTCACTCTCCACGGTATACCCCATCGGAAGGCGCTTCCGGAGGGTCTCGATGTCCTTCTCCAGCAGTTTCTTGCCCTGTTCCGACGAACCGATGTATTCATATTGCAGGCAGAGCCTGTACTGCTGGTTCTCCTTGGCCACCTGTTTCGGGGCCTGCCCTTTCGCCAGCACGGCCAGGTCGGAGAGCTTGTACTGCTTGCCCTTCACCAGGAACGGCACCGACATGAAAGCCCATACATCATAGTCCCGGCTCTGGGCGGACGACAGCCGCAGATACTCCACGCCGTTGTCGTAAAGGATGCTGCCCGCCAGCTGGTCGCGCATGAATACCGGACGCAACACCGCAAACAGGTCGTAGGCCGTCAGGTTCTCCTCCGCCATCCTGTGCTTGTCAAACTCCAGATAGAACTCCGTATAGTCGTCCTTCCACCACGAGAACTCCGAACTGACGGTCACCTCCTTGATGCGGCGGTGGGAAAGCAGCAGCTTCTTCATCTCCTCCGCCCAGCGGCCCAGCTCGTCGTAGTTGTAGCCGTACATCTTTACGCGGAAGCTGCCGGCACTCTCCCGCACGTCGTTGCTGAAGCCCTGGTCCTGCAATCCGTACACGCTCCAGCTTCCCCCGCCCAGGGTCAGCGACTTGCTCACCACGTCCGACTTCAGCACATAGGGAAAGCCCGTATGGCTGTACTCCTTCTTGAAGAACACCTGGATGCTCGCCCGGCGCGCATTGTACACCGATGTCTGGAACTGGCGTATCTCCTTGAACCCGCTCAGGTAGGTCTCCATCTTCTTGATCAGCACGTTCATCTGCTCCAGCGTACTGCCGTTGGGCAGGGTGGCGTTGATATACAGCACCACCTCGTTCTCGTCACGGTTGAAGTAGCTGCCGTCGTACACCTTCTCGGCAAAGAGACGGAGAGAACCGCCCAGCACCTTGTCCACTACAGGCTTGATGTCTTCCCGGTAGGTTGTATTGTCGAAAATCTTATTATACCACTCCGCCCAGGCTCCCTTCTGCTCCGCATCCTCTATCTTCTCCGGGAGCATGAACACCGGAAGTCCGAAACCGAGCACCAGCAGAAGGAAGGCGACCGCCCGATAGCGGCTCAGCAGCACGATCATCCCCCGGTAAAAGCGGGTGAAATGCACGGCCCCCCGCTTCACCCACAGCCGCGGATGTGCCGGCTTTCCCTTTCGCAGACCGGTTTTCTCTATCATCGGAGGCACGAAGAAAAGGGCCACCAGCAGCGAGATGCCCAGGTTGACAATCACCACCGCCGCAAAGTCCTGCAGGTTCAGGCGTATCTTCTCGTCGAGGAAGAAGATGATGACCAGCGCCCCGATGGTGGTCAGCGTGGCCGCCAGCACCGACATGAACGCCTTCAGGTTGCGCCTTCTCAGGATATGGTCGGTCATGACGATGATGTTGTCTATCACCAGGTTCAGCGAGATGGTGATGCCCGCCAGCGAATAAAGCTGGATTTCCAGCCCCAGCGCATAATACAGGATGACGGCCACGGCAATGTTCACCGCCAGCCCGGCCACTATCAGGAAGAGATACCGCAGGTTGCGCGTAATCACCGCCACGAACAGCAGCAGGATCAGCACGGTGATTCCCGTACGGAAATAAATCGTGTCCAGCTCCTTCGAGATGTATTCCGTGGCATCATAGCCCGTATGGATTTCGTATCCGGCCGGCATCACGGCCTCCGCTTCGGCTATCACCTTCCTGACCTTCTCCGCCAGGGCCAGCTGGTTGGCCGTTTCCGAGGCGGTGACGGACAGATACACCGAGTTCAGCCCGTTGATGCGGTAGTACGATGTGGGTTCCTCCTCCGTGCGCGTCACCCTGACCAGCCGGTCCAGCGGCACCATGCTCCCGTCGGCCGCCTTCACCGTAATCTCCGAGGGGACAAACCCCTCCGGACTGCCTTCGGTGGTACGCACCAGCCGTATCCATTCCGTCCCGCGGGCCGTCTCCAGCTCACAAATCCCCAGAAACTCACGGCCGTACCTTTCCTCAATGGCGGTCAGGATATCCTGCACCCCCACCCCGATGCGCTCCAGCTGCACATTGTCGTACACGATGCGCCACTCCATGGGCGTGGCACCGCTCAGTTCCACCTTATACACCCCGTCCAATGCCGCAACCAGCGGCTTGATGTGCTCCTCGCCGTACTTCTGTATCACGATGGGCGTGGCGGGAGCGTTCAGCGTGTAGGTCATGAAAGGACGCGAGGCGTTCTCGTCGCTCCGCTGCGTGGAGATGAGCGGATAGCTCACCCCTTCAGGAAGCTGAGTCCACAACTGCCGGATAAGGGTGGACACCTCAAAGCGGGTCACCCCGATATCCGCATGGCTGTCCAGCTCCATGTCGATGCGCCCGCCCCCGTTGTCGGAAGTGGAACTGATGCTACGGATGCCGTTCACCCGGGCCAGCATGCCCTCCAGACGGCTGGTGACCTCCGTCTCCACCACCCGGGCCGAATTGCCCGGCATGGAGAACGACACCGACAGCCCTGGCATGTCGCGCGAAGGCGAGAGCTTCACCGGCAGCAGAGGCGCCAGCGCCAGTCCCACCAGCGACAGGCACACGAACGTCACTATCAGGGTGAACGACGACCAGACCAGCGGCCGGCCTTCTGTTTTCTCTTTCCTGCTCATAGCCCCTTCATCTCAAACGGTTCTCAAAATCAAAACGGTCGGAAAGCGACATGCCCGTCTCAAAGTCGTGCAGCGTGAGCTTGCGGATCTTGTAGTAGTTCAGCCAGTAGTTCTGGAGCGCCTGTATGTAATTCTTCCGCGCCTCCTGCTGGCGGTTCAGGGCCAGCGTCAGGCTGCTGATGTCCGACTTGCCGATGATGAAACGCCTGCGCGTCTGGTCGTAGGCCAGCTCCGCCAGGTCGAGCGCCTCCGAGGCGCTGGCTATCAGGTCCTGCTGCACGTTGAAGTCACTCACCGTCATCATCACGTCCTCCTCCAGGCTGATCTCTTCCTGACGGGCGGCAATCTTCACCACGTTCAGGTTGTTCCTGGCCATGTTGTACTTGCCCTTTCGCACGCCCCAGTCTACCAGCGGAATAGAAACCGTGAACGACACCAGGTCCTGCTGAAGCAGGTTCCGGTACGCCGCACTGAAGTTGTCGGCCACCTGGTTGAAGCCCACGCTGGCATTGAAGCTGGCATTGAAGCGCGACTCCTTCCTCGTGCGGTCCACCTCACGCTCCGCCTCCAGCACGTTCTGGCGCTGTTCCAAGTACGTCGGGTTGTTCTCCCGCGCCAGCACCATGGCCCGGTCGGCCGGCACGTCAATATACCGCGGACGCGACGGAAGTTCCAGCTCGATGTACGCGTTGCGGTCCAGGTTCAGGAAGGTGGCCAGGGCCGACATCGCACGCTTGCGGGCTATCTCCGCATTCTTCAGCGTGTTGCGCGCGTTCACCTTGTCCAGCTTCAGCGTCAGCAGGTCGGCCTGTGAGATGGCCGCAATCTTCTGGCGCTGCTCCCCGACGGCATACAGCGTATCGGTGGTGGCCACATTGTCCCGCGCCAGCTCATAATCGGCCTGCGCCATGGCAAGGGTAAAGAAATAGCTTACCGCTTCCTCCGACACGCTCTCTGCATTGTAGAGATACTGCTTCTTCACCTTCTCAAACTTCAAAGGCTCTATCTTCCGGTCCCAGCGGAAGGCATTGAAGCCCAGCAGTTCCTGCTGGTAGCCTATACGGAAAGGGATGCTGGAAAACTGCGTCGACTTCGTATCGCCGAAGTTCCGCATGTAGTCCAGCTGCGTGTCCACATAGAACGTACCGCCCAGCAGGTCGAAGTTCTGCGCCACGCTCAGCCCCGCGCTGGCGCTCAGCATCTGCTGCTCGCGGTACACGTCGACATTCTCCTGCGAGTCGTAACGCTGCGTGATGTAGCGGTAATACTGCGCCGGGGTCATGTTCAGCGTGAGGCTCGGCAGGCGAGCCGCCTTGTAGCTGCGGTACTCCCAGTAGCCCGACAGGTACATGTTCTGATAACGGGAAGCCGACAGCGAGCTGTCGTTGGCCATCGTGATGGTCTCCTTCAAATCCAGCCGCAGCACACGCTGGGCCTTCATTCCCGCCGCGCAGAGCAGCAGCAGGAACAGTATGCTAAATCTTCTTGACTTCATGTTTTCTATAGATAAACCAGTAAATAAGAGGGATTACAAAAAGGCTGATGACGAGGCCCACCATCATGGTGCCGATCATCGCCACCGAAAGCGGACGCTGCATTTCCGAGCCCAGGTCGGACGTGAAAAGCAGGGGCACCATGGCAAACACCGTGGTCAGCGTCGTCATGATGATGGCCCTCAGCCTCCGGTGTCCTGCCGTATGGATGGCCTCCAGCAGCGGCATGCCCTCCCTGCGCAGCTCGTTGATGGAGTCCAGCTTCAGAATAGAGTCGTTCACCACGATACCGCAGGAAACGATGATGCCGATGGCCGACATCAGGTTCATGGTATGCCCTGTGGCCCACAGCAGCACCAGTCCGAAGGCGATGTCCATCGGAATCTCCGCCAGCACGATCAGCGGCTGCAGGAAGCTCTCAAACTGGGCGCAGAGGATGAAATACATCAGCAGCACCGAGATGAACAGGATCACCGTCAGCTCTCCCATCATCTTCCTGTTCGAGAAGAAGCTTCCGCCGAACGACACCTCCCAGCGGCTGTCACCGTCGACCGCCCTGCGTATGCCGTCCATCACCTGCGGCACATCCTTCACCTCATAGAAATTCACCGGGATGTACTCCCCGTTGCGTCCGGCGGTGATCTCCTTCAGGTCCTCCCCGGGAACGATGCGCACCAGCTCGCGCAACGGGATATAGTTCCTTTCTCCCGAAGCCGCGTCCGTCCGGGTCTCCACCAGCGTCTCCGCCAGGATACGGTTCACGCTCATCTCCCTTCCGGCGATGCCGATGGGCAGATACTGCTGGTACGAACGCAGGGTAGAGACCTGGTTGTCCTTCAGGGCCGTACGGAGCACCCTCACCACCTCGTCATAGTCCACATTGTACAGGAGCAGGCGGCTGCGGTCCACCTCCAGGTCCAGCTGGCTGCGGAAAGGTGTGCCCTCGGGCACACAGCCGGTCTCCCGGGCCATGGCATCCTCTATGGCCCGCACTTCCCCCGCCTCCGGAACCGATGCGCGGTCGGCCCTGCGGAGCTGCGCCACCAGGTCGGGTTCTCCCGTGACGAAAAGCTTCTCGAAGATGGTCACCGGCGGCGAGAAAGTCACCACAGCCGCAGGGTAATCCTTCCGGACGGCCTTTTCCAGCAGTCCGGTCAGTACCGGAATCTGCTCCGGCTCCGCCGTCCGGAAATACAGTTCCGCCTCGGAAGTGGAAAGTTCGTTCTCCGTACCCAGCAGATAGTCCTGCATGCCCACGTAGGCCGTATGCTCCACCACCAGCGAATCGGCCAGGGCCAGTATGGCGTTCACCCTGCGGTTGTTCTCGTCCACATGGATGTTCTCGTTCCATTCAATGCCCACCACCACCTCGTTCTGGTCAATCTCCGGCATACGCTCCTTGTCAATCACCATGAACATCAGCACACACAGCGGCAGCGACACGATGGCAAGAAACATAGTAACAGTCTTATGTGCAAACACCCACTCAATACCCGCGTCATAGAACCGCGTCAGCCATTCGTTCTTCAGCAGATTCTTGAAGTTGGCGGTAAACCAGTTGTGCTTCCTGATGCCCGTACGGTAGAACAGCACATACAGCACAGGCAGCAGCATGATGCCCGTAAAATACGACACCATCAGTCCCGACGTGATGGAAAACGCCTCGTCCATGAAGATGGCCCCGGCTATCCCGCTCATGAACACCAGCGGCACGAACACCGCGATGGTGGTGAGCGACGAGCTCAGCATCGGCGTGATCATCTCCGAGGTTCCCGCCACGGCCGCACGCTTCAGTGAATACCCCTTCTCACGGTACTGCGACACGTTCTCCGTCACGATGATGGCATTGTCAATCATCATGCCCACCGCCAGGATCAGTCCCGAAAGCGAGATCACGTTGAGCGAGACCCGGCAGAGGTAGAAAAAGAAGAACGTGATCACCACCGAGGCAATCATGGTGATGCCGATGACCAGCGGCGAACGCACGTCGCCGATGAAGAACACCGCCACGATGAAGATGAACAGGAAGCCCAGCGTGAAGTTCTGCTGCAGGTTCGATATGGTATAGTCCAGCAGCTCCGTCTGGTTCCGGCTGATGCTGAACTCTATGTCGGGATATATCCTTGTGAAATAATCCGTGGTCTCCTTCAGCTCACGGCGCAGGTTGTCCATGTTCTCCTCGCCCTGCTTGATGATGGCCAGCGTCACCGCCCGCTTTCCTCCTGCCAGCGAGCGCCCCGTCTCGTTGCGGGTAACCGTCTGCACGTCGCAGATGTCCCCCAGCTGCCTCACCTGTCCGTTGCGGTTGAACCAGATCTGCCGCACGTCCTCCGGCGTACGGAGGATGGAGGCGATGCGGATGTTGTATTCATAATATCCGTCGCGCACCAGCATGCTCCCCGGCTCCACGTTGTTCGACGAGAGGATGGCCTCCAGGTCGGCAATGCCCATGCCCAGGCTCTCCATCCTGCCCATATCCGGCACGATGCGCAGCATCTTCTGCGGCACCCCCGTCATGTCGGCCATGGCCACCTGCGGCAGCTGTTCGATGCGCCGCTTCACCACGTTCTCCGCCAGCGTGCACATCTCCAGAAAGGCGTCCCCGTCCGTTTCCCGGTAAGGCACATCCTTCTTCAGCGTCATGTTCAGGTAGAACACCGGGATGTCCGTCGCGCTCGCCTTGACGGCCTTCGGCCTTGCCGCATCCCTGGGCAGGCTGTTCATGGCCGCGTCAATCTTCTCGTTCACCTCGATGAAGGCCAGGTCGGTATCCGTGCCGAAATCGAACGACAGGCGGATGATGCCCGACCCGTCGCGCGTCTCGCTCCGCATCTCGCTGAGCCCCGACACCTGCATGAGCTGCCTTCTCAGTGGAGCCACCATCGTGTTCTCCAGCTCGCGGGCCGACGAGTTCTCCCCGCTCACCTGCACGGTGATCTGCGGAATGTCTATGTCCGGAAGCAGCGATACGGGCAGCGAGAAGTAAGTCACCAGCCCCACGATGAAGCAGGCGGTGAAAGCCATGAGTACCGCTATCGGTCTTTTTATCAGAAATCTTACCATAGGACGGACATGTTTTAATGTATCACTTTTACAGGAGCCTCATGCGCAAGGTTCACGTTTCCGGTCACGATGACCTGTGCCCCTTCCTCCATGCCCTCGCCTGTCACGGTATATTCGGTCATGTTCTCCAGTCCGGTGGTCACATAGTTCCACACCGCCCTGCCGTCCTTCAGGGTAAACACCACCTGCTTGCCCGTGCGCAGCACCACCGCCGTCTTCGGCACCACAAGCTGGCCGGGCACCGAACGCTTCACGCTCACACGCACGTTCATGCCGTCGAACAGTCTTGCACCGCCGTTCACCCTGGCCCTTACGCTCACCAGCCCGTTTTCGTCCACCAGCGGGTTGATTTCCGACACCGTACCGCTGCATGCTCCGGCTGTCCCGGCAAACGGGGCCACCTCCACCCGGTCTCCCCGCCTGACAAGCGGCAGCTCGCTCTCCAGCACCTTGAAGGCCACCTCCATGCCCCCGCTTCCTATCACGCGGCAGAAGGGCTTCGTCCCGTCCGGACGGTTGAAACCCCGCGTCTCCAGATTGGCCACCACCCCGTCGAACGGTGCGGTGATCACCGCCTGCTCCAGCTCGAACTTTGCCAGCTCGTATGCCGCACGGCTCTGGCCGTAGCCGCTCTTCACCTCGGCAAGCCGTACTATGTCTTTGGGGATTGACTGCATGCGGTCGGGCGCATACCCCTGCCCTATCAGCACGTCCTTCATCTCCAGTTCCGACTGGCGCAGTGCTATCTCCGCCTTCTCCAGGCTGTTCTTCAGGGTGAACAGGTCGAGTTCGGCTATCTTCTGACCCTTCTTCACCGTCTCGCCGTTCTTCACATAGATGTGTGCCACAGGCTCCGATGTGAGGCGGAACGAAAGGTCGGCATACTGTGAGGCCGTCACCTTGCCGTTGCTCACCAGTTCATGGTTGAACGTGGTCCTCTTCAGCGTCATGACCGTCACTTCGTTCGCCTGTGAAGGCAGAACCGTTTCCACTCCTTCCTTTTCCTTTCCGGAAGTGTCGTCTTTTTTCTCGCCGCAGCCTGTCAACATTCCGGCGGCAAGCAGCAGCACATATACGTAGTGTGTTCTCATACATATCTCATTTAATCCAAATCCAACTTATATTTTCTGATTACAAAATCTTCATCCTTCATTGTCGAAGCAAACATATATTTATCATTCCTGTCAATACAGAATGAACAGACAGGCATATCCAATGTATATTTGTGCAGCAATTTGCCATCCCAATTAAATACATATAAAATATCACTGAAATAATTGGGTAAGCCTTTATACAAATTTTCCTTCAAAGCTTCTCCATGCGTATAGGGAGTCATAAGACAATAAATATAGTTTTCAGTCACTTTAGTTACAGCCCCCCCTCAAACAACGGTCATCAATAACCCTTCTGTCATTAGACGCCTTATAAACCGGATAATCTGCACATAGAGGTATTCGTTTAGATAAATGAGTTCCATCCATCTCCAAAATCTCTATAAATCTGCCAAGTCTGCAAGTATAAACGAACTTGCTTAACGATGGATGTTTAGCTAGTTCAGCATCGCAATATACCAAGAAATCAGCCGGTTTCACGTAAGTAGCTACGTTTATACCAGGAAATGTATAATTGATGGCTTCAACTTTATTCCTCTTAAAATTTATGGCTGATAAAATCTTATTATCTGTAAGTTCCCCTCCTGTTGCTATACAGATGCTGTCATTAAACATCACAAAATTGGGAAAGAATAAACAATTATGATTTAGTGGCATATCGACTACTTCCCATTTATCCTTATCAAAAGGATACTCTTTTCTTATTTTATATACCTTACTGATTGTACCAGAATAATTAGCGATAAACAAAGAACTGTCCGTAACCTGATAAGAAGGATTGACAACCTCCCATGCTCCATTGCCTTTGGTTAAAAAAGAACCTTTTTTCCTCAAACTATTACCATCTAACTCATATATAGCATACAACTTATTTTGGGATAACTCTTCAATAAGAAACTGATTCTCGTCTATGAAATCTATTTTCATTCCCCAAATATCTGAATCGCACTTCAGATATTCACCCTGAAGCTGAATTGTAGGCAATTCCTGAATTGTATTATCTTTATCCTTGCTTTTTTTCGAAGAACATGAAAACAACAAAAGACACGTACAGATTATATAAAATAAATGCTTAGCCATAATACTTTTCTTTTAATGTCTAATACGAACAAATTAAAAAAATAAATCTATAAACCGGGGCCATCAGAACCGCTTCGCTCTTTTACATTATTATTTTTGATTTAATTTTTGCTGTAATTATTGCTTGCTGGTTATCTGATGAACGTCTTTAACATTCTTATTCTTCCTTTTTAAGCGTAACTACTATAACTTTCAGACCTTTCAGCTTCTTATAACGCTCAATCATCTTATAGTTGTTAGTTATTTTGACAGATTCTATCTTCTCCGGTGGAATCAAAGATAAAGGACTCTTGTCTGGATCATGTACATAAATTTTATTATCAATGACAGTGACTATCGTTGAATGTGTTATCGAATCACACTGATACTCTATTTCAACTTTAGCAGAATTTCTTTCCACTTGTTGCGCGTTAAGTTTTCCCCCAAAGCACAAAAACAAGCTCAAAAACAAACCCAAAAACAAACTCAAATTCATATTATTATAAATCATAAATATTAATGGTATTAATTACATAATCGGAAGTCTCGGGACTGGTTCCCAATAAAATAAGCTGGCCTTCACTGGCCGTAATCATACTATATTCCTGTGGCAAAACAATCATTTTTACCGGGTTTCCCTTCCAGTCAAATAGAAGCAACTTATCTCCTCCGGTTATGTAAGAATCCCTATCTTGAGACTGTTTCCCGCTGAAAAGCCCGACACAATACTTATCTGTTACGGCCATACCGAAAAAACCGCTCACATTCTCTCTCAGAAACGATACCGATGAAGAAGTGCTCGTGGAACGATTCACAAATTGAGGATATGAAGCCACATTCTGTTTTAAAAGCTTGGGGTGACTTATATCGCTCATGTCATAAAACATTGCTATTTGTCCGTCCCTCTCCCCTACAGCGAACACTTTTTCTTTCGCATTATACACCATCCCCGCAGGTTGGTAGGCAAAAGCATTATCCTGATAACTGCAACCGGGCTTAGAATCATCCTTAGGATAATCTCCAAAAACACTTACTTTCTGTCCCTCCTTGTTGTATATAACAAAATGCTTGTTTTCTTCAATAAGACCAGTCGCAACAAAATATTCATTAGACAAAGCTATAACCTTAAAGGGAAACATTTTGTCTGAATGTGCAAGCTCAATGCTCGAACAGCACACCGTATCCTTCTCATAAGAAAACCAGGCAAATTCTTTCTTATTCTCATCATACAGCCCCAACTTCCCATCAAATGAACTGGCTGCCGAAAACCATAAATACTCATGAGGTCCTTGCCCCCTGTTGGCAAACCGACCAATATACTTCCCAGTTGTCCAGTCAAAAGCCGTAACCAGCGGCGATGAATACATATCTACCATAAAAAGTTTCCCACCAACATAATACATGTCAATAGGCTTCCGTATACTGTCTACATCAAAAGAAGGTTTATGCACTTCCACTTTTAGGGATTCAGGAAACAAATCACACATAGAGACAAAAGACTTGGTACAGGAAGATAGTACAAGTCCCCAGAACAAACTGTAAATGAATACTTTCATTGGAATGAAAATGATTAGTTAGTAATACTAATAAGAATAAAAAATAATCTCAAATAGAGGATATGAAACAATCTTGCTCATAAGCAAGCTGCAACGTAAAACCCTCATTTTTTTTACTTTAATTTCTCTTTATCATATGACTAATAATATGACAAATTTTTATTTTAGTTTTAATCTACTATAAGGCGCTCAGCTTTATATTTCACTGTCAGAACGGCACTTTCACCGGGCAGTCTCTTATCCTAATACAAAAACTAAAAAAAATCTTTTTCACACGCACTTTCATAATTAAATATATCAAAACTATTTCTGTTTTCTCAAATTTTCCCTGTCATTAAAAAGCATACTTTACCAAATGATATTCAGGCACAAAACTCAGGCCATATAAGGTCCTGTTTGGTTCATCTATAGCAAATGTAAACACAGGCACAGGAAGCTTATATGCCTTATCAGGAGTTCCGTCCAAGTTGAAAGACAGCAAGGTGTCCAGCAGGTAAGCATCCGCAGACTGACCCTCGTGGTACACCCTACCGGAATATAATACGTAAATCTTTCCACCCGAATAAAGGGGACAGAAATATGCATCACGCGTTTCTCCGGAAACAGAACTTACTTTCTGAAGACCCTCTTCACTGGAAAGTTCCCTTACAGCAGGGAAAAAATGGTCAGGACCATGCAGACGCTTAACCATCCTCCCTTCATAATCATAAATTTCTATCAGGTCTGTCGATTTATAGAAAAGCCAGATATGACTGTTCGACGGATCAACCACCATCTCACAGGCGTAGCCTTCCATTTGCTCCAAAGGAGACAGTTCGGTACCAAAGGTAGGGTACATTCCTGTAGTCTGCCGCGAGGTGCCATCCGCAGCAAAGAAAGTCAGACGCTTATGTTCTGTATTCAAGACGGTCGTGACAAACTGTGGACGGCCGGACAAGAAAACGACATCACTGAACGGCTCCTCCAGCCAGACCTTTCGTCCCGACGGGAAATGAGACGCATTGCAGGCTGAATCTTTAGGATAGAACATGACACTCCCTCCCATCAGGTCGGAAATTCCGAACAACGAATCCATTGCCTGCATACGATAAGCGTTCAACAGTTCCTGTGGACCATTCCCCATTGAAATGCAAGCCTCTCCTATAGGAGTAAGCCGGGGCAGCCTGAATCTTTGAATAAAGCCGTCACCTTTTCGATTTTGGACAAACAAGGTCGAATCCACACACAAGATACGCAACGGCATTGACAGAAAACAGTCATGCGGCAGTTTCAATGTATCGCCACATTCCACCGGCTGAAAATCGGACCAGGAAAATGACGTGACATTATCATACGACATCCGGTGTCCGCAAGCGGATGCCAGACAGCAGATTATCACAAACAAGCAACTCTTTCCTAAATGCATCATATTATAAACAGTGAAACGATTAATAGCGATAACAAACGATAAAAAAACGGGGCAGCTTTTTCAGCGCTTCAGATTCCGGCGTATATTTGTCCGGCAGCTTTCCCCCCTTCAACAACTTGCTCAGCTGCTTCTTACATACACCTTTCTCGTCGTCCTCGTAAATCAGGAAAAGTGGACAGGTGAACGATGTGCCAATGTTTGAATTTCCTTCATACTGTACATAATCAAACTTCTTTTCCGTATTCTTCTTTTTATACCACATGGAGGTACCGACATAAGTAAACAATTGGAATTCTTTCCCTCCCTTAAAGTCCAAAAACTGGACGAATTCCATACGGTCACCTTCATTGACCTTACCGCCAATGATTTTATCATCCAACAAATCCTTCACGTAAACTCCCTGCCGGTATTCCTTCAATTCGAGAGAAAAATCGCCATTCCTTCTGATGGGTATGTCAAGCTTGTATTTCAAGGCCAGTTCACTTGGGGCCGGAGCAAGTTTACTCCCTGCTGAAGTGGTAATCGTAGTAACCCCATAAGGCTTTTTCCGTACCTGAGCCGTCATAAAAAAAGGAAACAGCCCAAACAACATAAAAAATAAAATGTTCTTCATAAATTAAGATATTTAGCTATAGTTCATTTATAAATTAACCAACAACACATAATTATATTTCAACATGATAGAGATATAAAGAAAATCCCTCCGAACGAGAATATGTCAGTGCATACAGTTCGGACGGAGTACCTGAATAGCAAGACAGCTTGAAAATCTGCTTGTCTGTCTTATACTGTGCCAATCCTTTGCCGTTCCAGTCAAATATTGAAATATTATATAGGTTGTTAGGGTCTGAATCACCTATCAATACACTGTAAATCAAATCATCAGTGGCACACATTGCAGAAAATCCATACTTCATATCTGTAGCCGGAACCAACTCTCCTGCCTTAAAAGAAACCAAAGGTTCATAAAACCGATAAACGCCTGACAATGATATGGAAGTTGAAGATAAGTCAAATGTTTCCAATACCCCTCCATACAATGTTCCTGTTGCCATTTTATTTTTAGACGGAGAAAAACATACATTAGGTGAAAGAAAAGCCTTCTTCATGTCCTCGTTTTTAACAGGGAAATCATTGTACTGAGAAACTACAGAATTCCCATCATACAGCTGAAAACGTTTCTGGCCTGTCTTTTCAACTCCCAACTGCCCATCTACAAGATACTGACCCCCCAATTCCCATGCTCTACGGACTATACCGTTGCAGGAGGAAAAACTGACATCATCGACAAACGAGACCTGCAAGCTGTCATCCTCACTTTTGACAGAATAATTAAACAGTTTTTTTTGAGACTGGTCATAGATTTGCAGATTATCTCCATCAACCATCAGAGACAATGCCGTATGAATTTCACCCGGACCTTGCCCTGCATGAACATTGCTGCCCAAATACCTTCCATCATGCTTATCATATACATGTAACCATTTGCCTTCCGACAGTGCCAGTATATAGATATAGCGGCTGTCAACTGCTATATCATAAGCATAACTTATCATCAAGTCATCGGAAAGGCATTTACCAGTTATCTCATGTTCTTCAATAAACTGAGGTTCATTATAGGTCTTCGCCGATGAACACGAACAAAGTGAAACTATCAGCATTGCTTTTAAGACATTACTTTTCATTGGGTTCTATTTCTATTATTTTTTAATCGACAGGTTTCTTAAATCACATCTACATCTTTAAAGAATAATCATTTACATAACGACATTCATATCGCCTGCAATTTCCAATCAAAAATTGAATCAGTTTCTGAAACCTTCTCCTTATTCTCCACCTTCATGAGAAACTCCAACGCATGGTTATGCCCTTGGGCGGAAGCCTGTTGGAACAAATGTTTTGCCTTGGCATAATCCTTCTCAACACCTTTTCCAAAATAGTACATCAATCCCAGATTGAACTGCGCCGCGGGAGAATTCAATTCAGCCGCCCTTGAAAGAAGTTCTGCTCCTTTCGATAAATCTTTGGGGTATCCATGCCCTTCTATATGAAACACAGCCAGATTAAACAATGCGAAGACATTGTCTCTTGAAGCAGATTTTTCAAACCAGTATATGGCATCGCCCACACTGGTTGAGGTTCCGTAACCGAAAGTATACATATAGCCCAGATTGTTCATTGCGTCCGTATTATTATACGCAGCAGCCCTTTTATACAGCTTGAACGCTTCCGAATAGCTCTTGGTGACTCCCCAGCCATGCCTGTAAAGGCTGCCCAATCCCACTTGTGCTTGAGCGTGTCCTTGCAAAGCAGCCAGACTGAGATATTTTCTGGCTTTAGAATAGTCGATGTCGGTTCCTATGCCATACGCATACATATAGCCCAGATTGTTCTGAGAATCTGCATTGCCGTTATCTGCCGATTTCAGGAATAATTTCATGGCCTTTTTGTAATTCCTTACCCCTGTCTTCCCCTGATAATATATGTCACCTAAAATAAACTGGCAACGCTTTGCACTGTCAATTCTTGCCAGTTTTGAGTACAGTGTCGCGGCGTCCTCATATTTTTTCTGTCTGTACAAACTGTCTGCCTGCATGTAAAGCGTCTGGACATCTCCCAAAAACCAGGTATATATAGCATTACGGCTTTTAAGCCCCAGTACAATCATTGCCAACAAAAGACAGATTCCCAAAGCGATGGTTATATTCCTTATTTTCCCTTCCATACGTCAATAATTATATTCGACTATATGATACTCCGGAGAGTCACTGATTCCATAAATTTTATGATGCTTGACATCTACATCAAAAGCAAAGATAGCATCGCTTAATAAATATCTGGTTTGCGGTATGCCATCCCACGAAAAGCCAAACAGTTCTTTGCACAAATAACTATAAGACTTATCCATCGGATTATTCCCATTATACAATACCAGAAAAGAGTCTCCAATGTTGCACGGAGAAAAATACGCATCACGCAATCTTTTCGTATCCGGAGAAGATGTGATTACTTCTCCATTATGAACTTCCTTAAAGTAAGTAAAGAAACAATCAGGACCTTGAAGTCTTTTGATTAATGTCCCATCCAGCCCATATATCTCAATCAAATCAGTCATGCAATAACATAATGCCAATTTGTCTTTTTCATTTGTTGTAAACCGCATATAATATGCATCCACTTTTTCAACATCAGAATAAGAAATTGAAGAAGCTGGATAAGGAATTAATTTGTCATGCAAAGCTCCATCCAATCCAAACGTGTAAATCTGATAATCAGGCTGATGTGAACACCCTAGAAACTGTGTTCCTATTTGATTTGCACATATAAAAATTTTATTCTGCAGTTGTGCCTGCCTACAAGGTGCTGGTGAAGAGTTCTTTAAAAGGTCTGTTATTTCATATTCCATGACTTTTGAGGTTGCCACGTCATAAAGCAAGACCTTGCTTTTATCATTCCCGACAAAACGAGGTTGCAACATTTCATTGGGTCCTTGTCCTCTTAACAAACATTGATTCACTTGCTTTCGGGTCTTCAAATTAAAAATATGCAGCATCTTCTCACAATCATAGTTCACCGTGATAAGTAAGGAATCAAAGACCCTCAGTTCAGTCGGATGCATAATTAAGCTATCAAACTCCAACGTTTTACCTTCAAGTTCCCTGACTACTTTAAAATCATCAAGAGAAAATGTTTCCACATTCTGATATTTGTCACCAAACGTGCAAGAAGACAAAATAAAAACCAGTGCTAGCAAATATATACTTTTCATTTGTAAAAATTTAGCGCCCTACACATACGTTAGGACGGGTTTATACGAAATTTATATTAGTATCTTGATTTTGATAGGGCACTAATGAAATCATATATATCCTTATACAATATAATAACCCTATTAAATACTGCTAAGTAGTTTCGTTTTTAATAATATCTTTATGACCATTTAAAATTGATATAATTTTAGACCACTAAAGACGAAACTAACATAAAATAGAATAGATTATCGTTTTCTATGGTTCGGATAAGTTACTCCATCTATACCAGGTCCCCATGATATAATACAATCCCAACCTGAACAATAATAACAATTATTTCACAATCTTGAGAACTATCTTCTCCACTTGCTAATGCTTCCACATTAGCAAGTGCCAAATCTGACATTTCAACTTCCTGCTGTGAAGCATATACACTATAATCAGCAACCAAAGCAAATGAGGATGTAAAAACTAATTTCAAAATATTCTTTTTCATTTTACTTTAAATTTTGTTTGCAGACACGTAATTCATGTTTTCACTCTTTGTTGTCTCTCATTTTTTGACTGTTCCCCAAAAGTCCAAAGTAAAGGACTTCTCGGGGATATTGCCATATATCGTTATAGTACGCCGGAAATCACCAGGCTCCTCAGCTTTATATTTCACCGTCAGAACTGCACTTTTCTCATGGGTTAATTACAATTAAATTATTTCATGTTCGGTAATAAAAATTCCGTCTCATACTTCTACCACTGAATTTAGCTTAAAGCATACCGTAAAATCAAGAAAGCTTCTTCATTTTGTAACTCCCCTCTTTTTATACAATACAAATATCTATCTTGATCTATACAAAAGCCAGAAGTCATTCCCTGCCCCACTTCCCAAACATGGGTCACCATCCCATTCCAATCAACTTGTACAATTTGATTATTCATAGCATCACCTGTTTCACCATCTTTCAGACTACGACGAAAATAAGCATAATCAGAAGTTGCATAGCATTGAATATAACCCACATAATTTTTTCGATCTAATAGTTTACGAAACTGCTTCTCATTATTATCACCGTCTTTCCCTAAACAAATAACATTTTGTAATTTACCTTGCAAGTTATACACTTGAATCATATCAAAATAATACATTGAAACAAATATTTTATGCAGATTCAAATTACATAAGACATTCGCACTATACATTAACCATAAATTATCTTGCACTTTGTCTGTTAAAGCTGATGAAGGTTCTGGATACACAGGCACATTGGTTATTCGCCTTGTGCGTAAATCATAGATTTGAAACAAAGAATTTTTCTCTCCAATATGTTTTCCCACCAAGTACTTCTGATTTAAATTCAGACTTCCCCATCCTAAATAATCTTCAGGCAATTTAGTAAAAGAACCCAATGAATCAGAATATGCTATGAATCTGTTCCTCTTATTCATATCGTACATTTCAATTCCTTTCTGTATTGCCCTATTCTCATAATTATTACGCACAAATTCAGGAGAAAGAACATCTTCCGGACCATTCCCTACCGTCCCCATCCGTTTTAACAACTTTCCAGTCCGTTTATTAAATGAATGAATACAAGTATCCGCTTTTGCCATAACAACATATAACACATCATCATATATATCCATTTCCACAGGATACTCCTCCATCAATATAAGGACTGTATCCGGTGAATTAAGTTTTTCCACAGAAACCACCCTGCTACTATCTGTATCAACCCTAGCTTCATCTGAACAAGAAGAATCTCTTTTCGAGAGACACGATGAAATAAATATACACAATAAAAGAACTGAAAATAACCGTTTCATACACAATTCTACTATTTATTACTCCTTAATTTTATATTATAAGAAACTTACAAGCAATAAAATGTTCCTGACCACCAATGGATATTCAGAGGTTCATACTTACATGGAGTTCCACACTTTACAGCCTTAGGCTTATCTGCATCATAATTCACATTCCAACAAGGATCCCCTGAACCTATATTTTCACCACTAGCCAATGCTTCCACATTAGTCATTGCCAAATCTGACATTTCTACTTTCTGCTGTGAAGCATATACACTATAGCCTGCTACCAAAGCAAATGCAGATGCAAAAACTAATTTCAAAATATTCTTTTTCATTTTAGTTCGAATTTTTCCTTTAATTATCTTATAATTTTAATAATCCCTACGGAGGAGCAAATTATTTCATTTCAGTTGCTACATTTATACCAGGGGGCTATAGGCTGAGAACATATTTATACAGATATTTATGATTCTCTCCTATGCACCATAACATATTATTCCTAATATGTATAGAAATAACGCTGTGGTCTAAAACATATCGCTTGACTGGCGTTCCTTCCCAATTATAAACCAGTACGATATTACTGGTATAGGCCGAACTTTCTTTATCCAATAATGACGAACCTGAATATAATAAATAGACGTATGATGCATCGTACGACAATGATAAAAAGCCTACCGCTTCCTCTTTCTTGTGGGCTATAACAGGTCCTTCCTCAGGAATGGCAAATTGAGGGAAATGATAATATCTATGCGCCGAAGGTGATAGATTGTAGGATTCATCAATATTGTAAAAATCTATTAGTCCTTTATATGCGGCAACGAATTTATTTTTATCCGGATGCACCCCTACTAAAGTACCAGCGTACAATGCTGCTTTCTGATAAGGCTGCAGTGGCTGAATGTCTTTATTGCTTGGATATTCTTCTTCACAAACATAAGTGCTATCAGCAATGTTGTATATCAGAAAGCGTCCTTGTTCAAACATTCCTGTGCCTATGATTGAAGTAGAGTCAAGCATTGCCAATGAATAAAAACGATTTATAGATTCATTAATCTGTATAATCTCTTTGTACTCATAACTATTCAGGTCTAACTTGAAGATTTTTCCTTTAATTCTATCTGCAAATAGAAATTCACTCATGTTATTGGATACAGGCAAATACTGTATGATTTCGTTAGGTCCGTTGCCTATATGAGCAGTATGGATTACCTCGTTGGTCTTTTGATTCCATATAGAGACACGATCTTTTATGCGGATGTTAGAAAAAATAAAGCATGAATCAATATAGGAAACGGAAAAGGGCAGTAACAAACCCTTTTCTTCCAGATTTATGGAATCTGCCGACATGATTACTGAACTCATCGGGAAATCCGTATCAATATCAGACAAGCCTTTATCTGTACAGTTTGTGAGACAGAGTAAGTACAATAAAATAATAAGTTTGTTATTCAGTTTAAGCATCGTATTAAAACTTCTTTATAATTGATTATTAAAGCTTTGCCATTAAAGTTCTCATCCTACCGTATTAAAATTTGATATTCTGGAGAGTCACTGATTACATGATTCTCATCTACAGTTATTTATTCTGTCAAAGGATAATACCCTACCTCATATTCTCCCGTTTCCGGGTTCTTGGCTATGGCATAAATACGCCGTTGTTTACCCGCAACAGCTATTGAGATGTTAAGCCTGTCTGTTTCAAGACTCTTGATTTTTTCTCCATGGGTATTTAAGACCAAGATGTGAGAGGCAAGAAAAGTCTCTTCGGGAAATTGCTTTCCTGTACGGCCGGAAAACAATAAATATACAAACTCGTCATCCAGATCAGCCGAACAAATTCCCATCAGAGTATTTTCGGTTACGGCATCCTCCGTGTGTTCCGTAGGTACATATTCCTTGAAGTAGGATTTCCAGGTACCCCCTTCTCTGGCAAACAATTCATAATAATATCCTATCGGGGAATGGTACAGCATCCTATCCCGACGGTCATTTATATGCAATACGCCCTGATACAGATAAAATGGAGACATCTTCATGCCTTCTTCTTCGGGATAATTCCCGAAATAAGTGACGGTGTCTTGTGCCAGGCAGAAATATTTCCCATACTTGCTGTCGCCCAATCCTATTTTCTGGCGGTCATCCACATAATATGCATATTGCATCCCCTCCACTTTTTGAGACTCAGCTTCACTATAGAAGAAAGAACGGACGGGGCGGAATGTACGGGTCTGCAAAATAGAGTCCAGGTTATAGACCAGCGTCTTTCTGCCCGCAATGTCAACCACCTGAAATTCCTTCTCATTTATCTTGTCAATAAATTGTCCATATAAAATATCATCGGGGCCTGAACCCTTTTGTCCTCCGGATAACAACGGAGCAGAAGCACCGAGGCGAAACAATGTATACGTATTATTCTCTACAGGGGCATGAACCAAAACCAATGAATCAAAGACCTCAATAGCGGTCGGCTTAAAGAGGAAATCACTCTTGACCGGATGAAAACGAACCTGCTCGGTCACGTTGAAACCATACAGGGCCATAGGTGATTCTTTTTGTTTGCATCCACACAAAAAGCATAAAAGAACTAAAAATTGAAATTTTTTCATATTAATCACATTATTATGGAAGTGGTATTTTTTTAAATACCACTTTGTTTATTTATAGTGTATTGGATTTTACGTATCCACTACCAGGACGCGCTCCATCGCAATAGCAAAACATCATCATATTATTTTTACAATAATAAAGAGTCATGCCTAGACTCGTACAACGAATTGCCTCTGGAGTAGCCAATGCTTCCACATTAGCCATCGCCAAATCTGACATTTCAACTTCCTGCTGTGAAGCATATACGCTATAACCAGCCACCAAAGTAAATGCGGATGCAAAAACTATTTTCAAGATATTCTTTTTCATTTTACTTTAAATTTTGTTTGCAGACACGTGATTCATGTTTCCACTCTTTGTTGTCTCTCATTTTTTGACTGTTCCCCAAAAGTCCAAAGTAAAGGACCTCTTGGGGATATTGCCATATATCATTATAGTACACCCAAAATCACCAGACTCCTCGGCTTTATACTTCACATTCAGAATTGCACTTTCACCGAGCAGTATCTTATCCTATTCGTAATCTCTTGGAAATAACAACTTAAACATTAATAAACTTAGATTTCCAACAACGAGTCACCCTATCTATAGTCTTTTGACATACATCTTCAGAACAATATTATCGCAAGTACAAGTATTCCAACCGAATCACACTATCCAAAGTGTCATCAACCCGTACCCACGTATGATCATTCTTGTAAAACAAAACATAACCTTTCATTTCATCTCCTTCACCCAAATCATTTCTAAGAAATTTCGAAACGGAAACCTTTCCCGTTCTTTTATCGAACAGCACCCATGTGATGTCCTTACTCATCATATCAGACCGATGGAATGTATGGTAGGAAAACAGGATAAAACGATCCGAACAGGCAAACTGGTGAACAATCGAACGACCGTCCAGTTCTTGAGGCGTCAAATCACGCATTCCTTTCACTGAAAGAGGAATTGCCTGTTTTACATCAAAGGTGTACATCGAACGGAGTGTGTCGGCTGTTACAAGGGACAGTTCATCCCAGTTCCTGTCATAATAGTAAGCAGATGAGCCGTTCCAATTATACATCACGGGAAAATAGTGGAACCTGCAAGCTTCTGTCACATGCGAAGAAAGGCTCTTTTTAAAATGTCCCATATTATCCAGCCAGACACCTTCAGGCTGTTCATGACCTGCATAAACAGGGTAAAAACAAACCAGACTTTCTTTTTCCAACTTCACCATGTCCAGAAAGAAAGATTCCATAGGAAAGGAGGATATGTAATTGCCTGAATAATCATACTCCTTTAACTTCATGTCTCCTTTATCAAAGATGCATATATGTTTTCGATAAGGATCCAAACACCACGCACCGATACGCTTTATCTCTTCCGGTCCCTCACCGAACGCATTTAACCGCGCAAATAACTGTCCGCTTTTTTCATCAAAGACAAAAATGCCTTCCTGCCCGCTATCCTTGACAAAGAGTTTACCGTCATCAAAAAACAGTCCTGAAACACCGTTGATTGGCAAGCTGTCACTTAGCTCAAGTGTAACAAATGCTGTAGAATCTACGAAACTTGAATAATTTATTACAGGTTCTGTCTTTGATAGGTCAACCTGTATCGGTCCTGATAAGCTCTTTTCCTGACATGCAGCCAGAATGAAAATGCAACAAAGCAGATAAAAACAATTCTTCATATTCTCACAATTAAATATTCATTTACCAAATGAATTCTGACATTCAACTTATAGTATTTTACTTTAAACAATTACTTCTTATCTTCTGTATTTAAATAAAAGAAAAAGACATCGGTTCCACCTTCGGGATTTAATGCCGTGTATAAGATTCCATCATGATATTGGTCATATACAAAACCCAATGAGTAATGAGGAAGAATATAAGTCTTCAGATAATTCAAATCCCAATCGAAAACCACAATTCTGGAAGAAGCATTATCAATCTTCTCAAAATCTTTTTCTCTTATATTCTGTTCCAATACATATACAGCTTTATCTGAGGAGGTTATATCTCTACAGCAGATCATATTATCCCCACTCAGATGATCGCCATCAACTACTGTCGGACTAATTTCTTCATCCCCTAATTGGACTGTCTTCATTAAAGTGTTATTCGAGTCATAAAGAAATAGCAGATTATAATATCCCATTGCCGAAACAACTCTATTGGACGCAAAGTTTAGAGTTATACGATTCATATTCATAACTGTGAAATCACCCTGAGGCAACTGTAGGATTTTGGGAAATTCAACCCAATTTATCTTATCCTCATTCGAATCATAAATGAAATACAATCCGCTACCAGAATCAATATTCCCTATAAAACAAGAATCACTCTTTAAATGTAAATCAGGTGAACCTATAAGCATAATCGGCATCTTCATAGACATTATTGCATCAGGCTCTTTTTGAAGAATCTTTTTTACATTTATGTCCTTAAAGGCTGCTGCATTAACATCGTAAAGGCTTATAAGACCGCTATTATCGTTCGTTTTCTTTAAAAAAAACGGGAACTGAAAATCTTCAGGTCCATGTCCTATGATTCCACAAGCTCCTCTATAGGCAAAATCCGAAGAGTCATACATATAAAGGATACTATCAGTACCTCTATTTATAAAAACAGATAATGTATCATAAACTCCTATTTTATCAACATTCAATAGCTGCTTTGCTTCAATTCGATGAACCTCAGGATTTATAATATTATCCTCTATAACTATCTCTTTTTCTTGGTCAGTTCCATTGCATGAGCCTAAAACTAAAACTATTAAAAGAAAGAAAATATTTTTCATACGCAATTCAGGTTACTGTTTTAATTCTTCTGTTATCATTCATTCACTAGCTATAAACTTATTCTCTTACAGCTAATTATTTTCAGCGGATTTCAAAAAACCTTATTCGTTTCCACCAGATAAAGCAAACTCCACCAACAGATTCTCCTCTCTGTTGGCTATCGCATAAACCATATCATCAGAATTGGATACACATATTTGCGACAATGGCAAATCCGTTTCATATTTGCTCACAGGGTTACCATCCCAATCTATCTGATATATCACATTTCCCATAAAGGCTTTTTCCTTATAGTCTTTCAACGTCCTATCCGAATACAACAGATAAACATATCTGTCCGTAGCATAAGCACTGATAAATCCCATCTTGTTTTCCGCACTCATAGGAGCGGTACGATATTTTTCATTCTCTTCAGCCCTGTATATAGGATATCCTCCGACCCACTGGTATGTTCTGACTATCGCTTCCGGCTGTACAGAACACAGCATAAAAATAGGAGCAAAATTTATGGCATAGACAAACTTATCCAAAGAAGGCTTTGAGCGTAACATTCCTTGATAGGCCATTCCTCTTAAACGGTTGTCTATCTTCTTTTCTTTATCATCTCTGTAAGGATACTCATAAAAATACTTTTCATCGCTTCCCCCTTCGATCAACGCGAACATGCTTTTCTCGTAAAATCCCAGCCCCACAAATGTGTTATTAAACTTTGATAATAACATGTCAATGCTGTTAATCGTATCACTGGTTATTTTAGTATAATACGGCAACCCCTTCTTCACATTTTCCAGATTTATCCGTATCAGACTATGTTTATAATAGTCATATACGCAAACACACGAATCGGTTTTATCCTTTTGCAAGGAAGCTACCTGTAGGAAATCCCTACTTCCCTGTCCTCTTTCCCCAAACCGGTAGATACGTTTATTGTCTGACAGATCGACCATCGTAAACAGACTGTCTCCCAGATCATCATAAAAAATGACAGAAGAGTCAGCATATATCATATAGAAAGGCCTGCCCATAATAAGCTCTTCCGACAAACAGTCCTTAACAAGCACACTTTTTTTATGAGTAAACAGGGCATCAAAATCTTCCATGCTTTCAGGTTTTTGACAGCCGAAAAAAACAAGCATAAAAAACAAATAGAGAAAAACTCGATTTTTCATAAGCATCTTAACCGTATAATTGTAAAAATTTAATCAAGAGATTTATCCCTTCATAAATTCAAAGGAAACCGAACCAGAACCGGGTCCGGATGATAGGCTATCGCATACAAACTACCATCATCTTTGGATACCTCGATTACCTTTAATGGCACATCCGACTGATAACGTTTCTGTAGCATACCGTCCCATCCGTAAACTTCTATCGTATAACCGCTGAATGCTGCATCCTTATCATCCCGGTAATTTCTCCCGGAATAAAGCGCATATACATACTTCTCAGTGGCACACACATCCAGATAGCCTACAGGAGTGTCCGTTTCTATTGCCGGACTATTATATTTATATTTTGGAAACGATTCCTGAATCTCTTTGACAAGATTCCAGTGCTCACCGGACTGCTCATAAAAAGTCAGAATCTTGGCTTTGTATATGGCCTGCACAAAACGGTTACGGTGAGGACTGGCTGCCAGTTTGCCCTGATACACATCACCAAGGACAAATCCGTCTAACTTCCTTTCTTCTTCATCCCGATAAGGATATTCACCAAAATCACCTACTTTCTTTCCATTGCCGTCCAAAACGGTAAAACGGTTGTGCTTATGCAAGCCGGTTACAATATAACGGTCGTGCTGCAGCGGCAGCATCTCAAAGCAAATCAAAGAGTCCGCTAAAGAGAACAAAGATCGGAATGAGATTCCCTCATCCCCATGCTGCATCATGAAACATTCCTTCTTGCTCACGTCAAACAGAATCGGACGATTGTTCATATCCGGATAAACAGCACCGACAAGCAGAAACTCATCCGGCCCCTGCCCGATTTTGCCATATTCGGACACCTTCCTGTCTGAAAGATGTACGAAATGAAGGAAACCATCCTGATTCGAGTCTACGATGACCAGCACCGAATCATTCTCCCAGGACATGTCCTTTACTTTACCCAGTAACAATTGGTCTTCATCAAGCACTACTGAATGATGCAAGTCTATTTCAGGCACGTCTTTTCCCTTGTCGGGCTTGCAAGATACCAGACAGGCTAAAAGTACTATATGTAAAATATATTTATACATTAATCAAATCAATTTAAAAATAACGGAATACTCTATCAGGGTAAAGAAAATTTTACGAGAACAGGGTCAGGATTATTTGAAAATGCATATATCGCCCTGTCATCCTTATCCACACAGAACCGGAATACAGGCAGATTCAAAATATAAAAACTAAAAAAATCTTTTTCATACGCATTTTCATGATTAAATATATCAAAACTATTTTCTGTTTTCTCAAATGTGTCCTGCCATTAAAACGAATACCTTGCCAAATAAAATATAGCATCAATCCATAAAACAAAAACACATCTCAAAAATAGATATTTATATGATTACAAACCGACCCAAAGTATAGATATAAGATAGACAGGCTTCTAAACCAAAAGGAAAAGAACTACTTGTATATTAAGTATTTACAAAATAATCAGGCTCTCATAAATAGACAAGTGCATTCATCAATATTCCCAAAGCCAGACATCAAGACTTTTTTCCTTCAGATTTTCACCAAGCACTGAACAAATCTTATTCTTTATACGTAATTTACTCCTGGATACTGAGGCTGGAGCTATATTCAAGAAAATAGAAATTTCAGTAATGGAAAAACGGAGTTTGATTAAACTACATAATATTATTTCATGTTCGCTAAGGACAGACACCTCTTTCGACAAACGTTGTGTAAATTTCTGAAAAATATTGTCAGCTATTTTACACACATCCTTCAGTTCTGTTTCATTCAAATAGACAGGTTGCAGATGAAGTTTACGTAAGAATGGTGCTTGCGTCAACAGCAAAGAGCATAGTTTTTTTTCCCTCTTTTCCAATAACAGAACTCTGTCAGATAAAGTCTTTACATCAGACAGTTCATGACCTGAGATGGAATAGGAAGCAATCTTTTCATGTAGCATATTTTTCTCCAACGACAAACGTTCATTTTCCTTTTTCAGCTTCTTAAGTGCCTCTACCTGCTCAATATAAAGTTCTTCTTTCTTATTGTTCTGCTCGAACTGTGACTGAAATTCTGCAATATATGATTCGTTCTTTTCAACTTCTAATTCTTTATCATGTAGTTGCAAGGCTAAACGGGTTAACTTTTCTTCTTTCTGATGTATGGCAATTCGTTTGTGCAGATAAATATAAATAAGTAAAATACCCAATAACAGAACTATTACTATAGTAAACATCCACCAATAAGTGATATTGGATTTTTCCAGTTCTAACCTTTGCTTTTCTGTTGTCAGTCTTTCATTTTCATATTTTTCCTTGTATGCTATAATCTCCTTGCCTTTGTCAAGGGTTGTTATAGAGTCATTATAGAATAGCAATGAATCACAATAGCTTGTCAAATATTTATGGAACTTGGGCTGATTCCCTAATTTGTACAAGAACTCATATACGGAAGCTTTTGTATAGATATTATCGGTGAGCAATGCTTTATTAAGATAGAAGTAAGCTGAGTCATATTGCTTGAGATAGAAATAATTTTTTCCAATCAGTGATGATGACTGGAATTTCACAGGAAAGGATTTCAGAATTTCCAATGATTGTAAGAACCGTGAACTGTTTTTATATACAAGTGCTATTTCAGTCTGGATGTCATAATAATATGCATTATTATCAAGTCCTAACTCAACGGCTATATCGCTACATTTCTGATAGGTTTCAATAGCTTTGGGGAGTTCATTTAAGATGCAATAGCATCTGGCCAGATATTGTAATGCCCCCATCTGATACCGCTTATTGGAATCCTTCACTGCATAATCGTATGCTTTAGTACATGCTTCAAGCGCGTATGTGTTGAGTCTACGATATAAATATAGTTTCCCCAAAGAAGACATAATAAGATATCCGGTTTTATAATCTTCTGTTTTCTCTACTTCTGTTTTGCCTTCCAGATAATACTGCATGGCTTCCTCTATATTGCCAAGCTCATAGTTTATATCACCCATGTAAAGGGCGGACATTGCTTTTCTACGGGCATTATCCGTAGACTTGTAATAATCGTACGCTATCTTCACAAGCGAATCGGAAGGAATTTTCATTATCAGCTTCACCTTTGCTTGTGAGGTCAGCAGGCACCACAGCGCATGATTCTCTTTGTCTTTACGTGCAGACGGCATCGGCATGGACTCCAATATGTGCAGCGCACTGTCGGGATGGTCAAACATCACCTCCTCCGCCTTTGCGAGTTCTGGCGTTTGCTTTGTTACTTTATGATTCTGACTGCATCCCACAGTCATTAAAGTAGTACAGATTATGATAATTATATGGGTTCTTATTTTCATGATTGGGTCCTTTTGTTGCTAAATTACAAAAAGTATCAATTCTCCATTTTACATATTTCTGAATATTCATAGAGATTTCCTTCACAATGCTTTATTTCCATAGGTTTAGAGCGACCTATTCGTTACCCCCCCAAAAAATCGTATTCTGTCTTCTTTGGAAAAACCGATATCCTTTTCATCTTAATTACATTTAAAATTTTGTCATGACGAAATTAAGTATAAAAATTGTCTTTGTAAAAATTGTTCAGGACCTCAATCCATACAATAAACACAATCCACTATAATACAGACACATGCAATCAATAAATGTCAGTTCATGTCAGTTGGATCCAAAGGGAGAATCAGACGATAAGCTCCGTTTCCGTCACTATGCAACGTAACGGATGAGAATTGTTTAAGCTTCTTCCTAAAGCGTTCAATCATTTTATAAAAGCTGTCCAATGAATATTCTTCAAGGTCTTTACCCATAATCTGATAAATCTCATATTTGGTCAATGTGTGGTCGGATGCTTTGAGAAAGTGCTCCAACAGCACAGACATGGCAGGGGAAAGTTTCTCAATGACACCGTTACCATCACAGAACAAACGCTGTTCGGCATCAAAAAACACATCGTGCTCCAGTCTGTAGACACGGGCCTTTATATGTCTGGTCTTATTGCGTGATTTGACAGGAAGTGGCGCTTTTTCGACTATCTTTTCCACTACCACAGTTCGTTTCGAAACCAACTGATTCAGTCTGTCGTAAAACAACCAGAAAAAAATATACATACACCAAAGAAGGACAACCGTTATAACCATTCTGCCCGGTAGAAGACTCCACCAGGAATAAGAAATATAACCGGATAATTCAATCTCCAGACGATAACCCAAATAGGTGGAGACCAGACTATCCGACAGAGCAAACTCTTCCAGTGTTCCCGAAGCAAAGCTCGAAACTTTTCCCGACAAATCGGTTATTCTGGAACAGACCCCTGTTTTACCTTTTATATCGGATAATGCCAACTGCTTATCCCAGGCATAGTGCAAGGAATCAGAAGGAAATGGATATTTCTCAAGAATTAAGCTGAGATAAATATTCTTATCTCCATCTTTAAAATAAGCATTATTCCGCCTGTGTAAAGGAAGATGATAAACATGAGTTCCATCTTGTAATGCAAACACCACAGAATCTGGAATTTCGGTTTCTAAAGTCTTTTGCTGAAATAAAGAAGTGATAGTATGGAAACCATATATCTCCATTTTATCCAATTTCTTCAGTTCGTTTCCCACTGCCTCAAGAAAGACAGCTTTAGCTTGCCTATTCCATGCTTGCTCACGTTGCTTACACGCATTGAATATCAATATACCATACTATAGTAAAAAGTATACAAGCAACTAACACTCCTATCCTGATAATCTTCCTTTTTTTAACTATATATGTCGTATTCATTACATTACTTTATACATAATACAAAAATATGTCTTTTCTCTTGAAAACAACTGTCTCTCTGCGCATTCTTTAATTAAGGATATGCAATACGGTTAAGCAGAATGTATGATACACTACATTATTAATGACAATCCAGTTTTAGTCATGGTAAAATGTAAATTATAAGCATCTATGGACACCAACAATCGAATCTGAAAACCAACATTAGCTATCTCTCAAAATCGAGTTCTTTTATTTCTTCCATCCTATGATGCTACTCTGTTCGCCAATCTGCTATCGTACCTGTTTCAGATGAGGTATCTCCATTCGAAAAATAGCTGGAAGCCACCATCGTAAGAAAGCCGCGCTTCATCTCCTTATTCGGATAATCCAAAAGGAAGGTGTTTTCTTCCAGATTGAAATCCTTTATCGTCAAGTAGCCACTTTGGTAAATCATCGGCAACGGCTGTTCCACGTTGGCCTTGTAGTCGATGAACTCTTCCGCTGAATAATACTTGCCCGTGATTTCGTTCATATTCTCATCGGTGTGAGACAGTAGCCGGATAAGATAAGTCGGCGTACCGCTCTTGAACCAGTAATCAGATATATCCATCGAAGCAAACGCATTAAGAAGACTGAACGGATTATATACATCAGACAATTTCTTACTGAAATGATAACCATCATATTGTGCTTTAAGCATCGCCCGCATTTCATCATACGAACAACGGTACACTTCCGACATGGCCTCCATCGGCTCCCGGAAAGTAGCATCCAGCTCTTCCTGAGATATGCCGCATAGCGTCTCATACTTGCCGTGCATACTAATATCGAAAGGCTGGTTGAAACCGCTGAACACACTCACCTGCGAGAACTTTGTCACCCCGGTCAGGAATACAAACTGAGATGCTCGTCGGCACTCTTGAAAGCGGAATAAAAGGCTTTCAATGTATTCCGGTTCCGCTCTTCCAAGAAAGCGTCTGTATCCAACACGTCCAAGATGGGTTTGTCATATTCATCAATCAGGACAACGGCCCTCCTCCCGGTATGCTCATGGGCCGCACGAATGACCTCGGCAAAGAAATCGCCCAGCCCCAGATTACGGCTCTTTTCGGGCAAAGCATACTGGTCGGCCCACGAAGAAATGTAATAACCGAGCTTTCTTTCCAGTTCGCCGGGAAGCGTGAAATCTGTTCCGTTGAAATCCAGATGAAATACGGGATAGACTTTCCAGTCCTTCTCCAACGCGTCTATCTTCAACCCTTTGAACAGTTCTTTCCTTCCTAAGAAATAGTTCTTCAAGGTAGAGACAAGAAGACTCTTCCCGAAACGGCGCGGACGGCTGAGGAAGTAAATCTTGCCTTCCTTTACCAGACTGTAAACCAAATCTGTTTTATCCACATAAACATAGCCGTCTTCTATCAACTGGTCGAAACTTTGGATTCCTATTGGGTACTTCATCTTGATACAATCTTACAATTTGACTTTTTAGATGCACACATACAAAAATAACTTTTTCTTTTGAAAGCAACTGTCATTTTGCTCATTTTTTCTTCTCCAGAAAAGGAAATTCAGCCCTCAGGTCAATCCTCGTGTACAAACTGTGCAGGAGAAGAAGCTCCGCAAATTCAAGAAGAAAAGAAAGCTCCCTAAAATAGGAGATGAAGGAAACAAGAAAGCTGTTTCAGCAACAAAAAGAACACCAAGAAGCGAAATAAGTCTTCATTCAGTCACGCCAGGAAATTCCAAATTCACGCTTGAAATAGAAAATAAAGTCCTCAAAAATCTTCATTTTAAGGCTTACAAAAAAGACACAAGTGCGTTTGCCCGGAAGCTCCTAAGCGTTTACCGAAAAACGCTTTGACGTTTGGAGTAAAACGCCTTTACGTTTGCCTCCGAACGTCAAAGCGATTTTTCCGGATTTTCATTTTTCATTCTCCCGGGACGACCGTTCCACTCTCCGTCTCCCCATCTACAGACTATTGTGGAGCCGATGAGGTTTTCGGGTTCCAAAAGGCGGCTACACAGAAGAGGCTTTTTGCTGCCAGACACAGTTAGCAGAATCAGCCAATTCTATTCTTTTTGACAGGGATTTCTCTAAACAGCAAACATTCTGACAAAAAAAGAATGTCATCCCCGAAGCAAGAAAGACTCCTGAAAGCCTTTGCGGGAATGACATTCCTTATTTTAAATCATCTCTGGCGGCGCACTCACACGCCCTTCATCTTAAATGCCCAAAGATTTCTTTACTGCATCTACTTTTTCTTTGGCGTCGGCCAATGCACCTGCATAGCACTTCGGACAATGCATTTCGCCCTTGATTTCCATGTAGAACTTAATCTTAGGTTCTGTGCCGGAAGGACGTACAGAAACTTTTGTACCGTCGGCTGTAAAGAACTGAAGCACGTTAGAAGGTTCCGGCATATCCAGGTCTGTAGCTTTTCCGGTGTTGTCGGTAGCCTTCAAGGTCTTGTAGTCTTTTACCAGAACCACTTCCGAGCCACCCAGTTCTTTCGGCGGACATGCACGGAAGTTTTCCATCATGGCCTTGATTTCATCGGCACCCGTCTTACCCGGTTTCACTACGTTGACAGTCACTTCCAGTGAGAAGCCGTATTCTACGTAGATTTCCATCAGTATGTCATACAAGGTCTTGCCCTGGTCTTTGGCCCATGCACAGATTTCAGCCAGCAGTGAGCAGGCAGAAACGGCATCTTTATCACGTACGAAGTCTTCAGCCAGGAATCCGTAGCTTTCCTCACCGCCACCGATGTATTGTTCCTTGCCTTCACGCAGACGGATTTCACGGGCAATCCATTTGAAACCAGTATAGCAGTCGAGCATCTTGATGTGGTTTTTGTCGGCCACCTTCTTGATCAGCTCTGTAGTTACGATGGTCTTCACGATGAACTCGTTGCCTTTCATCTTACCCATGGCGATACGGTTCTTGATGATGTAGTACAGGAAAATCAAGCAGGTCTGGTTACCGTTAATCAATACCCATTCGCCCTTGCTGTCCTTGCAAGCCATACCCACACGGTCGGCATCGGGGTCGGAAGCCATCACGATGTCGGCATCGATTTCCTTGGCCAGCTTGATGGCCAATGTCAGTGCTTCTGCATTTTCCGGGTTCGGAGATACCACTGTAGGGAAGTCGCCGCTCTTCACCATCTGTTCGGCCACGCAATGTACGTTTTCAAAGCCCCACAATTTGAGTGACTGCGGAATCAACATCATACCAGTTCCATGAATCGGCGTGTAGACAATCTTCAGGTCTTTCTGACGCTTGATCACTTCCGGGTCGATAGACAAGGTGTGAACTTGACGCAGGTATTCGTCGTCAATTTCCTTGCCGATAATCTGAATCAGTTCCTTGTTGCCCTGGAACTTGATTTCGCTCACGCTGGAAATCTTGTTCACTTCGTCGATGATGCCCTTGTCGTGCGGAGCCAGTACCTGTGCACCGTCGTCCCAGTAAGCCTTGTAACCGTTGTATTCTTTCGGGTTGTGTGAAGCCGTGATGTTGATACCGCTCTGGCAACCCAGGTGACGGATGGCAAATGACATTTCCGGAGTAGGACGCATGTCATCGAACAGATAAACCTTGATGCCGTTGGCTGTGAAGATGTCGGCAGAAATTTCCGCAAACTTGCGGCTGTTGTTGCGACAGTCGTGACCTACCACTACCGAGATATCTTTCTTTCCGGCAAAGCATTTGTTCAGGTAGTTGGCCAAGCCCTGTGTGGCGGCACCTACCGTGTAGATATTCATTCTGTTGGAACCGGCTCCCATGATGCCGCGCAAACCACCTGTACCGAATTCAAGGTCTTTGTAGAAGGCATCAATCAATTCCGACTTGTCGGGATTTTCAAGCATGCGTTTCACTTCAGCCTGTGTTTCGGCGTCGTAGGCAGCCGTCAGCCATGTCTGAGCTTTCTCAGTACACTGTTGAATCAATTCATTGTTTTCCATGATTATACTGTTTAATAAATAATAAATTACATATCAATAACACTGACAAAAATAGACCATTCAGATAAATTATCCTAATAAAAAACGACGTATTTTTTAGAGTCATTCCAAAAAGATTGCAGCTTCGGGATTTCTTAATATCTTTGTAACCGCTTAACAAATACGAAAAAATGAGACAGAAAATGATACTGGCACTGACCTTGGCGGGGGTACTCTCCGGACAGGCCCAGAATGTCACCGACAACTACTTCCGTTCTCCGTTCGACTTCCCGATTCTGCTCAGCGCCAACTTTGGCGAGCTGCGCCCCAATCATTTCCACAACGGACTGGACATCAAGACACAAGGGGTAACCGGCAAACCCATTTACTGCATTGCCGACGGCTATGTATCGCGTGTGGCGGTATTGCACGGAGGATACGGACAGGCTCTCTATATCACCCATCCCAACGGACTGACTTCGGTGTACGGACACGTGGTTTCATTTGCCAAAAACATACAGGCTTACGTGCGCCAATACCAATATGCGCATGAAACGTTTACCTGCGACCTGAAATTCCAACCCGGGCAGTTCCCGGTGAAAAAGGGGGATATCATTGCCCTGAGCGGAAACGAGGGGGCTTCGGCTGGACCTCACCTGCATCTGGAGCTGCGGCAGACGGAAACAGGGGAATACATTGACCCCATGCCTTACTTCAAGCGCTACCTGAAAGACAGCAAGGCGCCCGTGGCCAGCCTCATCGGCATTTATCCGATTCAGGGAGAGGGTGTGGTGAACGGCAGCACGCAAAAGAAACTGCTCAACGTGAATGCCCTGAGACAGCCCATCCACGCGTGGGGGAAAATCTATACGGGCATCAGCGCCAAGGATTACATGGACGGCACCTCGAACTTCTACGGCGTACACTCGGTCACGCTTTATGTGGACTCGGTACAGGTGTTCAACAGCACGACCGACCGGGTGCTGCCCGACGAAAACCGCATGATTAACGGGTTTACGGACTACGACGAGCTGACCCGCACGCGACGGCTGATTATGCGTTCCTATAAGTTGCCCGGCAACCGTCTCCGGCTGCTCCGCACGGATGAGAACCGGGGTGCCGTGGACATCAACGAGGAACGGGACTATCATTTCCGCTACGTGCTGGAAGACAATTTCGGCAACCGCAGAACGTATGCATTTACCATAAAGGGCAAACGGCAGGAAATTCCTGAATACAAGCCGGAGGCTGACGAGATGCTTTACTGGAACCGGACCAATGTCATCCAGCAACCGGGCATGGAGCTGGTGGTGCCCCGCTACTACGTATATGACAACGTGCCACTCCACACCCGCGTCAAGGGGGACAGCTCGCACATCGCCTTCGACTATGTGCTGGATGCGGGACGGACACCGATCCACAGCTACTGCGACTTGTCCATCGGCCTGCGCCACAAACCGGTGGCCGACACCACGAAATACTACATCGTACAGAAGGCCAAATGGCGGAGCTCCATGGGCGGAAAATACGAGAACGGATGGGTCAAGACCCGGATACGTTCCCTCGGTACTTTCTCTGTCGATGTGGATACCGTAGCACCGAAAATTACTCCCGTCGGACAGGGCGGATGGCGCAGCAACCGGCAAATCCGGTTTCGCATCAGCGACGCCGAATCGGGTATCGGCACCTACAAGGTGTACATTGACGGGAAGTTTGTCCTCTTCGGCCTGAAGAAAGGCATTCTGGTGATACAAGACCCGGAAAAGGTGAAAAAGGGAGTTCCCCACAAGGCGGAAGTGACCGTGACCGACCAATGCGGAAACACGGCCCGCAAGGAATACAAGTTCTGAAAGAATCAATAACTCAAATCATAAACAACCTACCTACATGAAAATGAAAAAAATAATGCTGGCTGTCTTTCTGCTGACAGCATGTATTGCCAACGGATGGGCATGTACCAACTTCATTGTCGGAAAGAAGGCTTCGGCCGACGGTTCCGTCATCGTTTCTTACTCGGCCGACTCTTACGGCATGTTCGGCTACCTGTGCCACTACCCGGCTGCCCAGCATGCACCGGGCGAAATGCGCGACATCTACGACTGGGATTCGGGCAAATACCTGGGCAAAATCAAGGAAGCCAAACAGACCTACAACGTCATCGGCAACACGAATGAGTTTCAGGTGACCATCGGGGAAACCACTTTCGGCGGACGTCCGGAACTGGTGGACAGCACCGGCATCATGGACTACGGAAGCCTGATTTACGTGGCCCTGCAACGTTCGCGTACGGCCAAGGAAGCCATTAAAATCATGACCGACCTGGTGAAAGAATACGGTTACTACAGCAGCGGTGAATCGTTCTCGATTGCCGACCCGAACGAAGCCTGGATCATGGAAATGATTGGAAAAGGACCGGGCGTGAAAGGGGCTGTATGGGTGGCTGTCCGTATTCCGGACGACTGCATTGCCGCTCATGCCAACCAAAGCCGCATCCACAAGTTCGACATGAACGACAAGGAAAACTGCCTGTATGCCCCCGACGTGATTTCCTTTGCCCGCGAAAAAGGCTATTTCAGCGGCAACAACAAGGACTTCAGCTTTGCCGATGCCTACTGCCCGCTCGATTTCAGCGGCCTGCGTTTCTGCGAGGCGCGTGTGTGGAGCTTCTACAACATGTTCAGCAAGGCGACCGGACAATCTTACCTTTCTTATATCCAGGGCGAGAGCAAGGAGCCGATGCCGCTTTACGTGAAACCAGACCAGAAGATTTCGGTACGCGACATCCAGCATGCCATGCGTGACCACTACGAAGGTACTCCGCTCGACATCACCAAGGACATGGGTGCCGGCTGTTTCGAGATGCCTTACCGCCTGTCGCCGCTGACTTTCAAGGTGGACGGACAGGAGTATTTCAACGAACGTCCCATCTCTACCCAGCAGAGTGGTTTCGTATTCGTTTCACAGATGCGTTCCAACCTGCCCGACGCCATCGGCGGTGTGCTCTGGTTCGGTCTGGACGACGCCAACATGACGGTCTTTACTCCAGTGTACTGCAACACGGACAAGGTGCCTTATCCTTACCAGCAGGGACACGGTGACTGCGTAACCTTCTCATGGGATTCCGCGTTCTGGATTTACAACTGGGTGGCCGACATGATCCGTCCGCGCTATAACCTGATGGTGGAAGACATGCGCACCGTGCAGAACAGCCTGGAAGATACTTATGCGCAGGCACAGGAAGGCATTGAAAGCACGGCCCTGAAACTGTATCAGCAAGACCCGGCCAAAGCCAAGGAATTCCTGACCAATTACACGCAGATGACGGCACAGACTGCCGTAGACAGCTGGAAGAAACTGGGCGAATTCCTCATTGTACGCTACAACGACGGCGCCGTGAAACGTATGCAGAACGGACAGTTACAACGCCCGGCTACCGGCAACACGGCTCCGCTGGACCGCCCGGGATACAGCAAGGAATTCTTGCAGGAACTGGTGAAATCAACCGGCGAACGCTACAAAATGAAAGAACTGAAGTAAGCAGATTTTCTTCTGCTTTCTCGTTCTACAATCAAAAGTTATGATTATTTTTGCAAAAAATAAATACAAGCGAATCTGAAGAAACTCAATGATAGAGAAACATATCGTACTCGAAGATATTGACCCGGTGATCTTCTATGGCGTGAACAATGCCAACATGCAGATGATCAAGGCCCTGTTTCCCAAGCTGCGGATTGTGGCACGCGGAAACGTCATCAAAATCATGGGAGACGAGGAGGAAATGTGCGCTTTCGAAGAGGCCGTCCTGGCGCTGGAGAAACACTGCGTGCAGTACAACTCGCTCAACGAAGAAGTGATTCTGGACATCGTGAAGGGCAATGCCCCGAAAATTGAAAAGACGGGCGATGCCATCGTGTTCAGCGTGACGGGCAAGCCGATTACTCCGAGAAGTGAAAACCAGCTGAAGCTGGTGCGCGAATTCGAAAAGAATGACATGATTTTTGCCATCGGTCCGGCGGGTTCGGGAAAGACCTACACGGCCATCGCCTTAGCGGTGCGGGCCCTGAAGAACAAGGAAATCAAGAAAATCATCCTCAGCCGTCCGGCCGTGGAAGCAGGCGAAAAACTGGGATTCCTGCCCGGCGACATGAAGGACAAGATTGACCCTTACCTTCAACCGCTGTATGATGCGCTTCAGGACATGATTCCGGCGGCCAAGCTGAAGGAATACATGGAACTGAACGTCATCCAGATTGCACCGCTGGCCTTCATGCGCGGACGTACGCTGAACGACGCGGTGGTCATCCTGGACGAAGCGCAGAACACCACCACCCAGCAAATCAAAATGTTTCTCACCCGAATGGGCATGAACACCAAGATGATTGTGACGGGCGACATGACGCAGATTGACCTTCCCGCCTCGCAGACTTCGGGACTCGTGCAGGCCATGAAAATCCTGAAAGACGTGAAAGGTATCAGCTTCATCGAACTGAACAAGAAAGACATTGTCCGCCACAAACTGGTGACCCGCATCGTGGAAGCCTACGAGAAATTCGAGGAAAAAGAGAAAGCGGAAAGAAAACAATTACGTGCTGCCAGAGAAGCCGAAAAGACTCCACAGGCATAAACACACCTAACGAATCCTATTCATTACTAAACATAACAAGACAATGAGTAAAGCATTAACAAAAACAGACTTCCACTTTCCTGGACAGAAAAGTGTGTATCACGGAAAAGTACGTGATGTGTACAACATCAACGATGAAAAGTTAGTAATGGTTGCTACCGACCGTATCTCGGCATTCGATGTCGTGCTGCCGGAAGGTATCCCTTATAAAGGACAGATGCTGAACCAGATTGCGGCTAAATTCCTGGACGCTACCACAGACATCTGCCCGAACTGGAAACTGGCTACTCCCGACCCGATGGTTACCGTGGGTGTGATGTGCCAAGGATTCCCAGTAGAAATGATTGTACGCGGCTACCTTTGCGGAAGCGCATGGCGTGCCTATAAGGGCGGCGCACGTGAAATCTGCGGTGTGCGTCTGCCGGAAGGCATGAGAGAAAACGAGAAATTCCCTCATCCGATTATCACTCCGACCACCAAGGCCGAAATGGGTATGCACGACGAAGATATCTCCAAAGAAGAAATCCTGGCCAGAGGATTGGCTACTCCGGAAGAATATGCCATCCTGGAGAAATATACACTGGCTTTGTTCGAACGCGGTACGCAGATGGCGGCTGAACGTGGCCTGATTCTGGTAGACACGAAATATGAATTCGGAAAGCACAACGGCCAGATTTACCTGATGGACGAAATCCATACACCGGACTCCAGCCGTTACTTCTACTCAGAAGGTTATCAGGAACGCTTCGAAAAGGAAGAACCGCAGAAGCAGCTTTCAAAGGAATTCGTTCGCGAATGGCTGATGGCCAACGGCTTCCAGGGCAAGGAAGGACAGCAGGTGCCTGAAATGACTCCGGCCATCGTGGAATCTATCAGCGACCGCTACATCGAGTTGTTTGAGCACATCACGGGCGAAAGCTTCGTAAAAGGTGACACAGAAGACCTTGCCAAACGCATCGAAAAGAACGTAACAGACTATCTGATTCTTTAATCGAAGAACTGACTGATCTCCCTTTGTAGAATGATTCCCTTCGTTCACAAAGGGAGATTAACTTATTTGTCCCAACTTAACTTTGCAGACATGTCTCATTATCCACAAGAAAATATCAAACCATACAACGAAAAAGAGGGCAAGGCTGCCCAGGTAGAAAAAATGTTCGACCACATCGCTCCGGCCTACGACAACCTGAACCACCTGATGTCGTGGGGCATCGACAAAAGCTGGCGACGGAAGGCTATCCGCTTGCTAAAGCCTTATCACCCGCAACACATCATGGATGTGGCTACCGGTACAGGAGACTTTGCCATTCAAGCCTGCCGGATGCTGCAACCGGCCGAACTAATCGGAACGGATATTTCAGAGGGCATGATGAACGTGGGACGTGAGAAAGTGAAACAGCTGGGGCTCGACAAGCAAATATCTTTCGCCAAAGAAGACTGTACGGCACTCTCTTTCCCGGAAAACCGCTTTGACGCCATTACAGTGGCCTTTGGCATACGTAATTTTGAACATCTTGACCTGGGCCTGAAAGAGATGTACAGAGTGCTGGTGCCCGGCGGACACCTCGTCATTCTGGAACTGTCAGAACCGGAACATTTTCCCATGAAGCAAGGATATGCGATTTATTCCAAAATCGTAATTCCGGCACTGGGAAGACTTCTCTCGAAAGACCGAAGCGCCTATACCTATCTACCGCAATCCATCAAGGCTTTCCCGCAAGGAGAAATCATGCAGGAAATCATCCGAAAAGCCGGATTCAGCCAAGTGAAATTCCAACGGCTGACACTGGGGACATGCACTCTTTATTTTGCTACCAAATAACTAAATTCTTTGAACCTATGAGAAAATTTGGACTGATTGGTTATCCGCTTGGACATTCTTTCTCCAAGAACTTCTTCAATGAAAAATTCCATTCCGAAAATATTGATGCCGAATATGTGAACTTCGAAATTCCAAGCATCGAAGAACTGCCGCAAATTATCAAAACCAACCCTAACCTGGCAGGACTGAACGTGACGATTCCTTACAAGGAAAAAGTGATTTCGTATCTGGACGAACTGGATAAGGACGCACAGGCAATCGGGGCTGTCAATGTCATCAAAATAGAGCATACCAAGGGGGGGCCCAAACTGATTGGCTATAATTCCGACATTATCGGGTTTGTCCGTTCCATCGAGGCCTTACTGGAACCTTATCACAAAAAAGCGTTGATTCTGGGCACAGGCGGGGCTTCAAAAGCCATTCATCAGGGGTTGAAACAGCTGGGACTGGAAACACTGTTTGTATCGCGCAGCAAACACAATGATGAAGTTATTACGTACGAAGAAATTACACCTGAAATCATGCAGGACTACAAGGTGATTGTGAACTGTACGCCGGTGGGCATGTATCCGAAGGCCGACGAGTGTCCGAATATCCCTTACGAACTGCTGACTCCGCAACACCTGTTGTACGACCTGCTCTACAATCCGAACACCACGCTTTTCATGAAGAAGGGAAGTGACCAGGGAGCCATCGTCAAAAACGGGCTGGAAATGCTCTTGTTGCAGGCTTTCGGGGCATGGGATATCTGGAACAGCTAACCACGGACTCAATACCCATTTTCAATGACCACAAAAAAGAAAATCCTCTGGTCGGCAGGCATCGTGATACTGCTGGTCGTGGGAATCGTCGTCGGGGGAGGTCTCTACCTGATTGATTTTGCGCTCCGCCCGGAAAACCGGGGGAAAAACATGGTGGAATCTGAAACTTTCATGCGAAAGGAATATCCTCAGATTGTCCAATGGCTGGACAGTCTGGAGGAACATCATGCGCTCCGGGATACGTTTATCCTCGCGCCCGACGGCATCCGGATGCATGCCTTTTATGCACACGCCTCCCGCCCTACTGCCCGCACGGCGATTATCGTGCACGGTTATACGGACAATGCCATCCGCATGTTTCACATCGGGTATCTCTACAACCATTCGCTGGACTGTAATATCTTGTTGCCGGACTTGCGCTATGCGGGACTGACGGAAGGGGATGCCATTCAGATGGGGTGGCTGGACCGGAAGGACGTGATGCAATGGATAGACGTGGCACCGGCTTTGTTCGGTGATTCCTTGCAGGCGGTGGTGCATGGCATCTCTATGGGGGCGGCCACTACCATGATGCTGTCGGGGGAAGCGACGCCCGACTACGTGACTTGCTTCGTGGAGGACTGCGGCTATACCAGTGTGTGGGACCAGTTCAGCAAGGAACTGAAAGGATTGTTCGGCTTGCCTCCTTTCCCGTTGCTCTACACGGCCAGCTGGATTTGCCAGCTACAGAACGGATGGAATTTTCAGGAGGCATCGGCTTTGTCGCAGGTGGCGAAATGCCGCAAGCCCATGCTGTTCATCCACGGTGACAACGATGACTTTGTACCGACGTGGATGGTGTACAAGCTTTATGAGGCCAAACCGGCTCCCAAGGAGCTGTGGATTACGGAAGGAGTGGACCATGCCCATTCCTACAAACTGTACCCGGACGAATACACAGAACGGGTAAAGGCTTTTACAGAAAAATACTTGCACTGACCCTCACAAGATGGTCTTAAAATAGAAGCACTGAACAAACCGACTTACAATTCCTAAATAATACCCTAAAAAAAATCTCCTGCTTCCATCCTCATTTATCTTCAATGAAAGGACGAAAGTAGGAGATTTTTTACGTTGGAATTCCAATTTATCAAATATAGACTTTTACGATTTTATTTCTTTGAGAGAGATGCTTTCTGTGTATCTGTTTGCCTCTCTCCGAATCAAGCCTGAAGTTCCTCACATTCTTTCAGCCACAACGCTGCACTGGCATCGCTCGGCATACGCCAGTCGCCCCGTGGACTCAAGGAAACGGAACCGACTTTCGGACCGTCGGGCAAGCAAGAACGCTTGAACTGCTGGGCAAAGAAACGACGGTAGAAGTTTGTCAGCCATTTCTTGATGGTCGTGCTGTCGTACGTGCCGCGGAAAGCAATCTCAGCCAGATAGAAGATTTTGGCCGGACGGAAGCCGAAACGCAGGAAATGGAACAGGAAGAAGTCGTGCAGCTCGTAAGGACCTACCAAGTCTTCGGTCTTCTGCTTGATGTTGCCGTTCTCGTCGGCTGGAATCAGTTCCGGACTGATTGGGGTATCGATGATGTCGAGCAGGGTATTGCGGGACAAAGTATCCACTCCCGTCTGTGCCACCCAATTGACCAGATAACGAACCAAGGTCTTGGGGATGCTGGCATTCACGCCGTACATCGACATGTGGTCGCCGTTGTAAGTAGCCCATCCCAGGGCAAGCTCCGACAGGTCGCCGGTACCGATGACCATTCCGCCCAGCTTGTTGGCGTAATCCATCAGAATCTGCGTCCGCTCGCGGGCCTGTCCGTTTTCATAAGTCACATCGTGTACCGACATGTCCTGGCCAATATCTTGGAAATGCTGGATGCAAGCATCCTTGATGCTGATTTCCTTCGTTGTCACCTGCAGGGAACCCATCAGGGAAAGGGCATTGTGATACGTACGGTCGGTGGTTCCGAACCCCGGCATGGTCACACCCACGATTCCCTTCCGCGGCAAACCCAGTTTGTCGAAAGTCTTGACACAGACCAACAAGGCCAGCGTGGAGTCCAGTCCCCCGGAAATACCCAATACGACGGTCTTGCAATGGGTATGCACCAGGCGTTTGGCCAATCCGGCTACCTGGATAGAGAAGATTTCCTCGCAGCGCACATCCAGCTGACGGCTGCCTGAAGGCACGAAAGGATGAGGTTCTACCGAACGAGTCAGACTCAGTTCACGCGAAGAAACCAGTTCCGTACTGACATGCTGTACGGGTATTTCCTGATGAGTCCGTACGCTGGCCGCAAACGTGGTGTTCACCAAGCGTTCCCCTCTCAGGCGTTCCACATCAATCTCACTGATGACCAACTGTTCTTCGAAAGAGAAACGTTCGGAAGCGGCAAGCAGACTGCCGTTTTCGTAAATCAGGGCATTCCCCGCGAAAACCACGTCGGTAGTCGATTCGCCAAAACCGCAGGAAGAAAATACGTATCCTGCCAGACACCGTGCCGACTGCTGTGCCAGCAAAGAACGGAGGTACTGGTGCTTGCAGATATTTTCCGTATCGGCCGACAGGTTGAAGATAATCTCGGCTCCTTTCAGCACCAGGGTAGAACTAGGGGGTACGGGCGCCCATACATCTTCGCAGATTTCTACGCCAAAGCAGACCTCCGGTGTATCGAAGAGCAAACGGGCACTCATGGGAACCACCTGTCCGCAGAGACGGACGGTGGTGGAATCAGGATGAGCCACCGACGGAGTGAACCAACGCTGCTCATAAAATTCTTTATAGTTAGGAAGGTAAGTCTTAGGCACGAGTCCCAGAATCTTTCCCTTCTGAAAAATCACCGCACAATTCATCAAAGTGGAATTCACCATGACCGGCATACCGACAATGGAAATAATATCCAGCTGACGTGTGTTGTTGACTATCTGCATCAGAGCGAACTCTGCCTGCTCCAGCAACAAACTCTGGGCAAACAAATCTCCACAGGAATATCCGGTCAAATTTAACTCCGGAAAAACAATAATCTGCACACCTTTTCCATCGGCTATGACAATCTGTTTCTCAGTCTGCTGCGCATTAAACTTGCAGTCGGCCACCTTCACCGCCGGAATGGCTGAAGCCACTTTTACAAAACCAAATCTCATATAATTTGTTATATATAAATAGACAGTGCAAAAATAAACAATATTTACACATGCACCTACCTCGAAAGCGGAGATTTTAATAATCAAATACAAAGTAAAAAAAACAAAAAAGTAAAGATTCTATTTGTAAACAGAAAAAATCTTTGTATATTTGCCTTCGAATTAGAATTGTAATAATTACATAATTGAAAAATAGATATGACAGCATACGAATACCTGCTCAACCACCACATCAAGCCATCTGTGCAGCGCATTGCCATCATGGATTATCTGCTGAAACACAAAACTCATCCATGCATTGATGAAATCTATACGGCACTGTGCAAGGAAATTCCTACACTTTCAAAAACAACAGTGTACAATACACTGAAATTGTTTGTGGAACAGGGAGCGGCGAAAATGCTGACCATAGACGAAAAAAATGCCTGTTTCGACGGTGACATGCAACCACACGCACACTTCCAGTGTAAGGTTTGCAATAAAATATACGATATGCCTGTCAAAGTACATCCAGAAGAAACAGAAGCATTCCTGAAAGACGGATTTATCGTAGAAGAAATACACCAGTATTACAAAGGTATCTGTCCGGATTGCACAGAAAAAAACATAACCAATAACTAAAAAACATAACTTATTAATATATAACTAACTACTTAAAATTTTAAACGTATGAAAAAATTTATCTGTACTGTTTGTGGTTACATCTATGAAGGTGAAGCAGCTCCTGAAAAATGTCCGATGTGTAAAGCTCCTGCTTCTAAGTTCAAAGAACTGGAAGAAGCTGAAGGTGGTTTGCAGTTTGTAGACGAACACGTTATCGGTGTAGCTAAAGGTTGCGACGACGAAATGATTAAGGACCTGAACAACCACTTCATGGGTGAATGTACTGAAGTTGGTATGTACTTGGCCATGAGCCGTCAGGCTGACCGCGAAGGTTATCCAGAAGTAGCAGAAGCTTTCAAGCGTTATGCTTGGGAAGAAGCTGAACACGCTGCTAAATTCGCTGAATTGCTGGGTGACTGCGTATGGGATACTAAGACAAACCTTGAAAAGCGTATGAACGCTGAATGCGGCGCTTGCGAAGACAAGAAACGTATCGCAACTCGCGCTAAACAGCTGAACCTGGATGCTATCCATGACACAGTTCATGAAATGGCTAAAGACGAAGCTCGTCACGGAAAAGGTTTCGAAGGTCTGTACAACAGATATTTCAAGAAATAATTGAAAGCACTGACTTTCATTACAAAAAAGAGAGAGGCCACCTCGACCCACGAGGACGGTCTCTCTCTTTTTTCATATCCACTCCGCTTCAGTTTTTTCAGGAGAATACCAGAGTACTTTAAAGAAAGTACCCGCAGTAATTCTTCGGCTGTACTGGAGTGCTCCTTTGGAAGTTCTAGAATATTTCTTTAAAAGTAAGAGAAAAATATAACTTGATTAACTGACTGTTCTTCCCAACCATGTCAGCTTGTGCCAAAGGGTTTCCAACGGTCCGCGTTTGAAATGCCGGAACCACCAATGAGCAAAAGCCAGTTGCAACAAGAAAAAGACAATTCCCACACACAAGCTGACCGTTGTACCGCAATACTGATGCAGAGCCAATCCGTAACCGAAATACAGGAAACTCCCAATGACCGACTGCATAATGTAATCGGTAAGGCTCATTCTTCCGTAGGGCACCAGAATCTTCTGTATCTTGCCCTTCCCCATCCAATAGAGCAACAGGAACACAGAGACCATGGTCAGCATAAAACAAAAATTATACCAGGAATTCAGGATGGTCTTCAGGCTGTCCAGCATCAAAGGCTGAGACACTAACGCAAAGACAAAGGTCTTGACAAAATAAAACACCACTGCCAGTGGAAGAGAAAAGCACAACACGTAGGTCCAGAAGTTACGGGAACGCCCCAGGGCCGTTTCTGAAGATGAATCGAAATACCCCATCCGGCCAATCCACAGGCCGAGCACAAACAAGGCACAAGTCTGGAATACTCTGCCGTAGCACCATGCCCAGTTCAGGCTGGCCAGCTGTCCGATAGTAAAATTCATCTTCACCATCTCCCACCAGGAATCTCCTCCCAGCTGCGGATACACGTCTCCTAACGAGAAAATCATCTGACGGGGTGCATAGTCCGGACTGAGCCATCCACACACCACTTTTATCCATTCCACCGGCTGAAGCATCAGTATGAAGGAAAGTATCAGCAAGGACCGGTTCTTCCAATGACGAACGGGTACCAGAATGAAACCCAGAATGGCATAAAGCACCAATATCTCACCGGGAAAAAAAAGGGAATTCACAAAACCGAATCCCAACAGCAGTACCAGTCTCCACATGTAGCGTCCTTTGAAATCTTCTCCACGTTTTGCGGCACTACGGCTCTGCAAATAGAAAGTAAAACCAAACAGCAAGGCAAAAATGGCATAAGCCTTTCCTGAAAACAGGAAGAACAACATGTCCCACAACGTCTCATCCAAATGCGCCAATACCGGAGAAGAAGGTTCGGGAAAAGAATAAAAATTGAAATGTTCGATGTTATGGAGCAGAATAATCCCCATTACGGCAAATCCCCTCAGCGCATCAATGGCCAGGATTCGCTCTTTTTTCTGTATGTTTTCCATGAAAGATTCATATTAACAAAAAAGAAAACGGAAAACCGTTTCATTTATCATCCGGATTTCCGTTTTCGCGCCCAAAATGAAACACCTGTCAGCGATTCATTCTGTCTACTATTTCTTTATTCTCAATTCTTGGTAGAATCAGTTGCAGCAGCTGGAGCAGTTGTAGCAGCCGCATCCTTCTGAGGAGCAGCAAAACCTGCAGGAGCATTCAACGGATTAGTCTTCTGTTCTTTCACTGCCTGTTCCATGATAACTGAAGAACCTTCAGTCTGAGACGGAACTACGTATGCAGTAGCCACACTGACAATCACCATAAATGCAGCCAGTCCCCAAGTCAATTTCTCAATAAAATCGGTTGTCTTACGAACTCCCATAATCTGATTGGAAGATGCAAAACTGGAAGAAAGGCCTCCTCCTTTTGAGTTCTGTATCAATACGACAAAGCACATCAATACAGCTGCAAGTACCATTAATACGACAAATAATAAATACATTTTCTTTTATTTTGATTTAGCGTTAATAATCAACTTCTCTAAAAATCTAATTTGGTCTGCAAAGTAAGTATTTTTTTTCGGATATTTCAAATTTAATTTTTTAATAATTTCCAGTGCTTTATCATATCGTTGTTGTTTAACATAAATTTTAGCCAAGGTTTCCGTGAAATAATTTTCTTCCTCTTCTACTTCAGGAACTTCGTTCACTGTCTCAGAAGAAGGCACTCCTTCTTTTTCTTCTTTTGAGGGAAGACAGGGCTCCTCCACACCTGCTTCTTCCGGCACCTGCTTTTCTTCCGGATGTTCTTCCTCTTTCGCGTTCTTTTCAATGAAACTGTCAATCAATTCCTGCCCTCTGAGAGGAGCTACAGCCACAGTATCCCCGGCCTGGACTTCCTCCTCCAACACAGAAGTATAATCCACCGCTTCCGCAGGCAACGGCAACAGAGTCTCGGCTGAAGGCTCACTGGCATCGGCCAGGAAACGGTCTATCAAATCCAGCGTTCTGTCGTCCGAACCCGGATGAGAAGATTCTTTTGGCCCTGCATGCTGTTTGATTACGAAATGTTCCCCTTCAATTGCATAAAACAGCACACTCAAATCGGCCACAAACAACGCCCCTTTGCGCAATTCTTCCTGAAAAGAAGGATCGTGCAACAGAAACAGATTCTTCAAATATAAAATACGGGCCGTTTGAAAATAAGGATAACGTTCCAAAAGCTGACGCAATTCATAAAGACTCTCTGTCCCCAACGACTCTGGATGCTCAATCCATTGCTGCAAATGCTGTTGTATCATCATTTTACCAATTGGCTACCGTCGCATTAAAAATTTGCTCTACAATTTCGTCGATCATCTGCTGTACGAGTTCCTCTTGCACGGAAGAAAGCTGCTGGCTGGCATTGTATTCACGACTGGCTGTAAACTGCTGGTCAGAGAAGTCCTCCGCATGATTTGAGTTGTTCACAAACCTCACGTTAACCGTCATTCGCAACTCAGCCATTGTAGAATATCCGTCGGAACCTACTCCCTTATTATAGGCATCATAGTTCGTGATTTCACCCGAAAGCTCCAGGTCCCCTCCCTGACGTACTTGCTTCAGACGCGTCTGCTGCATGTATTTATCCTGCAACGACGTGTTGAACATAGACTCCATCGGTCCCCATACAAATGCAGCCGAACGGTTCGGGAAGTTCTGGAAACTGATGGTCTTCACTTTATCATAATTAATGGAAGAACCGTTAAATTTATAAGACACCGTACATGCCGTAAGAATGCACAGCACTACCGGCAATACATATTTTGTCAGTCTGACATATTTTTTATTCAAGGCCATATTCTTTTATCTTTCTATAAAGTGTTCGTTCTGAAATTCTCAAATCACTGGCGGCATTTTTTCTTTTTCCATGATGACGCTCAAGTGCCTTACGAATCATTTCTTTCTCCACCTCATCCAATGACAAGTTTTCCTCCACATACTCTTCCGTATCCTGCACGTCCGACACATCGGCTGGTGTCACTTTCACATTGGAATCAACCGGTGAAACATTGCTTACTGAAGTCACATTGGATACTTTTCCAACTTCGGGCACCGGATTCAATACTACAGATGGGGGCTGCATCAGGCTGACCGGCGTTTCCGGAATGTAATGCATCGGTGCTGGAGAAGGCGGTGTCACAGTATTTCCTCCTGCCCGTTCCGCCATAATGTCATGTACCAGTTTTTTCAAATCCGTCACATCCCTCCGCATATCAAACAATACCTGATAAAGGAGCTCCCTCTCACTTTGAAAACCTTTCTCACTCCCTGGCTTTACTCCTCCCAGGAATGCAGGAAACTTCGACACAGCAGGCTGTGCGGGCAGATATCCTTGCAGAATCTCTGCCGTGATATCCCGATTGGGTTCAATAATCGAAATCTGTTCCGTGATGTTCTTCAACTGACGAATGTTACCCGGCCACGAGTAAGAAACCAGCATACGTCGCGCATCGTCCGTCAATTGGATAGACGGCATACGGTATTTCTCTGCAAAATCAGCTGCAAACTTCCGGAATAAAAGCGGTATATCATCCGGACGTTCACGCAAGGCAGGCACCTTAATCGGTACTGTATTCAAACGATAATACAAATCTTCCCGAAAGCGTCCCTCTGCAATGGCTTCAGAAAAGTTCACGTTCGTAGCTGCTACAATCCGCACATCCGTCTTCTGTACTTTAGAAGAACCTACCTTTATATATTCTCCGGTTTCCAGCACACGCAGCAGACGAGCCTGCGTAGAAAGAGGCAATTCTCCCACCTCATCCAGAAAAATCGTTCCACCGTTTGCTTCGGCAAAGTATCCGTTACGGTCACTGATGGCTCCTGTAAAGGCTCCTTTTTCATGTCCGAACAGCTCTGAATCAATCGTACCTTCCGGAATAGCTCCGCAATTGACAGCAATATACGGACCGTGCTTCCGTCGGCTAAATTGGTGAATAATCTGAGGGAAACTTTCTTTTCCGACTCCACTTTCTCCCGTAACCAGTACAGACAAATCAGTGGGAGCCACCTGCATTGCCACATCGATGGCCCGGTTCAATCCCTCACAATTTCCAATAATGCCGAACCGAAGTTTCACATTTTGTATTTCTGATTTTACCATATACTCCTCGATTATATGACAAAATTACAAAAAGTTTGAGACCCGTCCATGCATTTAGTAAAAATTAGAAGACTGTACGAATCATAAAGCGAATTCCCCATTTGTTGGCAGTAGGCAGTTCATTGTAGTTCAAACGGCGTACATACTCCACATGCAACAACTTGAAAATGTTATGGATTCCCGCACTTACCTCTACATAAGGCTTTTTCGGATCCATCACATAACTTGAAGTATGGAAGTTTCCAGCTGCATCATAATGTCCCGGGAACAGCATCAGTTCCGAATCATTGGCATTCTGAGGAAGCAACGGGTTGTTTTTGTCTGTCAACGTCCCCCACAAGCATTTGATGCCGATAAACTCACGCCATTTCAGTTTTTTCAGCAAAGGAATGCGATTGAATATCTTTCCCTGCAAATTCCATGACACATCCAAAGAAGCATAACGGTCGTTCAGGAACTCCATGTTATTGATCAGATTGAATGTCTCATTCTGAATGATATACGACAAGTTTGCGGCAGGCATAATCAACAATGGGAAAGGTACTTTATTCCATTGTATGCCTCCCTTTATGCTTGTATCAATGTTACCCCACGAACTGAGCCACCAGCGTTTGTAGAGACTGATTTCCGTCATATTATAGGTATAATCACTTCCCAGTATACCCTTCAACCCCAGCGTATGCTGCAAAGTAAAGACCGGTGCATCCAAGTTAATCGGCAAACGACGCTGCTTGGTATTGACAAAAGTCTCACCCGGTGCATAGCGGAATGCCAAAGTAGCCTCAGCAAGAGAGAAATCTCTTGTATTATATGGAGAACGCACCCAGTCTGTACCGGTCAATTCTCCTGTAGCCAGTGCCTGCTGCAACTGATTCTCCTGTGCCATGGTCCGATAAAAAAGCTTTCCACAAGCTTCCAAGTTGGTATGCTTCAACATCAACGTAGTTTTCAAACCACTTTCCTTCTCCAGTTCATACTTCACGCTAGCTGTCCGTTCATAATTATATTGGTCGACGGTGGTCACCTTAAACGAGGTAAACACGTTATCCTTATCCGTCCCCATAAACTTGTCAGACGGCAACATGTTGTCGTATGAATACGAAACCGTCAACGAATTAATCGGATATTCCCTGGGCAAATATTCTTTTTTATTGAAAGAATATTCCACTTCAGCCTTATACTTCGACTTTTCGTCCTTGAAACCATACGCATAATATCCCCTCAAGAAGAGATGAGGATTCAGATTCGCCGTAGTTTGTGCAGAAGCTCTCAAGCGAAGCCCGTCAATATAATTACTGGATATCATTGTATTGATAGGACCGATATCCACTTTACTGGGCTTTCCTTTCACTCCAGTTTCTACAAAGTTCTCAATGAAAGCCTTTGCCACAAACATGATGTACTTAAACCCTTTTATCTTCGAAAGATTATCCACAAACGAATCCATATTGTCTTCCGACTTGGTCAACTCCGTCGGCCGATATTCCTTCCAGAATGAATCATCCCGCATCATGGCATTGACATCCTTTATTTCAGCTCCTTTTTTCTTAAAAATCTTTGCCGGAATCTCATCAAATCCAAAATCGGAATAACGGGTCTGTCTCCTCACCTGAAATGAACCTAAAAGTTTCTTCAGGTAAGACATTTCACACAACATATCATCTTCCATCAAAACCCATTCGCCTGTAGGCAACTGACCGAATTTCTGCTCAATAATCATGTTATCTACAAAGTTGATATCTGTCTTCTTCGGAAGATTCATCACACATTTATTTACCCGATAAGTGGAATCGGCCAAAATATACAAATGCCCTGTAAATCCAAAATCCTGAGAATTATTAGGCACAAAAGTCAGGTGAAAACACTTTTCGCGGTCCACCATCACCGTATCCATGATGTAATACTTATAAAAGTTGATTCCCGCATTTGAAATCGGACTGTCGAAAGGATACTGAAGGAAACGGAAACGGTCCTGATAGATATTGATATCCTGGAATACATCCTTCAACACCGTCGACAACATGTCTCCCGTATTGAACAGTTCATTCACTCCGGTAGAGTTAATTCCTTTCACAATTGTCTTTTCATCGTGAGGCTCTTTCCGATAGAGTTTTTCTGTTACCGTTTCATCTACAGATATAGGCAGAATGTTCTTCCCCGTCACTTCGCACACTTCCACCTGGTCGCGGAAAAACGGATATTTTTTAAACAAATTAGATTCACGAAGCGAATCCGTTGTTATGTTATTCAATGAAAAAGTAATCTTCTGATATTTATTGTAATGATAAAAGTCATTCACTCCCAAATCATTCAATTTTTTAGCAGCGATAACCTTCTTCATCATTTCTACTGCCGGATTATTCTTCCGGGAATATTTTTCTTTTTTAGGTTTTACGATTACTTCATCCAACACCAGATCCGGCTTCATTTTCACATCCAGTTTCTTTGTGTTGACCGACACATTACGCACCTCCGTGCCATATCCTACCATAGAAAATGTCAGCTTTGTCCAGCCAGGATGAACAGATATTGTGTATTGTCCATCTATATCAGTAATGGTACCCACTCCCTTTCCATCATAATATACGTTCAAGTAAGGAATAGGATCACCTGTTTCGGAATCAGTTACTACACCTTTAATCTGCGCTGAAAGTTTCACAACTCCCAGACACAAAACAAATAAAAAAAACAATCTTTTTATCATACCTGAATTTAATACTTAAGTAATCTACACTTAACCATTTTGTAAAAGTACATAGTGTAAAGGTCTCCTACAAATTTCACTCACCGAAAAATGACATTCTTACCTTTTTTTATGAATAATGGAATATATTTTTTTTCGTTCAACAAGAAAAACCGGTAATGAAATGACCTTTCACTACCGGTTCATAAAATATCTGTCAAAGGTACAATCTCTCGTCAATCAATCTCTTCATCGGCCTCGTATCCGCCCATCTCACGCAAGGCATTTTTCAACATGACATATTGCTGGAACAAATGATTGACAGGAATTTCTCCTTCTGTATAATCATGCATCGGGCTCTTCAGGAAGAAACTCAAGAAGCGCTGGATACCATAACGTCCTGCACGAGCTGCCAAATCACTCAAAAGCACCAAGTCCAAGCATAATGGAGCCGCCAGAATGGAGTCACGGCACAAGAAATTAATCTTAATCTGCATCGGATAGCCCATCCAGCCGAAAATATCAATATTATCCCATCCTTCCTTATTGTCATTCCGGGGAGGATAATAATTAATACGTACCTTGTGGTAATAATTGGAATACAAATCCGGCTGATTTTCAGGAACCAAAATGGATTCCAGCGTAGACAATTTGCTTACTTCCTTGGTGTGGAAATTAGCCGGTTCATCCAATACCAACCCGTCGCGGTTCCCCAGGATATTGGTAGAAAACCATCCGGACAAGCCCAAGCAACGTGTACCGATAATCGGTGCAAAGCCCGATTTCACCAATGTCTGTCCGGTTTTGAAGTCCTTTCCTGCAATCGGCATCCGGGTCTTTTCAGCCAGTTTCCACATGGCTGGAATGTCAACCGTAGTATTCGGTGCCCCCATGATGAACGGGGCTCCTTCCGCCAAAGCCGCATACGCATAACACATGGAAGGAGCCACATGCTCCCGGTCGTCCTGCTTCATGGCATTTTCCAAAGCAGACAAAGTGCCATGCACTTCTTCACAAACCGGCACATAAATTTCAGTGGAAGCGGCCCACAACACTACGACACGCGCACAATCATGTTCCGCCTTAAACTTGCGGATATCCTCCCGCAGCTGCTCTACCATCTCCCAGCGGGTGGCACAATCCTTCACATTGTTTCCGTCCAAACGTTTGGCATAATTGCGGTCGAAAGCAGCTTTCATCGGTACAATCTTTTCCAATTCCTCCTTCACCGGACGAATGTCTTTTTCACGCAATACCTCACAATTCATAGCCGATTCATAGGCATTGGCCGGATACACATCCCAGGCACCGAACACCATATCATCCAGTTTGGTCATCGGAACGATCTCGCCATAATGCAGGTATTTCTTTTTCTCTCCACGCCCGACACGAATCTTATCATACTGTGTCATAGCGCCTACCGGCTTGGCCAGCCCCTTACGCACCATTAAAACTCCGGTCATAAATGTGGTAGCTACAGCTCCCAGACCCACACACAAAACACCCAGCTTACCTTCAGCGGGTTTCACATTCATTTTTTCCATTTCTAAATTTCTTTTTTTCTTTCACTTTCTGTCCTCTCCGAGAGTCCATCACTCTGAACATTCCAAAAGGACAAACTGCTCAAAGTTAAACTTTTGTTTGATTAAACCAGCACTTTACTTCCTCTTTTATTGGAATATACGTAGAAATAAGCCACAAATTCAGAAGAAAAAGCCATCAACAGTTTCCATAGACAGTAAAATTATCCGTATCTTTGCAAGCGCATTAAAAAGAAATACCCAATCCATGAATGATATTTGTTGCATCGGACACATTACATTAGACAAAATTGTAACTCCAAAACAAACTACTTACATGCCGGGAGGCACTTCTTATTATTTTTCTCACGGTATCCGCCGGTTACATGACTTCAAGAACTACAAACTGGTCACAGCGGTTGCACCCAGTGAATACGGTATCGTGGAAGAAATGAGAAAGGAAGGTCTCCAAGTGGAAGTCCTCCCAAGCCGTCATACGGTATACTTCGAAAATACATACGAAGAAAACCAGGACAACCGCTCCCAGCGTGTACTGGCAAAGGCCGACCCTTTTACGGCAGATGCCCTCAAGGACGAAAATGCACGCATCTTCCATCTGGGAAGTTTGTTGGCGGATGATTTTCCATTGGAAGTAGTCAAAGAACTGGCGCAAAAAGGTACCTTGGCCGTAGATGCACAAGGATATTTGCGGGAAGTGAAAGGCGAACAGGTATATCCTGTCGACTGGCATGAAAAGAAAAAAGCATTGAAATACATTGACATTCTGAAAGTCAACGAACACGAAGCAGAAGTACTGACAGGATTCAAGGACCCGCAGCAAGCCGCTCGCCAGTTGGCCCAATGGGGAGTAAAAGAAGTTCTGTTGACCTTGGGCAGCTTGGGAAGCATTATCTATGCCGAAGGCAAATTCTACAAGATACCGGCCTACGCCCCGAAAGAAGTGGTGGATGCCACAGGATGTGGAGATACCTATGTACTTGGTTATCTGTACATGCGCAACAAAGGTGCATCCTATGCAGAAGCCGGATGTTTTGCTGCCGCCATGTCGACCATCAAACTGGAAAAATCAGGTCCTTTTTCCGGAACGGAAGAAGAGGTGTGGCATATCCTGCAGACCGACAAGGCTAAGCCGGAAGTGCTGTCAGCCAAATAAGCAAAACAAAAGATTCTATTATAAAGAAAGGGTTTGCATACTGAATCACTCAGCTGCAAACCCTTGTTTTTTACCTGTCATCGGTTCTCGGATCATCCCATCTTACCCGTCAGATAAGCACGGGTACGTTCGTCAACCGGATCCTTAAACATCTTTTCCGTATCATCGTATTCAATCAGTTCTCCCATATACATGAACATGGAGCGGTCGGAGATACGCATTGCCTGCGACATATTGTGTGTCACAATCAAGATGGTCACCTCTTTCTTCAGCTGGTCCATCAGGCCCTCAATGTGCTTGGTGGCAATCGGGTCCAAGGCAGAAGTCGGTTCGTCCATCAACAGTACATCCGGCTGAAGTGCCAGTGAACGGGCAATGCACAAACGCTGCTGCTGTCCTCCAGACAGGAAGGTACCCCGCTTGGTCAAGGCATCCTTCACCTCGTCCCAAAGGCACACGTTCCGCAGGTTGCGTTCCACGATTTCATCCTTCTGCGACTTGGACAGATGGATACCGTTCAGGATATATCCTGCCAGCACATTGTCGTAAATGTTCATGGTCGGGAACGGGTTCGGACGCTGGAACACCATACCGATGCGGCGGCGTTCTTCCATCGGATGCATCTGCAGCACGTTCTCCCCGTTCAGCAAAATCTCACCCGTCACACGAATATTTTTATATAGCTCGTGCATACGGTTCACTGCACGCAGCAAGGTACTCTTTCCACATCCGGAAGGCCCCATGATAGCCGTAATCGTATTTTTTTCAATATCGGCCGATACGTGTTTCACGGCCATCACACTGCTGGTGTACGAGATGCACACATCTTTTATCTGGAGAATCGGATTCTTTATATTTTCCATTTCTTTGCAATTCGTTTAGCTAATAAATTCAGACATAACACAAAAGTCAACAGGAAGAGGGAAGCTCCCCATATCAGGCTCTGCAGGTTCGGATCGTTGAAGAATTCCCAAATCAGCAACGGCACGGCCGACATCGGCTTAGTCATGTTCCAGCTGATAGCCGCACCTCCCAAAGCCGTAAACATCAACGGGGCTGTTTCACCTACCACACGCGAGATGGCCAGCAAGATACCGGTAAAAATACTGCCCAAAGCGGAAGGTAACATCACCTTCAACATCACCCGCCAGTAGCTTCCTCCCAAAGCCAGTCCGGCTTCTTTCAACGTTTCCGGCAGCACCTTCATGGTTTCCTCCGTAGAACGGATAATCAACGGTAACATCATGATGAACAGAGCCACACTTCCAGCAATGGCCGAATATCCTTTCATCGGCACCACTACCCAGATGTAGGTGATAATACCAATAATGATGGACGGAGTTCCCTGCAGCAAGTCGGTCAGATAACTGACAATCACCGCGAACCAGCTTTTTCTGTATTCCGAAAGACAAATACCACAAAGTATCCCTACCGGAATGGCTACTACAGCCGCCAGAATCAACATCAGAAAAGTTCCGATAATTCCGTTGGCAATTCCTCCCGGAATGGCTTCTCCAGCAGAAGCGGCCATCATTGCCTTATAGGCATTCGGCGTAGCCTCCGTAATGAACGACCAGCCCAACTGCTTCCAGCCTTTCACCAGCACTTCCCCCAGTATGGCCAGCAACGGAATCGCCGTCACACCCGACAGCACACATACCAGAATGTAGAGCAAGCGGCTTTTCAGGATACGCAATTTTATCTTATTTTCGTACAACATAAATTCTTCTTATTTTTAAGCGTTAGACATGACGGGCACGGCGAATCAAAATCTTACCGATAATATTGATAATAGCTGTAATCAAGAACAACAGCAATCCGATGGCTATCAGTGAAGACAGTTTCAAGCCATCCGCTTCTCCAAACTGGTTGGCAATGATACTCGCCATGGTGTTTCCCGTGGTACGTAACGTGTCAGGCATCTGGTTCGTGTTACCAATCAACATGGTTACCGTCATGGTTTCTCCCAATGCACGGCCAATAGCCAAAATGTAAGAAGAGAAGATACCTGAACCCGCCATCGGGAAAATCACTCGCCGGATGACTTCTGCCCGTGTCGCTCCCATGGCATAAGCCCCTTCCTTCAAGTCGGAAGGAACCATCTTGATGAATTCTGAACTCAGTGAAGCGGCATAAGGCACAATCATGATGGCCAGCACGAACGAAGCAGTCAGAATACCGGAACCTTGCGGTGACAAATTCAAATGCATGAACACCGTACGAAGCACGTAGAATCCCCACAAACCATAGATAATAGAAGGAATACCTGCCAGCAAATCAATCACTGTTCCCAGTATGGCGGCAATTTTCTTTCCGCGGAAATATTCACCGGTAAACAATGCGACAGGAAGAGAGAAAGGAATACACATCAGCAAGGCCAATATAGTGGTCAGCAGTGTACCCGTAATAAAAGGAAGAGCGCCATAACTTTCTTTGCCGGCGGTGGTCACCCAGTCGTCCGAGAAAATGAAGTTCCAGAAGCCGAATGTTTCAAAAGCTCCAGAAGCGTCAACGGTGAGGGAGTAAATAATTCCCCCACCAATGACTGGTATCACAATCGCCGATAAGATAAGTAAGACTTTAAAAATTTTGTCTTGCATAATTGTCTTCTTAATTATTTAAGAATCGGCTGTCCATCGTAAGTTACAGTTTTCAGATTCTGAAGGCTGAGTTCTACGGCCTTCTTAGGCAGCGGAGCATAGTGTACGGTAGCCGTAGTCTGCTGTACGCTGTCGCTCAGCATATACTGCATCAATTCCAAAGTAGCCTTTGCCTGATTCAAAGAACGTTCTGCGTAATGCTGTTCTTTGTAAATCAACAGCCAGGTGAAGCAGCTGATAGGATAAGCACCGGCTGCATCGGCATCTGTAATAGAGCAGCGTGTATCCTGAGGAATGTCACCAGCCGCAGCCGAGATACTTTCGGTAGAAGGAGTCACCAGTTCACCACGCTTGTTGTATACACTGGCATACGCAATCTTCTGTGCGAAAGCATATTCAGAACCGATATATCCTAATGAGTAAGGAGTTTGTGCAATGATTCCAGCTACACCCGGATTACCTTTGGCAGCCTGTCCTACCGGGAAGTCTACTGTCTTTCCTGCTCCATAAGTGTTCTTCCAGTTTTCGCTGACCTTTGACAGATAATCAGTAAAGATGAAAGTCGTACCACTACCGTCTGAACGATAAGCCAGGATAATTTTCTTGGCCGGCAGTGTCACATCCGGATTCAGTTTCTGCAAACGGGCATCGTTCCAGTCGGTAATTTTGCCGGCATAGATATCAGCAATCACGTCACCCGACAGGTTCAGTTTCACCACATCCGGCAAATTATAAGCCATTACCACGGCTCCCATACAAGTCGGGATGTGTACCACCGGCTGCATTTCCTTCATTTCATCATCACTCAGGAACGCATCACTACCGGCAAAATCTACGATACCATCCTTCAGGTTACGGACACCACCGCCACTACCGATACCTCCATAAGATACCTTGTCGCCAGAAGTGGCATTGTAGTTCTCGAATGACATATTGTAAAATGGCAAGGGGAAAGTGGCTCCTGCACCAGTCAGTTCCACGGATTCACGTCCATTAGCAGATTTCTGTCCACCACACGCTGCGAGTGACAAAGCCATCGCTCCAGCAATTAAAGGCAAGTAAAATTTTTTCATTGTGTTATACATTATATAAGTTATGAATCTATTTGTTTTTCTCATCTCACGTCTTAAATGGCAAAGGAAGCATTCAGGAACACATAACTCGACAATTTTCCTCCCTCTGCTTTCGGCGACCAAAGGCGAACGTTCGGCGCCAGCTTCACGTACTTACCCAGTTTGAACTCCGCTCCCAGCATACCGGCCATTCCATCGGCATCCTTGTTCCAGTCATTCTTGGAAGAAAGCATATCCCAACGTCCGAAAAAACCGATTTTCTTGTTCAACTGGGCCGAAGCGTATACCGACACACCATCCTGATCACAACCATCAACATATTTGGTATTGGTCTGGTAGTTGTATTCAGCGCCAACCGAGAAGGCATCATTTTTATACCCCACAAAGGCCGCCAAATTGGTAATTCCTTTCTCGTCGTCTTCCACTGCCTCATTATAAGAGCCATACGCACGAACTACAAGCCCTCTTACCGGAGTCAGTGTGACGCCAGCCCCATATTGCAAACCGTCTTTCACCTGCACTTTCTTATAACCTTCTCCGTTAGCCACAATCACATCGGCCGAAACCACTTTGTTGAACTTATAGGCTGCGGAGAATGCCAGGTCGGCACTGCTTCCAAACTTGTATTCATCCTGAAAAGACTTCATCACATAACGCTTACCCCAGAAATCTTCCTGCAGCTTGAACTGTGTGGTACTGATTAATCCGGCGTTCAGCGTCCATCCTTTCTGCTTCCACGTAATCTGTGCATTCTTGATATAACCGATACGATGGTAATCACCCACATCCTGCGACTGACCGAAGTCCACCACTGCCTTCATCTGCAAACCGTGAGGCAAGTTATATTGATAACCCAGATACGCACGGTCCAATCCAAATCCCCTGTCGTCATTCACATGTCCGAAACCGGAATGCACATCAGAATAGATGGTAATAATAGCCGCACCTTTTTTTTCGGCGGGTTCCGACTTGTCGGGATTACTCTCAGCAAAAGTTGGCACCGCAACACAAGCACATGCCATCAAAAACCATGAAATTCTTTTCTTCATCTTTATCTTATTTGGAGATTTATATTTTTGACACCGCAAAGGTCTTGAATTGGTATTACAAATAGATGTCATCCACTTAAAGAAAATGTAACACCCTGTTACAAATGTATTACAAAAGCAGAATATCGCCTTCCGAAGCCCTCATTGCAAAAAACAACGACTGATTCAGAAGACGATATCCAACTTATTTCCAGTAATTTACCTTCCTTCAGCTTCACCAAGCCAAAGGATATATGAATCAGGTTACTTAATTTCCAGCGTCACGATAGATTTGGCCGGTAATTTGATTTCCAACCCGTTCTTGGTCAGTTTGGCACCTTTGAAATCAGCCAGTTTCACCTTGTCAGGCTGTTCAAACGTATTATAATCGTCTATATTGTCGGAGGTCAGAATACGGCCGGTCACCGATTTAGCTTTCACGTCACCCAGCGTCAGCGTGATGTCCTGTGATTCTTTCAGGTCAATGTTCGACAAGGATACATGGATGGCTCCGGCTTTATCGCGGGAAGCCGTGGCACTGACCATCGGCACAATGCGGTCGTCGCGTACGATTTTCCGTTCACACTGTAAATCCAAAGGCAGATAAGTGGCATCCTGATGCACATTATACATCTGGAACACATAATAGGTCGGAGTCAGCACCATCTTGTCGTCTTTGGTCAGAATCATGGACTGAAGCACATTGACCACCTGTGCGATGTTGGTCATTTTCACACGGTCGGTGTACTTATGGAAAATGTCCAGACTCAAGGAAGCCACAAACGCATCACGCAGCGTGTTCTGCTGGTAAAGGTGACCGCTGATGGTGCCCAGTTCTTCATCCCACCAGGTTCCCCATTCGTCGACCATCAATCCAATCTGCTTCTTCGGGTCGTATTTGTCCATGATGGCAATGTGGCGTTTCAGCACGTCTTCAATTTCACGGCACTTACCTACCGTCCAGTAATAATCCTCATCATTGAACTTGGTAGCCGAACCTTTGCTGCCATCCCAGCCCAATACCGTATAATAATGCAAGGAAATACCATCCATGCGATGTCCGATGTTCTTCATCAGCACCTCGGTCCAGTTGTAGTCATAATCGCTGGCTCCACTGGCAATCTTGAACAGGCGGTTGCCGTCGTAGTTGCGGCAATAAGTGGAATAACGGCGATACAAATCGGAATAGTATTCCGGACGCATGCTGCCGCCGCATCCCCAACTTTCATTTCCGACACCGAAATATTTCACCTTCCACGGTTTTTCACGTCCGTTTTCCTTTCTCAGTTTTGCCATAGGGCTTCCCTGTTCAGAGGTCATGTATTCCACCCACTTGGCCATTTCTTCCACACTTCCGCTACCTACGTTTCCGCTGATGTAAGGTTCACATCCCAGCATCTCGCACAGGTTCAGGAATTCGTGCGTACCAAAACTGTTGTCTTCCACGGTACCTCCCCAGTTGTTGTTGACCATACGCGGACGTTTTTCACGCGGCCCAATACCATCCATCCAGTGGTATTCATCGGCAAAGCATCCTCCCGGCCAACGAAGTACAGGCACTTTCAAAGCCTTCAACGCCTCGAACACGTCTTTACGATACCCGTTGATGTTCGGTATCGGCGAATCTTCTCCCACCCAGAGACCACCATAAATACAGGTACCCAGATGTTCGGCAAACTGACCATAAATTTCTTTGTTGATGATTTGTTTTCCCTGTTCCGGATGAACAGTCACTGTAGCCTTTTGTTGGGCGAACAAAGGCATCGCGGCAAAAAAAGCCAACCCTAGAATTGCATTTTTCATAACTTTATTGATTTTATTTTGTCGTTTTTCACCCTACAAAAATAAATAATTTTCCTACGCATGAGGTGTACAACAACACACTTTCAGGAGGAGAATTGAACATTCCCTTAAAAATACTTGAAAAATAAACTCCAAAGCACATATTCCTCCCCGTCTTCGCAACAGGATACCAAGTTTTCTACTACTTTTGCATCCAAAATTATTCCACATGCATTCTAAGAAACGAATTATTCTTTGGTCTGTCATAGCGACCGTCCTTCTGGCGGGAGTCATCTGTATCTTCTGCCTGCTGTTCAACCGTCCGCTTCAGCTCACGCAGCCCACCTTTATTTACATTGATGGCGACGACACCGCTGATTCGGTTTATGTCAAGATACAGCACGACCTGCATGGAAAGCACCTGGCAGGTTTCCGCATGCTTTCACGCTTCAAATCTTATGACAAGCATATTCACACCGGAGCTTACCGCTTTGACGCGCAGACCAACACCCTGACCTTGTTCCGTCGTCTGAGCAGCGGACACCAGACACCGGTAAAAGTAACCATCCCCAGCGTCCGTACACTGGACCGCCTGGCACATTCACTGGACCGCCAACTCATGGCCGATTCCACGGAAATTTTCACGCTGATGTGCGACAGCAGTTTCTGTGATTCTTTGGGATTCACCTACGAAACACTTCCGGCACTCTTTATTCCGAATACCTACGAGGTGTACTGGAACATGCAGGCGAAAGATTTCTTCCAACGTATGAAAAAGGAATACAACCGTTTTTGGAACGAAGAGCGGAAAGCGAAGGCAAAGGCTGCCGGACTGACTCCGGTGGAGGTGAGCACACTCGCCTCCATCGTGGAAGAAGAAACTGCCAACCGGGGAGAGATGCCCATGGTGGCCGAACTCTATCTGAACCGTCTGCAAGCCGACATGCCGCTGCAAGCCGACCCTACTGTGAAATTCAGCTTACAGGAATTCGGCCTGCGTCGCATCCTCCACAAGCATTTGGAGGCAGACAGCCCCTACAACACCTACAAGCATACCGGACTTCCTCCCGGCCCCATCCGCATTGCTTCTATTCAGGGCATAGAAAGCGTGTTGAATCATGCACAACATGACTATCTTTATATGTGCGCCAAGGAAGATTTCTCGGGCACGCATAATTTTGCCGTCACCTTTGCCGAACACCAGGCCAATGCGCGCCGTTATCAGCAGGCGTTGAACAAGAGAAACATCCGTTAGGCTTACCTAACGGACGGATTTCCAAAACTGCATGAAACGAGAATAAGGACCGTAGCACACCAGGCCGTCGCCTTGCTGCAATGCATAGTCCTCGGGGAATGCATTGGAAACTTCGCGCTCAAAAACGGAGATACCCAGAAAATTCTGAATCTGCTTTCCTTTTATCAGTGAAATCAGCTTGATGCCGAACTCCTGCTCCAGATTCAGTTCGTTCAGATGATAACCTACCAGTTTGGAAGGTACCACAAACTTGAACACATACGCGTTTTCGTCAATCTGGAACAGCTCGGCTCCTCCATCCAGCTCCAGCTGCTGCGCCAGCAAACGGGCGGCATCCTGCTCGGGAGTCAGGATACGATCGATAGAAAAAGCCTCCAGCACCGCCTTATGCACCTCATCGACAGCTCGGGCATAGATACGTTTCACCTTCAGTTTCTTCAGCAGCGACACAATGCGGACCGAAGCCCCGAAATTGTCACCTATTGCCACAATGGCCGCATCCACGCTTTTTAAAGGCAGCACGGAAAGAGCCGTCTCATCCGTGGCATCGAGCACAAACGAAGCCGCCATGCGGTCTTTCACACTGTCTACATGCAGGCTGTTGCCGTCCACTCCGGCCACTTCATGCCCCATGGCAGTCAGTTCCATTGCCAGCATGCTGCCATAATGGCCCAAACCAATAATCAAATATTTCATACGTCAGTTGATGATAATGTTGTCACTCGGATATTTATAATTTCGTTTTCTCTCCTGCCGCACCAGTCCGGTGAGTAAGGTAAATGCCCCTACACGTCCTACGTACATCAGCAGGATAACCAGCAACTTGCTGGCATCACCCAGCGTGGGCGTCAGGTTCAGGCTGGACCCCACAGTGCTCAATGCCGACACACATTCAAAGGTCACCGCCAGCAGTCCGGCCTGCGGCTCTAACATACTCAACGCAAAAATAGCTACGAAAGCCAGAAACAGATAGAGCATCATGGCCGCATTGGAACGCCGAATGGAATCGTGCGAAAGTTCCCTCCGCAAAATGGTCACCCGGTCGGCTCCACGTATCACAGCCCACAGGTTGATCAGCACCACAGCACACACATTCACCTTCACACCGCCAGCCGTAGACTGTGTGCCCCCTCCTATCACCATCAGTACAATCATGAGCAGCAGGGTCTGCAAGGAGAGCGACGTGAGACTCACACTGGCAAAGCCTGCCGTACGCGGACAGGAAGAATTAAAGAAAGCATGCACCCACTTATCCAACACCGGCATCCCAGCAAACGAATGGTTCCATTCCAAAGCTGCTATGACCAACGTACCTCCTACCAGGAGTATACCTGTGGCTACCAGCACAATCTTGGTGTTCAAGTTATACAGATGCACTTTCTGACGGAACCTCCCGGCACGATGCAACACCCGCCATTTCAGATAACCCAGGTAGTAGGCTACGGTTTCATAGAGGTTGACCAATATCGGGAAACCGATTCCTCCCAACGCAATCAGAAGTCCCAGGGTGACATACAGCAGATTGTGTTCCTGCATAACCGCAGGATTACTCATCCCGCCGGGCAAGGTGGAAAAGCCGGCATTACAGAAAGCCGACACCGAATGAAAAGCTGAGAAAAAAAGTTCTTCCCGCAAGTTCATCCCCAGCGTATCATGAATGCTGAACCAGATAACGGCCATTCCGACCCCTTCGATGGCCAGCGTGAATCCCAATATATATAATAAGGTAGATAAAAGGGAGTTCAACGAATTGGAACTGATCATGTCGCCCACCATCAGCTGGTTGTAGAGCGAAGTGTTTCCCATGAAGAACATGGCGAAAAAGCTGGTCAGCGTCATCACACCCAAACCACCGATTTGAATCAGCAGAATAATCAGTACCTGTCCCTCCAGCGTAAAAGTGGAAGGCACATCCACACTGACCAGTCCCGTCACACAGGTGGCACTGGTCGCGGTGAACAAGGCATCAATGAAGGATATTCCCTGATAAGTGGCGCGAGGCAACATCAGCAACCCCGTTCCCACCAGGATGAACACCAGGAAACTGCCGGCCAGAATCAACGACGGGTTGGTGCGCTTGCCCAGCAGCCGGACCAGAATACCCGAAAGCTGAGAGAACGAAAGCAACAACAACACCGCTCCCTTGTAAAATGTATGATGGAAGAAAACCCACACCCAATATACGCCCGTAGTCTCTTCCGGCTTCTTGAAAATGACAGGCAGCAATGTAAGATAGAGCAGTATGGTAAGAATCCAAGTCCAAGGTGTGAACTTGAACGGAGAATCTTCCTGCCGGAACAGAATCTGCAAAGTGGTGGTCAGCAGGTAAACAATCCAAACAGCATGATACACCCCATGCACCACCGTCTGTTCTCCAGCCGAAATCCGGAAACCATATTCATACACGATAGTGAGCAGGAAAACCATTCCACACAGAAAATTCACCCCCATTACCCAATTGAGCAACCGGTTGATGCGCGGCACCAGCAGTTTCTTCTTATATAAGTAAAGTCGTTCCCAATAATCCATCTCTCATCTCGTTTTGAGGTACGGTTGCAAATGTATGGAAAAATCCATATACTTACACATCTGATGCCGGAAATCTGCCTGAATCCGAAACCGGAGATAAAAAGGTGATAAGAAAAAAGCAAAATGAGTTGTTTGTTATCATTTATTTCCATATTTTTGGCAAAACCTTAAAAAAAGTAAGCAATTATGAGTAACAGACAGAAAAGATTCATCTTGCCTGAAGATGAAATACCAAAATATTGGTATAACATTCAAGCCGACATGGTCAACAAACCCATGCCGCCGCTGAACCCGGCCACCAAAGAACCTTTGAAGCCGGAAGACCTTTATCCGATTTTTGCCAAAGAGCTCTGCCATCAGGAACTGAACCAGACAGACACCTGGATTGAGATTCCGGAAGAAGTGAGAGAGATGTACAAATACTACCGCAGCACCCCTCTGGTACGTGCTTACGGACTGGAAAAGGCACTGGGAACACCTGCCCACATTTATTTCAAGAACGAAAGCGTCAGCCCCATCGGTTCACACAAGCTGAACTCGGCACTGGCACAGGCCTACTACTGCAAGAAGGAAGGGGTGACAAACATCACGACCGAAACGGGAGCCGGACAATGGGGAGCCGCCTTGGCATACGCAGCCAAAGTGTTCGGCCTGGAAGCTGCCGTCTATCAGGTAAAAATCAGCTACGAACAAAAACCGTACCGCCGCAGCATCATGCAGACCTTCGGAGCACAGGTCACTCCTTCTCCCTCCATGTCTACCCGTGCCGGAAAAAATATCCTGACCAAATATCCGAACCATCAAGGTTCACTGGGTACCGCCATTTCAGAAGCCATCGAACTGGCACGTACCACCCCGAACTGTAAATATACTCTTGGGTCAGTATTGAGTCACGTAACCTTGCACCAGACGATTATCGGACTGGAAGCAGAAAAACAGATGGCCATGGCCGGAGAATACCCCGACATCATTATCGGATGCTTCGGAGGAGGTTCCAACTTTGGAGGCATCAGCTTCCCGTTCATGCGCCACACCATTCTGGAAGGAAAGAAAACACGTTATATTGCTGCCGAACCGGCTTCCTGCCCGAAACTGACACGTGGAAAATTTGAATATGACTTCGGCGACGAGGCTGGCTACACACCGCTGCTACCGATGTTCACCTTGGGACATAACTTTACCCCGGCCAACATTCACGCCGGAGGTCTCCGCTACCACGGGGCAGGTGTCATCGTTTCCCAACTGATGAAAGACCACCTGATGGAAGCTGTCGATATCGAACAGCTCGACACCTTCAAGGCCGGATGCCTGTTTGCCCGTGCTGAAGGCATCATACCGGCTCCGGAATCTTGCCACGCCATTGCCGCCACCATTCAGGAGGCTGAGAAGTGCAAAAAAACAGGCGAAGAAAAAGTCATCCTCTTCAATCTGTCAGGTCACGGACTGATTGACATGAGTGCTTACGACCAGTATCTGTCGGGCAACCTGACCAACTATTCCCTGACGGAAGAAGACATCGAAAAGAGTCTGGAAGATGTGCCTAAAGTAGACTTTTGACACTCCCCTCAAAACGCCTAAGCGTTTCTGGTAAAACGTCGAAGAGTTTTCCTTCAAACGCCTAAGCGTTTTAGATCAAACGTCGAAGCGTTTTGTGCTAAACGTCGAAGCGTTTCCAATAAAACGTAAAAGCGTTTTTAATACCTATAAAAAAGCGGTGCCGGAAAGAGAACTTCTCCTCCGGCACCGCTCTTTTATATCATCTAAAACAGAGTCTACAAAAGACGATTAGTCGCCGTATCCGGGAAAACCACCGTCGGTTTAAATCCCTTCGCTTCCTCAAAATCCATCAAGGCATACGACATGATAATCACCACATCTCCTACCTGTACCTTACGGGCCGCAGCCCCATTCAGACAAATACACCCGGATCCGCGTTCGCCTTTGATAATATAAGTCTCAAAACGCTCTCCATTGTTATTGTCTACAATCTGCACCTTCTCTCCGGCAATCAGGTTGGCCGCATCCATCAAATCTTCATCAATCGTAATGCTGCCCATATAATTCAGGTTCGCTTCCGTCACCGTTACGCAATGAAGCTTTGATTTCAACACTTCAATCATCATCATCCGTTATCCTTTGTATTTAATGTTATCAATCAAACGCACATCGCCACAATATACCGTGATACAACCCACAATATAATTGCTTTCATCCCATGCTTTTACAGGCTGAAGTGTATTGCCATCCACTATTTCAAAATATTCCAGTTCCAAACCTGGCGCACGGCGGATACAATCCTCCACAAACTGCTTGGTCTCCATCAGAATACGCGACTTACTGAAATCCACACTGGCAAACAAAGCTCTTGATATCTGCACGGCTTCCTTCCGCTGCTCCGGAGTGAGGCGTGCATTCCGGCTACTTATAGCCAGTCCGTCCTCCTCTCGCACAATCGGACACCCCACAATCTGGATATCAAAAGGATACTTGCGTACCATTTCACGGATAATAGCCAGCTGCTGGAAATCTTTCTCACCAAAGTAAGCCCGGTCAGGCGCTACTATCAAGAACAACTTGCTCACTACCTGACAAACTCCATTGAAATGTCCCGGACGATATTTTCCTTCCATTACCGTATCGAGCGGTGCATAGCTGAACTGACGGGTATCAGGCTCCGGATACATTTCCTCTACCGAAGGAGCAAATACCAGCGTGGCCCCGCAAGACTCCAGCAATGCACAATCCGCCTCCAGCGTACGCGGATATTTCAAAAGATCATTCTGGTCGTTAAACTGCGTAGGGTTCACAAAATCACTCACTACCACTACATCATTTTCAGCCACGGCACGTTTCACTAACGAAGCGTGTCCTGCATGCAGAGCTCCCATCGTCGGAACCAGTCCGATTGTCTTCCCTTCTTTACGGAAAGCATCCAGTTCGGCGCGAAGCTCACTGATTGTTTGAATTAGCTTCATCTTATTCCTGTTTTTAATCATAAATTCAGAAAACGGCTGCAAAGTAACTATTTATTTGCCACAAAAAGAAACGGAAACAGAAAATTCTTTCTATATTCACAGATTTAACATCGACTATAACGTAGAACAAACACTATTATAGCGCATTGTTTATCAATACATTAACATACTATAAGGAATTATAAACGACGGCCAATTCATTTCATTGCTGTATTTTTTGTATCTTTGCAACCTGTTAAGAGCAACTATAATACAATGAGCGCGAAAAAAGTTTTATTCATTACACAAGAAATTACTCCCTACGTACCTGAAAGCAACCTGGCATTAATCGGCCAGAATTTACCGCAAGCCATACAAGACAAAGGACGCGAAATCAGGACATTCATGCCGAAATGGGGCATCGTAAACGAACGCAGAAACCAGCTGCACGAAGTAATCCGCCTGTCTGGAATGAACTTAATTATCGATGATACAGACCACCCGCTGATTATTAAGGTGGCCTCCATCCAGGCTGCGCGCCGACAAGTATACTTCATCGACAACGATGACTATTTCCAACATCGGCAGATGACGTACGACGAAAATGGAAATGACTATGAAGACAACGGCGAGCGTGCCATTTTCTACGCACGTGGCGTATTGGAGACAGTAAAAAAATTACGCTGGTGTCCGGATGTCATCCATTGCCATGGATGGATGAGCGCCATGGTTCCTCTTTACATCAAAAAGGCTTACTATGACGAACCTTCTTTCCGCGATTCAAAGGTCATCTTCTCCCTCTACGAAGAAGGATTCAAATCGAATCTGGCTCCGAACTTTCCGGAACAGCTCCTCTTCAAAGAAATTACTCCAGAAGATGTCAACATGATGAAATCGCCAGTAAATTACGAAGAACTTTGTAAACTGGCTGTAGCTTACTCCGACGGAGTAATCCAGAATGATAAAACCGTCAACCAAAATGTACTGGACTATGCAAGAAGCCTGAACGTTCCGGTACTTGAATACTCATCGGCCGACACTTATGCAGATGCATGCGATGCATTCTACGACAAGGTGTTCGATGCAACCGAATAATATAAATACAAAAAAAGGACGAAAATGAAACTTAAGTTCTTGGCCGCAATCGGACTTGCAGCCACACTCTACAGCTGTGATGACACCACTACAGGTGTCGGTGAATTCGTGGCAGATGCAGATGAAATTACTGCATCGGCTCAAACATTCGAGGCCACTACACGTACTTTAAAATATACAGACTTGAACGAAGAGGGTGTATTTTCTCGTACAAGTAATGCCTACCTGGGAAAATTTACCGACCCCGACTTCGGTACTTACACCACGGACTTCATCACACAGATAAACTGTACGGAACAGTTTGAATTTCCGGAAACGATGCAAGACATTGTAGCCACTACGCTGGAGTTGTCGTACTCCAGTTTCTTTGGTGACTCACTGGCACCTATGCGAGTGAGAGTAGATATGCTGAACCGGGAAATTGATGATAATGGCGAAGACTTGGGTTTATATTACACCTCATATAATCCGGAAGATTTCTACGACAAAAATGGAGAGCCTCTGGCTGAACAGGACTATGCCGTACGTAACAATTCATGGAGCGATGAACAAATTGATTCTATCAAAAGCACCAATGGATATTATCCTCCTCTGATTATCGACTTGGACAAATCAAGCAAAGAAAAAGGAAAAGAAACATTCAGCGCATTCTTGAAAAGAAAATATAACGAGGACAAAAACAACTTCAAGGATTCTTACTCGTTTATTCACAATGTACTACCGGGATTTTATGTACATAACACAAGTGGAGAAGGCTCCATTCTATATATCGGAGCTATTTGGCTGCGTATGAAAGTCAGTTATCTGGTAAAAAGTTCTTCTGGAAAAGTTGATTCCTTGGCATATACTTCCATTCCTTTTGCTGCAACCAATGAGGTCTATATGTCAACTCGCCTGAGCAATTCAGAAGATGCACTGAACAGATTGAAAGCAGAAACGCACAATACCTATTTAAAGACTCCAGCAGGACTTTGTACGGAGGTAAAACTTCCACTGAAAGAAATGTATGAAGCGTTAGGAAACGATACACTGAACTCAGTCTCCATGTCGTTCACCAAATACAAGAATATCAGTGAAACGTCTCAAAATAGTCCTTATAAAATGGGTACACCGCAGAATCTACTGCTAATCCGGAAGAATGAAGTAAAAGACTTTTTTGAACAAAAGCAAAATTACAATAGTAAAACAACCTTCCTAGGAACATACAACAGCTCTACTAATTCATATTCGTTCTCACAGGTGAACCGCTTAATCAGCCAAATATTCAGTGATATGAGAACAAAAGAAGAGCCGGCCGAAGGATGGGATGCATACAATGCCATGGTATTGATTCCGGTAAAAACTGAAACCGACTCACAAGGCAACACAATCGGACTTTCACATGACTTGGAAGTTAATTCAGCACGCTTGGTAGGAGGTGAAGAAGGTGAAAAAATTCGTATGGAAGTGATTTACACAAAACCGAAGTTCAATAAATAAATTCATCTAAAACTATAAATAAAAAAATCCTGGAATCAATCGATTCCAGGATTTTTTTTATTTATCAAACCACAACTAACTACAATTTTCTATTTCTTTACGGTGCTTTTCTTAGTCGTTGCCTTCTTAGCCGGAGCTTTCTTTGCAGCCGGAGCCTTTTCTGTCTGCTCCTTATCTGCCAATTCTGCTTTCAAATGCTTTACCTCATCATTTAACTGTACCAGTTCTTCTTCCTGATTACGAATGGTAGTCAACAATGAATTCAATTCTTCGTCTTCCATATCCACTGGATACAAAGGATTAACACGCCCAATGAAGTCGCCCAAAATATTCATATAGTTGGTAAATGCATCATACGGAGAATCATAAATGCCACGATCCAAAGCCACTCCCATCTGCTTGGTGGTCATAAAACGGAAATTATTGCTTGCCTGCAGATAATCCCAGTCTTGCTTGATTCGGCGGTCTGAGCACAAGTGTACACGTTCTGCCACGCTGTAAAGTTTATCAAAAGCTTCACGCTGCATCACGTTACTCAACCATGGACTGATATCACGTTCTTCGTCTACCCATGACATCGGATAAGGCACATCAATCATATCTACCGATTTCAGTTTGGTCACAATTTCCGAAGGAGTAGAGAACGTAATTCCTTTCTGACGGGCACATTCAGGCAGCGCTTTCAGGAATTCCAGAATATTGGAAGACAACGGCTGGAAAATACCCAATGCAGAGAGTTCCATAAAGATATTGATGACCTGTTCGTTTTCCGGCAAAGAAGCAATCCAACCAATGTATTTATCGGCAAACAGCGGATATTCGCTCCATTCACTGTTAGAGAAACGCAAACTAATGTCATCCGACAACTTAAAGTCACGAAGCAACAGTTTCAGGTTCGGATTTTCGGCACAATGATACAAGTAATGAGGACTCTTCCAGCCTAATACATGCTTCGCACCTTCAGCCAACATTCCTTTGAAACCCATATCGGCTACAATGCCTCCGATTTCATTATCGTAAATCAAACTGGAATTGCGGAATACCTTAGGTTCCTGACCAAAATAATCTTTAATCTTCACACGCATACGTTCCACTTCTTCACGGAAGCAGGTTTCATTCTTCAATGAAGACAAACCATGTGAGTAAGGTTCACAAAGGAATTCACAGCAACCGGTTGCATTCAGCTCATGCAAAAGTTCAATGACTGCTGGAGCATGAATTTCCAACTGCTCCAAAGCAACTCCAGAAATAGACAATGCGACCTTAAATGCTCCGTTTGACGCTTTTGCCATTTCAATCAGGGTTTTCAAAGCGGGAATATAAGAGCGTTCAGCCACTTCATTCATACCCTGCTCATTGGCATAATCATCGTAATAATAATGTTCTGAACCGATTTCAAAGAAACGATAGCGTTTCAAATGAATAATCTGGTGTATTTCAAAGTAAAGACAAATTGTTTTCATATTGTACTGCTGTTTTATTTACCATAATTTTTTAAGACCTGCTCGTAGAGTCCACGAATCTTCACACCTACTTTCTCCCACACAATACCGTCGACTTCTTTCTTTCCTTCATCACGGAGATATTCGTACAACGAATTATTGGTACAAATAGAATGGATGGCATCCGCCATTGCATGTATATCCCAGTAATCTGTTTTTATACACTTGGAAAGAATTTCGGCACAACCGGATTGTTTGGAAATGATTGTCGGCACACAACACTGCATCGCTTCCAACGGAGAAATACCAAATGGTTCGGATACCGAAGGCATGATATACACATCACTCAATTTCAATACCTCATATACCTGCTTGCCTTTCATGAATCCCGGGAAATGAAAACGATCGGCAATACCTCTTTCGGCAGCCAAACGAATCATAGCATTCATCATGTCTCCGCTTCCCGCCATCACAAAACGTACGTTACGGGCACGTTTCAAAACCATAGCGGCAGCTTCTACAAAATATTCCGGTCCCTTTTGCATGGTGATACGCCCTAAGAAAGTTACAATTTTCTCTTTCGGGTTCTTCTTTACCTGGATATCCTGGATCTCCTTAGAAAGCGGAGATACGGCGTTGTGTACGGTAAAGACCTTACGAGGATCCTGATAATACTTATTGATTACGGTCTGACGGGTAAGTTCGCTCACACACATGATGCAGTCTGCATGGTCCATACCGTTCTTCTCGATGGAATAAACCGTCGGATTGACATTCCCTCTACTTCGATCAAAATCTGTAGCATGCACGTGGATAACCAGCGGCTTGCCGGAGACTTGCTTAGCATGGATACCTGCCGGATAAGTCAGCCAGTCGTGTGAATGGATAATATCAAACTGCTGCTGACGGGCCACTACCCCTGCCACTATAGAATAGTTATTAATTTCTTCATGCAAATTATCCGGATATCTTCCTGAGAACTCCAAACAGCCCAAATCATTCGTGTGCATGTAATTGAAGTCTGCATAAATATGATCACGCAAATCATAGTAAAGCTGCGGGTCCATATAACTACCCACTCTGTCTTTTACATAGTCCCACTGCACGTCACGCCACACAATGGGCACACTATTCATACCAATGATACGCAAAAAACTCTGGTCCTCATCTCCCCAGGGCTTCGGAATACAGAAAGTAATTTCCATATCCTCCTGCTGGGCAAGTCCATGAGTCAATCCATAACTGGCTGTACCTAATCCTCCTAAGATATGAGGAGGAAATTCCCAACCAAACATCAAAACTTTCATAAAAATTCCTCCCCTTCTTATTGATTGTTATATTTCTCCAACAAATTCAAAGTACGTAAAATTTCGGCCACATTCATGGCAAATGAAATGGCCCCTCTGCCCTGGAACGGCGGATTTCCATCAAACAATTCCGGAATAGAACCGATACAATGACAGGTCATCTGGTCTTCATAACTAATTAGCTGACGCTCTACAAAAGAAATGGCACTCCGTTTGTAAATACGCAGGTAAGCTTCTAGATAGAAACCTTCCAGCCAAGGCCAAGCAGTCCCCTGATGATAGGCATAATCACGCTGAAGCTGAGGACCTACATAATTCGGATTGTAACCGCCACTCTTCGGACTCAGAGAACGGAGTCCTTTCGGAGTCAGCAATTCTTTGGTTACAATATCAATCACGCCTTTCTTCTGTTTGGAATCGAGCGGCGAATAATCAAATGCGGCAGCAAAAATCATGTTCGGACGTACACTCCAATCCATCATGTCTCCATCTACATAATCCAGCAGATAGCCGTATTCATTCAGGAAGGTATGGATGAAAGAGGGAGCAGCCTTTTCCGAGAATTGGTGTAAATAAGCAGCAAAGCCCTCGTCTCCGGCCAGCAAATCAGCCACGAAACAAAGGGCATTATACCACAACGCATTAAATTCCACAATATATCCCGTTCGTGCAACCACCGGGCGTCCGTTGACCGTAGAATTCATCCACGTGACCGCTTTTTCTCTTCCGTTTGCATAAACCAAACCATTGTCATGTACTGTCAGATTAGGATGTTTGTTGCCAGCAAGGTATTCCATCACGTCTTTCAGCAATTTTCCATATTTTACTCTGGCCTCATCCCAAGACACCATCTTGGCATACTGCTGTATGGCCCAAACCATCCACAAAAGCACATCCGGATGTTCAATCTCTGTAACCTTCAGATGACTGTCTTTTCCTTCCATAAAGGCATACACAGCTTTTATGGCAGTTTCCATAATCATCTCAAACTTACCAATCTCTCCCACAGAAAGAGTCAGTCCCGGCAAAGAAATGAACATGTCACGCGCACGGCATTTAAACCAAGGATATCCAGCCAAAATATAAGATTCCCCATCCTGCTTGTTCAAGAACTGATGAGCCGAATTAATCAAGCAGTTTTTAAAATTATCGCGAGGAGTACGCTGCTCCACTTCGGCCGCGAACAAAGCATTTAAAGAAAGTGTTTCTATCGGAGAAACCCCACCAGAAAATGTGACAGATTCACCCTTTTTGATACTGACTTCAAAATAGCCCGGAACATATAAATCTTCATTGAAATCATATCCCCGTTCACGCTCCTTGGGATATTCAATGCCTCTATACCAGTCCGGATGGAAACAGAATTCATTTTCTTTACTCAACTGCATGTAAAGTTCCGGATATCCGGGATACATACAAGTCTTGATTCCATTCTCCACAAGATCATAATGACGGCTGGCTTGTGCATTTTCATGAGTATACTGACGCACACTCCGAAATGCCAAATAAGGACGAAGGCGAAGAGTCGTTTCAGAATGTGCATCCATCAATGTATACCGAATCAATATACGGTTTTCATGATGTACAAAAACCTTCTCCTTCTTCAATACTACTCCTCCGACACGATAAATTGTAGTCGGAACTTTCTCACATTCAAATTCTCGGATGTACTTATGACCTCTTGGACTGAAATTATCACCTCCATACTTGTGCAAACCCAAATTAAATTCTGCACCATGCTGAATGACCGTTTCATCCAAAGAAGAAAGCAATACATGATTTTCATCGTCCAATTCAGGCACCGGTATTACCAGCAAACCATGATACTTGCGGGTATTACAGTCAACGATAGTCGAACAATGATATGCCCCCGAGCGATTCGTACGAAGAATTTCTCTAGTCAGAGTTTCTTCCAGATTTGTCATTATAGTTTTGTCAAATCGTAAATAACTCATAGTTGTATATTAAGGTTATAAATTAATATTCGTTCTAAAAAGATGTTATATTTATTTCACCTCAAAATTAATGATTAAAAACTAATAGCAAAACCAAATTGCCTTTTTTTTGCCGTTAAATCCTCTTTTTTCTACAAAAAACATCTTTAAGCCAAATATAAGCCTACAAATGCCTCACACGCATATATAAAGCATTTCAATCAGTCCACATAAAGCATAAAAAATCGTCTGACACCCCCTCCCGAAGATAAGGGTGTCAGACGACATCACTCAAATATTAAAAGACTTACTTATTCTTATCAATCTATTATGTCAAAGCCACAATACGGAACGAGTGCCTTCGGAATGCGAATACCTTCCGGAGTCTGATTATTTTCAAGCAATGCAGCTACAATACGCGGCAAAGCCAAAGCAGAACCATTCAACGTATGACAGAGTTCAGTTTTCTTGTCGGCTGTACGATAACGGCATTTCAAACGATTAGCTTGATAAGTATCAAAATTAGAAACAGAGCTTACTTCCAACCAACGTTTCTGTGCTTCAGAATATACTTCAAAATCAAAGCAAAGTGCTGCCGTAAAACTCATATCCCCTCCACAAAGGCGAAGAATTCTATAAGGAAGTTCTAGTTTTTTCAACAAGCCTTCCACATGGTCCAACATTTCTTGATGAGATTGTTTTGAATGTTCCGGCTTATCAATTCGTACCAATTCCACTTTAGAAAACTCATGCAGACGATTCAAACCACGCACATCCTTTCCATAAGAACCAGCCTCACGACGGAAACATTGTGTATATGCACAGTTCTTAATTGGAAGCTGTTTCTCGTCCAAAATCACATCACGATAAATATTGGTGACCGGGACTTCAGCTGTCGGAATCAGATACAAATCATCCAAATCACAATGATACATCTGTGCCTCTTTATCCGGCAATTGCCCCGTACCATAACCAGAAGCCGCATTGACTACTGTAGGAGGCATTATTTCTTCATATCCTGCTGCACGAGCCTCATCCAAGAAGAAATTAATCAAAGCACGTTGCAAACGCGCTCCTTTTCCTTTATATACAGGAAAACCAGCTCCTGTAATCTTTACACCAAGATCAAAATCTATCAAATCATATTTTTTTGCAAGTTCCCAATGAGGCAGTGCATCTTTTGGAAGTTCAGTCTCCATCCCTCCCATCTTTTCTACTACATTGTCTTCTGCGCCAAAACCTTCTGGTACGCTCTCATAAGGAACATTCGGAATAGTATAAAGCAAATTCTGCATATCTTCTGCCGCCTTATCCATTTCTGCCTGCAGATTCTTGCTAATTTCCTTAATCTCAGCTACACGAGCCTTGGCAGCTTCAGCTTCCTCCTTCTTTCCTTCTTTCATCAACGCACCAATAGCTTTCGATGTAGAATTCACTTCTGAAAGATTTTTATCTAATTGATTCTGTGCACTACGTCTCTGATCATTCAATTCAAGCACTTTGGCAATTGTTTCTTTTGCATTAGCAAAATGCTTTTTTTCCAATCCACGAATAACCTTGTCGGTATCTTCTGTAATCTGTTTAATGGTAAGCATATCTTTTTACTTTTTAGTATAATCCTCACTCTTTTGTGTTGCAAAGATATAGTTTTTTATTTGAATACGTAAACAGATGTCTCGTATAAAATCAGTTCCTTCTAGAAAACAGGAAGAGTGTAAACCAATCCCAATGAGATTCGCTGATGATTGTAACTTTCTGCTCCCCATCGACGAGCTCTCTCCGTCAAATGTACATTTTTATATAATAGGTGCAAATAACAAAGCAGTTCACTGTTTTTCAATGGATAATACTCAGCACAAAGCTGTGCATTCCAAACCCGACGATAAGTACCCGCCGAGATATTGCCGGATGATTTAAATACATTGCCCTGTTCATAGACTCCCTTCACGTATACATTCCAATGAGAAGCTACCCGATAATCTAAATTAAAAATGGTCGTGAAGTAATCCACATCCGACAAAGTCTGCCCTGCTCCATCCTGTACGGTCACTCCACTAATCAATCCTTTCGAATCAATTCCTTCACGGGAATACATAAAATCAATATACCCCAAAAAAGGCTTCTTGTCCCATACATTACCGCAGGTAAAATAAAAGACATTTTTATTTTTGGCCAACTGCCCATACGAAAGAGAATAACGAAGCTGCATGGCATGATTTACAAAATATCCGTCCCAGTTTACTGTAGCCAGCAAAGGTATTTTGGTCGGCTCCACCCCTTCAGGCAAACCGTACATGAACTGATCATCGCTGTCACCATTCCGATTATTAGTTAACTGAAAATTGAATTCATGACTGTCGTTCATTTTATAAGCCACATTCAAACCTGCCTGATAACAAGGTATTGTATTGTTAAAATCAGAATAATGTCGCACTTTAATGGCATTCACCCAGCACTCATACCCACTGAACTGTACAGGCTGCTTTCCTGCAGTCAACTTCCACTTATCATTCAACTGCCAACCTACCATGGCCAGTTCCACCGACCCGGAAAGATTGTCCAAAGGAATATTTGGCGTTGTGTACTGATTCAAGGACTGGCGGAAATGATACGTAAATTTCTCATGAAATCCTCCCAGTACCTCCAAACGAATACGCTGCACCTTGAAAGCTGCCTCATCCAGTTCTCCATTCTGAAAAGACGCATCCACTGCCGAGCAGAATTGGATATTCATATCTGCCCAATCGACTTTTCGCTTACCGTCGGTCAAGCGTTCCAACAACGACTCTTCTCCAGAAGATATCATCGGTTCACTCTGTGCGGCTGCCATTGTCACTCCTCCCAACCACAGACCTAAGATGATTCCACTCCGTTTCATGTATTTTTTTACCATGTTCCCAACCGCCACATAAAGATTACAGACTTTGGCGAATACGAACCAGTTTCACAAGCAAATCTTCCAGCAAATCCAGCTTCAACATATTAGCCCCATCACTCTTCGCCTGAGAAGGATCTTCATGCGTTTCCATAAACAAGCCATCTACCCCAACTGCAACCCCAGCCTTTGCCATAGTTTCTATAAGCTGTGGCATTCCTCCAGTCACACCTGACGCCTGATTAGGCTGCTGCAAAGAATGAGTTACGTCCAATATCACCGGATGGCCGAACGATTGCATCTCAGGTATACCTCTATAATCCACGATCAGATCCTGATACCCAAATGTCGTTCCACGCTCCGTCAGCATAACCTGATCATTACCTGCTTCCACTACCTTATCAGCAGCAAAACGCATAGCCGCAGGAGAAAGGAACTGTCCTTTTTTTATGTTGACAATTTTTCCCGTACGAGCAGCCGCTACCAGCAAATCCGTCTGACGACAAAGGAAAGCTGGAATTTGCAGAACATCCACATATTCAGCAGCCATCTCTGCTTCCGGCGCCGTATGAATATCTGTTACGACAGGTACATCAAACGTATTCCGCACTTTAGCCAGAATTTTCAATGCTTTTTCATCACCTATCCCCGTAAAAGAATCCAAACGCGAACGGTTAGCTTTCCGGTATGACCCCTTAAAGACATAAGGAATATGCAACTTATCTGTAATCTTTACTACGCGTTCTGCTATACGGAGTGCCATCTCCTCTCCTTCTATCACACAAGGTCCTGCCAACAGGAAGAACATATCATCCCGCTTTAAATCAGAAATATTCTTTATCATATTAATTAGGTATTATCAAAGTTATCGCTTCTGGAGAAATAGTTATTTCAATCGGAAAATGACGGTCTAACCACAGACGCCCATCCAAACTGACTTCCGCATTTTGTGCACGCAGCACTTTGACACATCGCGTGCGATAAGGTTTCACAATTTTGTGATTCAGCAATCGTCCTTGCTGTAGCATCCACAACCCTGAAACCAATTCACGAAGTTCAGGGCGATACACTATAGACACATCAAGCCATCCGTTATAAGGCACTGCACTCGGAGTCAGCCCATACCCGTAGGCACTCCCCACAGCTACGGCCATGATACGTCCACGAATATGCTCATCATTTACCCTCAAATGCATCCGATATAGTTTCCGTTCAAATGCCACTAAAAACAAAGAAGCAAGATAAGAAATCAACGGAATTCCCCAAAACCTTCGGGTTTCATTGGTAATCCGTACTATTCGAGCTCCAAGTCCCATGTAAACCGCATTCAAAAAATAACGAGTCTGATGTTGTTCTCCATCAAAGTAGCAGAATACTCCAATGTCAATTTTCCGCAAACGACGATTAATCAAAACATCCACCGCCATTTTGTAATCATCCGAACTTAATCCCCAATATTTGGCAAAGTCATTCCCGATTCCATTGGGAATAATTCCCAACGCAATCTTCTGCTTATCTTCTACCTCAGAATTCATAATACCGTTCAGGGCATCATTGATAGCACCATCTCCACCTACCACCACAATGGTAAGATATCCATTATTTACCATCGTCTTAGCCAAACGTTCCACAGAGCCAAATCCTTCAGACTGCACATAATCATATTTCACCTTACATTCGTCCATGTAAGCACGAATATTCTGCCAACGCTTCTGAGCCTTACGACTTCCAGCCTTAGGGTTATAAATAACCCCCCATCTATCTGGTTCTACTGCCATATCCGCCTAATTTATCAGATCAATAATCCGGTTTACATTATCCTCTACGGGAGATTCCGCATCAAGCCAATGTATTTTAAACCCTCTTCTTTCCATGCCTCGAAACCACGTCATCTGTCGTTTTGCAAACTGATGTATGGCTATTTCAAGCTGATTAAACATTTCTTCATAAGATAATTTTCCAATTACATATAAAGTCAAATACTTATACTCCAGCCCATAATATATCAAATCTTCCGGATTGATACCCTCCTCCAGCAAAGCCTTGACTTCCTCTACCATACCTTCATCCAGACGTTTTCTTAACCGGCTGGAAATCTTTTCTCTCCTTAAATCCCGATTGATATCTACTCCCACAATCAAACTGTTTAATTTGGGAAAGGAGCGTGCATTGACATCCTGAGTCAAATAAAACTCTTCTATTTCAATGGCACGAATAGCCCGCTTCACAGTATCCACATCAGTTGAATTATGCAATTTCTTGTAATGGCTTAAAATTACAGTCAATTCTTCCAAAGACTTGGATGCCAGACGCTCACGTAATTCTCTATTTTCCGGTACAGGAAGCAAACGATAACCTTTCAAGACCGATTCCAAATACATACCAGTTCCACCACACAAAACAGGCATAAGCCCTCTCGATTTCATATCTTCGTACGCAACCAAGAAATCCCGCTGATATTCAAAAACATTGTACTTATATCCTGGATCTACTATATCAATCAAATGATAAGGAATCCGATAACCATCCACCTCATAATCCGATAAATCTTTCCCAGTTCCCAAATCCATTCTACGATACACCTGACGACTATCACCACTTATAATTTCCGTTTTCAAACGGGCCGCCAATGCTGCGGCCAAGGAAGTCTTTCCTGAAGCCGTAGGACCAAGTATCGTAATCAAATCATAGTTCATAAAAGCAAAATTGAGGAGTTTGGCAACAAAGATAACCTTTTTCTGCACAACAAGCACGATAATGAGCAAAAAAAAGCCGCCAGGAAAATCCTGACGGCTTTCGCTATATGGTTTAAACTAATTAGCAGTTTACAGAAGCCATGTGAGCGATCAAATCCAATACTTTGTTAGAGTA
>ERZ827496.116-NODE-116-length-112992-cov-7.818766_pt1 | contig 112992 bp, 113 predicted proteins | sample MGYA00519769_ERZ827496 | MGnify/ENA primary metagenome ERZ827496 (study PRJEB31778, sample SAMEA3449327) | human gut metagenome | biome: human gut; feature: human-associated habitat; material: faeces | place: United Kingdom | collected 2010/2012 ...
ACATAGATTAGTTAAAGAGTAAGTTCCATTAAAACAAGGATTAAAACACTCTATTTTCATAGAGTTGTAATTATATAATTTACCGTTAAAGAGTAAGTTCCATTAAAACAAGGATTAAAACGGATTGCTAATTGATAAATTATAGCTATTTGTAGCGTTAAAGAGTAAGTTCCATTAAAACAAGGATTAAAACAAAGATAGCAATAATGTAGATGGTAGCTTGATAAGTGGTTAAAGAGTAAGTTCCATTAAAACAAGGATTAAAACACTGTTGCTACTAAAAAGTTATATGATGCTGGAAAAGTTAAAGAGTAAGTTCCATTAAAACAAGGATTAAAACAGATTTTGTATAATTCAGAATCAGAAGGGGTGGTAACAGTTAAAGAGTAAGTTCCATTAAAACAAGGATTAAAACACTCGAGTTTGCCATTTAGCACAGCTTCCTATTGCATGTTAAAGAGTAAGTTCCATTAAAACAAGGATTAGATAGTAAAAAATAAAAATATATTGAAATTTAAGAAGGAATTTGTCAGATACTAGCAGAAGTAATAAAATTAAGTAATATAAAAACTAAAGAAGGTGATATTAAGCTATGAAGCTAGTTGTTAATTCGGAAGGAGTATATTTGACTAAAGTAGGCGAATGTTTTTGTTTGAAAAAAGAGGGGCAGAAACAAGAAATTGCTGCTAAGAAGGTTGAACAAATAATTATAACGACATCTACAGCTTTGTCTACTGATGCTATTGAGTTGGCTATTGAGAATAATATTGATATAGTGTTTTTAAAAAAGTATGGAAAACCTTTTGGAAGAGTATGGCATTCTAAAGTTGGTAGCATAAGTACTATTAGAAAAAGACAGTTAAATTTAGATTCTAATAAAATGGGTACAATTTTAGTAAAAGAGTTTTTGACTCAAAAGATGACTAATCAGGTTGAATTTTTAAATGAATTATCTATGAATAGAAGAGATAATAGAAAAATTGAAATAAAAGAAGATGTAGAAAAAATAAAGGGGTTAATAGAAAAAATTAAATCTATATCAGAAGAATCAAAAATAAATGATATAAGAGGAAGTTTACAAGGATATGAAGGGACTGCAAGCAGAATATATTTCTCTAGATTATCAGATTTAATGCCAGAAAAATATAAGTTTAATGGACGTAGCAAAAATCCAGCTAAAGATGAATTCAACTGTATGTTAAATTACGGATATGGGATAATGTATTCTAATGTAGAGAGAGCATGTATATTAGCGGGGTTAGATCCTTATATAGGAATAATGCATGTTGATAATTATAATAGACAAGCTTTTGTATTTGACTTAATTGAAATGTATAGGATTTATATTGATAAAATTGTATTTAAACTTTTTACAACTAAGAAAGTTAAAAAAGAACATTTTGATAAGGTTGAAGGAGGATTATATCTAAATAAAGCTGGAAAAGAAATATTAATTTCCAAGTATAACGAAGAAATAGAAAAGAAAATTCAATATAAAGGTAGAAAAATAGAATTACAAAATATAATTCAATATGACTGTCATAATATAGCTAATAAAATTTTAAAGGAGGGAGATTGATTTGTTAGTCTGGGTAGTATACGATATTTCGAGTAATAAGGTTAGACGAAATGCTATTAAAGCGTGTAAAAATGTTGGACTATACAGAGTACAAAAAAGCGTGTTTTTAGGTGAAATAGAAGAAAATGATTTTGATGAATTGAAACTAAAAATGGAAGATATAATAGATTTGACTAGTGATTCAGTATATATATTCCCAATGACTAAAAAAGGACTGAATCAAGCAGGATTAATTGGACAAGTTTTTGATAAGGAGTTGGTTACTGATGAAATCATCTCAAAGTTTTTTTGATGAATTCGATTACTATATAACACCTTCTGAGCTTATAGAATTTAATTATTGTAAAAGATTTACTTATTATATGAAATGCTTGAACGTACCACAATTTGAAGAAAATAGATTTAAAGTACAAAAAGGAAAAGAAATACATTCTAAAAAAGAAAATGAAAACAAACAGTATCTTCGTAAAAAATTAGGTGTTATAGATAAAAAAATAAATGTTGATTTATATTCTGAAAAATATAAAATTAAGGGTATAGTAGATGAAGTTTTAACATTAAGTGATAATACTATGGCACCTTTGGATTATAAATTTGCTAAATTTGATGATGTATTATATAAAACCTATAAAAATCAAATGTTGATGTACTCTATTATGATTGAAGAAATGTATAACTGCAAAGTAAATAAATGCTTTTTAGTTTATACAAGAAGCTCAAATTTAATAAAAGAATTTAATGTAGAAGAAAAAGAATTAAAAAAGCTAAAAAAAGATATAAGGGATTATTTTAAAGTGATGGAAGGATATTTTCCAAAAGCGACATCATCAAAAGCTAGATGTATAGATTGTTGCTATAGAAATATATGTATAAAATAATCTTTATTATTAAAAAGAGTTAAATATATAAAAAATATTTAATGAATATCCCTATTGCATTATTTCGGAATTTTCTGTATATTAAAAATAGGAATAATTAGGGAGGTGTTAGCTTTCAAAAATTCATATTTATTGGTGATTTTATTTATTGTTCCATCTTTTTTGATTGTACTACATATGATTCTTAAAGACTCTATTTATATAAATAAAAGGTTTGGGATATTTAGGTGTGCATATATCATATTATTTATGATTATATATATATATGAAAATTATAAACTACATATTTGTGAGCTAGAGATTATAGCATGTATATCGATTATAATATTAACTGTACTTGGAACATTTTTAACTATTACGAAAAAAGAAGAACAAGGTATCGGAGAATTTTTTGTGCTAATTTCTATATTTATAAATGGGTTACTGTTTATTCTTTAAAATAATTTTATGTAAAAAATCCTATTGATAATAATTAGTGTATTATTTATGTAAAAATCAATAGGATTTAATAATTTTACGAAATCAGGTTTTTTATACGATAAAAATATATGCATTACATTGTATTGAAAATCTACCATACAAAAAATAAAAAAATATTTATAGACATAGAAATCAATACGAGTAATTCTCCTGTATTTGTATCATATACAATCTTATTTTTAATATAAAACTGTAGATAACTATAATTAATTATCTACAGTCTTTTAAGTTTAGTCGATACTTATAATTAAAATATTGCTATCAGAAGAATAAATACTTGGAGTTAAAAATATTGGGTCAAATCCGTAAAATACTTTTGCCTGACTATAAATTGGATTTGGATAATCATAATTAACGACTGCATTAAATGATACAACTTTAACTTCACCCGGGGTTAATATACCTAGATTAATTTCATATAAATTTGAATAATAAATAGGTGTATTATTAACCATAATTGTATTAGGTATTATAGATACTGACTCAGATAAATTATTGTATAAAGTGACTGGGTGATTTATAGTACCTATATTTTCATCACCTGAATTAGTAACGACGACTGTAAAATTTATAATATCTCCTACAAAAGTAATATATCTATTTACATAATTCTCAACAGATACCATATTATTTGTATAAATTACATAAGAAAATAGTTGACTTAAGTTACCTACTACTAAAAATACCTTATTAGAATTTAAAGTTAAATTATCAATTGATGCATTTTTATTTTTGAGATTGTATTTTATATTAGACATTGTTTCAATTATGTCATATGGAGGTTTAGAAATTACTGTAGCTTTAAAAGTTATAGTAACACTATCATTATCATTTAAATTTTTATTTATATTTACTCCTTTTGTTATATTATCATCTGAAGAAATACCATTTATTGTTGTACTTCCTTCTACAAATTGAAGATAACGAGATAAATGATTTGTTACAATTATATCAGTTGCTGTTATATCTGAAGAATTTGAAAATGGACTACTATTTTTTAATGTAAGTGTGTATGTTACAATATCCCCAACTGAAAGTGATGTTGCTGGTGTTGCAAATTCACTTGCTTTTAGTTGGTAGTTTAAGATCTTAACTTCTGCAGAATCAGATACAGTTTCAGTTGCTTTTTCTGGAAAATTAGGATTTTGGGTAAAGTTATAAGTTAAACTAGCATTATTAACAATAGGATTATTATTTGGTACTTTTGTTGTATATATTTTATATTCAACTATAATTTGATTTTCATTATTAGGTTTTACTAAATCTATAGTTAATTTATCTTCAATATTGCCTCTATAAGCTATATCTTCACCACTATTTTTTAATTTAATACTCAAAGAATTCTCTATATATGATGAATTTGGAGGTAATAAATCTGTTAAAACTAAATTTGTTGCATCTACATTGCCTGTATTATTTATTGTAATTGTGTAAGGTATCTCTTGTAAAATAGTAGCATCTGTATAAGTCGATTCTTTTTTAAAACTATCCTTATTTATTATCGCTTTTCCTACATAAAGAGGTGTTATGGCGATTTTATCTGAGTAAGAAATAGGGTTAACATCTGTTATAGGTGTATAATCAAATCCTATATTAGATAAATTATATATATATGGATTTGGCTGTAATGAAGTTACTATAGAGTCAAATTCAATTGTAAGTGTGGAATTAGCATCGATAGAATCAATATTAAATCCGACTCTTGGGTCTAATGTGGTTTTTTTATTTTGATTTATCTTTACGCTTCCTTGCACAAAATCTATACCATCAACAAGTCTATCAATAAACTTTATATTGCTTAAAACTGTATTAGAAGTATTATAAAGATTAATAGTATAAGTTACAGTTTCTCCAACATCTGCAAAAGTTGGCGAAACTTTTTTTTGTACAGAAAATAAGGGTAAAGTAAGTTTATTTAGACTAATATTGTCAATTGCATAAATCATAGAAACTTTATCTAAAAGGTTTAATTCAATAGATGTATTTTCGCCAGTATTAATAATTATACCAATTTGTTGCCATCTTAATAAATCCGATCTAGCAATTATGTTTTGGCTATCACCCATATATAATATAGAATTATTATCTAATCCTTTTACTAATATACCTATTTTAGATTTAGGTACATTTTGATTTTTATCAAGGTTTGATATCCATGCTGAGAATAAATATAGTGTATTTTTTTCTAAATTATCTACAGTAGTAGTAAAAAATGACTTATTAGAACCATTTCCATTTACAATTTGCATCATACCAGTTTCAATACTTGTCGTATAATCAGATGAATTCCACCAATTATACTCTTGATTATATGGAAAAGATGTATTTCCGATAGTGTAATAACCTGGAAGAATTTCATCAGACTGCTTTATAAATGTAAAGTAATCAGTTAAATTTTGTGATTCATATGGGTTAATTGCAGGCCCTGAATTTGGCAGACTTCCTTGAGGTAATGTTCCGAATGTTCCATTATCAACATCTGTGATTAAATTATCTTGTGATATAACAATATTAGAATCAATCTGAAGAGGAGTATATTCAGCAGGGCCTAAAAAAAATCGCTTAAATATACACTATTATCTCGTATAGAAAGATTTAAAGTTGTAGGTTCTACTGCATTTAGTGCATTCATTCCATTAGCAACAATATCGGGATCTACTATTATATAACTAGGCAATGTTGAACTTTGAATTTCTGTAGCTTGAGTTGCATTTTTAGCAAAGTCAGCAGGACTATCTAGAACGAGTCTACTATAATCACTAGCTATAACAACCCTATAATCTCCAATAGGAACGTTTTGAAATTTATATTCGCCACTGTCATCAGTGTAAGCTGCCAAAGTCATTAATGTAGCAGTATTTTGTAAAACAATAGGAATATTACTAATGCCAGAGTCTAAAACAGGGTCAATAATGCCAGTTCTATTTATATTAAAAACAAGTAATCCTGTAACGATTGCCATAATATCGCCTCCTTTAAAAAATTAAAATTTTATATACTGTAGATAAATTTGTTTTACCAAATCTATCTACAGCTTTATAATCTAGTTTATATAAGTCATAACTATATTTCCATTTACAGAGAAGGTGCTTGTGCCGATATATAATGGATCATATCCATATAATAATTTTTGTATATTATAAACTATATTAGGACAAGCATTATTAACTCTTACACTATAAGTTATTATTCTAACGTCACCTGGTTGCAAAATACCTAAATTTATTTGACTAGGATTTACACAATTAACAGGTACATTATTTATTGAAAGACTTCCTGGTATAAATGATACAGAAGGTGACAATTCAGTAAATACAGTTACAGGTACATCATAAGTTCCTAGAGGAACATTGCCAACATTGCTAACTGTAGTAGCATAAGATATTGCATCTCCAACATAAGATATATTTTTACTAGCAATACTATTTATTGAAGCTAAGTTTAATAAATTAGGTGTAGGTGTTGGAATTATTGGTGTAGGGTTAGTTGGTATAGTTATTGCATTGTTATCTGACCCTGATATAGATATTTCTGCAGGTTCTGTACGACCTGCTATATTTACCTGACTAGAAGCTATTGCAGTATTTTGGAAGTTATTAAGACCTCCACTTGCAGCCTTTACTGATATAACGACTGTCTTAGTTTCATTTGTATTCATATCACCTAAAGGGATATTATTTGTCAAAAGAGTATCAATAGGGGCGCCATCTACTGAAATTTGCGTTACTTCAAGTTGTGAAGGAAGATTATCTGAAACAGTTACATTATTTAATGGTACTTCACCACTATTACTTACAGATATTGTGTAGTTAAAAGTATCGCCAATTGCAAGTGTAGATGCAGCGTTATCAGTTTTAGTAACATTTAATGATGCATTAACTACATTTGATGTAATTGCCTCACTAGTTGCATCAATATTTTGTTGTCTAATTTCTCCACCAACAGTAGCATCATAATTTATACTAGCTGTATTTGATATAGTTTTGTTTTGTGGTATAGAGTTAACTACTGCTCTAAATGTTACAGTAGTAGGTACATTCGGTGCTAGGTCATTTTCTAAAGTAATACCATTTGTAAGTTCTTGAGTAGAAGTTTGACCGTTTATTGTAACGCTACCTCTTTCATATGTTAAGTTATCTGGTAGAGTATCAGTAATTGTAGCATTTGTATAAGTTGCATTATTAGTGCTAGTATTTTCAACTGTAACATTATAAGTTACAACGTCTCCAACTACTAAGTTATTTGCTGGATTTGCTGTTTTAGTTATTGTAACTGGGTAATCTGATGCATTTTCTATATTTACACTAGCAGAAGAAGTACCAGTTTGTGTTACTGTAGTTGGGTCATTAGGATTTCTTTGATATTGATATGATAAGTTTGCTGTATTTGTAAGTGTGTTACCAACTGGTGCAGTATTTACAAGGGCTCTATATGAAACATCGACTTCATTAGCGGTTCCAGGTTGTAATGCATTTGTTAAATTTAATCCTGATGCTAAGTCTCCTGTATAATCAACATTAGCGCCTGTTTGTTTATTTGTAACAGTTAATGAATCAGCAACTAAAGTTGTTCCAGTTGGTAGAGCATCTGTAAGAGTTACATTAGTTGCATTGACATTACCTCCATTTGAAATAGCTATAGTATAAGGTATTTCGTCCCCAACTTTTGCACTTTGAGTTCCTGCAGTTTTTGTAAAGTTAGTTGAACCTATTACTGCATCTCCTATATAAAGAGGATTTGCTTCTGTTGAAGAAAGATTTAGAGTTTGTGCCTGCCCACCACTTATTGGAGTATAACTAAAACCAAATTGTGCTGTATTGTCTGTTCTTGGTGTATCAGGAAGTGATACTACTTTAGCATCAAATGTTACTGTAACATTACCGTTTCCAGGAATATCATCTATAGTAAATTGAGTATTAGGGTCTGCACCAGCATTTGCTTGGCCATTAATACTTAAAGTGTTAGGTACATATTCAAGACCTGCTGGTAATTTGTCTACGAAAGTAGCATTACTTAAAGTATTAGCAGAGGTATTATTTAATACAACTGTGTAAGTAACAGTATCATTAAGACCTGCACTAGTTGGATTTACTGATTTTGTAACAGTAAATGGTAATGTTGCTTCTCTCAACTCAATATCATCTGCTGCAAATGCATTGTCTGTATTAGTATTTCCTACATTTACAAGGTTTAATGTTACAGATGAATTGTCTCCAGAGTTAAATGGTATACCAATTTGTGTCCACTGAGGTAAATCAGTACTTGTAGATAGAGGATTAGCTAAGTTTTGTGCTAAAGTTGATCCATCTGCACCGTTTACAATAATTCCAGCATTAGGTGTTTCTGTAGTAGTTTTATCTAAATTAGATACCCATGCAGTTAAAATATAGTTAGTGTTTGGTTTAACATTTACAGTATTAGTAAAGAAATTTTTATTATCAGTAGTTCCGTTACCAACTTCCATCATACCAGTTTCAATAGCTGTTGTATGATCTGATAGGCGCCACCAGTTAGCACCACCTGTTGGATTAAGTGTATTACCAATAGTAAAATTACCATCACCAATAGTAGTATTTTCTTGTACAAATGTAAAATCATTAGTTAAGTTTTGTGCTGCATAAGGATTTGTTGCAGGGCCTGAATTTGGTTGACTTCCCTGAGCAATTTCTCCAAATGTTCCATTGTCGGCATTTGTAATTAAATTAGTATTGTCTAATGTTATCGTAGGGTCTAGTGTTAAAGATTTATTATCAACTGGTCCTATAAAAAATGTTGGAGCAGTTACATTTTGATTAGAAGTTACAGTTACAGTTTCTGTTGTTGGTGTTACAGCATTTAAAGCATTCATTCCTGCAACACGGTTACCTTCTGGCACGACAGTGTAAGCAGGAAGACTAGATTGTTGTGCTCCTTGGCCAGCTGTAGCATTAGCAAAATTTGCAGGACTTGTTTCAGTATTACCTGCATAGTCACCAACTACAACAAGTCTGTAAGTTCCATCATTAACATTTTGGAATTCAAATTCACCATTGGCAGTTGTGTTAACTGCTAATAAAGAATTTGTAGTTGTATCTTGTAAGACTACTGGAACATTCGCAAGCCCAACATCAGTGCCAACGTCTTCTTGACCGTTTCTATTTTGATCAAAAACGAGTTTTCCTGTAATATTAGCCATAAACTCACTCTCCTTATGAATAATTTAATTTAAGTTAAATTAAGCTAAAAATTAAACCTTAATAAATTAAGGGCTACTATATAATATTTCGAAATTTGTAATATGTTACTTGATTTTGTAAAATCTAAGGGAATTTTAAGATATGGCGAAAAATGTAGTAATTTGTATATAAAAAAAAGAAGGCTATTCAAATATATTTATCTAATAAATAAATAATCGAATTTCATGTTTAAAAGATTACAAATAATAGTTTTTTTTAATTCAAAGGGGCGATAATTATGTTGGATAGAATAGATGAATTAGTAGAAATAGCTAAAAAATATGTTAAAATGGGATACGATCCAATTGAAGCTATTAAATTAGCAGAAAAGAAAATTTACGAAAAATATTTAAATAGCTGAAGGAAGTGAGATATACATATTGAGATGCAATCAAAAAATTAGAATACGGAAAATATGCTATTAAAAATAGCAAAAACAATCTGGCACTATATAGTGCCAGATTGTTTTTGGATTTAATTATTTAAGATTATATCTAAAAGTCTATTTTCATTTATTTTAGTCATATGTTTTTTATATAGCCAGTGATTTGAACAGCCACAATAATCTAAAACAACACATTGTGGAATAAATCCTAGCCTTAAAGCTTTAAAACCACCAGAAATTAAGTTTGGTATACAAGCAATTCCTATAATTCCAATATTTTTATTAATATCTAATGATGAAAGTGTTGTTTCATGTTCTATTATATAAACTTTAAAATTATATTTTTTCCCTAGTTTTGAAATTTTATTTACATTACAATTTGCTGAACAAAAATTACATTTACCGCCGTAAGATGTATTTGAACGTTTACAAGGTGTTTTATCTTGTGTCATGCATGCTGGTAAAAAGACTATTTTTTTATCTGTATTTAAAAAGTCATCTCTAAATATATCATTCATAAGTTCAGAAAAAATCATATTAAAATAATATTGGACAAATCCCTTGCCACAATATATAATATCTTCTTTATTATAGTGATGTTTTCTGTACGTATTTAAGTAATTTTCTAAATTAGGAAGATAGTTTATTAAATTATCTTCACCTAGTTTTTTCATATACTTAACATGATTTAATGCAAAGTCAAAAAAGAAGCTTATATAATTGGGGGATTTTGTTTTTAAAAATTTATACCAAATTTTAAGTCTAATAACTTCATCTTTAAAATCATAAGTAGCATCAAGCCATTTTATTAACTTACAAAAATCATCTATATTATAAGACGTAGCTTTGCTATTTGATTTAGAAATTTTTATAGTGTAAAGCGAAGTATTTACCTTACCTCTTATAATATCGATTTGGGATTTGAATTTTGAGTTTCTGTTTTTATTTAAAAAATTATAAACAAAAGAAAAGTATGGTTTGAAGTTTAAAGTATAATCTATATACTCATAAAATAAAACTCCAATAAGTATTATCTCAATAAAATAGTATTTATCATCTTTTAGTTCTTCAAAATTCTTTATATAAATCTTAAAGTCATCTATATACTTTTTAGATTTATTGCAATCTTTATCTATAATCATTTTTTCAAGCCTTTTTAAAGTAGAGTAGTAGTCTTCATAATTTTGACCATCAATATTTAAGTTGTAGGTTATCAAAATATCGCCTCCCAGAATGAAGTTTTAAGATACCTTCTTGATTATTTAGTAATATTATACAATTAATTTATATTTATTTCATTAAAAAGACTTGACATTTTGAAAAAATGTATCACAAAACAGCAGAGAAGTGTGAAAAAATAATATAAATCCGAGTAGGAAATTATAATAAAAACAATTATATAAGAACCAAGGGATTTTCTGGTGTTATTTTTGAGGTTTTATTTTAAAAACAATGTGTAAATATACTTTTTGTTAAAACCAGGACAGAAATTATATTTCCCCACTGTTTTTAAAATATTTAACCATTTAGAATTGAAAATTTTTGCTTAAATATACATTATATATATACAAAAAAATACTCCAAGTAAAAATTACCTAGAGTTATTGTTTTAAAATGATTTATGACTTTTGATTTGTATATTTATCATTCATAAGATAAGACAAAGTAAATAAACTGTTAGAGAAATTTACACTTTCGACTTTAACATCATCTGGAACATCTATATCTATAGCTGAGAAGTTCCAAATACCCTTAATTCCAGCATCAACTAAAATATCTGTCATTTGCTGAACACAATGTTTACGAACGCATAATATTCCGATATCTATATTATTATCTTTTATAAAACTATTCAGTTGGTCTAAATCGATGATCTCAATTCCGTTTATTTTCATACCAATAAGTTTTGGATTTATATCAAATAGTCCCTTTATAGGAAAACCAACTTTTGCAAAACCATCATAATTTGCGAGCGTTTGACCAAGATTTCCTGCACCTATTACAATCATATTATGTATTTTATTAATTCCTAAAAATTCCCCGATTTCTTTTTTTAAAGTATCAAGATTATATCCATGACCTTGGCGTCCAAATTCTCCGATTGCGTTAAAATCTTGTCTAATTAATGAAGGGCTTATCCCCATCATTTTACCCAATGTATAAGAGGAAATGATGCTTGTTTCTTTTAAATCCAATTCCTCTATATATCTATAATACTTGGTTAGTCTTCTAATAGTGGTATTTGATATTGTTTTGTCTTTTTCCATTCCCATTACCTCGCTATAATCAAAAAATAGTAATCTTACTTATATTGTATATCAACTTTGTTAAAAAAAACAATAACAATATGGAAAATATAGTATAAAATCATTATAACGAAATATATTAATTTGCAAGTCATATTTTATATATAGTTAATAATATATTATAGTAATATCATAATTGTTAATACAAAAAATTAAGATTTAAGGAGGGAATATGTATGAACTTAAGTTTTGAAAAATTATCTTTGGAACATAAATATCCTGTAATGGAGATATACAACTATTATATTGAACATACATTTGCAGCATTTCCAGGAACTAAATTACCAAGTAATTTTTATGAAAAAATTCTAGAGGATATAAAAGATTACCCAGCATATGCAGTTAAATTGGATGATAAAATAGTAGGATTTTGTTATTTATGTTCTTATAAAAACTATAAGACACTTAGAGAAACAGCTGAGGTTATTTGTTATCTTTCATATGATGCTAAAGGAAAGGGTATAGGATATAATTGTCTAAAAAAATTAGAAGATGATGCAAGAGAAATGGGACTTAAAAATTTAATAGCACTTCTTTCAACTAAAAATAAGATAAGCACAAAGTTTTATTATAAATATGGATTTAAATCTTGTGGTATAATTCAAAATATAGTTAAAAAGTTTGATACAGAATTTGGTATAATTATTTTGAAGAAAACTTTATAAAATATTTTATAAATGGTGTTACTTATGAAAAATGTTTTGATCAGTTTTTTAAAATATAAAAAAAATAGGTTATAGTAATTATTACTATAACCTATTTTTTTATGCTGCTATTTCTTCATTTCCTGTTCCACGAACAACATCAGCAGTTATTATTTTGTAATTTTTGAATATTGCATGTCCTATAAATCCAGCTAATATACTTACTAAAGCACATCCAGCAGCAGTTATAAGAACTTTAGTTGCTGGGTTATAAGCAAACATTACAGCGAATCCAGCTATTGGAGTAGCAGTCCCTGGTGAGTTATTTATAAGTCCCATTAAAGCAACTATAACACCTGACATAGCTCCACCTATAAAGTTTGTAACATATACTGGTATTGGATTAGCTGATATTAAGTCAGCTTGAGTTAGAGGCTCTATTGCAACAGCTATATTATCTTTTTTAGAACCGAATTTCATTTTGCTAAAGAATACGAAGTTCATAAATGAAGAACCGAATACTGCTAATGCACCGATTGCCATTGGAGCACCAGTAAGTCCTATCATAGCAGTTAAAGCCATTGAACTAAGTGGAGCAGTAGCAACCACTGTTATTAAACCACCAAGAATTATCCCCATTAATACTGGTGAAGAATTTGAAGCCTCTGTTAAAACAGATCCTACTGTGTTTAATACACCGTTTACAACTGGGCTAGTAACATCTCCTATGAAGTAAGTTAAAGGAGCAGCAATTAATATTATAACTATTAAATCAAGACCAGCTGGTACTTTTTCTTCTAAGAATTTAATAACAAAAGATGCTATGTAACCAGCTATAAAACCTGGTAATATTTTAAAGTTTAAACAAGTTAAACCAACTAATACAGCGTAAACTGGAGAAACTCCAAGTGCTAAAGGAACTAAAGTTGCAGCAGCAACACCACCTAAAGAACCGTTTGCATTACCGACATTTTGTAAAAATTCTATACCTAAAACATCTCCAAAGAAAGATAAGTGGAATGCCTCAACTAAGAACGATGCACAAGCAGCGCTTGCAAGTCCTCCCATAGCCTTCATACCTTGCGGCGCTTTGTAACTAAATAAAGTAAATAGTGCTAGTACTACTAATAATAATGCAGTACCTAATAAAATATTCATCATAATAATATACCTCCAAATTATATTTTACTTATTTTTACTTTTAATTTTTTTATTACACAACTTATGAAACGGGTTTCTTGTTTCGTAAGTTGTGCCCGATGTAGTTATGATTATATGGTAAAAAAAACATTTTGTAAATATTTTTTCGACATAAAATGATAACTTTTTCCTGGTAAATTATTACAAAATATCTCTGTTTAAGTATTTTCAACATTTTGAAGTATTGTTCGTAAGAGTGCGATTTATATAAAAAAATATAATTTTAAAACACGTTATAATTCGATAGGTATCGAAATTAAACCTCGAAATATAATAAATATCGTTCAATTTATTTTTGGGTATTAAAAAAGTGGACTTTATTAGATATTAAACATTTTTTTTGTATGACTTTAAATTATAAAAGAAATTTTGATATGTGATTTTATTATAAAAATAAAAAATATATAGTCATACAAATTTAAAATTTTAATATATTTGGTACAAATTTGCTCACACATTAATAATATAAACTATGCAAGTGAATTACTGGGAGGTGACATCATGGGGAAAATAGTAGAAGTAAACGATTTGACAAAAACATTTTATACTAAGGATGGTGAAATTCGTGTGCTTGATCATATTAATTTTCACGTTGAAGAAGGAGAAATTTTTTCGCTTCTTGGACCATCTGGAAGTGGTAAATCTACTATTTTAAACATATTGACAAAATTATTAGAGCCAACTGAAGGGACTGTTACAATGGGAGGAACAATCGGATATATGTTTCAACGTGACAATTTGTTGGACTGGAGAACTATAATGGATAACATAACTATCGGGCTTGAGATTTTAAAAATGAAGGATAAAGCTTCTTTGGATAGAATTGAAAGACTTCTAAAAACGTACGGACTTTGGGATTTTAGAAATATGTATCCAAAAGAGTTATCAGGTGGAATGAGACAAAGAGTTGCGCTTATAAGAACTTTATCTGTAAATCCAGATATCCTTTTATTAGATGAACCTTTTTCAGCTCTTGATTATCAAACTAGGCTTATGGTAAACGATGATGTTTATAAAATTATAAAAAATGAAAATAAAACAGCTATACTTGTTACTCATGATATAAGTGAGGCAATTGCTATGTCTGATAGAATTGCAGTATTATCAAAGAGACCATCGACTATAAAAAGCGAACATAAGATAAATTTTGAAGATATGGAAGTAGAAAAAACACCATTTGAATGTAGGAAAATTCCAGAATTTCAAAAATATTTTGATATTTTATGGAAGGAGATAGATAATAATGATATTAGATAAATTTAAAAATAAAAAGAAAGATAAATCTATAACTCCTTCTGAAGGTTATAAAAATTACTTAAAAAATATAAAAATAGAGAAAATAAAAATATTTATAATGCAAATCGCGCTTTTAATCTTTATTTTAGGTATCTGGGAAATACTAGCTAATAAAGATATTATAAGTACATTTTTATTTAGCAAACCATCTGCTATTTACGATTTATTTATGAGATATATGGAGAATGGCCAACTATGGGTACACGTTAAAACATCTGTATATGAAACTGTGCTAGGATTGATTATAGGTACTGTTGGAGGGGTTATTGTTGCAATATTACTTTGGGCATTTCCACGACTATCTAGAGTATTAGATCCGTTTTTAGTAGTGTTAAATGCACTTCCAAAAACTGCTTTAGCACCTATTGTAATAGTTTGGGTTGGAGCAAATGTAAAAGGTATAGTAGTAACAGCTATTTTGATTTCTATAGTAGTTACAATTTTATCTGCTTATAATTATTTTATAAATGTTGATGAAGAAAAAATTAAAATGTTAAAAAGTTTTAAAGCTACTAAGCTTCAGATATTATTTAAATTAATACTTCCTGCAAATATAGGAAACTTAATAAATATAATAAAAATAAATATTGGTATGGCTTGGGTAGGTGTAATAGTAGGAGAATTTTTAGTTTCTAGAAATGGTATTGGATATTTAATAGTATATGGAAGTCAAGTATTTAAACTAGATATAGTTATGATGGGAGTGTTCGTACTTGCAGTATGTGCTTGGATAATGTATGAAATTGTAAATATAATTGAAAAATTATATAAAAATTATAGATAAAGCTACGCTTATTTTAGCATAAAAATTTTAACAAGTATAAATTTATTAATTTAATTTAAATAAAACTTTATAATTCTTATCTATGAAGGGGCCTTTCGGCTCCTTTTTAAATATTAAATACCAAATTTGTTTAATATGTACTACTATTAAAGTAAGAAATATTTAGGGGAAATATTGGGGGATAATATGATAAAAGATACAGATTATGTAAAAAATACATTAGAAGAATTATGTAGTCAACTAGATGACAAAATAGCTCCTATAACAGGATTTAATTCTGATTTTAGTTATTATAAAAAGCAAGACGAAGATTTCTATACAATTCATAATAAAATTAAATCTTTGGAAGATAAAAGGTTCGACTTAAACATGAGACTATATAAAAGTAATGATGAAGATAGATTTTTATATGTTTATATTATGTGGTTTTCTGTGAATCCTAAAAAAGTAGGGGTTGGAAGTGCAGTAATAACTGAAATAATTGAGCTTCTAAAAGCTGTTACTAAAATAGAATTTATAGTACTTCATCCAGATGATAATGAAGTTAAATATTTTTGGATAAAAAATAATTTTCTACCTAGTGATGGTACTTTTGATAATAAAATAAACGTAAATACTAGAAGAATATTGGTATATGCAGTTTAAAGAAATCCACATTAAGGATATTTACAATAAAGTATAGTTTTTTCGAGTTGTATAAAAGTAAGTTATTTTTGGCATTATAAATATATAACTTATATTTTTATAAGTTAACAAATTTAATATAGATTATACTTACACATAATTTATAAATGAATATAATTTCCTATGAATTATAAAAAAATTATACATTTTGTAACATATGTTACTGACAATATTTCAATAAAAGTGTATTATATAAAAAAATATTTAATAAAGCTAGAGTTTAAACTTAATTTACATAGATAATTAAAGGAGGAGAATAATGGCTTATCACGGAAATTTACAAAAAATAAGAAATGGAAAAAGGACTTTTGCGATAACTCCTCATATTCCAGGTGGTTTTATAAAACCAGAGGGTCTTATAAAAATAGGAGAAGTAGCTAAAAAATACGGTGGAGTACTTAAAATAACATCTGGGCAAAGAATATTAATTACTAATTTACAAGAAGAAGATCTTCCTGCGATTTGGGAAGAACTTGGTATGAAGCCAGCTGTTGTAACTCAAAATTCACTTAAAAATGTAGAACTTTGTCCTGCAAACTTCTGCAAAAGATCAAAATATCCAACTATTGGTATTGGAATGAGGCTTAGTAGAAAATTTCAAGGAATGGAGCTTCCTTGCAGAACTAAAATAGGCGTAGCAGGATGTAGAAATGCTTGCGGAAGTGTGTATGCTAAGGATATTGGAGTCTTAGTCGACTTTGATAAGATGTTTTTTGTTACAGCTGGAGGTAGCGCAGGGTTCCACCCTAGACAATCAGATATTATAACTAGAGGCTTAACTGAAGATGAAGCTTTCGCTTTAGTTGAAACAATATTAGAGTATTATAATGAATATGCTATGGCTGGAGAAAAACTTGGAGATTTTATCGATAGAATAAGTATAGATAAATTTAGAGATGATGTTTTAGAAATAGCTAAATTAGAAAAAAATTTAGAAAGTAAATTTTAATATTATAAAATTCAAAGTGTTATATATTAGATAAAAAACTTTATTGCAAGTAAAAATAAAACTTAAACTTAGTAAACATGACAAAATAAATTAACAAACAAGGAGAATAAAATGAGTTTATTTTTAGGAAAAATACATTATTGGTTATTTAACAAAATATTATGGTTTGAAAACTTAGAAGAAGAAATAATAAAATTTGCACAAGAAAATGGTCTTGATGTAGATAGTATTAGAGGAGAGATAGAATCTAAATACGGTAAAAAATTAGAAAATAAAAACTTAGAAGAAATAATAGATACAGATAATATACATGGGTGGCTTCAAAATAGAATACACTGTGCTGAAGGAAGAATGGCAGCTTGGACTAGTTTCTTAATTGAAAATGGCAAAATAGGTGATTTAGAAAAAATCTATGTTAAACAAGCAAAAGAAGCAGCAGATGAAGTTAAATCAGAAAGAAATGTTGAAACAGCTACAGAAATTTATGATTGCATGAATGACTACATACTTGATGGTATGCCATGTGATAGAGTAAATGAAATTACATATTCAGGTGAAGATGCAGTTCAATGGATAAGAAGAATATGTGTTCATAAAGATATATGGGAAAAAGAAGATGTAGATGTAAATATATTCTACAGACTTAGAAGTATGTGGATTAAAGAATTTGTTCACGAATTAAATAGTAATTTTAGATATATTGAATTTGATGATAAAGAATTTTGTATAAGTAAAAACAAATAAATTTACTAGTAGGAAGTAAGAAATTAAACTTTTCTACAAAATATAACTTAAATATTATAATAAAATTTATAAATACGTTCCAAAATAAAAACTTACACTTAAAAAGAAGACGATATAAAATAGTGATTTACTATCTTATATCGTCTTTTTAAGTATTTATATTTTTAAAAATAAATACTTAAAAACTAATAAATAGTATTTTAATTTAAAACTATACATAAAATCTAATAAAGAAATCTTTATTCTAAAGACCTTTTACAAGGTAGATTTCTTTGAAGCACATATACGGAAATTATACTTATTCACAATCTATAAATGAATATAATTTCCTATGTGCTATAAATAAATCTTTATTTTGGAGGTGGTATAGTGCAAGGAGTTAAAGATTTTGTTGTAAAAGAGATTTTAATAGTTATAATAATGGGATGTGTTTATACAAATATAGAAATGATTTTTAGAGGTTATACTCATCCATCGATGATAATTGTTGGAGGCCTTTGTGGTATGCTTGCAGGCCTTATAAATGATATTACACCTGAGATGAAAATGTACAAACAATGTATTTTAAGCGCTATTATTATAACTTTTATTGAATATGTCTCAGGTTATATATTAAATATTAAATTAGGACTAAATATATGGGACTATACAAATTTAAAATTTAATTTAAATGGACAAATATCATTGATATTTAGCTTCGCATGGGTATTTTTAAGTTACTTTGCTATAAAATTTGATGATATGCTTAAAAATGATCTTTGTAGAAAAACTATGTTTAATAATAAAATAAATTAAACTAGATAAACCCTTCTTAATAAATATTAGATATTTTGGATTTGTATATGTAATTTATAAAAAAATCTAGTATTATTAAGGTATATAGTAATTTTAATAAATAAGGAGGGGGTATAATATGACTATAAAATGTAAACGTTGTAAAAGTGATGCTAAAATAATAAGTTCTTCGCAAAATTTTTGGAAAATGTGTTTATATTCTATAATTTGTGCAGTTATATTTTTATTTATACCTGTTATATCGGCAATTGCTCCAGTATTTATAGTATTTGCTGTTTTAATGGCTGTCGCCGCTTTATATATGAAGTTTAGAGGTGGTGCTATTGTCCAGTGTGACAAATGCAATGCTAGATATAAGATAAGTAAATACGATTATGATGAATATAAAAAGAATATAGAAAAAAATTAAATTTTACATATAAGATATATTCAAAAAAATAACTTAACTGGTAGATAAAGTACCAATTAAGTTATTTTTTTATCCGTGTAAAATTATAATCAGCTTTATATTATAGATAAAAATATTTTATAATAAAGAATTCTTAATTTTAAAATATTTTTTGTTAAAAAAAATACAAAATATATTTTATGGAATAAGACATAAAAAACAGCGTCAAAATGGTAATCCCTACCGAAAACAAGGTAGGGACGGGAGAATACACGGAAAGTACATATCTAATAGAAGATATATCCATTCATAAATATTTAAACTATATATATATAGTAGCACAAAACTCATAAAAATAAATAAAAAATTAACAAATTTTCGCGAACATTTCATAGTTTGTCCAATTCTAAAAAAAATACAAAAAATCTTAAAATTAACAAAAAATAATTAAATGAAAGAAAAAACAAGACGTAAAAAAATATTTTTATTATTAAAATAATAAAAATAAAAATTTTTTTTGTTAAAAGACAAAAAACTTTTTCTTTGAAAATATTGAAATTAAGCCAATTTATAAATATGATCACTTTAAAAAAATTGGAATTTAAGAAATTTTCTAAAAATAACATAATTATTACAATAATTATAAGATGGATTTTTCTATAATTATAGTATAAAAACATACAAATCTAAAATGTTGAGGTTTATAAATTCAATATTGAAAAGATTAATATGAATACCACAAATCGTATATTTTAATTTGATCTATTTAATGGGTCGTACAATACGCCTCTTGTCAAAATTTTTACGACCCAAAAGAATTTTTAATTCTTTACAAGAGGTGATATAAAAAATTTTACAATAAAGTAGATAAAATAATAAAAAATGGTTATGAAAAAAATTAATTAGGGGGAATATCTTATGATTATAGTTGGTGAATTAATAAACTCAAGTAGAAAAGCAATAAAAGAAGCAATAGACAAAGGTGATATCGAATATATCAAAAAAATAGCAGTTGATCAAGAAGAAGCTGGAGCTACATATATCGACGTAAATGCCGGAACTTTTGTAGGAACTGAAATAGAACATTTAAAATGGATGATAGAAAATATCCAACAAGTAGTAGATATACCATGTTGTATAGATTCTCCAGATCCAAAAGCTTTAGAAGCTGCTTTAAAAGTACATAAAGGAACTGCAATGATAAACTCAATATCTTTAGAAGAAGATAGATATGATGCAGTGCTTCCAGTAGTAGCTGGAACTGATTTAAAAATAGTTGCTTTATGTATGAGTTCAGACGGAATGCCTGAAACTTGTGATCAAAGACTTAAAATAGCTGATAAATTAATAAATGGATTAGTTAAAAATAATGTAGATATAGACAATATATATGTAGATCCACTTGTTCAACCTATAGGAACTGACGACACTTATGGATTTGAATTTTTAGATTCAGTAGCAGCAATAACAACTCAATTTAAAGGTGTTCATACTATGTGTGGATTAAGTAATATATCATTTGGACTTCCAGAAAGAAAATATATAAATAGAAACTTTGCAGTAATGGCTATCGCCAGAGGTCTTGATGGACTTATTATAAATCCACTTGATAGAGATATGATGGGTAGTATAGTTACAGCAGAAATGTTAGCAGGTAGAGATGAGTTCTGTGCTGAATATCTTCAAGCATTTAGAGCTGGAATAATTGGAAATCCTAAATAATAAATGAATTTTTAAAAAGTAAAAATAAGTAAATTGATAAGAATTATAAATATGTAAGTATTATTAATATAATTGTTGAAAGTGTTGTTCTAGTTTTTTAAATGAGGGCAGCACTTTTGTTTTTAACTAGAGAAAAAAATTGCCTTAATAACTTTTTATTAAGGCAAGTATAGGAAAAAATCATTTATTTAAAATGATTTTTAACCAAAAATATTACAATTTTATATGGTTTTAACTATTATGTTTTTGAAGTAGTATTTTTTCAGCAAGACGTGCAGCTGAGGCAGCATCTGCAGTATAATAATCAGCATTTACTCTCTTAGCAAAGTTGCTTGTTACTGGGGCTCCGCCAATCATGAAGATGTATTTTTCTTTAATACCCGCTTTTTTAAACTCTTTTATAACTTCACCGATTTCTGGCATAGTTGTAGTAAGTAAGGCAGAAAGACAGACTAAATCAGCATTTACTTCTTCAGCTTTATTTATAAAGTCTTGAGCTGAAACATCTACTCCCAAATCATAAACTTCAATACCAATACCACGAAGTCTGATTTTAACTAAGTTTTTACCAATATCATGAATATCGCCTCTTACAGTACCTATAACTGCTGTTCCTATTGGTTTTGCACCAGTTAAAGATAAGAGAGGTTCTAAGACTTTTATGCCAGCGCTCATTGCTTTGCCGGCAAGTAGCATTTCAGGGACATAAATTTCATTGTTCTTGAATTTAATACCTACTTCATTTAAAGCAGGTATAAGGCCTTTTTCTAATATAACAGAAGCTTCAACCCCATTTTCTAGAGCTTCTTGAACTAATTTATTAGTCATTCTGGCATTACCTTTTTGAACATTTTGTGAAAGCTTACTAAAATCCATATGATGACCCCCTATTAGAAAATTTGTACTAAATGTTACAAAGAAAAGTTTTCTTATATATAATTAAATTATATATAAGAAGGGGGGTATAATCTATCAATTATTAGTATATAAAATTGTAAAATTTTTGGAAGTAAATAAAGTTTGGAGGGAATAATTATGAAGGAAAATAAAGTTAATGTAAAATTGATACTTAATGATAGTGAAAAGATATGTGAAGCAAACATAGGGGATAATCTTTTAGATATTATAAGAAAAAACAATATAGACTTTGATACACCATGTAATGGTAATGGAAGTTGTGGTAAATGTAGATGCAAAATAAAAGAAAATACAGAAATAGGAGCTTCTAGTAAAAAACATTTAAATAAATCAGAACTTATATCTGGTATAAGACTTGCTTGTGATACTGAAATTAAAAGTGATTTAACAGTAGAACTTTCAAATAAAATAAAAGATATGACTGTTTTAATAAGCGGTGTAGAAAAAGAATTTAAAATAAACCCTTCTGTACAAAAACATTATATAGTTTTAGAAAAACCAACTTTAGATGATCAAAGAGATGATTTGATGAGAATAAAAGATTTCTTAAAAGAATACTTAAAAATAGAAAATATAGATATAGATTTAAATGTCCTTAGAAAAATTCCAAAAGCTCTTAGAGAAGATAATTATAATATAACTGTTACTATGTTTGATAATAAAATTATAGATATAGAACCTAAAGATACTACAAATAATAATTATGGTTTGGCAATCGATATAGGAACTACAACTATAGCTGTGTACTTACTTAGTCTTTATGATGGAAGTCAAATCGATGTAATCTCCGAAGTTAATAATCAAAGAAATTATGGGGCAGATGTAATATCAAGAATAAACTACACATTAGAAAACCCTGACGGGCTTAAAAAGCTTAACGCTTCTATTGTGAGTCAACTTAATAATATAGTAAAAAATATTGCAAAGAGAAATAACATAAATATAGATAATATTTACGATACGGTAATAGTAGGAAATACAACAATGATTCACCTACTTTTAGGAATAGATCCTGAAAATATCGCAAAAGCACCTTATATATCAGGATTTACAGAAGCTATGGAATTTAATCCAAAAGATATTGGATTTAGCTTCAAGTCAAATATAAGTATAATGCCTGGTGTATCAAGTTATGTTGGTAGTGATATAACTGCTGGTATATTATCTTCAGGAATGTTGGAATCAGAAAAATATTCATTATTATTAGATTTAGGTACTAATGGCGAAATGGCAATAGGTAATAAAGATGAAGTTATAACTTGCTCTACTGCTGCTGGTCCTGCTTTTGAAGGTGCTAATATAAAACATGGTGTCGGCGGAATATTAGGAGCAATTAGTAAAATAGATTTATCTAAAGAAGAAAAAATCGAGACAATCGGGAACCAACCACCTTGCGGTATATGTGGTTCAGGGGTATTAGATGCAGTTTCTGAAATGATTAAATATTCATTAATAGATGAAACAGGTAGAATGTTTGATGAAGAAGATGATGACTTCGAATTTGAAGAATATGAATATTTGACTAAAAACTTAGTCGAAATAGATGGCATGAAACAATATGTGCTTGCAAAAGATTCAAAAGGCGATATTATATCATTTACTCAAAAAGATGTTAGAGAAGTTCAACTTGCAAAAGCAGCAATTAATGCAGGTATTCAAATATTGGTTAAAGAAAAGAATTTAGATTTTAATGATCTAGAGTATTTATACTTAGGTGGAGGATTTGGTAACTATATGAATGTACAAAGTTCACTACAAATAGGTATGATACCTTTAGAATTAGATGGAAAAATTAAATCTATAGGAAATTGTGCTGGTAGTGGAGCAAAAATGTATTTATTATCTAAAGAATATAGAAATCTAATAATAGATAAAGTAAATACATCAAAATATATAGAATTATCTAATAGAAAAGAGTTCCAAGATTATTTTGTAAACGGGATGATGATGGAAAGAATTTATGAACCTGCTCAAAAATATACACAAAACCAAGGGATTACAGTTGATACATTTTAAAAAAAGTATACGTCTTGGATACAAATATGGTAAAGATTTTCGCAGTAATCTAAAAAAAATCCAAAATAATTACTAAAATGAGAAAATATTTTCGAAAAATTCATTTTTTTCTAAAATGAATACAAATCAAAATAAAAGTTTTAAAAAATAATCAGCCCTAAATATTGAAATACCAATACTTAAGGCTGATTTATAAAAAATCCTAAAAGGTTTAATAAAAAACGATATAAATTACAATAATTATATCTAAAAAAATATTATTATTTAAGTATAAAAGATAAACAAAACATAAAAGAAAATCAAAGCATAAAAAAGATTTTCTTAAAAATGGACAACAGGGAAATGACATTAAAGTATTTTCAGTATAAATAATATTTTAATAATTTGGTTAGGGGGAAAGATTTATGGAATTAAGAGAACTTTCATTAGCAGTACAAAAAGGTAGTGGAAAACAATCAAAACAATTAGTTAAAGAAGCTTTAGAACAAGGTTTAAAACCAGCTGATATATTAAACAATGGTTTAATCGCAGCAATGGGCGAAATAGGTGACAAATTCAAAGAAGGACAAATATATGTTCCTGAAATGTTAATAGCAGCTAAAGCAATGCAAGCTGGACTTAAAGTTTTAGCTCCATCTTTAAAAGCTGAAGGTGTTGAACCAATAGGTAAAGCAGTTATAGGTACTGTAAAAGGTGACTTACATGATATAGGTAAAAACTTAGTTAAAATGATGATGGATGGTGCTGGTATAGAAATGGTCGACTTAGGTGTTGACGTTCCAGAAGAAAAATTCGTTGAAAAAGCTGAAGAAATAGGAGCAGATATAGTTTGCTTATCAGCTTTACTTACAACTACAATGCCTGCAATCGAAACTACTATAAAAGCATTCGAAGACAAAGGAATAAAAGATAAATATATATTCATGATAGGTGGTGCTCCAGTTTCAGAAGAATACGCTAAACAAGTACATGCAGACTACTATACTACAGATGCAGCAGCTGCAGCAGACGTAGCTAAAAAAGTCTTACAAGAAAAAAAATAGTACAGTAAAAATTCAATCTGAAACAAGTTAAAGTTTAGTAACGAGTGTAAATACGCAAATATATAAGGAGGAACGTATTATGAGTATAAAATTTAATAAATTAGCATACAACTCAGTTGATGATTTTGTTTATGGTTCTTGTAAAAAACCAGTAACAACTAAAAGTGGACTAGTAATAGGCGGTGGAGATGTTTATCCAGAATTAAACTTCACATTACCATCAATGATAGTTAATGAAGATAGTATAAAAGATGCATATCAAATATATAAAGATATGACTAATGGTATATTAAATAGAGCTAGAGAATTATATGCTCCAGGAGTAGTTATCGAATATGAAACTCTTCCTGAATTTACTGAAAACCCTAAATGGGGTATTGAAGTAAGTAAGATCATAGTTGATACTATGAAAGAATATGAAGCTAAATATGGTTTAAAATCTGCTTATAGAGCTACTCCAAATGATTTAAGAGAAATGAATAGACCTCCAATCATGAGAAGTGGTAAGTATTGGGAAGCTATGATAGAAAGCTTCGCTGGTTGCTCACAAGCTGGCGCTGATTTTATCTCAGTTGAATCTACTGGTGGTAAAGAATTAAACGACGAAGCTTTAGTAAATGCTGATATTAAACAAGTTATATTTGCACTTGGTGTTTGTGGATGCAGAGATATGAAATTCTTATGGAAAAATATTTCTGATATCTGTAAAGCTAATGGATCACTTCCAGCAGGTGACTCTGCTTGTGGATTTGGTAATACTGCAATGGTACTTGCTGAAAGAGGTATGATACCTAAAGTATTTGCAGCAGTAGTAAGAGTTGCTACAGTAGCTAGAGCATTAGCTGCTTTCGAAGAAGGAGCTGTAGGACCATCTAAAGACTGTGCTTATGAAGGTGTTTATCTTAAAGCAATTACAGGTTCTCCAATATCTTGTGAAGGTAAATCAGCTGCTTGTGCTCACTTATCTCCAATAGGTAATATAGCTGCTGCTGTAACAGACTTATGGTCTAATGAATCTGTTCAACAAGTTAAATTATTAGCAGAAATGGCACCAGTTGTATCTATAGAACAATTAGTATATGATACAAGACTTATGAATACAGCTACTAAGAAAGGATTTAGAAAAGAATTCAGAGATTTATTAGCTGAATCTGATGCTCCACTTGATCCTCAAGCTTACGTATTAAAACCACAAGTTGTATATGATATAGCGAGTGAATTAGTTAAAGCTGAAAATTCATTCCAAATGACTAAGATGGGTGCACAGCTTGCTCTTGACAAGATAACTGAAGCTGTTAATAGTGGTGAAGTTTATGTAGAAGAAAGAGAAAAGAAATGGTTAGATATCATAGGAAATCAAATTGATGATATAGCTGATGATGAATTAGAATTCTACGATGATATGCAAGACGAATTAGATATGGATAAATTTATACCATCTGAATATGGTTTATAAAATTTAAAAAATCTAATCAAAATAAATTTAAAAAGTAAAACTGATAATCTTGAAAGTATATAGAATTAAATTATTAAATTGCAATAAGGAACTGTCTCAAAGAAATTTGAGACAGTTTCACTATATATGTATTTTATGGCGCTAAATATATTGTGCTATTATTAGGGTGGTTAAATTTTTAGTAAGGGTGGTATGGCTATGAAAATAAAATTAGATATAGTATCAGGATTTTTGGGAGCGGGCAAAACTACTCTTATAAAAAAACTTGTAACTGAAGGATATAAAGACGAAAAGATAGTTGTTTTAGAAAATGAATTTGGAAAAGTAGGAATTGATACTGATATATTAAAAAATACTGGTGTTGAAGTTGAGGAAATAACAGCAGGATGTATCTGCTGTAGTTCGTCTGGGGATTTCCTATCTTCAATGGAGGATATAATAAATAAATTTTCTCCAAATAGAATAATTGTGGAGCCTACCGGCGTTGCAAAACTAAGCGAAATATTAAGAGCGTGTAATGACTTTAAATTTAAAGGCTTATTTGAAGTCAATAATATTATTTCTGTTTTAGATGTTAAACGTTTTGACTTCGTATCTTCTTATTCTAAAGTGTTTGTGGATGATCAAATAGCAGTATCAAAGACTATTGTTTTAAGTAAAAATATAGGAGCTTCTATAAAACATATAGAGGATATTTATTCTTATATTAAAAATATAAATATAAACGCAAATATTATAAATGAAGATATATATAATATAAGTGGTCAAGAATTAGTTAACGCTATTGAAAATGAAATACAAGAATATGATATGCTTAAGTTGCTTAACAAACTAGACAAAACTGCAGAAACTAGAAATCCATATCATTTTGCTACATTAGAATTCAAAACACATAAGCCAATTGATTATGAGAATATAGAACTTATATTTAAGTGTTTTGAAGATGAAGATACTTACGGAAAAGTTGTTAGGGGAAAAGGTATCTTACAAAATAGTGAACAGAATTGGTATAAATTTGATTATGTTGAAAATGAAATACAAGAAGAAAATTATTATAAAGAAGATATCGGAGCAATTTGTATTATAGGCTATAAATTGAATAAAAAGAATATATTAAATCTTTTTGATTGATAAAAAAATATGCAAACTGTGGTGAGGATAACACTATGGTTTGCATATTTTCTGTTTAAAAAAGAGTGTGACAATTTATCACACTCTTTATCCATTTTGTCTGTATTGTTTTGGAGTCATCTTCGTTAAGTTTTTAAATACTTTTGAGAAGTAGCTTTGGTCTTCAAAACCAACTTCTAGGGCTATTTCAACTATTGATGAATCAGTATTTTTAAGCAGAAGTTTACTTTGTTCTATACGGATTTTATTTAAATAGTTTGAAAAACTAACTCCAACTTCCTTCTTAAATATACTAGAGAAATAAGAAGGATTTAAATGGACAATATTTGCTACTGTTTCTAAGTTAATGTCTTCATTATAATGTTCATTTATATAAGATATACATTTTTGAATAAGTACAGGATTTTTTGATTCATTAAAATTAAATACATTTTGAGTAAAACTATCTAGCATATGTATAACCCAATAAGATAAATCTTCGATATTTTTTATATTTGATATTTTATATAAAAATTTACTGTTTAAATCTATAATTGTGTTAGAGTCGGCTCCGCCATCAATTGAGGCTCTAGATAATAATGTACACAATTCTAATGTCTTTGATTTAATTATGTTTATATTGCCACCTGATGCAAATAAAATACGCCCTATCATATCATTTAATATATTTTTTGCTCCAATTATATCTCCATTTCTTACTTTAAGCAATAATTCTTTTTCTGTCTCATATGAGTAAAATTCTACATTATCATTATCCTTTATGTCTTGTATTTTCTCATTTAAATCGGATTGATGAGCTGCTATTAACTTTCTATTTTCTAATTCTTTTTTTTCATCGTCTAAAAGGCTGAAAACAACGATAAATAATAAATTTCCTAAATATCTAACTCTAGTAGGATCTATAACTTGAATACTTCTAATTTTTGATTCTACCATTCCTAAATATTTTAAATCGATATTAAATTTCTGCATTATTTCAGAAATCATAAGTTGGTCAGAAAACTCCATAAGTATAGGGCCTGCCAAGACAGAACCTCTAAATATACCTTTCTTTATAACTGGTACTGTGTAGTGTATAAGACCAGCAGGACAGAAGAATGTATAAGCTTCTCCTAATTTTTCTGACTGTTTAGCTGCATATAGATGAGTTTGAGAACAAGGATTCATTTCACCTGTAAAATCTTTAAAAAATTTACAAAAAGGCTCCTCATTTCCAACTGAATACATAGTTTCTCCATTTTCATCCAATAAAACAAGGGGAATTTTAGTAGAAAAAGAATATGTAATTAGTGCTTCTTTTAATTTTTCTAAAAACTTTTCTTTCATTGTCTTTCATCACCACAATTTCGTATTTTATAAAAAAAAACATATTATTATACAATTCGATTTAAATAATAGAAATCCTTCTTTATTTAAAAATAAATATAAAATTAAATTTTTTATAAATCTAAATCAAAATATATTAAATTTGTTTTATTTTCGTGATATAATTTAATATAAATTATTTATGTAAACTAAAATAATTATTTAATAATGATGGGGGGATGGTTATGATATTGAGGAAAAAATGTTTATCATTATTTTTATCTTTATCGTTAGTTTTACCAAACTTGGCGCCAATTTATTCTTATGCCGAAGAAGCAACTTCTATAAATAGAGAAGAACAAAAAATCAAATCAGAAAACAGTCAAAAGGAAAAAGTATCTAAACAATTAGATGAAAAATTCGATTTAAATGACGTTTCTGGTGATTACGCTGCTGAGCAAATTAATAAATATAAGCTCCAAGACAATTTCGAATATGCAGTAAAAGAAGTTTTAAACTACTATTATGATGAAGATAAAAAAGATGAAATAGCAAGTTTTGAAAATACTATCGATTCAAGAGCTAATAATCTAATAAAAGATTATAAAGAAGCTTCTGAAGAAAGAAGTGAAGACGATAGTGATTTAGGTTATAAATCAGGTCAAGTCATAGTTGAATTTAAAAGCAATATAGATAAAAATTTAAAAGAAGATGTGGCTAATAACTTAGATGGAGAAATAAAAGAATTACAAAATGGAGATATAGGTGTAATAGATATATCTAATAGCGACACTATAGATAAGGCATTAGAAAATTATGAAGATAATTACTTTATAGAATCTGTACAACCTAACTTTGTTTATAAATCACAATCATCAAAGACAAGTAATACAACAAGTACTAATGATAAATATTCAAGCAGACAGTATTACTTAGAAAAACTAAAAATATACGATGCATGGGATTATTTAAAAGATTTTAAAACTTCAAAAGTAAAAGTTGCTGTAATAGACACTGGACTTGATGTAAACCATAAAGATATAAAGGACAACCTATATTTAGGTGTAGATGCTGAAAATAACTACACTGAACTTACAAGAGATCATTGGCATCATGGTACACATGTATCTGGAATAATAGCTGCATCTACTAATAACTCTATAGGAGTTGCAGGTATAGGAAATAATATGGTAGATTTAATGGCTATAAATGTATTTTTTGGAGAAGGTTCTGATACAGAAGCTTATACAACAGATATAATAAAAGGATACAACTATGCTGTTAAAAATGGTGCTAAAGTAATAAATATGAGTCTTGGAAGACTTGTAGATGATAACGATTATGATGATATTGATAAACAATATGACTCTATATTAGAAAAAGCAATTAATGAAGCTTATGATAAAGGTATAGTAACTGTTTGTGCCGCTGGTAATGAAAGTAGTTCTATGAAATCTTATCCATCAGATTTTGAAGCTTGCATATCTGTAATAAATATAGATAAAAGCAATCAAAAAGCTTATGATTCAAATTATGGAACTAAAAAAGATATTTCTGCTTATGGTGTAGATATATACAGTACAGTCCCAGGAAATAAATATAGATATGAAAGTGGAACATCTATGGCTGCACCTATAGTAAGTGGTATTGTAGCATTAATGAAATCTAAATGTCCAAATGCATCTGTAGATGATATAAAATCTGCTTTATATTCTAGTGCAGATGATATAGGCAAAAAAGGAAAAGATGTATATACAGGTTATGGTAGGGTAAATGCGCTAAAAGCTGTTAAAGCTGTAAACAACTTAAAAACAAGCATGAAAAAACCTACAATAAATACTTTAAAAGCATCTGATACTTATATAACTGGAACTGCATCAAAGGGAGCAGACATAAGAGTTTATAATTCAAAAGGAAGTGTAATAGCAAGAGGTGTTGCTTCTACATCGACTGGAAAATATAAAATAAAAATAGCTAAACAAACTGCAGGAACTACTGTTAAAGTAGTAGCATTAAAACCAGGATATTATTCAAAACAAGCTACAAAAATTGTATCGAAAGCTGCGCTTAAGAAATTCTCAAGCAGTTTAACAGCAAAATCAAATATTTATTCGACTACAACTAAGATAACTGGTACAGGGGCTAAAGGAGCTACTATTAGAGCTTATGTAAAAGGAAAACAAATAGGTAAATCAACTACAGTAAATTCATCTGGAAAGTATACACTTACTATTCCAAAACAAAAGAAAAAAACAGTTATAACTATAAAGATGTCTAAATCAGGATATTCAACTAAGAGTATTACAAGAACTGTTAAATAGAAAATTTTAGTTTGGAAATACAATAAGGCTAGAAGTTTTAAATATTAACTTCTAGCCTTTATTTTTTAACCTATAATTCTTTAGGAACTATAACTCCTAGTCTTTTTGATTTTTTTATGGCTTCTTCTGTATTTATTTTTATATTAAATAAAGTTTGATTATAGTCTAAAGATATTTCTTCAATTGATGTAGCTTTTGGTATTTCTTTATTTAAACAGATATACTTATATATTTCTCCTTCTAAAGCTTCCTGAATGGCAGAGTAACAATCATCTAAATTATCATCATATACTGTTACTTCTTTAAAATCATAGATTCTTATTTCATAATCATCGCTACTATGATTTATAATTATTGCTGGAAAATCATAATTTTCTTTGTACATACTTTTACCCCCTAAGATTATGTTCTTTTACCTTAATTATGACAGTTTAAAATTGATTTTGTCAAACTTTAACAAAAATATTGTCAAATAGTAGTGAAAAATAGAGTCAATATCACATAAGTATGAATATAATATATTAAATGGGGTGATATTTATGGATTTGAGTCAATTAGGTGAAAGTGCTCAATACATGGTTCCATTGATTATACTTTTTTGTATGTGTATAGGATATGTTATAAAGACTAGTTTAGATTTTATTGAAAATAAATATATTCCTTTGATTATGGTAAGCATAGGAATAGGTTTAAATATATGGATAAATAAACAAGTGACAGCAGAAATTGTAGTAGCAGGAGCCTTGAGTGGGCTGGCCAGTATAGGCACACACCAGACATGTAAAAATTTAAATCATAGCAAAAAAGATCAAGAAAATAACAAAGACGATAATAAAGATGAATAACGAAATGAAGAAAATAGTAAAAATTAATAACTAGAATCAACCTTCTTTTAAGCATACCAAGTTGAATTAAAAACTATTTGATGAAATTGATGAAAAATCTACATTATCTGTATGAAAAATAATATAGGTAATGTAGGTTTAGTAATTAACTATATATAGATTCATAATATCCTCCATTGAAAAATAATTCTAAAGATCTATGATGTATATCAGAAATCTTTAGAATTATTTTTTTGTTACAGTTGTAAAATATCAATAATATGGATAAAATTTAAATATATTTAATTATAAGTAAATTATTATTGAAAGGAAAAGGAATACTAAAATGACATTAAAAATTTGTTTGGTAATCATTATAACATTGTCAATTGTAGCTATTATAGCATGTATATTTACTGGAAAGTTCTTTTATAATTTAGCTATAAATCCAAACTCATCAAAAAAGATGATATTTAGCAACGATGGTCTTTCTCACCACGAGCTTTCAAAAGAAGAAGAATGGCTAGAAAAATACTCAAAATTTGAAGAGGTATTTACAACTTCATTTGATGGATTAAAACTACATGGGTATCAAGTTTTAAATAAAGATACAAATAAATGGGCTATAACAGTTCATGGATATATGACAGATGCATTTAGCCTTAGTACAAAAGCATTACACTACTATGAAATAGGATATAACGTTTTAGCAATCGATTTAAGAGGTCATGGAAAGAGCAAGGGTAATTATATAGGTATGGGGTATCATGATGCTAAGGACCTTATTGAATGGATAAAATACATAAACTCAAAATATAGTGATGCAGAAATTTTAATTCATGGAGTATCTATGGGAGCAGCAACTGTAATGATAGCTTCTTCATTAGAGGAACTTCCATCAAATGTAAAAGTAATAATAGAAGACTGTGGTTACACATCTGCATTAGAACAATTTAAATTCCAATTAAAAAAATTATTTAACTTGCCATCATTTCCTATACTAAATATAGCTAATATAGCAGTAAAAATAAAGGCAGGATACTTTTTAAATGAAGCCTCACCAATAGATTCTGTAAAAAAAGCAAAAGTACCAATAATGTTTATCCATGGCGATAAAGATACATTTGTACCTTTTTATATGTTAGATGAACTTTATAACGCTTGTAATACTGAAAAGTCTAAATTAGTTGTAAAAGAAGCTAGTCATGCACATGCAGAGGACGAAAATCCAGATTTATACTGGAGTCAAATAGACAAATTTGTAAATAAGTATATGTAGCGCAGAGTAGAATTATTATTTTATAAGAAAGGGGTTAAAAAATGAAAGTTTATACTAAAAACGGTGATAAAGGGATGACATCTTTAATAGGTGGTAAAAAAATTGAAAAGGATGATATAAGAGTAGAAGCATATGGTACAGTTGATGAATTAAACTCATATATAGGTCTTTGTTATCATTATTTAAAGGAAGACTCTGATAAAGAAGCTTTAAGAAAAATCCAAGTAAAATTATTTGATATAGGAGCTGAACTATCATCACCTAATTACAAACGAATTAAAAATATAACAAAAGAAGACGATATAGAAGAACTTGAAAGATTAGTAGATTATTATACAGATAAAATAGAAAAAATAAATGAGTTTATAGTTCCAGGAACATCTATAGCATCAGCAAACTTACATATTGCTAGAACTATATGTAGAAGATGCGAAAGAAGGATACTTTCTTTATCAAAACAAGATGAAATAAATTTAGTTATTTTAAAATATATAAATAGATTATCGGATTTTCTATACATATTAGCTCGTTATAGCGAAGATGAAATAATACCTGTTAAGTTTTAGGTATATAATATAAGCTTCACATACAGCTTACAAAAAACCTCCCTTTAGAGATTTTAAGGGAGGTTTTTTTATATCTAACTATACTTAGAATAAAGATTTATTTCGAGACTTTATTTGCATTTAAAATACTCATTTTTACTTCTGATGAGAGTACATTGTAATTTAGTATATCTTCCTTAGTCATTTTAAAATTATCTTCTCTACAAGCTTTCATAAATGATTTTATAGACATAGTATTTTGTAAAAATAATTTAAATGATGGATATTCTTTAAATAACATAATATTTACTGCTAGCATAACTATATAAGCTTTAAGTGAGAAATAGAAATAATATCTTTTTAATCTAGAGTATTCTCCAGTATCTTTTAAAAATAATCTAATAAGTGCGTATGCCTTCATATAGTCATTTTGTGTTTGAAGACATATATTTCTAACTATGCTAGTTTTTCTAATTCTGTAGTAATAAAGAGCATCGTTTATAACAGCTATTTTGTCTGCTTTATATATAAGCTGTGACATAATAGCCAAATCTTCAAATTTCATATCTGGAAATGAATTAAAATCTTCAAATATCTCTCTTTTCCATAGCTTGTTCCACAAATAAGAGTGGATTAAGTTATCTGGAATTAACCCCTTTAATATGTCGTATTTATTGAATACTCCTCTTCTGAATTTATAAAATACAGGTTTAGCTAAGTTTATTTGTTCGTAATATCTATAGAAATTACAGATAACAATGTCGCTTCTAGTATCTATTGCCGCATCGTATAGTCTGCTTAAATAATTTTCTCTTACAAAGTCATCACTGTCTAAAAAAGCAAGATAATCTCCATTTGCATGTTTAAGTGCTGTGTTGCGAGTTTTTGCAACGCCGCTATTTACTTGATTTATAACTTTGATTTTTTCTGATTTTTTTTCATATTCCCTTAAAATTTCAAGAGAGTTGTCCGTAGAACCGTCGTTTACACATATAACTTCATAAGATGTAAAATCTTGTTCTAATATAGAATCAAGGCATCTTCTTAAATAAGTTGATGTATTGTAAACAGGAACTATGACACTTATTTTTGGATTTATAGTATTCATAATTCACCACCTTAATCTTTGTTCGAGTTTTTAATAGTTAAAGTATACCATAGATATCCTATAGCTAATCTTACAGTTTTATTACAAATTAGTAATAAAAACCATATTTTTTATTACAAATAAATTAGTTTATATATAATATTATTTTAAAAATATATTTTTGAATTTAATACTTAAATTTATGGCATTTAAAATCCATATCAGTTAATATTAATAATATATCCTTAAATTTAAAATTTTAAAAGGGGTGTTTTTATGATTATAAAAGGTGATTTTAACGAGGCAGAAGTATTTACGGAAAATATAGATAAAGAAACTATATCTCAAGTAAAAGTTTTGCTTAATCAAGAGTTTGTAAAAAACTCTAGTGTGAAAATAATGCCAGATTGCCACAAAGGGGCAGGATGTGTTATAGGGACTACTATGACTATAAAGGATAAGATAGTTCCAAATTTAGTAGGTGTAGATATAGGTTGTGGAGTTTTATGTGTTGAACTTTCTGATATTAAGCTCGATTTAGAAAAGATAGATGATTTTATAAAAAATAAAATACCTCATGGATTTAAAATAAACAACAAAGCTGTAGTCGATTATTTAGACGAAATATCAAAAGTAAGATGTATAGATAAAATGCCTAAAAAGATTGAGGAATTTAATAGGGCTTTAGGTTCGCTTGGAGGAGGAAATCATTTTATTGAGATAGATAAGGATGAAAATGATAATAAATATTTAGTTATTCACTCTGGTAGCAGAAATTTAGGACTTCAAGTGGCAAATTACTATCAAAATGTAGGATATGAGTCTTTAAATTATATAAGTGATGAATATGAGATAAAAGCTAAAGAACTTATAGAGTCTTATAAAAGCTCTGGCAAGAAAAAGAGAATTGAAAAAGATCTTAAGAAGCTTAAAGAATCTTTTAGAGTGAAAAGTAAGGTTCCAAAAGATTTATGTTATGTTGAAGGCAAAGATTTAGAGGACTATCTTCACGATATGGATATTGTACAAAAATATGCAACTAAAAACAGAGAGATTATGGCGAGAAGAATAGTAGAATTTATGGGACTAGATTACGATAAATTAAATAAATTTGAGAGTATACATAATTATATAGAGGTAGAAAAAGGCTTTTTAAGAAAAGGGGCTATATCGGCATATGAGGGGGAAGATTTATTAATCCCTATAAATATGAGAGATGGCGTCATAATAGGAAAAGGTAAAGGAAATCCAAATTGGAACTTTTCAGCGCCACATGGGGCAGGTAGAATACTATCAAGAGCAGAGGCGAAAAATAAAATACACATGAATGACTATAAAGAAACTATGAAAGATATTTTTACAACTTGTGTAAATGTCAAAACGCTAGACGAGGCCCCACAGGCTTATAAACCGATTGAAGAGATTATAAATAATATTTATGATACTGTAGAAATAACAAAAATAATAAAACCTATATACAATTTTAAGAGCAATTAGGGTAAAAATACTTATTTAGGGGTAAATATCTATATAAGAAGCTTAATGCTTAACAAATCTTAAGCTTCTTATATAATTATAAATATAAAGATAAATATTAGGGGGAGATAAGATGGATCCATTAGTAGTAATAATTCAGGGACAACAATTTAAACTTAAAAATTTAAACAACTTAGTAGCTTCAATATTTGGAAAAAGCTACTTTGATTTATCGCAAGAAGAAAGACTGAAAGTTAGATATGAAAAAGCACATGCTATAAGTCAATTTCATAAATATTTGCCAATAGTCAATACAGAACAAGGTACATATGGTGATAACTTCGATATAGTAAAAAAAGATTATGATTTTGAAAATGCTTTTATAATAGACGATGATTATTCATATATACTATCTTTATGTAAGATAAACAGTTTTATGCTTCTTGAAGTTAGAAATTCAAATATATTTACAGGACTTATAGATAAAAGTGAGATAAAAGATGATTTAGTAGTTATAAATCATTTTGCAAAAGAAATATTAGGCGAATTATACAATTAATTTAAATTTTATATAATTTGTATAATTTAAAATATAGTATAAAGTGATTGATTTTGGAAATGAGTTTACATAATGGTGTTACAGTAAACTTATTTCTTTTTTTATTGATATGACAAAAATGTAATTTAATATTTCGTAAAAATAATTTATAATTATGTAAGGATATAGTATATATTTTTATATTATTTTTCTTTAATATATAGATTAATATATGTTAAGGAGGAATTGAAAGGATGGTTTGACTTGAATAATAAAATATTAGTTGCAGATGATGAAAAAGAAATAAGAGATTTACTTGAAATATACCTTCTAAACGAAGGCTATAAAGTTGTAAAAGCGAAAGATGGCCAAGAAGCTTTAGATATAATAGAAAATGAGGATGTTGATTTATTAGTTTTAGATATAATGATGCCTAAAGTTAACGGTATAGAGGTATGTAAAAAAGTAAGACAAAATAAAAATATGCCTATTTTAATGTTGAGCGCAAAATCTGAGGATATGGATAAGATACAAGGCCTTATGACAGGTGCAGATGACTATATGACAAAGCCTTTTAATCCATTAGAGTTTACAGTAAGGGTTAAAGCACTTCTTAGAAGAAGCTACTATTTAAACAACAATAATTCCTCTGAAGAAAGTGATTTAATAAATGTTGGTTCGCTTACCATAGACAAAACTAGACATAGAGTAGTTGCAGATGGAGAAGAAATATCTCTTACAGCGAGAGAGTTTGACATACTTTATTTAATGGCAAGCAATAAAGGTAGAGTATTTTCATCTGAGGAGATATTTGAAAAAGTATGGAAAGAGAAATACTTCCAATCAAATAACACTGTAATGGTTCATATTAGTAGACTTAGAGATAAGCTAGATAAACATTTAAATGGCGAAAAAATAATTCACACAGTGTGGGGAGTTGGTTATAAAATTGAAAAATAAAAAGGCATTTTATTATGCTATATTACCTATAGCTTATTTTATTTTCAGCCTTATATTAGTCTCAGTTGTATTTGGAGTATTGAAAATAGTATTAGATATATATTATAGATACAATAGCCAATACGGAGGTACTGTTGTAGATGCAATAAAATTCTTTATGCTTTTTAGAGCTCAAACAGGACTTGATCGTAATTTAAATTATTTAATTATTGCTATATGTACATTTGTTACATATTTCTTATTTATGAGAAAAACTTTTGTCAGCCTTGCAAAAATTGTAGAAGCTACAAATCAAATGGCAGCAGGAGACTTGGATAAAGTTATAGACATAGATTGTAAGGGAGATACAAAGATTTTAGGAGACAATATAAATATTATATCTAGACTTCTAAAAGATGTTACTGTACAAGAGAGAAAGGCACAGCAAACAAAGGCTGACCTTATAACAAATGTATCACATGATTTAAGAACGCCTTTAACTTCAATAAAAGGATATTTAGGTCTTATAAATGAAGATAAATATAGAGATGAAGTTCAGCTTAGATATTATGTAGATATAGCTTATCAAAAGTCAAAAGAACTAGAAGTACTTATAAACGATTTATTTGAGCTTACAAAGGTCCAAAATAACTCTATAACGCTTGATAAAATAGAAATAGATTTAGTTGAACTTCTAAATCAAATTATATTCCAATTTGGATACCAATTTCAAAGCGAGAAAATTAAAGAGAGAAGCTTCTTTTCTGAGGATAAACTCATAATATGCGCTGATCCGAATAAATTAGTTAGAGTGTTTCAAAACCTAATAAATAATGGTATTAAATACGGAACGGGAGAGTTTTTAGATATATATGCATATAAAAAAGGAAGTTATGCTGTAGTAGATGTAGTAAGCTATGGAAATCCTATACCATCTGTTGAGCTTCCCTATATATTTGATAAATTTTATAGAGTAGAGAAGTCTAGAAATAAAAATGATGGTGGTTCAGGTCTTGGACTTGCTATTACTAAAAGCATAGTAACACTTCATGGTGGAATAATAAATGCGCAAAGTGATGGAGAAAAGACAATATTTAAAGTTATGTTGCCACTTTTAGATAAAAAAATTAAAAACGAAAACAAAAATAGTTAAAAATTCTACTTATGAAAACTAATTTTCGTAAGTTATTTCATTATTTTGACTTTAAAAAATCATCAAAGACCAGTTTTTTGATGATTTTTTTATATTTTTGAAAATATTTCCAAAATGTAACTTTTTTTTTGTACAAAAGTAGACTATACTTTAAGTAAGAAGTGTTTCATAAGAGGGGGGAATGAATCATGACAATGGACAACTTAATAAAAATTTTAGCCACTATCGCAGTAATAGGAATTATTATATACTATGCGCTAGAAAGTAAACATCAAAGAGAACAAAAATCAAAAAATAAAGTAAAGAAAATCCTTTCTGAAAACGTTAAATTTATGATTTTTGGGAATGAAGGAAGTCCTAATATCGCTTTAGGAAAAGATAATTGTGTATATCTATTAGACTCTAATAATGTAACATTACATAAATTTACATTAGATGAAGTTTTAGATTTAAATATACATTATCATATAAGAGCAGATAAAAATAGTAGTGTTATTTCTCCGTCATTAACGCTAGATAATCAAACTTATATAGATAAGGTTGACTTAAACTTACGTGTAGTTGATGGTAATGAATATGCAGTAGGCTATGTTCCATATATGAAGCATGTTGAATCTAATGAAGTAAGAAGTAAAATTATTCAAATGAAGAGATTCATATTAATGGTTGAAAGAGAAAAAGAAGGAAATAGCGTTGTAAATAATTAACTCACGAATTTAAAATTGAATACAAAAAATCCAGGGGACTATAATCTCATATAGTTCCCTTTTAATTTATCTTTATTCTGAAGTTTTTCAAAATGTAAAAAATTAACATAGAAAATTTGTATTTATATATATATCTAATTGAGTATATAATATATAATATAATATTGTACTGAGTATAGAGCAATCTATACTACATAAATATAAAAATTACTAATTCATATATAGGAGGAAATCAATATGAGTAAATCACCAGTACCAACTCCGCATTTAGAAGCAAAAGTTGGAGATATAGCAGAAACAGTATTATTACCAGGAGATCCACTAAGAGCTAAATTTATAGCTGAAACTTTCTTAGAAGATGTTGTTCAATACAACACTGTAAGAGGTATGTACGGATATACAGGATACTATAATGGAAAAAGAATATCTGTTCAAGGTTCAGGAATGGGTATGCCATCAATGGGAATATACTCTTATGAGTTAATACATTTCTATGGTGTTAAAAATCTTATAAGAATAGGTTCTGCAGGAGCTATAAGCGATAAATTAAACTTACATGATGTTGTAATAGGTATGGCAGCTTCTACTGATTCAAACTATTCAACTCAATACAACTTACCAGGTACATATGCACCTACAGCAAGCTTCGAATTATTAGAAAAAGCTGTAAATGCAGGTCGCGAATTAAATATAGAAACAACTGTAGGAAACATAGTATCAAGTGATGTATTCTACGGAGATAATGGGCTTGAAGGATTAAAATCATGGCAAAAAATGGGCGCTCTTTGTGTAGAAATGGAAGCAGCAGCTCTTTACATGAATGCAGCTAGAGCAGGAGTTAACGCTCTTTGTATAGTAACTATATCTGACTGTCCATTAAGAGGACTTGAAACTACATCAGCTGAAAGACAAACTGCTTTCACTAATATGATGAAAATAGCTTTAAGCTTAGCTTAATAATAAAATAGTTATAAACCGTTGATATTTCAACAATATAAAAATGTTTTTATGGTAAGTGTGTACCAAAGTGTGTACCTAAAAATAAATTTAGGTCTTTGGTGCGCACTATTTTACTATTCTCTCGAAAATATCGACAGTTTCATTTCTCATCTTTTGAGTTACGTGTGAATATATATCCATGGTAGTAGCTAGATTATCATGACCTAATCTAGAAGAAACCTCTTTTATATTGGCTCCAGCTTCTATTAATAAAGTTGCATGGGTATGACGTAAATAATGGAATGTAAAAGGAAATCCTACTTTTTTAGCTATTGCATAGGCTCTATTATTTAAATTTTCATTTGTATATAATTTACCGTATTCATTAGTACAAACAAATTCACTATCTTTATAGAACTTTCCATATTTCAATTTATTTTCTTTTTGCTTAATTTTATGAGCTTTTAATATCTTAACAAGTGTATCTCCTATAGATATATCTCTTATACTGCTTTCTGTTTTAGGTGTTCCTAACACAAATACACCATTTTCTTTTTTTATCAATGTATGGTTTACATGAATAATCTTGTTTTCTAGGTCAATATCTGACCATTGCAACGCTAATACTTCACCTTTTCTCATACCAGTATGGAAACTTATTTGAGAAGCTAAATAAAACTCTGGATATTTTTCAGATGCTTCCAAAACTTTATTAAACTGTTCTAGTGTTATAATCTTGTCTTCTATTTTCTTAGAAGTTTCATATTTAGGTATTTTAGTATATTGAACAGGATTTACATTAATTAAATTATATGTTTGAATTGCACATTTGAAAGCTGCAGAAAGCATATTTCTAACTAAATCTATTGTAGATCTACTATAACCTTTCTTAAACATAGTATTAATAAATTGTTGTAATAAATAAGTATCAATTTGCTTAATACTGTAATTGCCAATACTATTTCTAATATGCTCATTTATTAAGCTTTTATAAGTTCCGTAAGTATTAAGCTTATTATTTAACTTCACATTATCCTCTAGCCAGCAATCTAAGTAATCACTAAAGGTCATATCCTTACTTAAAGCCGTTGTAGTTCCATTGTTAAGCTCATACAAAGTATTATCCAATATCCTTTTAGCTTCCTTTTTAACTGATGTTTTAGTACTTTTATTCTTAATAACTTTGTTTCCTACTTTTATTTTGTAATACCATGTAAAACCTTTGGTATTCTCCCTTTTATACAGAAATCCAGTATATAAATCCGACATGAAATCACTCCTTTTAATCTAATTTTAAAAACAAGGCATGAATTGTCACTAAAAATCATGCTTTAATATAATTATAACATGATTTTATAAATTAATTATATTAATCATTAAGAATTAAAAATGACTTGATTGATTTATTTGTTTGGTATAAAATGGATTATCAATTTTAGGAGGTAGAACTATGAACGTAAAAATAGCAAGAATAAAAAAAGGACTTAGTCAAAGAGATTTAGCTAAACTTTGTGGAGTTTGTCAAAATACAATAGTGAAAATAGAAAAAGGAGAAATTGATACCATGTTAGTACAAAATTTAAAAAAAGTTGCAGAAGTATTAGAAGTTGATTTTGTAAAACTATTCTTTAGTAATGACGAACAATAGCAGCAAAGGGGTGATATTATGACAAATAATTTTGATGTTTTTTTATCTCAACAAATAGAAAACGAAGTAAAAAAGCAAATATTGGAAGCTAAGCCAAAGGAGATAATTAAAGAAACAACAATAATAAAAGAAAACTTGGAGGACAGTTTAAAATGCTATACAGTAAAAGAAGTATCTAAATTTATTGGTATAGCAGAAAGTGATGTTAGGAAGCTTATAGTGTCTGGGGAACTTAGAGCAATAAAATTTAGATCAATAAAAATTCCAGCCATTGAACTAGAGAGATTTCTACAAAATAGCACAGGAAAAGACTTTACAGGCATATTAGGTTAGTAGGTGGTCCAATGCAACAAAGTTACTACAAATATGACACTAGAGCCTTAGCATTTAAATATGGAACTCCAGAACATAAGTTCTATGACTATCTTGTGAAGAAAGAAAACTATTCAAGATTGAAAGGGTTACCAATCGGCCAAGTAGAGCTTACAGTAAGGACAGTAGCTAAAGATATTGAAGTTACTCAAATGGTAGCTAGAAGGCTAATTAACCAATTTATAAGAGAGGGTTTTATAGAAATTGTAAGAAAAAGCGAAAAAGGAAGTAAAAAGCCAAGCATATATATGTTAAAAACCTATGTAGAAAACAACACAGAAGATAACACAGATGCAACACATGAAACAACACAGATAAATGAGAATATTGCTGACATTGAAGGCAGTAAGCAACACAGAAACAACACAGAGAATAACACAGAGAATAACACATCTAAAATAGATAATATAAATAGAATTAAAAATAATAATATATATAGTCGAGTAATCGACCATTTAAATGAAAAAACTTCTAAGAGTTTTAAATATACAACTAAAAAAACAAAGTCTTGTATAGATGCAAGAATAAGAGAAGGATTTAAAGAAGCTGACTTTTTAAAAGTAATTGATATAAAAACAGAAGAATGGAAAGACAATCCTGATATGAGTAAATATTTAAGACCAGAAACTTTATTTGGTACAAAATTTGAAAGTTACTTACAACAGGGAGTAAAACAAAATCAAGAGCAACAACAAATAAAAAGCTTATACGGAGCTAATAAATTATAGGGGGTAACTTTATATGAAAACTAATGATAAATTAGCATCTAGTGATATAGAACAGTCTATAATAGGCTGTGTATTATTAGATAATTATAAAAGCTTGGAAATTATAAAAGATTTAAATTTAAAAGAGAATGACTTTTTTTATGATGATACAAGAGTTTTATTTAATTCAATCATGGTTTTAGCAGCTAGAGGTGAAAAGATAGATCTTATTACATTAGCTGACTTTTTAAAATGTGAAAATATGCTTGAATCTATAGGAGGTTATCAAAAGATAATTGGAACAACAACTATAGTAACTACTATAAGCAATTTAAGATATTACATAAATAAAATCAAAGAGTTATCAAATAAAAGAAAAGTATTAAAAGAGATAAAAGAAGTATCTGCAGATATAGAAAGAATGACTTTATCAGATTTGCAAAAGAAATTAACATTAATGAATGACACTGTAAGTGATACAGGTAGATTTGATAATATGTTTACCAGTGCAAATAATATTAAAGAGGTAGCTAAAGTAAAAAGCCTTTCTACTGGATTTAACAAGCTTGATAGAGCTTTGCATGGATTAGAATATGGAACTTTGACAGTTCTTACTGGAAAGCCAGCTACAGGCAAATCAACAATATTAAATCAAATTATAGCTAATTCACTTTATTATAAGATACCAGTATTTCTATATAGTGGAGAGTTACCACAAAAAAAAGTTATGGCATGGTTTAAAATGACAGTTGCTAATAGTGAAGACATAAAGGAATATACAGATGAATACGGAGCAACTAAATATGGTTTAGATGTAGAAGCTTCTAAGCTTATTCAGGAATGGAGTAAAGACTTGTATATATTTGATGATGATGAGAAACCAAGCGAAATGAATTTAGTAAACACTATTAAGTATCTACACAAGGAAAAAGGTGTAAGATTAGTAATACTCGATAATCTAATGACTATGATTGCAGATGATCCTGTGAGTGATGAATATAAAAAACAAAAATATTTAGTGAATAATTTAAAAAATTTAGCCAAAGCTTATAATTTAGTAATAATTTTAGTGGCTCATGAGAAAAAGAAAAACAAAGATGACAAAAGAAATGGAGTAGATATGTTTGATGTATTAGGAGCTAGTGAAGTTGTTAATTTAGCTGATTATGTTTTACACTCACAAAGAAATATAATTAAAAGCAAGGAAACTGGAGAGATAATAGCTGATACAAGTGGAATATATATATCTAAGAATAGAATAGAGGGTATCCAAGGAGTTGGCATGGATACAATATTTGATAAAACTAGAAAAAGATTTTATACAGAAGGCGGAAACGAATTAAGAAGGGATTACTGTTACAGATCTAAATACGAGCAAGTAAAAGCAGAGGAGATGCCATTTTAATATTTTTAAAATTTAAGAAAAACTGTTAATTGGCAAGGAGATGCTAGAGAAAACAACTTATAAAAATAATTATGGTACTAAAATAAGGGGGTTCTGATGAGTAAATCAATAGATACAGTTTTTAAAAAATATAATTATGGTGATAGAGGGTATAAAAAAATAAAAATGGATTTAGAACAAGTAATTTATAAAGATTACGGAAGTTTTGATATTGAAGTAAGTGGACTTGATAACTATAGAAAAAAAAGAATACATGGAGTTGTTTATATTTGGGAAAGAGGACATAAAATTGTAAAAGAAATTCATTATATAAGCTTTTCAGAATTAGCAAATATTTTATATATAATAGACAATTTAACTCTAGAAGAAATTTTAAAGAGGGATTATTGGCATTAAAGATTAGAAGAAATAAATAAGATAAGAGTTGACGTAAAAGAAAAATTAACCTGTAATACAGGGGGATTTTGATGACAAAACACGAAATAGAAACAGAAATAGAAACTATAAACAAAAGATTGGAAAAAGCAGACGAATATTTTTTAAATCTAGATCTTATCGAGGTAGACGAAACTAGAGAGTATAAATTAGTTAGAAGTTTAATAAAAAGAGCTGCATACCTTCAAGGGTTATTGAACGAAATGGAGGTACAAAATGCTTAAAATAAATGCTGAAGATTATGCAATCCTGTATGATACAAGAGAACAAGATATTTTTATACCTCAAATACTGTGCAAGAATGGAATACAGACTATAAGAAGAAAGCTTGATACTGGAGATTATGCAATACAATACAGGGACGGATATATGCCACCAGTAGTAATTGAACGTAAAGCTTGTTTAGATGAATTAATAGGTAATATGCTTGATAACAGAAAAGATGCTGACGGAAATAACAGATTTATTAGAGAGTTAGAACGAAGTAAGCAGCAAGCCTTAAAAGTATATTTATTAATCCAGGACAAGGATTATTATTTGAAGCTTATTACTGGAGAATATAGAAGTAAGGTGAATCCGAAAGCAATATCAGGAATGATTATATCTTTACTTGCTAAATATCCGAATTTACATATAATAGCAGTAGATAGAGAACTTAGTCCAAGTATGGTTTATAAAGTTTTATTTTATGAATTAAGAGAGAAAATAAAATAACATCAAAATACAAGGGAAGTCCTTTTTATGGGGCTTCTTTTTTATGTTTTAAGCTTCCTATCGCATTCCTAACAAGTTTTATATTCATTATTGATAAATTATTCAAGTAGATGTTACAAAAGGCTAGAAACTAATACTAACTCACCTTATTTTTTAGGTTAGATATTAAAAAATTGAATAATCGTGATGCAGGATTATTAATACTAACTCACCTTATTTTTTTTAGACTAACCAATTTTGGAGAGTCCTCGTGGACTGACTAGAAAATTTCGAGGATGTTACTGGTTATAAGAAAAATACAGACTATGTGGCTATTACTCAAAAAAGAGTAACAGCTCAAAAAAGAGCACGTACTTATGAACAAGTAAACCACATACTTAAAAGGGTTGGGGTAATGTTACCCTCAGTTATATGATCTAAAAAATAGTACTTATTGAATTGCTTTCACAGAACAATTTAAAATGCTTTCACAGAACAGTTTATCTATTGAATTGTTTTGAGAGAACAGTTGAATTGTTTTGAGAAAACAGTTGAATTGTTTTGAGAAAGCAGTTGAACTACTCTAACAGAATAATTGAAGTGCTTTCATGGAACAGTTGAATTGCTTTCACAGAACACCTATAAATACTATATATAAAACTTATTTAAAATTACTATATATAAAACCTACTTACAAAAGTAGGTCAGTAAACAACTTTCTTATTTCATTTCATTTAAAACAAAATAAAAGAACCTAAGTATGTAGGTCCTATTTGAATATCTTATGATTTTCCCTTGTTACTATTTGGATATCACAATCCAGTACATCTATTATTTTTATAAAGCTATTAAGAGAAAAACTATTTCTATGTAATTTATTACTTAAACTTTGTGGCTGCATTTCTAATTTTTCAGCTAGATCTTTAACAGTTAAATTTTTTTCAATCATTATTTGTTTAATTATTTTACTGGCATCCATTTTATCACTCCCTTTAGTAGTATTATACCATATTTGATTTAAAATATCCTCTAAAAAGATTAAATATATAATCATAAAAGATTATAAAAACAGTTGACAATATAATCATAAGTGAGTATAATTATAACTATAAAAAGTAATAAAGTTACTCAAAAGGAGGTTGTGACATGGAGAGCTATACAATAATAGACAATGATTTTTATTCGGATAGAAATTTAGATCCATATGAAAAAACAGTATTAAGCTATCTTATTAGATATTACAATTTCAATTTTGGTTATAGCTTTCCAACAAGAGAACAAATACAACATGATAATAATATAAGTCCTAGTAAATTAACCAAGACTTTAAAATCCTTACAGGAAAAAGGCTACATAACTATTAAAAACAATCATAAGAAAGCTGGAAGAAATAACATCTACTACATAAATAAATACCTTGTAGGACAGGAAACAAGCTCACAAGCTTCTACAGAACCTAAGCCGAATAACAAGTCAAGAAACAAAAAGAAACAGCCTACAGGAGCACAGGAGGACTTAGATTACAAGTTAGGTTATATAGAATCAAGTTTGGAATTTACAAGAGAGTTTAGAGACACAGAATTGGCAGAATTAAAAGAAGTAGATATGAAAATAATCGAGAGGGTTTGCGAAGAGATGAGGGGCGAAACAGATATTTCACCTTTCAACTTTCTTTTGGACCTACAAATACAAAAGCGTAAAAGGGGGATTAACTGATGAAAAGTAAACAAGAAATCTATAACAATACAGTGGAGTTAATAGAAAAACAAGAAAAGGAAAACTATTTAGCTTATTACAAAGTATTCTTAGCTAATTCAAAAAGACATGATATACCAACAGAAGAAATTGAAAAGATAATATCAGAAGCTTATTCAACTTATAAAAGACAATCAGAGGAATTGGAAGAAATAAGAGAACTAGCTTATATCGATTTAATGGAATCAAGCAATAGAGAAGCTATTTAAGGGGGGAATAAACATGAGTAAAAACATATATCAAAAATTATTCAATATTCAACAAGAGCTTAAAGCTCCAAAGAATCAATTTAACAAATTCGGTAATTACAGTTATAGAAGCTATGAAGATATCTTAGATACAGTTAAGCCACTTTTAAATGAAAATAAATTAGTACTTTTAATAGATGATGAAGTACAAGAAAGTAGCGGTAAAAATTATATAAAAGCAACTGCAAAGTTAATATGTATAGAGAGTGGAGAAAGCATACAAACGAGCGCCCTAGCACGTGAGGACGAAGAACGAAAGAAATTTGATAGTCCACAAATTACTGGCTCAACATCAAGCTACGCCCGAAAATATTGCCTAAATGGAATGTTCTGCATTAATGATGTAAAAGACAGTGATGTTACAAATACACAACAAGACGAAGAAGAACATAAAGCAGCTAAAGAAGATAAACCGACATTCGCTGGTCCAGCTTCTGAAAAAGTAAATGTTAAGAATATCTGGACTAAAGGAACAACAAATCAAGAAGAGGACAAAGTAATTTCATTCAATCAATCATCACAAGATCTAATCACAAAATCAGAAATGATGTTTATATATTCCAGAGGTTTCCAAGCTGGATATAGTCAAGACCAAGTAAAAAATCACATAATTAAGAAATTCAATAAGACAATAGACCAATTAACAAAAGTAGAAGCAACAAAGATAGTAGAAGGCTATCAATCTAAAATACTTAAGAAAATGGAAGGGTAGAAAGGGGGTGAAATATAACAATGGATAACTTAAAACTATTACAAATTATAGCTGCAATTAATCCAGATATGACTTTCAAAGAGTTAGCAGCTGCATTACACAAATAAAAAAGGCGCTACCAAAAAGGCAACACCTAGCTATGTAGTATAACTACAACCAATCAATTTAATTATATTGCATAGCTAGTATTTTTTCAATAAAGGGGGAAAAGAAAATGAAAATAGTAAAAATAGGAGTATCACAATACATGAGTTACCAGAAGGAAAAGAATATAATATATCAGAGTTTGAATTAGAGTTCGAATTTGAAGTGGACGGGAAATTATTAGTTCACACAGTAGGGTCATACATAGGAGAATAGATAGAAAAATAAATTAAACAATTAGGGGGGATAATCTAAGATGAACGAAGCATTAACAAAAGCAGAACAACAGGTATTAGATGCACTATTGCCAAAACACAAAGACCTACTAGAGGATATGATAGCAAGACATGGAGCAAAAGAAACAGCAAGAAGAATAGTTTGGGTTAAAATGCTAAATGAGGAGCAATTAGATTTGGCTATTAAGTTAGCTAAAGAAATGTTAAACGAAAATTAATTACAAGGTAGCTACTGGGTTGCAACTTGGTAGCTGCTTATTTTATACTTATATTGTAGTTACTACTCCAATAATTACAGTAACCACAGGAAAGGAGATTGATTATGTATTGTGTTATACAGGAAATAGAGAGAAAAACAGAGGACTTAGGAAGACCAAAGGAACTGGAGGTATATAGTTGGAATAAAGGTGATAAAAAATTTTATAGTTACAGATACTCAAGCGAAAGATTTATAAGACCTATTAAGAAGGCTTATAAGATAAGTATACACAAAAGTTATAGAGAAGACGGGAAAGTTAAAAAGAAACAATATAGTATTACCACAATGGGATATTATGATATCTATGAGTTTCCACTGGAAGACTTTGCAAGTAGGAAAATCGAGGATTTAGCGAGGGAATTAGGAGTTACAGAAGAGTATATTTATAAATTAATCTATAAGAAGTTAGACCCTCTATACGAGCAAATAAGGGAAGAATATGAACAAACAGAGGAGTATAAAACAAGCCGAAAGCATAGTGAGATTATAAGAAAATATAACGAAGCTAAAAGAAAATTTGAAGGTAAATACGGTTATAATACATACGACCAATGTTATGATGTTTTTGGAAAACTAAGAGAACCCATAACATTAAAAGTAATAAAAATAGAATATGAAGCCGAACAAAAATTTAAACGTAGTTACTACTCTAATAGTTACAGTAACCACAATTATAATAATTCTAGTAGTTACCAAGTTAATAGCAAAAGTAACTACAATGATGAAGATAAAAAGATATTAAAGAAAATGTATAAAAAGCTAGCTATGGAATTTCATCCAGATAGAAATAATAATAGTGATGAAAGTCAACGAGCTATGCAAATAATCAATGATTTAAAAGATGAATGGGAAATATAAATGTAGTTACTACAAATAAAGCAAAAGTAACCACAAATAAAAAACCCTCTGGAATTATCCAGGGGCCTTTATTTTAGATAAGCGGTTCAAAACAAAACAGATATTTTGATGTTTTTTAAAAGATCTATAACAGTAGATAGAAATATATTTACAAATAGAGAAATTCTACTTGTATGTTTATATTATAACATAAAACTACAATAAATAGTATTGATAACTAGATAAAATAGTATAAAATATGGTATAATATAGTTATAGATAAAAGGGAGGTTTGGGATATATGACAAAAGAGGAATATAGAGAAAAAGCAGCACTATTAAAAACTAAATATAAAGAATTTCTTGAAATTTTAGATGAAGTTTACGAGGCTAATAAAAAAGGAGATAACGTAGGGTGTGGCTGCGTAGATGAGATAACAGATATATATGCTACATATGAAATGGATTTATATAAAGCAAAGGATAAGATTTTACATCTATCTATGTGGAACAGATAAAAGGGGAGGTAATAAACAGATATGAATTTATTAGATCTAGAAATAAAGATAAAAGATATATACAATAAAGCTGCTGAAACAGAAGCAAAAATAAGACAAGAATATGAACGTTATAGCAGTCCAGAAGCTAAAAATATATATGCACAAAAGTTAATTGATGATAAATTGGCAGAATGCAAGGATAGAGTGCTAACTTATAGAAATGAACAACTGGCCAATATAGAATTAGCATATAAAAATGCAATAGAAGTGCTAAAACCTAACCAAGAGGTTATAAATAGTTTAGAATATCAAACTAGATTATCTAATACACTTAATTTACTAGCTTTATCTAAAGGGAATATTGATACAGGTCAACTAAATTTTATATGTGAAGCTATGGACGAAAATACATTAAATATAATTAAAGATGCATATAAGGACAATGTTCTTCTAGGTAAATACATAGAAGATAATAGCATTGCAACTAAAATAGAAGAAGCTAACTGGACAAGAGATATAGGGAAGAGAGCTTTAGATTTTGAAAATGATAGCTATATGAACAGATTAGCACGACATGATATAGAAAATAAATTCGGAATTGAAGAATAATAGATGTAAGCCATTTATTTAGCTTCTAAAGGCTATCTAAGTGGCTTTTAATATATTTATATACCTACAAAAACCTACATCAGCACACTAACAAATACTAACATGTTAAGTAATGTTAAGGTAAAACCCTAAGAAATCCCAAGATAAAATGATAGTAAAAACCTATCAAAACCTATTATAAAAGCTAGTATATATTGTTGCAAAATGTTGCCATAAAACTTAGCAAAACTTAGTATTATCCGAGTAATATCAGGATTTTCATTGGTAACGTTAATGCAACGTGAATGGTTACGCGAATGGTAACGTTGCAAAAAGTACAACAAATAAAAAAGTCTTTGAAATCCAGTAAATAAGCCGTTTGTAGTGTTTTAAGTAGAAGGTTAAAAATCAACTCAACCTAAATAAAAAAACGCAATTTAAAACGCGGTCAAAAGCTTTAAAGAATTGTAAAAACTATATTTTCAATGTTGTACTCCAAATAATTTAAAAATATCAGGGGGAGATTAAATGCAAGATATATATTCTTATGTTGAAGGGAAACTATATAATTACAAATCTATGAAAGTAGAGCTTAATTCTTACAAGATAGATTTAGAGTATTTAAATAAGGATTATGAAGGTTGTAGGGGGCAATCATACTCTGGTATAACATCAAAGACAAATAGCCTTTACAGTTCAGTAGAAAATGAATTAATCAGAAAAGAAAAAAGAAAAGAAAGACTGCAGTCTAAGATCACTGAAAAAGAGAGACAAATTAGAAAAATAGAAAATGCACTTGCTTTATTAGATGATGAAGAATTGCAGCTGGTTGAGCTTAGATATTTCTCAGATAGAATGAAGCCATTAAGTTGGTTAGCTATAGGTAAAGAGATGCTAACCAGTGGTAAAAGATGCAGATATCTTAGAGATAGAGTGTTATTTAAACTATCAAATGTGATTTAAAAACTTAGCAAAACCTAACATTAAAATAAAATAAGCTATTTAAAGAATATAAGAGGGAAAATCTAGCACAAAAGATTAACCCTCTTTTTTTAGTACCATAGAGCTATTAACCAAAGAATACTCCAGAAGAATAATCCTATAAGCCCTATTAATCCTATAAATAATAATATTCCTGATATATACATGGCCATGTTATCACCTCTAGTATGAGTATTAACATGCATTGGATAACTTAAACTTAATTAATAAAAATGTGTACCAAAGTGTGTACCTAGATTTAAAATGTTACTGGTATCTATTGTTATTTAATGGAAGTTAAAAAACTTTCCTTCCTTATTATATAGCTAATTTTAAAAACTTGTAAAAAGGTGATAAAATGAATAAAATTCTATTGTAAATTATTTTCTTATAAGCTTAGCTTAATAATAAGATATTAAAAAGGCATGTAACTATATAGGTATATGCCTTTTTGTTTTAGAATTTTGTATATATATTTGGTATATAATGATTTATAGTTTTAAAAAATATATATGAGTTAAAATGGATAATGTTCGTGTGAGTGTGTACGTTTTTAAGGCGGTCAAAATTATTACCGCGAGGAATTTTGAGACTTTCACGAATATTAAAGAGTAAAAAATTAAACAAAATACGTTTTTTAAAGGGTGTGATTTTTATATATACAATAAATTAATATAAAATCACATAAAAATAAAGCCTACTAAATACGTTAAGTAAGCTTTATTTTATTTCGCATTATAATACTCTAAATACACCTGTAACAGTTCCAACAATTTCAACATCTCTTTCATTCAAAATGATAGGTTCCATAAATTCGTTTTCTGGTTGAAGTCTAACTGTGCTTCCTTCTTTGAAAAATCTCTTTACAGTAGCAGATTCTTTATTTACTAGGGCTACTACTATTTGTGAGTTAGAAGCTGTAGAACCTTTGTCGACTACAACATAGTCGTTATTTAAAATACCAGCATTTATCATACTTTCCCCTTTTACTTTTAGAAGGAATGTATCATTACCTTTTATAAGTTGAGCAGGTAGTGGTATATATTCTTGGATATTTTGTTGTGCTAAAATCGGTTCACCAGCAGTTACTTGACCTACTAGAGGAAGATTTATCATTTCTTGCATTGTATTATTGTTATTTACAAAAACATTTCCACCATCTAATATTTCTATCGCTCTCGGTTTTGTAGGGTCACGTCTTATGTATCCTAATTTTTCGAGTTTGTTTAGATGAGAGTGAACAGTTGATGTAGATTTAAGACCTACAGCTTGACAAATCTCTCTGACTGAAGGTGGATATCCTTTAGATAAAAGTTGTTCCTTAATAAATTCTAAAATCATGAGTTGTTTATTTGTTAATGTATTTGAATTCATAAAAATCACTCATTTCTTTTTTTATTTGTAAAGTAATTTTCATTTTGACTTTACTATTTATTATATTGTACCATAATGCTTTTTTATATACAAACATTTGTTCTTGTTTTTAGAAAATTTCAAGGATTAGCTATACTAATTAATTTATAAGTCTATTCTTGATTTTTGTCTTTTATATCAGCTTCTGTATCTATATTGACATCATTAGCTTCTAAATTATTATTAGATTCATTATCTGAAGCTTGAATATCATCTAAGCTAACTTCTTCCTTTTCGTCTAACCATTCAAAGTTATTTACTATATCTCGTTTTATATTTTTCTTATGAGCTGCATATAATTGTGTTGTAGTTACGTTGTCGTGGTCTAATAATGCCTTTACATCGTATATTGAAAATCCAGATTGGATTAGAGAAGTCGCAGCCGTTGCTCTAAGCTTGTGTGGAGAGTATCCTTTATCACGAGAAGTATGCATGCAAATAGAGGTATACTTTTTAACAAGCTGTCTTATAGCTCTTGGTGTAAGGCGTTTTCTTTGTAGTGATAAAAATAGGGCATCTTGTACATCTTCTGGTAAATCTTCTGACTTTGGTCTTTCGTAATTTATATAATCTATTACTACATTTTCACAAGTTTTATTTATAGGCATTAAAACTTCTTTACCGCGTTTTCTATATATTTTAAATTCGCCCCTTGAAAAATTAAATGATGATATATTAAGTTCACGAAGCTCGTTTAATCTAAGTCCGTATGTAACAAATAAGGCAAGTATTGCTTTGTCACGAAGTTTTGTCTTTTCCCAATATACTTTTTCCTTTTCAGTTAGTCCCTCGCCACTTTCAACAGCATCTAACATAACCATAACTTCATCAATATCAAGCCTCTTTATAGCGTCTGGTTGCGGTTTTGGGAGCTTTATAGGATTAAAGCCATCAGTTATGTTGGTTGGAAGCTGTTCGTTTCTATAAAGGAATTTAAAAAGGGTAGAGATAGATGATTTTTTTCTAGCTAAAGCTCTATTATTATTTTCATAGACAAATGTGTGATCTTCTCTTTCTTTATAATATCTAGGGCAGTAGTCCCCTAAAAATAAATTAACATCTCTTGATTTTATATTTTTAAAGTCTTCTACAGTCAAGTTTTTAATATCATCTTTATCAGTAAGTCCGCTTTCGTTTACGATATATTCACAAAAGAATATAATATCCTCTAAATAAGCTGCCCTTGTCGAAACTGCGACGGAGCTTTTTAAATATACAAAGTAGTCTTTCATAAAAGAAGGCAGCCTCTTTTCGTATTCCATAGCCTTTTCAATTAGCAAATGGTCTCTAAGCACGATGTTGTCTGGCCTGTCTGATTTATTGCTTATCTTTAATTCTTTTTTATTACTCAATTTACTACCTCCAATAAGTAATTTAAATTTGGATTAAATATATGTATTTGTATTTTCTATTATTCTATCATTCATGATTATTTACTTCAAATATAAATATTATTTAAATACAATTGTAAAATGTGACAAAGTCATAGACCACAGCAAATTATATATGTATAATATATCTTGCAAAAAATATTTATTAAAAAGGAGATAGACATGACAGAACCATCAATGTATCATAGCCAAGGATATAATTGTGCAGAAGCATTAATAAAATCATATAACGAGGAACACAATACAGATATACCGATATCACTGGGGAGTGGAATGGGAACTGGTATTGCTGTAGGAAGCTTATGTGGAGCAGTAAATGCTGCAGCAATGATAATTGGATATATTAAAGGGAGAGAAAGTAACCAAGATATCAATGTAGCTAGAGCTTATTCAAGGGAATTAATGAAGAATATAAGAGAGAACTTTGATTCTGAAATTTGTTTAGAACTTAAACAAAATGGAGTAAGCTGTGCAGAGATAATCGATCATTCATATGATGCTTTAAAAGAATTATTAAGTAGATAAAGAATTGATTATAAACAAAAAAGTAGTAAAGCATTATTTTTGCCTTACTACTTTTTCATTTAATATAAATAGCACTTACTATAAGTTTTATCACCTAAGATATAATCTCTAGTAACCCTTCTAGAAACACTACATAAGACTTCATAATTAATAGTACCACGTCTAGAAGCTAAATCTTCAGCAGTAACTCCAACTTCAGCGCCCATTATTAAAACTTCATCTTCAATATTTACATTTAAACCTTCTGGGATTTTAACCATACATTGATCCATGCATATTCTTCCAACAACATCACATAAAACACCGTTTATCATTACTTTAGGGTTGTTTTGTGTTCTATCAAAACCATCTGCATATCCTATTGCTAGTGTAGCTAATGTAGAAGCTTCTTTAAATTCATAAGTATATCCGTAGCTTACCTTTGTACCTGGGGCTACTGTTTTAATATTTGTTATTATTGTTTTAAGCTTCATAGCAGGTTTTAACTCAACTTCTTTTGAAACTTCATCTGATGGATAGTGGCCATATAAACCTATACCAAGTCTAACCATATTAAATCCTAATTCTTTTAAGTCTATAATAGCAGCCGTATTAGATACGTGTTTAAATTGTATATCTATATTAGCTTTTTCTAAAGCATCTATTACTTTTTTATATCTTTCTAATTGTAAATAAGTTTCTTTTTTATCTGTTTCATCAGCAGTAGCAAAATGAGTGTATATACCGTCTATATTTAAGTTTATTAACTCTTTTAGTTTTAGTATATCGTTTATACTGTTATCATCTGTTAAAAATCCAAGTCTGCTCATACCAGTATCGATTTTTATATGTATACTAGCCTTTTTGCCTAATTTTCCAGCCTTTTGGTTTATTATCTTGGCCATTTCATAAGAATATACAGTTATACCTATATATCTGTTTATAGCTTCTTCTATATCACATTCAGATATATAACCCATACAAAGGATAGGTGTGTGAATATTGTTATTTCTAAGTTCAACAGCTTCTTCAAATCTAGCTACTGAAAAATAATCAGCCTTTTCTTGTTGTAACATTTTAGCTACTTCAACAGCTCCATGGCCATAAGCATCGGCCTTTACAACACAACAAACCTTTGTATCAGATTTTAATGTGTTTTTAAGTGCGTGGAAGTTGTGTTTTATATTATTTAAATTAATTTCTGCCCAAGTTCCTCTTTTCATATTTAAAATACCTTCTTTCATCTTTATTAACTATATTTGATATTGATTTTTAAATATTTAAATAAAATTTATTTAAATTTATATTATAGATATTTTTTTATTTTATCATTCATATGTAATAACTTCAAATAAAATTTAATGAAAGAAGTAGTATATTTGTTAGTCTATAATTTTAAGAAGAATAAACAATAATAAGAAGCTTTCTAGAGTTAAAAGGGGTATCACATTTTTAAATTTTTTACCTTTATGGTGAATTATTTTCATAGATATTAACATACTAATTGAACCACCTATAAAAGCCAGTGTTAAAAGTGTTTTTTCTGAAATTCTAAATTCATTTTTGATAGCTTTTCTTTTATCTATGTACATAAGACAGAAGAGAGCTATGTTTATAAATATTAAGTAAAGTATAAATAACATAATAATCTCCTTCATTTTATTGTAGATATTTATTATAGTAAATTTTTATTTAAAATAATAGTAAATAGATTAAAGTTAATGATTGATTAAAATTAATTCAAAGGTGTTTCTTATGATGAAATATCAATAGGAAGGGTAGCAGTTAAGAAAAACTATAGAGGTAATGGTATTTCAAGAGAAATGATGTTAAAGGCTATTGAATTTAGAGGATGATATTCCTCATATAGATATGTTGTATAAGAAATAATTTATTATAAATGTAGATAGATCTTTTTAACATTTTTGTTCCTTGATAATTATTATTTTATAAGATATTCTTTATGTGAGGCATAAGATAATACATGATTTTACATAATTAGGAGGGAATATGAAAAAATACGTTGTTCCAATAGCAAGCAGGGATATAGATTTAAGCAGAATAAAATTTTCAGAGCCTTTATCTTGTGAAATTGATAATAACAAAATCAATATTACATATAAAAAGCATTTAGATTCAAATACATATAAGACAGTGAAAAATAAAACAGGTGTTAATTTCAAAGGGGAAATAGTAAAAAATAAAGATACTATAGATTTAGTGGGTGATTTTCATTGTTCAACCCAATTTAAGATTTTATATATTACAGCTGCTATTTTGATAGCTTTATGTGCTTGTTATATAGCTTTATCAGATTTTGTAAAAGTCTGGGTTGTTATGGCAGAAATTTTGATATCTTTGTTTGTATACATCAACTTAGTAAATGATGATAATAAAAAGTTTATTATAATAAATTTACTCACGAAAGAAATAAACAAAATATCATCTAAAAAATTCGATTACTCATATTTATATAATGAAGCTGAAGGCTATTATGACTTAGATGAACTTTATAAAGAAGTTGATACATCTTTAAAGGTACAAAAGAAAAATAAAATTAAAAAGAGTCTATGCTATATATTATCTATTACTATGTTTTTATCTGGGGTTATTGGAGTTATAATTTTTGGCATAGGATCACAAACAAAACAATTTGAGATAGTCAACGAATACAGTCCTTTATATGAAAAGCATCATATAGCAGTAGATGAAGATGATAGACTTTATGTAGTTTGTGAGAATTACACAGAGATTTTTGATAAAGAAGGCAATTTATTAATGAAAGTAAATCATGGTAGGGGCGTCACATCAGTTTATTTAAACTTTAGAGATGGATTAACATCATTTTTACTTCATGGCAAAGGTAAAGAGTACGAAGAGCCTAATTACTACCACGAATTTGTAGTTGATATATCGAATAAGAAGATTTTAAATAAGAATACATATAAAGAAGCTCAAATAGAGATAGAAAACCCCAATAGAAGTCGATACTATATGAAAGAAGATACATTATATACCATACGAGACGATAAAGTCTATATAGAAGGCGATGGAGTCGACAAAGTCTTAGATTTAAATAGTCCAAAGAGTCCAATTTTCTTTGGTTACTTTTTTATATTAGCTGCTATGGGGGTATCATTATTGTTTTTTACTAGATTAAGATATAGATAAAATAAAGGGTAGAGAAGTATTATAAAAAAATCTAGAATACTTAGATGAAGCTGGAATTTATTCTATAAAACTATCAGAGGATAAAGTTTAAAAAGATGGTAATTTACAGTATTCTGAAGGTCTAATTATAATGGGCAAAAAAAATGGCGAATCAAAGGATCAAGTTTTTAGTAGCTTGAATTCTATAGAATTTGAGTAAAGTAAATTGATTTAGTTTTATTATTTTTAATACTGAGATATAAAGTCTCAGTATTTTTTTTGTTTATTTTTTTGATAGTTTTAGAATCGTCTGAAAATATCAAAAAAACTAAGATTTAAGCATAAAAACACTATTATTTGTAATCCTTGTTTAACTATTCCCTAAATCCACATTTGAGGAATAGTTAAGTATTGGTCTATATTTATCCCCTAGAACCTAAATTTCATAAAAATCGCGATTTATCGAGTTATCGATAATTTATCGATTGGTGGTATTTTTTTAATAACACCAATAGTATTATCATACATTACAATTGGCTCGCCTATATCATGTGCAGCAAGTCAAGTTTATTTTTATAATAACTTTTTTAATCTACCTAAGTTAAACTAAATTATCATAACTAAATCAAAAAACTCTAATTTCTAAGTGTAAATTTATATTAATTTAGATTTCTTAATATATTACACATAAAAATTGATTTGTTTTACTAAGCTTCAGTCTAAAACATCCTGAATCATCTCAACTAAACAAAATTCTAAAAAACTGTTTTTGATATTAAAAGATTAAACAATATAAAAAGCGATATACTGCAAATCAAACAGATATATCGCTTTACTCCTCTACTCTACTATATTTCAAGTTTCTACATTTTTTTATTTTTTTCTCTTTCAAAACAATGTTTACACATAGATTTATATCTTTCATTTCCGCCTATTTCAATTTGTTCGCCGTCTAGAAGTATTTCGCCATTTTGATTTATGCGGGCATTGATTGTAGCTTTTTTGCCACATGCGCAAACTGTTTTTAATTCTCTAATATCATCTGCTAATTCAAACAATGCCTTACTTCCTTCAAAGAAGCATTGTCTAAAATCTGTTTTTAATCCAAAACAAACTACTGTATATTTAAGAGAAATTTGATATAATTCCTTTACTTGTTTTTCAGTAAGAAATTGAGCTTCATCAAGCATTATTATAGTTTTAGGATCATTTATTTCATCTAAGTATTTTGAGAAATTCTCATCTTCATAAACAAGAGTACAAGAAGCTTCTAGACCTGCTCTTGAAGCTATTACGCCTTTATTTTCGCCATCTTTAAAACTTCCCCTTGTATCCATAGCTGGTTTATATAAAAAGACTTTATATCCAGCTTCTTCGTAATTATATTTCCATGTAAGAAGCTGCATACTTTTACCTGAATTCATCGCTCCGTAACAAAATATCAATTTACTCATAAATCCTCCTTGTATTGTATCACATTTTTATTTAAATCTTATTTATTAAAATATTGGCCTTAAAGTAATTATTATAACATTAATCACATCAAAATAAAACTTATTTGCTTAAGGTCTTACATATAGTAATAAATTCTTCTAAGGATTGTGATATCTAATTATAAAGTTATTTAAAAAATATCTTATTGGGTGAAAGAAAAAATAAAAAATTAATTTAAAAATATAGAAATTTGGGTAACATAAATATTATTGAAATATATATAAGACTTTTAAGAATTTCAGGAGGTTTATATGAAATCTTTAAATAATAAAGTTGCCCTAGTAACATCAGCTACTAGAGGTATTGGATTAGCTTGTGCCCTAAAATTAGCACAAAACGGCGCAAAAGTTTATATGGGTGCTAGAAGATTAGATGCCGCACAAGAGATATGCGACAACCACGCTGATGAAGGCCTGATTATGGCTCCAGTGTTTTTTGACGCATTTAATAAAGACAGTTATAAAACTATGGTAGATGAAGTTATAGAAAAAGAAGGTAAAATAGACATACTTGTAAATAACTACGGAACTGGCGATCCAGAAAAAGACTTAGATTTAATAAATACAGATGAAGATGCTTTCTTTAGATTACTAGACTTAAATTTAGGAAGTGTTTTTAGAATAACTAAATTAGTAGTGCCACATATGATAAAAAATAACCGTGGCGGAAGTATAGTAAATATATCATCTATAAGTGGTACTGTTCCCGATATATCTAGAATTGGATACGGTGTATCAAAAGCTTCTGTAAACAATATAACTCAACAAATAGCGATGCAATATGCCAAATACAATATAAGATGCAATGCGGTACTTCCTGGTATGACTGCTACGGATTCTGTGAAAGAATCTTTAAACGATGAATTTAAAAAATCATTTTTATCACATATACCACTAAATAGAATGGGTACTCCAGAAGATATAGCAAATGCAGTATATTTCTTTGCTAGCGATAAATCAGCTTATATAACTGGTTCAGTTTTAGAAGTTTCTGGTGGATATCATCTTGGTACTCCTCAATATTCGGATTTTGTAGGAAAATCAAGACAAAGTTAAAAAGCAGAGGTTTTTAGACCTCTGCTTTTTCTATTTAAGATTCCCACAATCTCTATTATAAAACCTTATCTAGGTTCTACAATTAATTTTATAGCAGTTTTTTGATCGCCTTCTATATTAATGTCAGTAAATGCTGGTACACATACAAGATCCATACCACTAGGTGCTACAAAACCTCTTGCAATTGCAATGGCTTTTACTGCTTGGTTTAAAGCTCCTGCACCTATTGCTTGTATTTCAGCGCTACCTTTTTCTCTTAGTACTCCTGCTAAAGCTCCAGCTACAGAATTAGGATTAGATTTTGATGAAACTTTTAATACTTCCATTTTAATGTCCTCCTCAGATTTTTTTATTATTTTTTAAGTACTAAATTTAACTTGTTAAACTTGTATTTATATATTTCTATAAAATTTCTTTAAATTCCTTTAAAATAAAATCAACAAATATATTTAATTTATGATTGTATTTTACAATGAATTTAAGTTTTAATTTTAAAAATAAACTAAATAAGATATTTAATTTAAAAATTAAAATTCATTAGCGATTTAATGTCAATAAGATATAATAAATTGATTTATATAAATATATTATTTATCTTTTTTTATCCAAAATAAAATTGAAAATTTTTATAAATGTTTCTTAAATTAAAGATTTTATTATAAATATAATCTATAATTAAGATATACGAATATTAAGGGGGATGAATTATGGATTTTGCAATGTCTGTTCTTAAAGAAGATGAGAATATATTAGCTTCTTTAAAATGCAATTTAAAAAGTTTTATCGATTTTACAATAGTAGATGAAAATGGGGTTTTATTAGTTACAGATACTAGAGTTTTATTTTGTAAGTATATAGGACGCAATTTATCTGTTGTACATAATTTTGATTACAAATTAATAACTTCTTTTAATCTTAAAGAAGACGATGATAAAAATAAATATATAATATTTAAATACAATGGTGATAGAGTTAAGATCACCAATATACAATCTGGAGATATATTAAAAGTATGTGAAGTGATTTCTAACAAACAACGAGTATTGTAATATAAAAAAGCCTGCATTTTAAAATACAGGCTTTTTTATAGGAAATCATCTTCTCTTGCTGCAATATTCAAGTTCTAATATCTCTACTTCTTCATAAGATACGTTTAAAAGTTTTACAATTGTATGTTTTCCAATATTATTTTTTAAAAGTTCTACTATAGCACTTTGTCTATTAGCTTCTCTCTCTTCTCTTTTCAAGTCATGTTCAAATAAAACAGGTATGTAATATTGATAAAGTATTAAAAGAGCCGGTATTATAAAATAGAATTTACAACCTAAAATTCCGATTATAACTGTTATATGGGCTAATATTTTATTTAAAAGTGCTACATTTTTAAGTTGATTTGGTTTTTTGTTTAATATCAAATTAATTAAGCTTATAAGAAAAACTATTATACATAATGGGTATAAAGCATATCCACAAACAAAATTAATATAATCCATTCCAGGAACAAATTTATTTCCAATTACAACGAGATTGCCATATACATATTCATATAAACAAGCTATAAGTCCTAAAATTGCTCCAAAAGCTTGTGCATACATATAAATCCCCCCTTTAAATAAATTTAACTTGTATAATTTAATATATGCTAGATATAATCTATATATATGTATTAAATTTATTTGAAGATATTTATATTTTTTTAAAAAAGTAATATAATTTAATAGAAATTAAAAATAAAAATTATATTATAATAGATATATTAAGACAAAATTTGAAAGGGTGAATATATGTTTAGTAGTTTCGAATTTATTTTTAAAATAGTATTCTTTTGTCTTTCTATCGCATGGATAGGCAATATATTGTTACTTAATTCAGAGAGGCAAATTTTAATAAATCCTCTACTAATGTTACTAGCTGCATTAATAATAGTAATACCTAGTGATGCAAAAGAGGTATTTGGATTTGAAGTTGATAGCGTTAAAACATTTTTATACGGTTTTTACTGTGTTGTAATTATGGTAGGATTGCCTCTTACAAAAGGTAAAAAAGGTAAACTTAGAAAAAGATTATAATAGAAAAGACTAATTACAGATTTTATACTGGAATTAGTCTTTTTTTCTATTTTACTTTTACATTTATTGTTGTAGTTGAATCATCGTAGAAATTATCATCTATAGATATTTTTACTTTGCATTCTCCAGGAGAGACTGCTTTTATTTTATTGCCTTCTTCTAAATTTAATACTTTATTATCGTATATTGATACTACATATTTTATATTTGTAGGTATTTCATCTGAAACTTCCCAATATTTTTCATACTTTTTATTTTTTATGTCTTTGCATAAAAGTTTGTCCAAAGATACTTTTTCACCTTTCTTTAAGTTTAGGTTTTTATAAACTGAATTGAATTTATATTGGTTATCTTTATTTTTTATAAAGTTTAAATTGTAATTTATGTCTATTCCTTTTTTAATTAATTTATTTAGTATTGAATTATCTGTTATGTAGTTATTTAGTAAGTTTATATTTTTTATGTTCTTTAAGTTTAGTATTTCACTAGGAAGCTCTTTTATATTATTGTTAACAAAAACAAAGTTTTGTATATTTTTTAAATAAGAAATTCCTTCTAAGCTTTCTATACCTTCGCCTGTCGCATAAAACTCTCCTGATAGAGCTGCTATCTTGTATAATGTAATTTCTTGATGTTTGAAGTTTCTAGTTATTACATTTCTAAAATTAGCATCTGGAAATAGCATTTTTAAATCTTCGTCGCTTAAAGCTTTATTTGATGCTATATCAGGCTTTTTGCTAACTACAAGTTTTTCGCTGTCAGTTTCTTTAGCTTCTGTTTTAGAGTCTTGTTTTACTAGAGCTTTATTAGTTTTTAAAGCGTATACTCCATTTTGAGTATTATGTGTATCTATGCAATTACTAGCAGTTGTTAATAATGTTATTGTAAAAAGAATGGAACAAAGTTTAATATATTTCATATTCATAAATGCTTGCGTTTTATTGCAAGCTGTCACCTCCTTTTTATTTAATAGAAAATATTAGATATTATATAAGTATTTTCTATTAACATTATTAAAACTCCTTGTAAGTTTTATACACTTTCGTAACAATAATTTCTACTAATTTATATATAATTCAATATATATAGAGGTTTTACAGCTTCTAAACGATGTATTTTTATATTTTGTGACATAAACTTATCTTCATATTCTGTTGTCACATTTTCAAATTCTGTGTTATTTGCTAAGTCTAATGATATATTTTTTAATTTCCAGTTACAATCTGCCACTTCATTTAGAGAGAACTCGAATAAACCGACATTATCAGTTTTAAAGTGGATTTCTCCTTTATCTTCTAATATTGTAGCGTATTTATCTAAAAATCCTCTGTGAAGTAATCTTCTTTTTGCCCATCTTTTCTTTGGCCATGGATCACAGAAGTTTATGTATACTCTAGATATTTCGCCTTTATCGAAGTAATCTAGTATATTTGAAACATCTGCCCATAAGAATACTACATTATCTAAATTAGCTTCATCTGCTTTTTCAACACCTTTTACTAATACTTCTTCTTTTATTTCCATAGCTATGTAGTTTATATCTGGGTTTTGTTTTGCTAGAGTTGTTATAAACTTACCACGACCAGTTCCTACCTCGATGTGTATTGGATTGTCGTTTTTAAATTTTTCACTCCATTTTCCTTTTAAATCTTCTATATTTTCTCTTATAACGTAATTTGTATAACTTAATAGTTTGATATCTGCGCCTTTTTTTCTTCTTCTTCTCAAATTAATTACTGCCGCATAATTTAAGCGACATTTCCTCCTTAATAATATGATTTAATTAAGAGTATATTTATATCTCTTATTGTGCTTATTAATTTTATCATAATTTGCTTAGATAGCAAAATACTTATTTTGGTTTATACAATAAAACACCTCATAAATGATATTATTACCACTTATGAGGTGTTTTATATTTATTTTATTAGCAACCGCTGCATCCATCACAACAGCTTCCACCGCATTCTGAGTATCCAGTGTCTCTTTGTGGTGGATTGTCTACTGATACGACAAATCCTTGTGGTGGTACTTCAGATATTGTAACATTTCCGTATGTTAAATATTCATTATCATCCATTATGAAATGTATTCCACCTAAGTCATAAGATGTATCTGACATTTGTTCTTCATCTAAAGCAAGTGAGAATACTGCTCCTGAACAAGCGAAACCAGCAAAATAAACTCTTACATTTTGTGGTTTGTCTTGATTGTTTTCTAATATTTCTTTTAGTACGTCTAGTGCACTTTGTGGTGCTTGAACCTTCATGTGATCATCCCTTTCGTATATTATTACATATATTAAGTATACAATAAAATGGAGAATTTAGGTATATATTTTAAAAATTCACCATTTCTTTAATTTATTTTGTGTAATCATTTCTATATAATACGAATTTATTGCATTTTACAGTTTTGTTATTTGAATTTTTAAATCGTTTTACAAAATCGTTATTATGTGTGAAGTTTAACTTTTCTAAATAACGTTTTGAATATATATTGTCATTATAAGTTATAGCATATATATAGTTTAGATTTAATTTGTTAAATCCATATTGTAGTAAAACTTCTGTTAGTTCGTATGCTAAATTATTACCCCAAAAATCTGGGTTTAAACATATACCTATTTCACCATTTGTGGCATTTTGAGATATATTGTTAAATCCGACATTGCCTATGACTTTGTTTTGGTTTTTTAATAAAACAGCATAGTGGCCTATCCTTCCTCTTTCGTAGTTACTTATAAAGAAGCTTTTTATAAATCGCGTTGTATCAGAAGGTATTTTATGGACCTTTATAGGTAAAAATTTTACTACATCAGGTTTGCTGTAGTATTCATATAAATCATCTACATCATCTAGAGTGATTGGTCTTAATATACAGTTTTGTGTCTCTAAAATTTCCATTTGAGGATACATTATAACTCCCCCTATATAAATCAAGATTGTTTATATTATAGTCTATGAAAAAATACAAGGCGGAGTTAAAGTTTTATATATTAGAAAGTGAATAAATCTATCTTTTTGATTTCGCTTTCTAATATATCTATATCCATAGTATCCATTATAATAATAGATATTGTATTTTCATGTACAGGGCTTTTAGCAGCTTCTGTTACTTTTGAACATACCCCAGAAATCGCTTTTCCCTCATCTAATTCTACTCTTACAGTTTTCCCTAAATATTGATTGAAATCCATGGTGTTTTTCCTCCTTAATACAAAGTTCCCCATTTTTATATATTTTTGCTCTCAACATATTATAGCAGTATTTACTTTTTATGGATAGCGTTTTGAAATATGTTTAATGTCGTATTTTTAAATTTGAAGGGATATATTTAATAGTTGTAGAATATGTATAAATAAGACTGATGTATATAAGGGAGAGAATTGTTTTTATGATGAACAAGATAAAAATATTTTTTGCTACTTTAGGGGTGATGCTTTTAGTTTTTGTTTTGACTCTTGGGAGGAACGATGAAAGTCTTCGACCTATGTTTACAATGTTGATACAAATCTATTTATTTTTTACTATGTTTGTGATTTTGATTGGTGGTTTTTTCGAGTATATTTATAGAAAGAGATAGATGAAATTTATACAAAAATTGATGGATTTTTAGGTGTGAAATTTTAAAACTCTGGGACTAATTTTTATTAGTTTTGGAGTTTTTATTTTTGTGATTTATAAGAAATTTTTATTTTAGAACTCTGTATATATGGTTTGTTATTATTGTTAATGGCATAAAATATATACTTTTATGCCATTTTTATTAAAATAGCTATATTCTAATGTTTTTAATGTGTAAAAAATAGCTTATGTCAGTAAAATATCAGTTTTTTTGCTGCTTTTTTTATGGTTTTATGGTAAAATATTTATAGAATAATTTTATTTTTTTACACTTTGTGCGAGCTTATAAAACACAAAATTTTACTATGGAGGGGATAATATGAGTTATGCTTTTATACGAAAAAGAAGTAAAAATTATATCGTATATTTAGAATATACAGACGAGACAACCGGCAAAAAGAAACAAAAAAATATGGGATCTTATCCCCTAAAAAGAGATGCATCGAAGAGATTAAATGAGCTAAAAGAAGAAATTTATAACGACGATTTAGTCTCTCCAAATGGCATAAAATTAGAAAAATATCTAATGGATTTCTTAGAAAAATATAAACCAAATTTGTCGATTACTACATATAATTGTTACATTAGAATATGCAAAAAATACATAAATCCGATGCTTGGAAACATAAAATTAAATGATTTAAAACCGATTCATATACAAAATTACGTCGATGATTTGGTCGGAATTTTAAGTCCACAGACGATAAAAATACATATAAATATACTTAATTTAGCTTTAAAAAGAGCTTATAAATTAAAACTTGTTAAATACGATATAGTTGATTGTATCGAAGTTCCTAAAAACAAAAAGTTCAAAAACGAAGTTTATGACCAAAAAGATATAGCAAAATTGTTAGAAACTATAAAAAATACAGACCTAGAATTACCTATAAATTTAGCTGTTGGACTTGGTCTTCGTATATCAGAAGTCTTAGGACTTAGCTGGAGCGATATAGATTTTATGGAAAATACTATAACAATAGAGAAAATCACAGCTAGAGACAGCGGCAAAGTTATACTAAAAGAACCTAAAACAGATACTTCAAAAAGGACTATTTCAGCTCCAAAAGAAGTTATGGCTATGCTTAAAGATTATAAAAGAAAGTATCTACAAGATAAGCTTCAAGGTAAAATAAAGGATTGTAATCTATTGTTTTTCGATAAAAATGAAAATCCTATAGCTGAAGATGTTTTAAGTAAAAAGTTCAGTCGTTTTTTAAAGAAACACAATCTAAAGCATATACGTTTCCATGATTTAAGACATTCACATGTAACTTTACTTATAAATGCAAAAGTACCTATAAAAGTTATTTCAGAGAGAGTTGGTCACTCAAATGTAAATACAACTTTAAACATCTACTCTCACACTCTTAAAGAAATGGATCAAGAAGCTTCAGAAAAAATTTCAGAAAGTATATTTAAATTAGGTTGATTAAAAATCGAATTAAAAGTCAGAAAAAAGCCACTTTGTATACGCCTTTTTAAGAGGTTTTACAAGTGGTTTTTATATTCACTTATCATAAACATATTTAAACTTATTAAAAACCATTTTAAAGCTTTTTATTGAAAAATTACTTTAAATACATAAAATAATTACCGATAATAAAATTATGTAAACTAAAACAATTAAATCATTAGATTTGTTAGAAATTATAATATAATAAATTCGTTTTAAAATAAGATAGATATAAAAATAATATTTTAGGTTATAATAACAAAATGGATGGACGAAACATTTGTGTATGGATTTTCTCATGGATCAACAGGAGATAAATTAAAAGGCAAAAAAAGAATTTTTACCTCCACTAAAACAATTCGCAAATTTATGTTAAATGCAATGGTGTGGTTATTTAATTATATATTGTTGTTTTTAAAAATCTCAAAAATCTAACCTTTTTAAATCGTTTTTAAAGCAATTCAAAAAGGTTGTTAATGCATTTACTTATCTACAAAATAAAAATCTATTACAAAGCCTTTTATAGCCTCTTTTATTAAAATGGTATAAAAAACAGATTTTAGTTTACATAATTTCATTATAGTATACTTTATTATAATCGCCCCTTATTTCTTCAAGTACGCTACCCTTTCCTATACGTTATAAAAAGTACCCAGATCTATCAAAAGATAAATCCAGATACTTTTAAAAAACTATATACTCTCTTGTCTTATATTATCTATAATATTTTCTTTGCTTATTTTCTTAAGTGGTATATATGAAGCTATAAAAGTTATAATAAATATAGCCACTACACATATAAGTATCGCTTTATATGGTATTAGTGTTTGAACAGTAATTACACCTTCTAATATTTTATTCATAAGCACATTCATACAGATTCCTATTGGAATACCATAAAGCAGTGAAAGTATTCCATATAATATACTTTCCATATAAATCATCTTTTTAAATCCTTGAGGCGTTACACCTATAGATTTAATTATCGCAAATTCTCTTTTTCTAAGATTTATATTAGTACTTATTGTATTTATTATGTTGGTTACACTAACTAGAGATATAACTACTATAAATCCATATACGAATATTTTCATAACATTCATAGTTTGCTCAAGTTTTTGAGCTTCATCTATTGAATCTATTACGCTTAAGTTGTTTTCTTCTGCTACTTTTTTGACCTCGTCTCTAGTAGACTTTTCTTGATTTGTAGCTACGTAATATAAATTTGAGCTTGATTTATCATCTGTTATACCAAGTGAAGGTATTAAATCATCATATGCTACTACTCCAAATGATGTTTCTGGGTATTGATTATTTCCTGTTAAGATTTCATCTGTTATAGCTAGTATTTTTAATTTTACTTCTTTTTCACTTTCCTTTCCATCAGAATCATATGAAGTTATTGTACAGTTTAAAGTATCTCCTACTTTGTAATTTGAAAGAACTACTTTACCTTTTTTAGCTAGTGATTCTTGATAACTATATCTTACTAAAATCACACCATTTTCAGCTTTAGCAGTTTTTCTATCAAATTTACCTTCTGATAATTTTATATTTGATATACTAAAATATCCAGGAATGTATAATCTACTATTTATAAAATTATAATTAGAATTATCCATATCTACATAACGGCTTTGTTTTAAACTTTCTCTTAAATCTTTATTTATATTTTTTTCATCAACATGAACATTTAAATTATAGCCTTTATCAATTGCTACATCTTTTAGACCATTTATTTTTTTAAGTTCATCTATAGTTTTTTGAACTTCTTCTTTGGTAAGCAAGTTATTTTCATATAATGTCAAATCATTTGTAATACTTCCGTAGTTAATTTGATTAGCTTCTACAAACATATCTACAAACCCATTAAATGATATAAAGATTACTATACTTATAACAAGTGAAAATAAAGTGATTCTAAATTTGCCTTTGTTTCTTCTTAAATTTTTATATGCAAGTTCACCTTCTGTTTTAAATATTTTTTTGACAAGTTTAGAACTTTTGATTTTTCCAACTTTTAAATTAGAGCTATTTTTTATAGCTTCAAGTGGTGATATCTTAGCTGCATTTATAGCTGGTATTAAAGCTGATATAAATATAGTAAGCAGTATTACAAGTGTACTTAAAATTAATACGATTGGGCTAAATACTACTCTTAAATCTAATTCACCAAACATAGAAGTTTTAAAGAATGTTTTTATAACTTTAAATACTATATCGATAGCTACTGTACCACTTAAAAGTCCAATAGGTATTCCAACTATACTTACTAAAAATCCTTCTAAAAATACAAACTTCATAATTTGAGATTTTGTAGCACCTATAGAATTTAATATAGCAAATTGTTTTTTACGTTCACTTATAGCTATACTAAATGAATTGTATATAGTTGCTATAGTAGCTATTATAACAAGTGAAGCTACTAGACCTACTATAAGTAATAAAGTTATATTTATATTACTATATGAACTTGCACCCAATAATCTAAGTAATCCTTCATTAAATTTTATATCTTTATAGTACATAGAAGTTTGATCATTATAACTATAATCTTCATCATTTGTTTCATCAGCTTGTGCTAATCCTATATTTTCTCCTATTGATATAGCTGTCTTATATATATCTTTAGGATTTTTTGTACATATAGAAACATCAAATTTTTCATTTTTATCTACAGAGTTTATATCAAATCCTGCTATTGCAAATAATTTTGAATTATATGGGGCTTTATCTAGTGTCCCTACAATTTTAAAAGTAGTTTTTTGAGGATTTTTTAATTTACTTATTATCCCCATATCATCATAAATTAATTCACCTAAGTTTAAAGTTATTTTATCTCCTATTTTTTTATTCCATTTGTTTAATAAATCTTCTGTAACAATTATTTCGCTTTGATTTTTAGGATAACTTCCATTTTTTAAGGTTATTTGGAAGCTGTTTATTGTATTTTTATCAAAAACATTTATATCTATTGAAGTTGAATTTTTTTTATCTAAGATAATACTTCCTAAATCCTTTTTATAACCATATTCACTAACTCCTGATGATTTTGTTATAATATCTGCTTTTTCTTTGTCTATATTATTAAATGTTACATAAAAACTTCCGTTACTTTGTATTTCATTTCTCATTTGATAATCCATAAAGCTTGTACATATATTGCCTATACCGCATATAAGTGCAGTTGCAAGGATTATTCCGATTATTGTTACTAATGTTCTTCTTTTATTTTGTTTTAAATATCTTAGTGTAAGTGAAGTGTATAAATTCATCTATATCACCTCGTCGCTTTTTATTATTCCATCTTCAATAGTTATAACTCTGTCAGCTTGTAATGCTATATTTGTATCGTGAGTTATCATTATTAAAGTTTGGTTGTATTTTTTAACAGATACTTTCAGAAGCTCAACTATTTCTTTTGAGTTTTTGCTATCTAAGTTACCTGTTGGTTCATCAGCAAGTACTATAGATGGTCTGTTTATTAATGCCCTTCCTATTGATGTTCTTTGTTGTTGCCCACCTGAAAGCTCGCTTGGAAGGTGGTTTTCTCTTTCTTTTAAATCTAGTGTTTTTAATAAATCTTCTAGATATTCTTTATCTATTTTTCTGTTGTCTAATTCAGCTGGAAGAAGTATATTTTCTTTTACTGTAAGTACTGGTATTAAGTTGTAAAATTGGTATATAAGTCCTACATTTCTTCTTCTAAATATAGCTAAGTCTTTTTCTTTTAAGTCGTATATATTTATATCGTTTATAAATACATTTCCGATAGTCGGTTTGTCTACCCCACCTAGTAAGTGAAGTAGTGTACTTTTACCACTTCCACTTGGGCCGACTATAGCGATAAATTCTCCTTTTTTAATACTTAAATTTATATTTTTAAGCGCATCTACTTTAGCCTCGCCTTTTCCATAACTTTTTGATAGATTTTCTACTCTTAGTAATTCCATTTTATCCTCCCTGAAGTATAATCATAAAGAAATAACATAAAAACTGTTAAGTAATGATTTCTTTATGTATTAATTATTATACTTATATTCTATATTTATTATCTTACAGTCAAGTGAATTAGAAAATTACAATTTAGTCACTAAAGTATAAAGATTTTAAATTTTAAAATATACTTTATTGAATTTATTTAGAATAAATATTTATGAAATGCATAATATATAAACGCAAAAAATCCAGTAGAATCAATATATCTACTGGATTAGTATTTTTAATTAATTGTACCTTTTGTGAAATGTGATATGAAACTCAGTTCCCATATTCTTTTCGCTTTTTACATATATATCACCATTTTGGCTTTCTATAATCGATTTTGCCATAGCGAGACCTATTCCAACACTGTCACTTTTGCTGTTTTTACCTTTATAAAAGCGTTTAAATATATTTGGAATATCGTCTTTATCTATACCCTCGCCGTTGTCTTTTATTACTATTTCTGAATATATAGGGTTTTCTTCATAACTTATATTTAAATTTCCGCCTTCTTTTGTATGTTCTATGCAGTTTTTGATTATATTGCCCAAAGCTTCTGATGACCATTCTATATCACCTATATAAGAAGCTTCTTTATCTCCATTTATATTTAAACTTATATTTTTAAGCTCCATAGGTACAGACAAAGGACTTATAGATCTTCTTATAAGTTCATTTATATTTACTTTTTCTGTTTTAAAATCTATAACTTTAGCTTCTAGTTTTGAAAGCTTTAACATACTTTTGATTAGCCAGTCCATACGAGATAGTTGTGCATTTATTCTATCTAAAAACTCGATTTTCTTTTCTTTATCTAAATCATTATACATAAGGTCAGTCAGTAACATAAGTGATGTCATCGGTGTTTTTAGCTGGTGCGATATATCTGATATAGTATCATTTAAAAATATTTTTTCGCTGTGTAAAAGGGCCACCTTTTCTTTTAATACAGTTGTCATTTTCATAAGCTCTGTTTTTAAAAGCCCCATTTGACCTTCTTGATTTTTGTTTTTCATTTGGTATTCTCGGCCTTCAGAACTATGATATACATAATCAGTCATATCTTTTATATCATTATATAAATCTATAAAAAAGCTAAATGACAACATAGCAAATGATATAAATACAAATATTATAAATGCAAAGTTTAATTTGAGTATTTTCGAAAAATTATTTTTTATTATAGGTTCTTCTTTTAATGTTATTGAACTTTTATAATTATATTTTTCTAATACTTCTTTTCCAAGTTCCACATTTTGATTAGTATTAGACTGAGTTATTATATCTACTATTTCATTTTCTAATTCTGGATGTTTTGATAATATATTTCCGACTATTGCTTGATTATTTATAACTATATTATCTTTAATTATATTTAAGCTCATTATATTTACAAATAACATAATTATTATTGATGCAATAAACATAAGAAAAAGATTTAAGTTGTATTTTTTTACTTCTGGATTAGATAGTATTCTCATTGTCGTCACTTCCATTCCACTTATAACCAAGTCCTCTTACAGTAAGTATATACTGTGGTTTTGATGAGTCGTCTTCTATTTTTTCACGAAGCCTCTTTATATATACGCTAAGTGTATTGTCATTTATAAAATCATACGTAACATCCCAAAGTTTTTCTAATATCTGAGCTCTCGATAGTACCATATTTTTATTTTGGATTAATATTAAAAGAAGCTTGTATTCGGCTGAAGTTAAAAATATCTCTTCGTTATTTTTAAACACCCTAGCTTCCAATGTATGTATTGATATATTTTTGAATTTAAGGATTTTTTTATTGCTATCTTGAGATTTACCTTTTCTTCTAAGTATTGCATTGATTCTCGATATAAGTTCTCTAACTCTAAACGGTTTTGTTATATAGTCGTCGCCTCCTATATCTAACCCCATTACTATATTAACTTCTTCATCACATGCAGTTAAAAATATCACTGGTGTATCTTCATCGTGTTCACGTAATTGTTTTAAAAATTCATATCCATTTCCATCTGGAAGCATAACATCAAGTAGTATTAAGTCGTATTCCTTGCTATTTACTATTTTTCTTGCATTTTCTAGATTTTCTGCTATATCTAAATTAAAGCCCTCTTGTTCGACTGCATATTTTACAGCAAATGCAATCGTACTGTCGTCTTCTACCATAAGTATATTTTTCATATTTTTCCCTTCTTTTTATAATTTATTTTAATTATAGTTTTATAAATTGCTATTTATATAGTATAAGATTTTTTTTAATTAGTAAATATATAATTTACTTAAGAAAAAAGGATGACATATTTGCCATCCCATATACTACTCTATATCTCCCAGCCTAGAATATCTATTTCTAGCTTTTAATAAAAGATCTTTTACATATTCATTTTTATGCTCGTCTTTTTCTAATAAACTTATTATTAAAGCTTCACATTCTTTAGCTGTTTTCTTACCTTTAAGATATAGTGATTTATTTATACTTTCTATTTCAGATTTTATATTTTCAAATAAAGTATGTTCTAAATTTATTATATCTATGCTTCTTTCATATATATCTAGAACTTTATTATTTCCTATATAAGCATCACATAATTTTGTTTCGATAAATGCAGAGCCTGTTTCTTCATTAATTTCTAGACAAATATTTATAAACTCAGTTTTAGCTTTAGCATCTTTTATAGATTTTGAAGAAACATGGTTGTGTGTAATCTTTCCACTGTATTCTTCTAATATAGAAAACTGTATTACATTTATAGTGTTTGTTTTTCTATATATATCTACACATCCTTTATATTTTGCACTTGGGAATATACTCATTATGCTGTTTTGTATATCTCTGTAATTTGGATGTTTTAAGTTTTGTTTATCAAGAAGTAGTTTTCCTAGAGCTTTTGCTTTTAATTTTAATTCAACTTCATCTATAGTTTGTGTTGAATAATCTTTATATTGCTCTATATAATCTTCGTTTTCTTGTCTTTGTGCAGTTACTGCATCTATATAGTAATTTAAAATTCTATTTCCTTCATTTACAGCATATATTGTTTCTATATTTGAGTTAAAATATTTAAGTTCATTTTCATTATCTAAATAGTCTATACTTACATATGCTTTTAATATAGCTTTATTTTTATCATTTTTTTGAATATCTATATAAAGATCGTACACTCTTAGATATTCCTCTACTATTTTAACTTCATTCCATATTTCAGTTTTTCCAAACTCACCAGTATAAGGTTCATTTATTTTAAAAGTTATATGTCCTAAGTTGTTTTTATAATTCACAAAGTCTGACATTACTTCTGCACTTGGAAAAATCTCTTTTATTATATCTTCAAGCTCTGAAGCTGTTTTATCTTCAAATAATCTAAGGCCTAACTTTTTTATATTTTCGCTTAATGTCGTCTTGTTCATTTCTTACCCCCTATTTTAGTCAGCTATACTTATTGTACCAGTATTTATATATAATGAATAGTATTTGTTTCGAAAAATAAAGCTTTTTATATATAAAGAGAGTGAACACTATATTTTATGTTCACTCTCTTTGAAACGATAGGATATATTTTTTACATAGCTTTTTGATTGCTATTTACAACCTTTTTAGTTTTTATAAAGTTTCCGATAATTCCACCTAAGATTGCTGGTAAAACCCAGTTGAATCCATATTGAGCTAGTGGTAATTTTGAAAGTAAATCAGAAACTTGAGTTATATTAAATAAACTACTTCCTACTGATAATATACTTATTAATAATGTAACGTATGCTACACCTTTAAATGCATTATCATTTTTTATATATTTATCTAAGAAAGTTGTACCTATAAGAGCTACTAGTACAGGACAAACAATTTCTAAAACTGGTGCTGAAAATTGTATGATTGTACTTACGCCGAAGTTTGCTAATACTAAACTAAATACACAAATACCTATTACTAGTGTTTGGTATTTTATTTTTCCATTACTTATATTAGAAAAATAGCTTGCTGCTGATGAAGTAAGTCCTATAGATGTTGTTAAACAAGCTAGTGATACTATTATTCCTAATATTATTTTGCCTGGTTTATCTAATATAGCGTTTGTTATAACTACCATTAAAGAAGCTTGTGGTGTATCTACTCCGTAAGTAGTAGATAACATTGAACCTAGATATGTAAGACCAGCGTATACTAAAGCTAAAAATACACCTGAGATTAATCCAGATTGAAGTGTAAGTTTAACTTTTTCTTTTGAATCACTATATCCTCTTTGTATTATTGCAGTTATCGCTACTGTTGAAAATGCAACAGCTGCTAGTGTATCTAATGTTTGATAACCTTGTGCTACCCCTTCTGCAAATAAATTATTTTCTATAAGTTGAGAACTGCTTACATCTCCTATTGGATTTATTATACCCATTATTATAAGTATAGCTAAGCATACCAAAAGTGCCGGTGTTAAAAACTTGCCTATTATATCTACGACTTTTGATGGTCTTATTGTAAGTAATAATGTAAGCCCAAAGAAAATTATTGAAACTATTAGTTTCGCTACTGGTGTATCAAACCCAAGTATAGGTGCTATACCCATTTCATAAGTTGTCGCTCCGTTTCTTGGTATTGCAAGTAGTGGTCCAATACATAATATAGATGCTATTATAATTGCTCTTGCAAATTTTTTACCAGCTCTGCTTAAAGTTAAATCTAGATCCCCATCAAATTTAACAGCTGCCATTACTACTACAAGCGCTAGGATTATATCTGTTAGTATAAATCCAGATAGTGAAACTATCCAGTTAGTTCCAGATACAAGTCCTAAATACGGTGGAAATAATAAATTTCCTGCTCCAAAAAACATTGAAAACAATGCGAATCCAACTACTACTACGTCTAGTGCCTTTTTGTTATTCATTTGTACCCCCTGTAATTTAAATAAAATTTATATAGATTATATTGTAATACAAATTATGGAAATTATAAAGCTTTTTTTATAAAATATTTTGAAAATTTTAAACAAATGACAAAGGAAGCTTGCAAAATAGATTACTATCTCACAAGCTTCCTTTATATAAATAACAATATATTAAATATTATTGATAATTACTTATTAATATTGTATACCCATAACTTCTTTAACATGTTCTATTGGCATATCTTGATTAGTCCAAAGTTTAAATGCTGCAGCACCTTGGAATAACATCATTGGGAAACCATTTAATGTTTTGCAACCAACTTCTTTAGCCATTTTTAAAAGTGCAGTTTCAGCTGGAGCGTAAACAACATCAGTTACTATTAAATCTTCTCTTAAGAATGATTTATCTGGTATATAAGTTTGTCCTTCAAGTGGTTTCATACCCATTCCTGTAGCATTTGTGAATATGTAGCTTGAAGCTATTTCTTCTTTTAATTTATCTAAATCTTCTAAGTCATATAAAGTAGCTTTACAGTTAGTTTTTTCATTTATATCTTTAACTGTTTTTTGAGCTCTTTCATAAAATTCATCTTTTCTATTGAATATAGATATTTCTTTAACTCCATCAAGAGCAGCTTGTACTTGTATAGCTGTAGCAGCTCCACCAGCACCTACTATAGTCATTTTTTTGCCTATTATATCTATACCAGCATCTTTTAATCCACTCATATATCCTATACCATCTGTTATATGTCCAGTTAATACACCGTCATCATTAACTATAGTGTTTACAGCACCACACATCTGTGCAGCATCTGATAATTTGTCTAAGTATTTGTGAACTACTGTTTTATTAGGCATTGATACGTTAGAACCTCTAACTTTCATTGCTCTAAATCCTTTTATAGTATCTTCTAATTCTTCATTTCCTACTTCAAATGCTAAGTAAGCATAATCAAGTCCTAATTTTGCAAATGCTTCATTATGCATTCTTGGTGATGATGAATGTCTTATCGGTGTAGCTATTAATCCTATTAATTCTGTATGTCCTGTTATTCTTTCTGCCATTTTATATTCCTCCGATTTATATATATCTTAATTTTTATTATTTGTTATCAATTAATTATAATTTATTTTATTTCTATATTAACTATTTGCTTTCATGCATTACTTCAAGTATTGTAGCAAGTTTGTCTACTGATATTTGTCCTGGTGCTGAAGCAGCTTTTGCAGCTCCGAAAGTAAGGGCTGAACCGAAAGTTTCTCCTGATAGACGACTTACAAGACCAAGTCCTCCCATAGACATTGTTATTATCGGTCTATTTGCATGTTTTGTAGACATTTCTTCAGTTGCAGCTAATAATGTAACTACATCTTCTGATGTATTTGGCATAACTGCTATTTTAGGTAAATCTGCTCCTAAATCTTGCATTTTGCAAAGTCTTGATATTATTTCTTCTTTTGCTGGTGTTTTAAAGAAGTCGTGGTTTGACATTACAACTTTAACTTCATTATTGTGTGCAGTTTCAACTATATCTTTTACTATTTCATCTCCAGTAAATAATTCAACATCTACTAAATCTACTAATTTAGTTTCTGCTACTGTTTTATTAAGCTGTGCATAATACTCATCACTTACTTCTAGCTCTCCACCTTCTTTTTTACTTCTGAAAGTGAATAGTATAACAGTTTCACCAACTTCTTCTCTAAGAGCTTTTACTATTTCTTTTACTTTTTCAAGATTTTCTACGTTTTCGTAGTGGTCAACTCTCCATTCGATTAAATCGAATTTCACATTTTTTAAGAATTTAGCTTCTTCTAAAATTTCTTCATTTGTTTTTCCTACTAAAGGTACACATATTTTTGGGATACCTTCACCTAATTTTAAATTTCTTACTTCAACTATGTTTGCCATTTTATTTCCCCTTATCTATTTAAACTTCGTTAATTTTTTGTCGTTTGTTATACTTCTATTATAGTACGCCAATCATGATAATTCTAATATTATTTTTCATCAATATTGATAGGTTTTAACTATCAATTATGTTATACTAAAGTCAAATAAGATATAGGACGTGAGAAAATGAATTTAAATCAACTTTATTATTTTAAAACAGTCGCAAAACTTCAACATTTTAGACAAGCAGCAAATGAATTGAATGTATCGCAGCCTAGTTTAAGCCTTGCAATTTCAAATTTGGAAAAAGATTTGGGGACCTATTTATTTGAAAGACAGGGACGAAATGTAACACTTACAAAATACGGCAAGCTTTATTTAGAATATGTTGAAGAAGCTTTATCGATACTCGAAGTCGGAGAAAAGAAATTAAGACAAATAACAAGTGAGACAGAAGGCCATATCGATATCGCTTATATATACCCACTTGCACCTTATTTTATACCTAAAAAAGTAAGATCATTTTTAGAATTAGAAAAAAATAAAGATATAACCTTCTCATTTAGACAGGGGATAACATCTGATTTGATAAAAGGGCTTAAAGATTCAAAATACGATGTAGTCTTTTGCTCTTATGTAGAAAATGAAGAAGATATAGTATTTGATTTGCTATTTAAAGATGAACTTATATTAATAGTTCCAATAGGTCATCCACTTAGCAAAGTTGAAAGTATAGATTTAAAGGATATAGCTTCTTATCCAGTCGTAGTATATGATAAAAATACAGCTCTTGGCAAAATAACTAAAGATATTTTCAAAAAAGTTGGTATAAATCCAAAAGTAATTTGTGAAGGTGAAGATGAAAATGGAATATATGGGCTTGTATCAGAAGGATTTGGGGTAGCTGTTGTCGCCGATATTGTAAATTATGATAATTTTAATATAAAGAAGATTAAAATAAATAATTCTGGCTGTGATAGATGTATATATATGGCGTATAAGAAAAATACATATCAAGTACCTGCTGTGAAGAAGTTTATTAAATATATAAATGATACTTCTAAGGATATTTTTATAAATGATAAATAAAATAAAAAGGTAAGCAAGTACTATAATTCCTTGCTTACCTTTTACTATATAGATTCTAAAAACTCTATAACCTCAGATATAATCCAATCTGGAGTTGAAGCTCCTGCTGTTATACCTATAGATTTGTAGTTCTTAAGTTCTTCTTTATTAAGTTCATCTTTTGTTTCTATTGCAAATGTATTTGTTAAATCTTTGCATATATTAACTAGCTTTTGTGTGTTAGAGCTGTGTTTGCCCCCTATTACTATCATGCAGTCAACTTCTTTTGCTAGATTTTTAGCTGAAAGTTGTCTTTCTTTTGTTGCAGAACATATTGTGTTTTTCATTACTGTATCTTTTAAAATAGAATTTAGTTTTTCTACTATTTTTTCGTAATTATCTATATCTACAGTAGTTTGACTTACTACACAGTATTTTGCATCTTTATCAAATTCTATATTGTCTATATCGTCTACATTTTTTATTACTATAGCAGAGTTTTCGCACCATCCATTTATTCCAACAACTTCTGGGTGTATTTTATTTCCTATTATTATGATTTTATATCCTTTTTTATAAAAATCATTTACTATTTTATGAATTTTTTTCACATAAGGACATGTTGTGTCTACTATTTTTACACTTTTGTTTTCAGCTTCGTTGTATACAATTTCTCCAACTCCGTGTGATCTTATAATAACTCTTTCGTTAGATGGTATATTTTCTATTTCTTCTACTACTTTAAGTCCTTTTTCTTCATATTTGCTTACGGCTTGTTTATTGTGTATTAATGGACCAAGTGAGTAAACTTCTGTGCTTTTATCGTCAAGTTCATCACTTGCCATTTGCATAGCTCTTTTTACACCGAAACAAAATCCAGCATTTTTAGCAATTTTAATTTCCATATAAGTCCTCCTATTATATTTTATATCTATTTTTATTTTATTAAATTCATTATATCAAAAAAGCCTCCATCATCAATGATGAAGACTTATTTTCTAGATTTCGCCTTTTTCAAGCTTATAGTAATTTTGTTTTATGATATCCATAACCTCGCCTGATATACGTTCGTGATCTTCACTAGTTAATTTTTGTTTATAGTATTCTTCAAGTGATATAGGTTTACCAAAGTATATTTTAGCAGGTTTAAATAATTTATAGCTAGAGTATATTGTACATGGTACAATTTCTGCTTTTGCTTTTGTTGCAAATAATGAAAGCCCAGCTTTTGCATTGTTAAAATCATCAGTTTTACTTCTTGTTCCTTCTGGGAACATTACAAGGGCATAATCATTTTTTATGTATTTAAGAATTCTCTTTATAGTCCCAAGACCTGGGTTTTGTCTATTAATAGGTATAATTTCTACTTTATTTAATATTTTTGCTAAAATCTTATTCTTAAATAATTCCTCTTTTGCTATTGCCGTCATCTTTCTTTTTTTATCTACGGCACTTGCTACAAATATAGGATCTAAGTTTGATTTGTGATTTGCAGCTATAATCAAATTACCCTCGCTTGGGATATTTTCTGTACCGATTACTTCAAATTTAAAGAAAGTCTTGCTAAATATACTAAAAAGCTTTAGCATAAAATTATAAAAACTCAAATTTATCTCCCCTTTAATCTATTTAATTTTTTGTAGTACTAAATCTACAACTTGGTCAATGTCTTTTCCTGTTGTGTCTATTTCTATAGCACCTTCTGCTTTTACAAGTGGAGCGAATTCTCTGTTTGAATCGATTTCGTCTCTTCTTATTATATCGTTTATTATATCTTCTAAAGTTCCGTCATATCCTTTTTCTTTTAACTCGATATAACGTCTTTTGCCTCTTTCTTCTGGAGTTGCTACTAAGAAGAATTTATAATCTGCATTTGGGAATACATAAGAACCGATATCTCTACCGTCTAGTATTACTGCATTATTTTTCCCGATTTCTCTTTGCAAATCTACCATTAAGTATCTAACTTCTTTTATTTTTGCAACATCTGATACGTTTTTGCTCACTTCTAAAGTTCTTATTTCATCGTTTACTATTTTTGAATCTAGATATATATTGTTATCTCTAAAATCTATTGATGTTTTTTTAGCCATTTCGATTACTGCATTTTCATCTTTAACATCTACGTTATTTTGAAGGCATTTTAAAGTTACAGCTCTATACATTGCTCCTGTGTCTATGTAATTTATGTTTAATCTTTTAGCTATTATTTTAGCTATTGTACTTTTACCTGCTCCTGCAGGTCCATCTACTGCTATTATTATATTTTCCATTGTGTTTCTCCTATTTTTAAATAAATATTAGTTTAAACTAAGTCCTGCTAAATATCCTGTTGAAAATGCTATTTGAAGATTATATCCTCCTGTTTCAGCATCTAAATCAAGTAATTCACCAGTTATAAATAAGTTTTCTATTTTTTTAGATTCTAAAGTAGATGCATCTACTTCTTTTGTGCTTACACCGCCACATGTCACCATTGCACCTTTAAATCCTAGTGATGATGTTATTGTAAGCTTCATATTTTTAATATATTCTACTATAGAGTTTTCATCTTCTTTTGTAAGTGAATTTCCTTTAATATCGCTTAAATTTAAGATGTTTAGAAGCTCTTTTACAAATCCATCAGGAAGAATTGTCTTTAAGTTAGTAGATATATTTTTATTTGGGTTATTCCTAATTAAGCTTACTATTTCTTCTTTTGATGTATCTTGCATAAAGTCGATAAATATCTCTACATGTTCTCCTGCTAATACTTTATTTATGTATGAGTCTATTATAAGTACTACAGGACCGCTTATTCCAAAATGAGTAAATATCATATCGCCACATTTGCTTATTTTTTTCTTTTTAAGCTTTGTAGAGATTTTTACGTTTCTCATAGATATACCTTGAAGATTTTTAACCCAAGTTTCTGCTGTTTTTAGCGGGCATAAAGCCGGCAGTGTTTTAGTTATAGTATGTCCATGTTTTTCTAAAACTTGATACATACTTCCATCAGAACCTGTATGTGCGTAACTTTTTCCACCAGTAGATAAGATTACTTTGTCGGCATATAATACTTCGCTTTTTTCATTTTCTTCAGAAGTCACTACAACACCCTTTATTTTTTCATCTTCTACTATTAAATCTGTTACTTTTGTATTGTATATTATGTTTACATTTTTGTCTCTTAAGTCATTTTCTAATGAATTTATTAGATCTAATGCCTTGTCGTTTTTAGTATATACTTTTGAATCATTTTCTTCTTCGATTTTATATTCTACACCTATGCTGCTTAAATAATCTAATAAATCGTAATTACTAAATGAATAAAAGCTACTATATAAGAATTTATTGTTGTTTACGACTTTATCGAAAAAGTCTTCTATATATCTGTTGTTTGTTATATTACATCTTCCACCACCAGTAAGTTTAAGCTTCTTTCCTAAAAATTCGTTTCTTTCGATTAAAGTTACACTGTGGTTTTGTTTTGCAGCACTTATAGCTGCCATTATTCCAGAAGGTCCGCCTCCTACAACTATTACTTTAGCCATTATATTCTACTCCAATGCACTGTTTTCTAATTTTGTATCATTTATAATATGTGTAGTATCGTTCATTTTCATAACTACAGGACCATAATCTCTAAGTTCGATTATGTTTAGAGCAGTATTTGCTTGATTTATTCTGTATATGTTTTTAACATCTGAATCTAAGAATGATAAAAGCATAATTCTTGCACATAGAGAGTGAGTTACTAAAACTATGTGTTTTCCATCGTATTTTTCATTTATTTCTTTTATAAAAGCATCTGTTCTTTTTTTTATTTGAGAAAGTGTTTCTCCTTGAGGAATTTTTGCTAGATGTGGTTCATTTCTCCACATTTTATATAACTCAGGATCTTCTTCAATTATATCTTTTATAATTCTTCCTTCCCAAGTCCCAAAATTCATTTCTCTTAAAGCTTCAGTTTTTTCAACTTCTATATTTAATTTGTTTCCGATAATTTCGGCAGTTTGATAAGCTCTTCCTAAATCACTACTGTAGATATAATCTATTGGATATTTAGTCATACTATCTGCTAAAAGTTCAGCTTGTTCTATACCTTTTGGTGTTAAATCTGAATTTCCATGTCCTTGTGTTTTGCCAAGTAAGTTCCATTCAGTCTGTCCATGTCTAACTATATATATTGTATTTGTCAACTATTTCCACTCCTTTGTTTGTTTCTCTCAAATTTTAATTATATCATAAATAAATATAATTTCATATGTATTATAAAGCATAAAAACTATCTCACTTATATAAATGAGATAGTTTTTGAATTTAAAGCCATTTATCATTTGGTATTTTTCTATTTTGAATCCTCTTATACACTGATTTTCTAAGAAGTGTGTAAATTACAGAGCTTAGAGGAATAAATAATATCATACCGACAATACCCATAAGTTTTGAACCTAAAGTTATTACAAATATAACCCATATAGGTGGAAGTCCTATTGATTTACCCACAACTCGAGGGTATATTAAGTTTCCTTCTATTTGTTGTAATACTGCAAATAAGATTGCAAATACGATTACTTTTATAGGGTTTACCATAACAATAAGTATTGAGGCTATAATAAATGCTATACAAAGACCGAAAATAGGTATTAAAGCCATTATTGTAATCATAACACTTATTAAAAGTGCATATGGAATTTTTAGTATTACCATTGTTACAAAGAACATACTTCCAAGTATAAGACATTCAATACATTGATATGTAAAGAAGTTTGTAAATGTTTTATGTGTTAATTTGCCCACTTCAACCATTTTATCTACTATTTTTTCAGGTAAAAATGCATATAGTAATTTTTTTAATTGAACGCTTAATTTTTCTTTTGAAATAAGTATGTAAGCTGCAAATATAAAGCTTATTATTGTACTTATAATTGTTGAAACTACGCCTGTAACTACTCCAAATGTAGAAGTAAATAAACTACTAAAAGAGTCTTTAAAGAAGCTTAAAACTTTGTTGCTAATGCTTTGCCAGTCTATTTCAACACTTGCAAGATAATCTTGAACCCAGTCCCAGTTTATATTTGTATCTTGTAGCAGTTTGCGTAAGCTTTCTACTGACTCTGGAACAGTATTTACTATATTTGTAATAGTATCTATTAGTTTTGGCCCAATTAAAAATACTAAAACTAATATTACTAATATAAATATTAAAAATGTAAGCAACAGGCTAAGCGGTCTTTTTAGCCTTGGAAATTTTCTTTCTAAAAAGTTCATAGGTATGCTCAGAATAAATGCAATTGCAGCACCTACTAAAAATGGTTCTACTATAGAAAGTATATTTGTAAAAATGCCAAATATATCTCCAATTCGATATAAAATAAAAACGAGGAATATTAAAAATATAATTCCTTCAAATATTTTTCTTATTTGTTTTTCGTGCACAATAGTACCTCCCAATATGTGAAAATTTATTAAACAAATATCTGTATCTATAATCATATACCAGATTTATGAAATATATACTAAGTTTATGAATTATATGTTACATATTTATTTCGAGTTCAAAATCTACTTCTTCTACATCTAGCATTTTTATCATCTAATTTAAATCTTAAGTTATAATATAATAAAAAACAATAAGTTTGTACATATTTATAGTCAATTTATGATAAAATAAAAAAATAAAGACAATACTAAGGAGAATGACAAAATGGAAGAGATGAGTATTTTAATAACAAACGAAGCAAAAAGAGAATTAGATAAGCTTCTAGAAAATAGTGATAAAACTTGTATAAGAATTCTTACAAGACATATAACTATGACAACTGAGGCTAAAATAGACTTAGAGTTAGACGAACCAAATGCAAATGACAATTGTTATGATGTAGATGGATATAAAGTAATAATAAACAAAGTATTAGATTCTCAAATGAACTACATAACTATATCATATGGAGGATTATTAAGCAGAAACGCATTTTGCGTAGAAGCTGATTTTAACTTCTATTATTAAAATATCTTAATAAGGTGATAATATTGATAAAATTAGATACTTTTGAATCAGTACAAAATAATATAAATCAAAATAAAATGACAGTAGTTTACTTTACAGGCAACTCATGTGGTGCTTGTGAGGTTATAAAAGAAAAAATCGAAAAGTTTTTAGAAAACTATCCTAATATAAAAGCATATGAAGTAAATGGCGAGGAAAATACAAAAATAGCTTATAAATATAGTGTTTTTTCTATGCCTGTGTTTCTTTTATTTATAGAAGGAAAAGAAAGTATTAGGACTGGAAGACATGTTGATTTATTGAGTTTGGAAAGAAGTATTGATAGATATTATAATATGATTTATTAAATGGCATAGGCTAGCTAATTAGCTTATGCTTTTTTAATTTCAAAACAAAAAAGGTATATCGCAATTATCTGCGATATACCCTAAAAGTATTACATATATTATTTAACAACTATATCTATATTATCTCCATCTCCATCGACAACTATAGTATCGCCATTTCTAATTTGTCCTGCTATTAATTTTCTAGCTATTATAGTTTCAAGAGTGTTTCCTATATATCTCTTAAGTGGTCTTGCACCATAAACTGGGTCATAACCTTCTCTTACCATAATATCTTTTGCAGCATCTGTAACTTCCATATTTATGTCTTTATCTTTTAATCTGTTTGATAAGCTATTCATAAATATATCTATTATTTTCTTGATTTCTTCTTTGTCTAGAGATTTGAACATTATAATGTCGTCAACTCTGTTTAAGAATTCTGGTTTAAATCTTCTCTTCATTTCGCCCATTACAAGGTCTTTAGTTTCTTCTGTTATCTTACCTTGATCTTGTAATAAGTAGCTACTACCTATATTTGATGTCATTATAATGATAGTATTTTTAAAGTCTACTGTATTACCTTTGTTATCTGTAAGTCTACCATCATCTAGTATTTGTAAGAACATGTTAAATACATCTTCGTGAGCTTTTTCGATTTCGTCGAATAATATTACTGAATATGGAGCACGTCTAACTGCTTCTGTTAATTGTCCGCCTTCTTCATATCCTACATATCCTGGAGGTGGTCCTACAAGTCTAGATACTGAGTGTTTTTCCATGTATTCAGACATATCGATTCTTATTATGTTTTCTTCGCTGTCAAATAATGAACGCGCTAAAGTTTTTGCAAGTTCAGTTTTACCTACACCAGTTGGTCCAAGGAATATAAATGAACCGATTGGTTTGTTTTCATCTTTAAGTCCTGCTCTTGCACGAATTACTGCATTTGATACTGCTGTAACAGCTTCGTTTTGTCCTATAACTCTTTCATGAAGCTCATCTTCAAGTTTAAGAAGTTTTTCTCTTTCGCCTTCAACTAATTTAGTTACAGGTATACCAGTCCATTTAGATACTATTTCAGAAATTTCATTTTCAGTAACTTCTTCTTTAAGTAAAGCTGTATCGTATCCACTGCTTATTTTTTCTTCGTATTCTTTTATTTGAGCCTCAAGTTTTGGAATTTCACCGTATTTTATTTCAGCAACTTTGTTAAAGTCGTATTCTCTTTCGTATTTTTCAACTTGTCCTTTTAAATCATCAAGTTGTGCTTTTAAGTTTCTAACTTGTAGTATTTGATTTTTTTCTTTTTCATATTTAGCTGTCATTTCGTCATCTTTAGATTTTAATTCAGCTAATTCTTTTTCAAGTACTTCAAGACGTTTTTTACTTTTTTCATCTTCTTCTGTAAGTAGTGCTTCTCTTTCAGTTTCTAAAGTAAATAATTTTCTTCTTACTATGTCAAGTTCTGTTGGTAAAGAATCTATTTCACTACGTATCATAGCGCCAGCTTCATCTATTAAGTCGATAGCTTTATCTGGTAAGAATCTATCAGTTATATATCTATCAGATAATTTAGCGGCAGCTACTATAGCATTGTCGTGAATTCTTATTCCGTGATGTATTTCAAAACGTTCTTTTAAACCTCTAAGTATTGATATTGTATCTTCTACAGTAGGCTCTTCAGCTATTACTGGTTGGAAACGTCTTTCAAGTGCTTTATCTTTTTCGATGTATTTTCTATATTCATCAAATGTAGTCGCACCTATACAGTTTAATTCACCACGAGCAAGCATAGGTTTAATTAAGTTACCAGCATCCATAGAACCTTCAGTTTTACCAGCACCAACTATTGTATGAATTTCGTCTATAAATAGTATTATCTTACCTTCAGCATTTTGAACTTCTTTTAATACTGCTTTTAGACGTTCTTCGAATTCACCACGGTATTTAGCACCAGCGATTAATGCACCCATATCAAGTGAGAAGATTATTTTATCTTTTAATCCTTCTGGAACATCTCCTCTAACTATTCTTTCTGCCAAACCTTCAACTATAGCAGTTTTACCAACACCAGGTTCACCAATTAAAACTGGATTGTTTTTAGTTCTTCTTGATAATATTCTTATGATTCTTCTTATTTCTTCGTCCCTACCTATAACAGGGTCTAGTTTATGTTTTTTAGCTAAATCTACTAAGTTTGTACCGAATTTAGCTAGTGCATCATAAGTTCCTTCTGGATCGTTAGAATCTACTCTTTGGCTACCCCTTACACTTGATAAAACTTGTAAGAAGTCGTTTTTATTAATTCCGTACATTTTAAGTATTTTTCCTACAACAGATTTAGATTCAGTTTCCATCATAGCAAGCATTACGTGTTCAACGCTTATATATGAGTCTTTGAAATCTTTAGATATTTCTTCGGCCTTAATTAGTACTTCTTCAATTCTTCTAGAAGCAGTAACGCCTTGTGATGATATACCTTCTCCGTATATTTGAGGTATTTTACCTAATTCTTCGTCTATAGTGTTTTTTAATGCTGCTACAGATACATTCATTTTTTCAAAAATATTTGGAATTAAACCATCTTCTTGGTTTACTAAAGCAGAAAATAGATGAATAACATCTACTTGTTGATTGTGATGTTTAACTGCCTCATTATAGGCATCGTTTAAACTTTTTTGAACTCTTACTGTCATTCTTTCTATATCCATATTGATCCCTCCATTTATATATTATGTCCTAAATAAAGAGAAATAGATATGCCTTATCGCAAATTTGATAAGTTATTTTGATTTTGCAATTACCCTAAAATTATAAAAAATGTAAATTTCTTTGCATAAAATAAAATTAAAAAGTCTAATTTGATTTTCTTAGACTGTATCTATAAAAACAAGATTTATTTAATCTTTAAATACTATTATAGAACTTTTTTTCAAAAAATCCAGTGTTTTTTGATTACAATTTTGTTTCTTTTCAAATTATTTCAAAAACAACACTTTTTTCATAATTTCTGTGATATTTTAATTATAAATATAAATATTTTTTTATATATTAAGAATTTTTTTGATAAATAAAAAAATATCAATGTGTTTAATATTATCTACTTTAAAATCCTTTTTTCGATTTTATTTTCAAATCCAAACTTAAAAAAGATAAAATAAGCAATATTATTCATACAATAGATACTACTTTTTTAAATCAAAAATAAAATTTAATTTGTTTATTATGTGTTAAAAATTTAACTTTTGTTTTTTTATATTACATATATTTACAAAAATCTCTAAAAAAATAAAGGAAAAACGCCTTTTCTTAGTGAATTTATAATATAATTAAGTAAGTACTATTTTTTACAGGGGTGATGAAATGAAAAAAATCAAATTCGAAAAGAATGGAAAGATTTTCACTTTAAAAGCTATTGTTTGCGAAAACAAGGATTTAATTAAATTTATGAATAGAGACTATTTCCTTAAACTATGTAAGAATGGTTGCTCTAATTACAATAAAAATTGGTCTTGTCCTCCAAATAGCCCAAAGTTTGATGAATTCTCAGCAGATTATACAAATTCCCTTCTTGTCGAAGTTACAAGCGAAGTAAGAGATAAAGAAGATTATATGGAAGCTTATATTGAAAATAGAAGTACTTTGGAAGCTTTATTATCTAAAATGCAAATAGATTTTGAATGCTTAAAAACTTCTTGTGGTACATGTAATATATGTAAGAGATGTGCCCTTTTGGACAATAAAAATTGTTATCATCCAGAAGAAATGAGATATTCAATGGAAGCTATGGGGATGGACTTAGCAAAACTATCTGAAGAAATATTTGATCACAAACTTACTTGGAATAGTGAAAATAAAAAATCAAATATATGTACTTCAATAGGTTCTATACTTTTTAACGGTACTTTTTTAGAAGATGATTTCTGTGACTTAGCACGAAATTACAGATTCTAGATTGAAAATTTTAATTTTAAAAAGCTACTTTTAGCTATATTAATTATTACATATAACAACGAAAAAGGAGTGTTTCAAAACAACTTTCTACAGTATTTTGAAACACTCTTTTTAATTAATTTAAATATAAGTTCACTATAGATTTACTATATATTATGGTATAATTCTAGATTTATATAAATATATAATAAATACTTTTATACTAAAGATTTTTTATTTATATCAGCTTTAATATGTTTTAAAATTTCATCTTTACTAAGTCCTGATAGATGAAGTTTATGACCCAGTTTTATATATTCTGAAAATAAAACTCCGGGCTTTAATCCAAGTTCAATTAAGTCTTTTCCTACAACTTCAGGTTCTAACATAAGCTCTTTATATTCATTTAACGATTTATTAAGAATACTTTCTATTTCACTATAATCTTTTTTTACACCTCGTCCAAGGGCGTCAGCCTTTGCAAGCAATATTAAATCACTAGGATGTATAGCATCATCCCAAAGCTTCATCATAGATTTCTTTTTAGCACTATTATACATTTGATTTGGTTTCATATGTAATTTTATTAAATTTAATGTTTCCTTTTTTAAACTTATTTTATTAGTAAGTCTATCTAAAAGTACTTTAGCCAAAGTAACACTTTCTACTTCATGGCCGTAGGCCGTTAATTTACCTTTTTTAATCTCTGTAGTTACAGTTTTTCCAAAATCATGGCATAGTGCTGCCAACATAAATGCAAGTTTATTTTTAGCTTTATCTCTTAATTTTGCAGCTTCATCTAAAACCATCATAGTATGTGTGAATACATCACCTTCTGGATGATGAATTTCAGATTGATTAATTCCAATTAAATCTTCTACTTCCTTAAACCAATAAGATAGTTGATTTATATCTTTTAAAGATTTAAAGAATATAGATGGTTTATTTGCTTTTAATAATGCTTTTTTAAGCTCATCAAAAACTCTTTCAAATGCAAGGGATGATACATCCATAGTAGAAGATAATAATTTTGTTTTTTCGTCTATTTCAAAATCAAATCTAGCTGCAAATTGTGCACCTCTGAATACTCTAAGTGGATCTTCACAAAATGACTCATCGTTTACATGTCTTATAATTTTATTATTTAAATCTTCTATTCCATTAAAAGAATCTATTATTTCTCCACTTAATACATCTTTCATAAGAGAATTTATAGTAAAATCCCTTCTAAGAGCAGCTTCCTTATAGCCTATAAATGGATCTACAAATATTTCAAAGTCCTTATGTCCCCTTCCATTTGATTTTTCTTTTCTAGGCATAGCGATATCTATATCATACCCTTTTAAATTGAAAACTCCAAAAAATGAACCTATTTTTTGAACATCTCCTATAGATTCAAGTATTTTTACTAAATCTTCAACCTCTATATTGTGAACCTCGATATCTACATCTTTTATATCTATACCTAGGATTTCATCTCTTACACAACCGCCAACAAAGAAGGTTCTTCCTCCTTTTTTTAATACTTCTTGAGCTATAACCTTTGCTATATGTATATCTTTATTTTCCAAAGTATCATCTCCTTTCTTCTTTATTTTAATAACATATACTTATTATAATAAATTCCTTTAAATAATATATAATATTTTTGCAAAAAATAAGACGTCACAAAGATAAATTTGTAACGCCTTACTTTTAATGATTGATTTAAATGTATATTAGCTTAAGAACGCTTCAACTATAACAGCTTCAGCTTGTTCTTCATCAAGTCCAAATGTCTCTAATTTTAATAATTGTTCATTGTTTATTCTACCTATAGCAGCTTCGTGGATTATTGCAGCATCTGTATGATTAGCTTGTATTTCTGGTATAGAAGCTACTTTTGCATTATCCATTATTATAGAGTCACATTGTATATGAGCTCTACATTTTTCATTACCAACAGCTATTGGGTGGAATGATTGAGTTGAATCATTTTTTGCAACTGAACGAGAAATTATTTGTAATATTGAATTTTTACCGTTTAAGTTTGCAGTTATATTTGAAGTTGCATGTTGTTTATCATGAGTCATTAATTTTTCTGTAACAACAAGTTTGGCATCTTTTCCTAAATTAGCTTCAGTTTCTCTAACTGTAGAAGTGACGCCTTCTATTTGAGTCATTTCCATCTCGCAATATGAGCCTTCTTCCATATGTACTATAGTAGTTGGATTTAATATTCTATCTCCAGTCCCTTCGCCTTCGCCATAGTGTTTTTCAACATATGTAACTTTTGCACCCTTACTTATATAGAAAGTATGGATACCGTCGTGTTCTGAAGCGGAGCTTCCACAGTTATGGATTCCACATCCTGCTACTATGTCTACTTCTGCACCTTCACCTATAAAGAAGTCGTTGTATACTAAATCATTTACACCAGTTTCAGTTATTACAACAGGTATATGAACTTTTTCACCTTTTGTATGAGGTTTTACAATTATATCTATTCCTGGTTTATCTTCTTTTGATTTTATTTCTATATTTTCTGTAGAGTGTCTTATAACTCCGACACCGTCTTTTCTAAGATTAAAAGCTCCATCAGTTTCTCCTGTAATGTCGGCTATTGTTTTTAATAAATTTTCTAACATGCTATCTTTCATTTGTAAGTACAACCTCCTTTATAGGACAACCACAACTAGTTGATCCCCCTTGAATCATAGGCATAATTTCTTCTTTAGTTCCTTTATTTTGAACTTTGCCATCTGCAATTATCATAAGTTCATCAGCTAAATCTATTATTTTTTCTTGATGTGATATGATAACTACTGTTTGATCTTTATTTTCTTTGAATTTTTGGAAGCTGTCTACAAGCATTGAAAAACTCCATAAGTCAATTCCTGCTTCTGGTTCATCATATATAGCAAGTTTAGGATTTCTAGCCATTAATGAAGCTATCTCTATTCTTTTTAATTCCCCACCTGATAAAGATGCATCTACATCTCTTTTTAAGTATTCTTTTGAACAAAGCCCTACATTTGTAAGATATTCACAACAAGCAGTATCGTTTAATTTATTACCTGATGCTAAATTAAGAAGCTTTTTAACTGTAACTCCTTTAAATCTTGGTGGTTGTTGGAATGCATAACCTATTCCAAGTCTAGCACGTTCTGTTATACTAAGATTAGTAACGTCTTTCCCATCAAATAATATTTGACCTGATGTTGGTTTTTCTATACCCATTATTATTTTAGCTAATGTAGATTTACCACCGCCATTAGGTCCTGTTATAATTAATATTTTCCCTTGTTCAATTTTAAAGCTTACATTATCTAAAATAGTAATTTCACCTTTACCATCTAAGTTGTCAACTTTAAATGTAATATTTTTTAATTCAAGCATAACAAATCCCTTTCTATTTCTATATTTCACTTTTTAATTTTTTAGCATTTTAAAGTAAAAATTTTTAATAAGTAATTAATATATCCCTATATTTAATAATATACAAATTTTTACATATTTTCCATATATATTTATGTTTTAAATTAAAATTTATTTTATTTATAAAAAATACTATTATTTATTTCCCTGCCACAGAAAGACCAGTAGCTATTACAGTTGGACTTCCTATAGAACTAAGTGGGAAAGTTAAGTCATCCCCGACTACTGTTATTTGTTTTAATAAGTCAAAGAAATTTCCAGCTACAGTTATTTGATCTACTGGATACGCCTTTTTACCATCTTTTATATAGAAACCTTTTGATGCAAGAGAAAAATCTCCACTTATGGCGTTAGCCCCAGAGTGAAGCCCCGCAAACTCTGTAATAAGAAGTCCTTCGCCTAAAGTATTTAAAACTTCATCAAATGACTTATCTCCTTTTTCTATATAGAAGTTGCTTGGAGAAACAGACACACTAGAAGCGTATGAGCTTTTGAATCCATTTCCTGTGCTCTTTGTATTTGCTTTATGAGCAGTTTTTAAGTTGTGAAGTAATGTAGTTAGTTTTCCTTTAGAGACAATTTCTTTTCTAAATGTTGCAACGCCTTCATCATCAAATGGAGCTGATGAAAGTCCATTTTCTAAAAGAGGATTGTCTACTATTGTGACATTTTCAGAAGCTATAATAGTATTTTCTTTGTCTTTTAATAAAGATAGACCTTTTTGTGTTGCATCTGCACTAAATACACCACAAAATGCGCTAAGTAATGATACCATAGCCTCATTATATAAAGCTATTTTGTAGTTTCCTGTTTCTATAGATTTTGAATTTATCTTAGATAATGCTTCGTCTACTCCCATTTTAGCTATTTTTCTAGGATTTATCTCATCTATATTTGTAGCTATTTTATAGCCTGTTCCATCTTGTTTTTGGCCATCTATTTCTAGCACAGGTACTACATATGTATAAAGTATATTTTCTTTATTTTTTAAATCAAGCCCCTTAGTATTTGAAATTTGTATATCTCCTTTAGAGTAAATAACTTTACAACCTCTTATATTGACTACATTTTCGTTGTAATTTTTGCACTCTTTTTCTATTTCAAGGCCTATATTTATAAGATCTTTTGGATCAATATTGTCTATTGCTTCATAATAGCAAACTACATTTTCGTAATTTTTATCTCCTTCATATATAAACTGAGTATCTTCATTTTCTATAAGTAAGGCTGCATTTTTTGCAGTGTTTACTAACATATCTATAGAATTTTCATCTAATATTCTAGTATGAGAATACCCGATTTTGCCGTTTATTATACCTCTAAAAGATAAACCAAAGCTTTTATCTAAATTATAACCTTCAACTTCTTGTTTATAAATTGATATACTTAGAGATTCTGAATTAGTAACATATATCTCACTATCTTCAAATCCAGATTCTTTCGCTTTATCAAATAATTTTTCTTTAAATTCATTTAAATTCATAATAGTTACTCCCTTCCGCCAACAGTTATACTTTTAACTCTAATCATAGGTTGACCAACATTAACTGGTATACTTCCTGATTTAGAACCACACATTCCTTCAGCTTGAGCAACATTATCAGATACCATATCTATATCCATTAATATTTCACTACCCTTACCTATAAGAGAAGCTCCTCTAACAGGTTCAGTTATTTCACCATTTTTTACTAAGTAGCCTTCGCTTACAGCAAAGTTAAATTCACCTGTTACTGGATTTACAGAACCACCGCCCATTTTTTTAGCGTATAGTCCATCGTCTATTGATTTTATAATATCTTCAACTTTATCTTCTCCAGGTGCTATATATGTATTAGTCATTCTTGAAGTAGGCTCGTATTTATAACTTTGACGTCTAGAACTGCCTGTAACTTCTGTATTCATTCTTCTGGCATTTAATTTATCTACCATATATGATTTTAATATTCCATTTTCTATTAGCACATTTCTTCTAGTTGGCGTTCCTTCATCATCTATATTTGATGAACCCCAGTGATTTTTCATAGTTCCATCATCAATAGCAGTTATTTTGCTAGAAGCTATTTGCTGACCTAATTTATCACAAAATACTGAATTACCTTTTGCTACTGCTGTAGCTTCTAATGAATGGCCGCAGGCCTCATGGAATATTACACCGCCAAAACCGTTATCTATTGCAACAGGCATTTTACCCGCAGGACAATTTTTAGCATGTAACATTATATGAGCAGTTTTAGCAGCTTCTTTTGCATGATATTCAGGATCTATTTCATCTTTAAACATTTCAAATCCCATAAGTCTTCCCGGATTTTGGCTGCCTGTTTGGTTTTCATTTTCATTAGATGCAATTGCATTTATCATAAGTCTAGTTCTAATTCTAGTATCTTCAGTATATAAACCTTCACTATTTGCTATTAGTATGTTTTGTTCTTTGTCTAAGTAACCTACACTTACTTTTGATATATCACTATGAAAATCTTTTGCACTTTTATAAGCAGTTTTCATAACTTTTATTTTATCTTTACAATCTACAGTATTTGGATAAATTTTTATTGGATGCATATTTTTAAAAGTCTTTTGATTATTTAATACAATTGACTTTCCGTCTTCTATTTTTCCTAGAGCAATAGCTGCTTTATAAGCAGTATCTAAAAGAGATGATAAACTGTTGTCGTTTGTATATGCATAAACGCTTTTTAAATTTTTAAAAATTCTAATTCCTATACCATAATCTCTTCCACCTAATATATTTTCTACTTTATCGTCTAAAACAGAAATACTGTTAGTTATACTATCTTCTTCAAATATTTCTGCAAAATCGCCTCCTGTAATCAAACATTTTTCTAATACTTGTGTCGCTATTTCTTTTGAAATCATTTTTTCCCTCCTACTATTTAATTTAAGTTTTTAGATAATTTTTACAAAGTTTTGTATAAACTCTCTAATCTTAGTAGTTAATTAATAATTGTATTTCTTTAATAAAGAATCAACTGAAACTGTAGATAAGATGTCTTTTATAGAATTCATAATTTCACCGAAAGCTGGTGATAGTAATTCAGGTAAATCTGAAACAATAGGACTTGCAATTTGTAAATCATCGCTGCAGAATATATTATTTATATCTACTTCATCTGTTATTTTGTAAATATCCCATAAAGTTATATCCTTTATATTTCTTTTTAATCTTATATTTGAAATAGATGAGCCCTTTGTAAGAAAATTATTTTTATATAATATATTTAATATATTTTTTATAACCACTGGATTACATTTCATTTCCTTTGAAATATTTTCGCAAGTCATCTCTTTTTTATCACTATAGACAGCAATAAATAAAACAGTTTGGACTGTTAATTGAAAACGTCTACTAACTTTCATTTTTATCACCTCATGCTAATTTTAGCATAGTTAATATACATATTCAAACAACAAAAATATTATCTAAATTTGTAGTTAATATTGGCCACTAATATCTTTTAAATTTCAAAAAAATATAAATATAATTTTATATTTGCATATAAATTAAAATTTCTAATATATGATAATAATGTTTCTATGTAAATAAAATTCATAATTGCTTTTTGTAAGAAACTTGATTACTATATACCTATAGGGGTATACCCTTAATATTTTTTTAGTTTTCATATACCCCCATGGGTATATGAATAAAAAGGAGGGTTCATTATGAAGTTATTTAAATCAGAAATACAAAAAACAGTTACATTTATTATTATCTCATCTATTTGCTTATTTATGAGTCTTATCCAAAGCGTAGATGAAATTTTACATTTTAATTTGTCATGGGTTGCAATAATACTTTGCGGTTTGCCAATTATAAAAGAAGCTGCAACTTGTTTATATGAAGAATTTGATATTAAAGCCGATGTTTTGGTATCTTTAGCATTAATAGCGTCTGTTATTATTGGGGAAATATTCGCCGCAGGTGAAATTTCAGTTATAATGACTATTGGTGCTCTACTTGAAGATTTAACAGTTCAAAAGGCGCAATCAGGAATAGAAATTCTTGTGAAGCTAACTCCAAAACAAGCTAGAATTATAAGAGACAATAAAGAAATTATGATAAATGCAGATGATATTGAAATTGGAGATATCGTAAGAGTTATAGCTGGTGAAACTATTCCTGTTGACGGAGTTATAATAAAAGGTCAAGGTTCTATAGACGAATCTATAATGAATGGGGAATCACTTCCAGTAGATAAATATGTCGGAGACGATGTATTAAGTGGAACAATAAATCAATACTCTACTTTCGATATAAAAGCGACAAAAACATCACAAGATAGTTCATTAAAAAGAATGATTAAACTTGTAAAAGAAGCTGATTCTAAAAAAGCTCCAATAGTAAGTTTAACCGATAGATGGGCTACATGGATAGTTGTTATTGCACTAGTTTCTTCAATCGGAACATATCTAGTTACACATCAAATATTAAGATCAGTCACTATATTAGTTGTATTTTGCCCATGTGCTTTAATACTTGCAACACCAACTGCTATTATGGCAGGTATCGGTAATGCATCTAAATACGGTATGCTTATAAAAGGTGGGGATGTAGTTGAAAGATTATCAAAAATAAAAAATATCGCATTTGACAAAACAGGTACTTTAACTTATGGAAAATTATCAGTAGTGGAATATAAGAGCTTTAATCCTGAGTATGATGATGAAACTTTCTTAAAAATATTAGCATCTGTAGAAGCTTATTCAGAACACCCACTTGGCAAAGCTATAACATCTTATTATAAAGAAAATAATGAAGAATTATTAGACATTCAAAATTTTACAGTTAACCCTGGTAAAGGTATAACTGCAAATTTAGGTGAAAAATCTATATTAGTTGGCAATTTAAAACTAATAAAAGGTGTCGATATAAATTTAAATAAAGACATAATAAATATTTCAGAAGAATTCACTAAAAAAGGCTGCACAGTTATATACCTATCAATCGACAATAAGTTAATAGGATATGTTGCATTATCTGATATTTTAAGAGAAGAAGCTAAAGAAGTAATAAGTTATATAAAATCTCAAAAAATAAATCCTGTAATGTTAACTGGTGACAATAAAAATAGTGCCCAAAATATAGCTAGTATAGTCGGTATAGATGATATTCATCCAAGTTTACTTCCAGAAGATAAAATGAATATAATTAAAAACTTAGAAGATAGTAAATCACCAACTTGTATGATTGGCGATGGTGTAAATGATGCACTAGCATTAAAATACTCAAGTGTAGGAATTTCTATGGGGGCTATAGGTAGTGATATAGCAATAGAAGCTTCTGATATAGCACTTGCAAGTGATGATATAAAAAATATCCCTTATCTTTTATATTTATCTAAAAAAACTATGAAAACTATAAAATTAAATGTAACATTTTCGCTTGCTTTAAACTTTTTAGCAATAATTTTAGCTATGACTGGTATATTAAATCCAGTAGTTGGTGCCTTAGTTCATAATTTAGGATCAGTATTTGTTATACTTAATTCGGCTAAACTTTTAAAAACAAGAAATAATTTAGATTTGCATATTAAAATAGAATATGAAGTTACAAATGAAAGCAAAGTTGCTCTAATTGTATAATATTGTATATTTTTGGTATATTATTTTGGAATCGTTGTTAAGTTGATTTTTCAATAGAATAGTATTATCATATAATAATAACTAATAATTATTGATAATGGGAGGAATTAGTATGCGTCAATGCATGGATGTACCAAATATTCAACTTAGAATAAAAAAAATCCAAGGTCAACTTAATGCAATTTCTAAAATGGTAGAAGAAGATGTTCCTTGTGAAGATATTTTAATTCAAATAAATGCAGCAAAAAGCGCAATGCATAAAGTCGGGAAAGTAGTATTAGAAGGACATTTACATCACTGTGTTAAAGATGGAATTGAACATGGCGATGCTGAAAAAACAATAGAAGATTTTTCAAAAGCTATAGATTATTTTACTCGTATGGGGTAATTATATATACATAAAAAGCGATAAACTATAAAGGTTTATCGCTTTTTATGTATTCCATTTTGTTATACCTCTTTGTTTTAACTATTTATATTACAAAACCGCCATTAGAGCTTATAACTTGTCCTGTAATAAAATCACCTTGTTCTGCCAAGAATAATGCACATTTTGCGATATCTTCAGGCTTTCCAATTCTCATAAGAGGAGTTTCCTCTTTTAACATATCCATAGTATCTTGGCTTAAGTCATTTAACATATCTGTTTGTATTACCCCAGGAGCTATAGCATTTACATTGATATTAGATGGTCCTAATTCTTTAGCTAAAGCCTTTGTCATTCCGATTATACCTGCTTTTGTAGCTGAGTAATCTACTTCAAAAGAACTTCCTACAAGTCCCCACATAGAAGAAATATTTATTATATGGCCACTTTGATTTGGCAGCATATATTGTAGTGCTTTTTTTGTAACATAAAACACTGAGCTTAAATTTGTAGATATCATCTCATCCCATTGTTCATAAGATATATCTGTAAATAAACAAGGTTTGCTTATCCCAGCATTATTTACTAATACATCTATATTTTCAAATTGGCCTATCGTATAGTTTACAAGTGCATTTGCTTCTTGTACATTAGATACATCAGCCTTGAATATTCTTACACTTAAATTTTCCTTACTTAACATATCGTAAAGTTCTTGTGCTTCTTTTTCTGATTTATTGTAATTTATAACTACATTGTAATTGTTTCTAGCAAATAAAATTGCAATCGCTCTTCCAATTCCTCTAGAAGAACCTGTTATCAAAGCTGTTTTCTTGTTCATTATTATACCTCGTTATATTTTTACTTGTTTGTTTTATTTTTTTCTTATTAAATCTACATTCATTTTGACAATTATAACAATTTAAATTAAGATTTGAAATACTTGAAAATCTCTCTGGATGTTTTTTTAATAAATACTCCCACTGTATTAAACTTATTACAGAAAGTGCTATTAAAGAGTATGTCCAAAAATTTGGGATTAATATAAAAGGTGTAACATACATTATATGATCCCAGTTATAAATCCTGCATGTATTGCAACATTTATTTTTCATAAATAATTTTTGGAATGGACACCAAACGTTGACACATACCATATCACTCCAGAAATAAAATAAAAATAACATTATAATCCATGACTTATCTAAATGAAGTCTAAAATATATGTAAAACAAGATTGAATTTAAACCAATCCACGCTAAAGCTATGTTAAATGCTCTTTTATTTTTTTCAAATGTTTCAAATATTACCTTATCTTTATTGTAATTATCTCTTTTTTTATAATGTTTTAAAAATAATTTACCGTTATAAGTATTTTTACTTTTAGACGGTATAATTACTTTTAATATATCATTTACTAGATAAGCCCAAAATACATGGTAAACTTTTATATTAAATATTATATTATAATCTAAAATTTTATATATATTGTTGGAGTCATCAATAAATATTATTATACAGGAAAAAAATAATATGGTTCTAATAATAAAATTTATTCTAGATTTTTTATCCAAAGTTTTACCTCCATATATCTATTTAAATATAGATTTATATTATATCACACTGATAGTTATCTTATAACATAATATTAAAATAAAAAAATAAAGGGTTCAACAACTCCCCTTTATTTTTTAACATAAAATTAGCATTTATATTATAATATTTTAAATTTACACACCTTGATGATATTTTCCTAAAAATTCTCGAGTACGTTCATTTTTAGAATTAAATAATTCTTCTGGTGTACAGTTTTCTACTATTACACCTTTATCCATAAATATCATTCTATCAGATATATCTCTTGCAAAAGACATCTCATGAGTTACTATTACCATAGTCATATTCATATCAGCAAGTGAACGTATAACTTTTAATACTTCACCTGTAAGCTCTGGGTCAAGTGCACTTGTCGGTTCATCAAAGAAAAGAATTACAGGTTTTAAAGCGAGTGCTCTAGCTATTGCAACCCTTTGTGCTTGCCCTCCTGATAATTGGTGAGGATATGCATCTTTTCTATTTTCAAGCCCTAATTTTTTTAAAAGGTCCATTGCTTCTCTTTCTGCAACATCTTTAGGTACTTTTTTAACTCTTATTGGCGCCTGAGTTATATTTTTTAATACATTAAAATGTGGAAATAGGTTGAAATTTTGGAAAACAAGACCTGTTTTTAATCTTATTTCATTTAATATATCGTTATTTGCATATTGAACTTTCCCATTTTCTGTAGATACCATAATTTGACCATCTACAGTTATTTTTCCTGAATCGATAGTTTCTAATCTATTTATACATCTAAGTAATGTAGATTTACCTGAACCAGAAGATCCTATAATAGATACTATCTCCCCGTGATTTACTTCCATTGAAATATCTTTTAATACTTGTAAATCACCAAAACTTTTTTCTAAGTTTTCAACTGATAAAATTTTCATTTTTTTACCTCCTATTCATAGTAATCTAATTTCTTTTCTAAATAGAAACAGAATCTTTCAACTACAGCATTCATAATTAAATAAAAAACACCCGCAACGATTAATGGTACTGTAGAAAATTGAGAAGACATTGTAGCACCTGCAAGTTTGAATATTTCAGCAACACCTATTACTTGAGCTAAAGCTGTATCTTTTACTAAAGTCATAAGTTCATTACTCATCGGTGGTATTATTCTTTTTACAACTTGAGGTAATATAATTTTGAAAAATGTCTCAGCTTTTCCAAAACCTAAAACTGTCGCTGCTTCATATTGTCCAACAGGTATAGATTCTATACCACTTCTATATATCTCTGCTATATATGCACTATAGTTTAATGTAAATGCAAGTATTGCTGCCCAAAAACGTGGCAATGTAGCTGCGAATATATAATAAGGAGCAAAATAGAAAAACATCAATTGAAGTATAAGAGGTGTCCCTCTCATAATAAGTAAAAATACTTGAATAGGTATTCTTATAATAGCATATTTTGACATTCTACCAAAAGCTACAAACATGCCAAGTATTGATGAAAATATTATAGTTAAGAAAAATATTTCTAAAGTAACTATTGAACTTGGCAACATATTTTTTACTAAATCCATTACGCCTGCAAAATCCAAGCTAATCCCCCCTGTCTAGTTTTATAAAGTCTTATATCTTAAAAAAGGCGCCAAGCTCTAAGTCTTTAGACTTATAAATTTGACACCTTTTAAAATATACTTAGTTTGAAATATATAACTATTTATCTTCTCCGATTATAGTTAAATCTTCACCAAACCATTCTTTACTTATTTTTGCTAATGTACCGTCTTTTTTCATTTCTTTTAAAGTATCTTCAACTTTTTTACATAAAGCGTTGTCGCCTTTTCTAAAGCCAACACCCATTTTTTCATCTAATATAGTAGTGTCTTTTATGATGCTATATTTACCTGGGTCTTTTGCCATATAATAACGAGCAACTACTGTATCCATTGCAACTGCATCAGAACCTCCAACTCCTAAGTCCATTAATGCTTTTACATTATCTTCAACACCCACAAATTCTTTGAAAGAATCTTTAAGTTCAGTATCTTTATCTATAGTAGCATATGCAGTTGATCCATTTTGAGCTGCTACAACTTTTCCTTTTAAATCATCTTGAGTTTTTATTCCTGAATCAGCTAAAACTACAAATATTTGTGGATTTGCCATATATGGTTCTGAGATAGTTAGAACTTTTTCTCTTTCAGGAGTTATACCAAAACCATTCCATATACAGTCTATATTTTTAGATGATAATTCTTGTTCTTTAGCTTGCCAGTTTACTGGTTGGAATTTAACCTTGATATCCATTCTTTTTGCAACTTCTTTTGCTAAATCGATATCAAACCCTACAATATTATTGTCATCATCTCTAAAACCCATTGGCGGGAACGCATCGTCAAGTCCTACTATTAATTCCCCTTTGTCCATTACATATTTTAATGAATCATCGTTAGCAGAACTGCTTGATGAAGATGATGATGAACATCCACCTAAAAATGTACTAAGTCCCAGCATAAGTACTAATGCTATTACTGATAATTTTTTCATAATTCTACCCCCTATGAACATTTCATTTTTCCAAATATTTACTATTTAAAGGAATAATAACACATTTCTTGTCATAAATCAACAATTTATAGTTATGTTTCGAACTATATTTAAGTTTTTTATTTAAAGATTCGTTTTTAAACTATATATTACAAATTTTTCTTTATCATCATTTTTATAAAGTTCTTCAAGTATTATTTCATTTTCAAACATAAAAGGAGTTCTGTACTCTAAAAACTGAATATACTCATCGCTTGGATAATATATTATTAAATCCATGTCCCTTGGATTTTTTTCAAAAGATTTCAGTATATTTTCAATAACTTTCATAAAGATTTGTACTGAAAATGGATTGAAGAAATAAAATTTGTTGTCTTTTTCTTCTACATTATAATTTTGTGATAAGTTGCAATAAAAGTTTACTTTGTCTTCCATTTTCTTATGCTTTTGAATATATTTTGATTTATTTAATAGAGATTCATTATAATATATTTCATTCATCTCAACTCCATTTGCATAACATCTGAAAAAGTGGTTTATATAAAATACTATTCTCCCTTTTCCAGAGCCAAAATCAACAATATGATCATCGTCATCTAAATCGTATTTTTCAAATAAAGTATCTAATGCCTCATATAGAGTCGGTTGATATGGATGGTTGTGTGGCGATGTTTTATTCCAATTTTCATTTCCTGCTGTATTTATGTTTAATAGTTTTTCGTAGTAATTTTCTTTCATTTTTTCTCTTCCTTTTTTAAAATTTCTATATTTATAGTAACATATTTAATTTTTTAAGGGTATTTTTCTTGCGAATTAGCTTTTGTTTTTTATTTTGTTAATAATATTATTTCCTACTCGGATTATATAGTTGTTTCATTTTGCTTCATATAATAAATGTTTTTATCTATATTTTTTCATAAAATAAAAGACGTTATTTTTTACTAACGCCTTCTTCTCAAAATCATTGATTTTTTATTCCTACCATTTTATCTCAAGCCCAACATGTGCATCTTTTATATCTAGATTTTTAAACATTTCAGCCTTAACATAAAATTTTGTACAATGACATGGATATAACTCTTTTATATTATTTTCTTTAAAATACTCTATTGTTTTATATAATTGTTCATTAATTTCTTGAAGATGTGTACCACCTATTATTCCAAGTACTTTATCTTTCCCAGAAACTTTTTTAGCATATTCGATGATATTGCATATCCCGCTGTGTGAGCATCCAGTAATTATATATATTCCATCACTTGTGTCGTATAATAAAGCCGAATCGTCCATAATATAGTCATCTTTATACTCACCATCTATTTCAATTTCGCCCATTAGCTTTCTATTTTCAAAATCCATAATATATGGAATTTGTCCTAAGTAAGTTATATTTTTGCTTACTTTAACAGGTTTATCACTAAAATTTACATTTGCAAGTTTTATTATTTCATCTTTTCTATATGGTGCTCCCATATTTGTATTTCCTTTTTTCTTTTTATTAAATGATAGTGGATGGCAAATTATATTTATTTTATCATCTCTGCTTTCTATAAAATCCTTAATCCCTCCAGCGTGATCATAATGACCATGTGACAATACAACTGTATCTATATCATCTAAATTTATATCTAGATTTTTTGCATTTTCCATAAATAATCCTGATGCACCAGTATCAAGTAAAAATTTCTTATCCTCATCTTCTATATAATAAGACGCTCCACCTTCACCTTTCAAATTTCTCCCGTTTATTGTGCAATTATCTATTAGTACAACTAATCTCATGATAAATCCCCCCTTTAGCTTTCTTGTAAAGCTATCATTTCTTCTATTAAATAATCGTTTATATAGTGAATCAAAGGTAAGAATACTCGATTTAAATAAAATTGTATTCTCTCATTCACCTTGCATCTTCCTAAGTGGAAATTAAATGCCTCACCGTTTAAACTTTTATTTCTATCTGTCATAACTACTAAATAGTCGTACATCGCCTTTATATGGTCATTTTTATTTTTTGGTATTATGACACTTTTATAGCCACAATCTTCTTCTATAAATGATTTTTTCCAGTCTATGCTTGAATATTTGACCTTTGAATCTATGTAATCTTTTATTATTTTATTATCATCTATAAATTCCCTAAATTTTATTAAATAGACATTGTTGTCGTCTGTAATTGAATTTAACATATCGCTGCTAACTCTTCTAAATTCAAAACTTATCTTTCTTAAATCTTCCATATTCACTTCAAACTCACCCCACAATAAGCACAGTATAATATCGTCTCTTCATTAGATAATAGCTTTTCCTTTGAAGAACATATATCACATTTGTATTCAACTTCTTTTAAGTTCTTATCTTTTAATCTGTCTACATTTACATTTTGAAGTTTTTTATTGTTCATTTTTATCTTATAAATAGGCTTGTCCTTTTCTATTTGTTTTTCCATATTTGAAAAACTCATATCTAAAGATTTGCTGCTATTTAATCTTTGAGTATGGTTTATATTATAGATAGACATACCTAAAATATCCCCTTGTTGCGATTTTAAAGGCTTTTTGTTTGTTGTATCGCATAATTTATCATTATTTTTCGTTTTATTGTATTTTTCGTCATTTGAACTCGACTCATTTTTGTCACTTTGAATATCATAATTTTCTTTTCCTACTTTTGTAGCCTTTGATTTAATCTCCCTTGTGTAAAAAGTTTTTACCTCCTTCGTTAACCCGCAGTATGGGCAAAAAAGTTCATTATATATTCCTCTTTCTTGAAGATCATATGATGATACTTTAAATTCACTTTTGCAATATGGGCATACAAGTATTATATATCCTTCGTCATCCCCTAATATCTCTATATTTTTGTTAAATATTTTCATAAGACCCCTCCAATAATCTCTATACTTTATTATAGCATTTTATGTGAATGGTAATGATTTTTGCATTACTTATGAGTATTGTATTTTTTTGAACTATATTAATTAAGGATGTAACTTAAACAAAATTAAGCTACATCCTCAAACATAAATCTTATAATCCCGCTATACATTGAAGAGTAACCTGTTCCATAACTCCTTCAACTGCTTTTTCACTTTTATTTGGTGGATAATCATATTTCTTAAGTAATTTTTTAATTTTCATCCTCATCTTAGCCTGAGCTTGTTTTCTTTCATGCCAAGCAGGGCATAAATTTTCTTTAACTGTTTTACTTAAATCTTTGGCTATTTTTATAAGTATATCATCTTCCATAGTCGCTATAACCTCTGGATCAGATGTAAGTACATCGAAAAATGCCTTTTCTTCATATGTTAAGTCCATTGCATCTCCACTTTCTATGGCTTTTAATAATTCTTCTTTAAATTCAACCAAAGCTTCTAATACTTCATATACATCTTTTTCATCGTGACGATTATTATATTTTTCTATTATACGTTCTAGCTTTTCACTAAAAGTTCTGCTTACGACTATATTTTTCTTTTTAATTTGCTCTACTTTATCTCTCATAGCTCTCATTAAAATATTAGCTGCTATATTTTTTTGAGGCATCATTTTAAGCTTCATCATATTTTCATCGTCCAATAAGTCAAAAGTCTCACCACTTCCGGCCTTAGTTAAGACTATTACCTCATCTCCTATAATAGCTTCTTCTAACATTTTTGCTATTCTTTCATTTATTTCTTTTAAATCAGGCACGCCTTTTTTAGTAGTTTTCATAATAAATGATCTAATAGCTATAAAGAAAGATATCTCATCTTTTATTCTTTTAGTTAAAAGTGAAGAGCATATTTTATAAACATCTTTTAACTTTTTAGTTTGCTCCATAAATAGATTTTTTCTATTTTCATCAAATTGAACAAACTCAGCTCCATTTCTTATTAAATCATATCTTACTTTATCACTATCTCCAAAGAATCCTTCATAATCAAAGTTATGGAACTCATTTCTAAGTATTTCTAATATATCTAAAGTTATATCCTTAGCTTCACTATTTTCTTGTATTTTATCTTGGTCTCTATTTGAATAAGTTTTAAGTGCTTCGAATAATTCTTTTTTAATACCTATATAATCCACAACAAGACCTCCACTTTTGCCTGGAAATACACGATTCACACGAGCAATAGCCTGCATCAAATTATGTTCTTTCATAGGCTTGTCTATATACATAGTATCAAGTGCTGGAACATCAAACCCAGTAAGCCACATATCTACTACTATAACAATCTTAAACTCACTGTCTAAATCTCTAAATTCTTCTTCCCTTTTCTTTTGTTCCTTTTTTGTACCAACAAGCTTAGCTAGCTCTTGTGAGTCACTGTTATTAGTAGACATGACCATTTTTACTTTATTTTTATAATCAGGTCTTTGTTTTAAAATTTCTTTATACATCATATATGCAGAAATTCTCGAATAAGCAACTATCATAGCCTTTCCTGCAACTTGATTTTTTCTATCTTCATAATGAGCTATTATATCACTCACAACCTCTTTAATCCTATCCTCATTACAAATTATTTTTTCCATCTTTGACATTTGCTTTTGACTTTGATCTATAATATAACTTTCAACATCTTCTTTAACCTGCATATCATAGTATTCTTGATCTATTAAATTCATATAATATTTATCTAATTTAACTTTCGCAATTCTTGATTCATAATAAATCTTTACTGTTGCTCCATCTTCCACAGCTTGAGTCATATCATATACATCTATTAAATCACCAAATACAGAATATGTAGATTTATCTGTATTATCTATAGGAGTTCCTGTAAAAGCTATATAAGTAGCATTTGGTAAGGATTCTCTAAGATATTTTGCATAGCCGTATTTTATCTCACCAGTATTTATATCAAGCTTACCATCTAAATTGTATTGAGTACGGTGAGCTTCATCTACCATTACAATAATATTTTTTCTATCACTTAAAAGCCCTGTTTCTTCTTCAAATTTTTGTATAGTAGAAAAAACAACTCCTCCTGTTTTTCTTCCTTCTAAAAAAGTTTTCACATCTAACCTAGAATCACACTTTATAGGTTCTTGTCTTAAAAATTCACTTGCAGAGCAGAATGTAGAATAAAGCTGATCATCCAAATCATTTCTATCCGTAATAACTAAAATCGTTGGATTGTTAAGGTCTTTATTTTTAATAAGATTTCCTGCTAAAAATGTCATAGAAAAACTTTTCCCACTTCCCTGAGTATGCCAAATAACACCAGCTCTACCATCACTATGTACAGCCTTAATAACAGAATTTATAGCTTTTTTCATTCCATAGTACTGATGATATTGGGCTAGTATTTTTCCCTTTGGAACAAATAATATGAAGTTTTTTATAATATCTAAAAATCTCTCTTTGTCAAACATACCATAAAGTAGAGTATCTAAGTTTTTATAATCAACAGTAGGTTCACTTATAACATCATCATCTATATTGATTTTCCTCCAATCCATAAATCTATTAAATGGAGCTGTAATAGTGCCAGCTTTAGTATGTACGCCATCACTTATTATTAAAAAAGCATTATAGTAAAACAAAGATGGTATATGAACTTCTTTATAATTCATAAGCTGATTATATGCATCCTCAATAGTAACCTCCTCACGAGATGTACTCTTAAGCTCCATACAAACAAGCGGCATTCCATTTACATAAACTATAACATCAGGTATTTTTTTAATATCATCCTCAATAATTTCTAGCTGATTTACTACTAGAAATGTGTTGTTTTGTATATTATCATAATCTATAAGTTTAACTGTGTGGTATACAGTTTTACCATCTATAAAATCAGATATTTCGATACCTTCTGTTAAGTATTTATGAAATAACTTGTTGTTTGTAAATACATCTTTTGTTTCAAAATTTTGTATTCTCTTTATCGCATATTCTATCGTAGTTTGTGGTATTTCTTTGTTTATTTTAATAAGATTTTCTTTTAAGTTTTTAAGTAGAAGTACTTCTTTATTGTCCCTCGTTAGGTTACTTCCATGTATATAGTCGTAGTTTAGTTCTTTTAGGTACTGTATAACTACGGTTTCAAATGATTGTTCTGTAAACATAATCTTCTCCCCTATTGTAGTTTATACTTTGATTATACATAGGTTTTGGGTAAAATAAAAGCTAGTCATTCAATGACTAGCTTTTATTATGTATTAATATACTCTAATATTCAATGTTTTTGTCCAAATTGAAAAGAAAATAAGTTTGTAATATTAATCATTCAATAATATTTTTTAATTTAAAATAATAATTTAAGTTTCATATCTTATTGTTTTCCGCATATAGGATTTAATTCGTTTCTTAATTTTGATTCAATATTTATAACACACCAATAATATTTATCATCTATTAAATCAGATAATCCCATAAATTTAATTCTATAACTACAATTTCCAAAAAAATTCATTTTCTATACAATTTAACTTTAAACCATAAGTTTCACAATCACTCGGTCCATTAAAATGTTCTTCCAGTCTATCTCCAAATTTCATAGATTTTCCCAAATAAAAAGATATTCATTTATTTTTTAAATCATTTTTATTATATTTAGGTTGTTTATTTTTTTCAATCTTAGGTATTTTTATTCTCTTCTGGTCATCCCATTCTTTAACTAATTTTTCAAATATAGCTTTTTTACTTGTTAAATTATCTAATTGACCATTAAATCTAATTTGTAAATAATATATACCGCCCTTATTTTCATAAGATTTAAAATTATTTACATTTAAGTTTTGTAAATTAAATTCAATTATTATCTTCATTTTTTAAATATTTTTTATATTTTTCTACTCTTTTATTTAAAATATCATCTAATTTATCTAATTGTCCTATTAGATTATCATCTTCTAGAATTCTCATTTTTATTAACCCCATTGTATATTATTTTCTTCAGCCACTAGCTCTATTATTTCTTTAGACTTTGGAACTCTATTAAGAAATTCATTAAATTATTTCTTCATTAACGTAGGCTGATTATATATATATCCATTTTTACATATATTTTAATGCTATTTAATTAAATCTACTTATATATCTTGTAAATACCCATCCTATAATGACTACTGTTTCATCTTCATTTTTATATTCTACTTTTGTCCAATTTTTCTGCTTCTTAATAATTTTAACAATTGAACCTCTATTTAGGTTATATATAGATCTTGACTTAATTGAATTACTAACTCTTATATTCAAGTTATCACAGTCTACAAATCTATAGGTATTTAGTAAATATTTTTTATCAGCTTCTTTATTATTATTTAACTCCTTTGATATATCCCTTTTGATATTTTTATTAAGTGACTGATTATCCATAGAATAGTTTTCGATTATTGATTGTGATATACTTATAAATGATTTATGGGCATTTTCACTGAATTCTTCTACTGGATTAATCATTGTTGGTAATATAATAGTCGTTATAATAAGAAACATCATAGGATGTCCACTAAAATACTTTTCTATCTTTTCATATATACCATATAATTTTACCAATACATTATAAAACCTTTCCATAACAGATAGTGAATCATCCTGAAGTATGTTATCAACATCATTTACATATTGCACTACTGTATCACTATTAACTGGTTGTATGTAGTCATCATCTAAGTCGTTATAACTATCTATTGATTCATTGTATAAATTTATAAATTCAGGTATTCTATTTAATGTTTCTTGTATTGATAATGAATATGTATTTCTTATTATTTGCATATTATTTACTAATTCTTGCATTGATGCTAAATTTACTTTTCTCATAGCTTCAAGATTCTTTGCTAGTTCTTGCATTGGTGCTAAATTCACTCTTCTCATAACTTCAAGATTCTTTGCTAATTCCTGCATTGGTGCTAAATTTACCTGTCTATTAATCTCTATATTCTTAATTAGTTCTTTTGTTTCACTACTTATTTGCACTAATTCCAAAATCAGAACCCCCTCTCGATATCTTATAAAGTATAAACTTTTGATTAAATTTACTATACTTAAATCAACATATTATCTTATCTATACATATTAAGTTTTGGATATAAATTGTCAAAAATATCTCCCACCTAATGATTCCACGGCTACTCATCTACTTTACTTTGCCTTTTATTTCTTTAATTTTATTTGTGATTGATGTTTTATAATTATTTTCTAATATGCATAAAAGCATTACTTGATATGTTTCATCATACCAATCTTCTAATTCCTCATTAGCTATATTAAGTAGATATTCTTTTTTATTCTTTCCTTCTAAATTATTGTGCCTTATATTTATATTATTAGCTAGGTAACCAAAATCCGAAAATAAACTCTTATTAAGGTTATCTCTAAATCCTTCAACTTTATCAGCTAAAGCTTTTAATATATTTCTTTTTTTATCTAAATCACCTTTTAGTAAATAATGATTATATTCTATAACTTTAAATGCTAATTCTTCTTCAACAATATCTGCTACAGCAAATGCCGCTGAATCTCTTTCTACTAATATAACTTTTTCTTCTTTATCAAAATATATATATTCATAATTTAGATTACTCAATAGTATTTCTATATTTTTTATTAATCTAGGATATGGTTTTGTAAAAAATGCTTCATTATGAACTATACAAATAGATCTCTGGCATATATTTATAATATTTAGTACATATTCCAAAAATACTAATGTATCTTCAATTGAAATACCATATCCTCTAGTACAAAACTTTATAGTCTCATTGATTCCTAAACTTTCTTTTAAGTCTTCACAATTAATATAATGATAGCTATTTTTCCAATTATCAAACTCATATTCATCAACAAATTCCTCTAGAGTCAAACTTTTAGTACCAAGTAAAATCATATCTTCCTCTAATAAATCACTTAATTTCTCAACTTCTTTAATATGATCATATTTTTCTTGCATAAGTTCAAATATATTCCTTCTTGTCATAATAGTTATCCCCCCATTTTATTTCTAGTTTGTTATTCTTATTTCCCCACTCACAAGCTTTGGTAATAATATATCTCGTTGTTGCTTTAATAGCTCTTATTATTGTT